>Ga0207804_100238_pt1 | contig 6667 bp, 7 predicted proteins | sample LuqExpMetageno46_FD_187804 | JGI IMG/M metagenome (GOLD analysis project Ga0207804, IMG submission 187804) | Tropical forest soil microbial communities from Luquillo Experimental Forest, Puerto Rico - Sample 46 (SPAdes) | ecosystem: Environmental > Terrestrial > Soil > Tropical forest ... | reverse complement strand
ATTCTTGTCTAAGCTAATGCCGCCACCGGCGCCAATGTCGGCCTTGACCATCGCGCCGGGCACCCCGTCCGGATAAAATTGGTTATCCCAGGTCGAATAGAGCGAATTAGTCCAGTAGACCCGCTTGCCGTCGCGGCTGATCTCGACCATCTGTGGACCCCCACCGAAAGCCTTGCCATTTGGGTGAGCGGTTCGGCGCGCGATGCCGCCTATATGCACAGATCCGGCCAGCTTGGGCGCATGCGGATCGCTGACGTCGTACTGGCGCATCTCGCCGGTGCCCCAGCAAGATACATAGAGGAACCGGTCGTCGAGCGAGAGGTCGATGTCGGTGATCAACGGCGGCACGGCGCCAAACGCCTGAAGCAGCGGCGGAAGCTGGTTCTTTTCCGCCGCCTCGGGTGGAATGACCGCGGTCTTTTTGCACTGGAATTTTGCGCCTTCGCGCCACCACGTCCAGATTGAACCCTCGAGGTTAGTCGAGTCCACCACAACGCCGACGAAGCCGTATTCTTTTATCGGATCGTGCGCCGGCCGGACCTCCAAAGCCATCTGGTGGTTCGCGCCCAAATCGATAGTTTGCACATTGCGTCGCGCACGCAGATCCCAGAAGTGAATCCTGTGGCCATATTTATTGCCGAGCAGATCCTCTGGAACGATGCCTTTCTCGAACTGCGGTGGCAGCCCCCATTCGCTCGATACCATGTAGTCGCGCGGGAGATTCCACCAGAAATCGTAGTGCTTGTCCTGCGGTCCTCGGTCCATCTCCCAGCGGCCGAGCACCTCGAATGTCTCGCAGTCCATGACGAAGATTCCTGGCGGACCGATTGTCCCGTCTGGTCCACCACCGCCAAGTGTGGAGACATAGATACCTTCCGGCCCACAATGGATCGTGTGGGGCCGTGAATAGCCCGTCTTGTGGAATACCTCCTCGGGCTCGATGATTTTGTGGATCTTTGCCTTTGTGGGGTCCGGCTTGGTGTCAATCACGTAAATTCGTGAGGACCGAAGACCTGGAATGATCAAGTACCTGCGTTCAAGAAATGCGTGGCCAGACAATGGCGACAGCGCCGACGAACAGGCGTTCCAGCCAAAATGGTGAAATTCGTCACCTTTGTTCGGCATTATGACGGTATGGACGATGTTGCTGTAGTGCGAGGACTTAGGATCGAGGTCAACGATTGCTAGGCCATCCGGCCGAGAGAAATCGGGGCTTAACATAAGGCAATAGGCATATCTCTCGGGTGTCGCTTCCATCGCTAGCTTGGCGGTCGGGTGGAAGGTCGGGTCTGGACGAATGGTCATGTTTTCTCTCCACCATTATTTGATGCTTTCGATTATTGGTCCGTAGACGAAGCGGTCACGGACGCCGCCGCGGATTTTTTTAACGCGCGGAATTTTGGAAAAGTCTGACGTATCCCGACATGCGTGGCAACGGGCATAGCGGCCCGCTGTTCTAAGAAAAGCGGCTAATAATGTCCGCTTTGAGTCACAAGCGGAAGTCGATTAACCGGCTGCTTTGAAATCGAAGCGGACCAAAATGAAGCCGAAGCATCGCAATTTGGTATGTAGAGGGTCAGAACGAAAAAGCCCTAGTAAGAATAAACCAGGGCTTTTGCGCGACAGTTTTCAAACGGGTTTAGAGAGCGGCTTACCCTTTTCGACGATGTAGTTGATCATAAGACGCACATTTTCGTCTGATGCTTTTCCGCCAGCGTGCGGCGTTTCCGGCGGAATTTGGAATGCCTGTCCTGCCTTGTGCACTTTGGTCTCTTGTCCCTGCACGGGCACTTCGAGTGCGCCTTCCATAACATAGGTCGATTCTATGCCCGGATGGGTGTGGCGAGGGATGACCGTTCCCTTATCGATCTTCACGTCCATTATTATCGTCTCGTATCCTGCCGCAGGCCCGTCAGTGCGCGATAAAATCTGCCTCGTTACACCATTAGCTGTGGTGGGCGCCGAGCCTTGGGCCAAAGCTTCCGTCGCGGAAAATCCTGTCAGGCTGCAAATTGCGCATCCCGCGAAGGTTCCAAAACCTCGTCTAGTAAGCATGTCTTCCTCCTGTTTATACCGGTGACCCGGCGCCGAATTTTCGCAGAGTAGGCACTTATCGGAAAGGGGCTTACCGAGGCTACAACCGACGCCTTTAGGATGTCAGCTTCTGGCCCATCTCGACCTAAGCGCTGCAGCCTTCGCATAATCGGTACAGGCGCGGATTGGGAAGCAAACAACAATGCACCACCTCGCCAAATACAAAATGGATCGGTGAGAGCCGTGCATCAAAAATGAGCGAAAGTCTTTATAGGTCCTTATAAGAAAAAATCATAAAGAAAATCGCGGATCTGATGGCCCTTAACTTCCTTTGAACAGATAGCAGGGCGAACCGTGAATCTAGTAGGCCGCCGCAATCCCGGCAACGACATCCCAGACTCCACAGTGCGGCGTCCGCAGACTCAAAGCACATTGCAAAGGCCGCGCTCCTAATACCGGGCGCGGCTCCGCGACGCTGGGACTTGATTGCAGCCCTAGACATTGAAATCAAAATCTGCAATGTGCGTCCGTCCTGATAACTCTTTGGGTATTTACAATGGCAAAGAAAGCTAAGAAGCGGTCATACAAGGTCTGGACACAGACAGACATCAAGGAATTGAAAGGTCACTCTCGCGCAAAGACACCGGTTTCAAGAATCGCCAAAGCGATGAAGCGAAGCGAGGCGACAATTCGGATGAAGGCCTATCAGCTCGGTATGTCGGTGGGTCATCGGCGCCGGAAAGCTGCTTAAGATTAGGTTGAAGACAGATCCGGGCAGCTAGCCCGGATCATTTTTATGCGAGCGGCTCTGCCGCGCTCGGCTCAGCGGAAACGGCAGTGGTTACGATCGGCCTCTAACGAAAGAGGTCGCCAAACTAGGGCGACCTCTTATCTTCTCGGCAGGTTTGATTCTGAGGGCCTATGCAGCCTTCACCTCGATCTTCTTGGCGGGCTTTTGCGCTTCCACCTTTTTCGGTAGCATCAACTTGAGGACACCCTTTGAGAAGTTGGCTTCGATCTTGTCCACCTCGACCGTTTCCGGCACTTCGAAGCTTCGTTCAAAAGCTCCATAGCTCCGTTCGCGGCGATAGTAGTTCTTCTGCTTCTCTTCTTTGTCCTGTTGCTTCTCGCCTTTGATCGTCAGCACGCCATCAGCGAGTTTCACCTCGATGTTTTTCTCATCCATGCCCGGCAGTTCAGTAGTGATCTCATACGACTTGTCATTCTCAACCACGTCGACGGCGGGCGTAAGTAGCGACGGCATTTCAAGAGCAGCTGCGCGCGGCGGGCGTCCCCATGAAGGCCAGAAGCCACGTCCGAAGTCATCGAACATGCGGTCAATTTCGCCACGGAGGGTTTCGAATGGCCGCCATAACTCGGCCGAGCTAGGGGCCCCAGACTTTTCCTGCTTGATCGGTAGGTTGGTTACGTTTTCAGCCATATTAACCTCCTCTTCCGGAGAGAAGGAAGTTCCGATAATACGAGCTTTGCCAAAAACGTATTGTCCTTTGGGGCAGTTTGGACGACATCGTCTCAAGACGCGCGTGATCGCCCCCTACAAGTCCGGCCGTGCGCAACCTGAAGTCGCCGGCGTACATGCGGATCAGCGACGGGACGTTCTGACTTGGAGAAACAAAGAGGCCAGCTAACGAGCTGGCCCCTTAGCCTCAGCTCGCTTGCGATTAATAGCAGACCCGAACTCGCTGAATGTGTCGATGACCAAACCGGTCGAATACGACGCGACGGCGGATGTAGCATTCTGGGCCATAATCGTACGCATAAGACTGATACGCATATGGGCCATAGTAGCCATAGCCGCCCCAGTAGTACGGAGCTGCTACACCGACGCCCCAGCCACGATAGCCTCTCCAATGACCGCCTCCCCAATGACCGCCTCCGCCAGCAAAGTGTCCGCCGCCTCCGTGGTCACCCCCTGCTGCATTAGCGCTGGCCGCTGACCCGAGCGCGATTACCAAAGCCGCGACGCCCGCAATCGCAAGCTTGCCTATGGAATTTGCCATCATTAATGCCTCGTCCATCACACTCCAATGTCTTACAGTCTGGACCATCCCAAGTTCCGGCACTTCTGTTCAATTGGACCTTGGGGCAAGGCTTCAGACGGACAGGACATTTCGAAGCGGACGCCGAAAGAGGCGTGGGATTCAGTGTCAGCGTCCATTGGAATCCCCTTTGAGTAACCGCAACGATCAACCATGCGCCGGCTAAACAGAAATCACCTTGTCTGGCCGGTCGGGCCTTGAGCTACGTCCAGATTGCCGTGCTTACTCGCCTTGGCTTGCAATGTAAGCGGCCAAATCCGCAGCATCGTTTCGTGATAAGTTCAGATCCTGCATCGGGGGATGCGGTGCGAGCAAGAACAGGGCAACCTTGCCAGCGTCGAAGCTCTTCCGATCTGCGATTTCAGAAAACGGCGGGGCTTGCGTGTTACCCTGGCTCTGCCGGGCTGAAACAACATGGCACTCGGAGCACCAGCGCTCGGCTATAGCTTCACCCCGGCGCGCGTCTGCAGCCAACCCTGGCACCGTACCAACGAACAGTAGGCAAGCAGCAAGACAGGCGATGTTGGCGCGCATTTGCAGACCTTCTCCGGAGCGATCTAGTGATCCGCTGAACTGGGCCGCGCGGTTTGGCGTATCAACTTGTACTCTAAGCCGTGAGCGGGACACATGCAAAATCGATGGCGAATTGTCTTCGTAGCCGGGCTAACGATCTCACAACTCTTGCAATGTTCTCATTTCACGAGCGCGGCCAATGCTGCTGTTATTCCGACCTGGCGCTGGGCGTGATAGCGGCCCAGTTCTTTAGATTATTGCTGTCTATGGACGGTCAGACTCTGGGCGGGCTATACCGCGCACGGGAAGACAGCGGCTTTGGTGACAGCTTATCAAACACCATCACCTTTGAAACGAACGCATTGATAGTCCGAATATACGTCAGGCCACAATCTGCAGCGATATCAGAAAAATCTTCTCTAAGATAACTCTCATAATACGGCTCATGATAATTCTGCGGAAACAATTCTAACATGCCATCATAGTCACCTCGGTCGCCGCACTGAAGAGAGTCAACGATCACCAGTCGTCCACCTCGTTTAAGGACTCTGGCGCATTCTCTAAAGACCAGACGCCGTACATTTGGCGGCAATTCATGGAATAAGAAAACACTGCTTACAGCATCTATGCTGTTATCAGGTATCGGAATTGCTTCGGCTTTTCCGATGACAAAGCGAGTCCATCCCCAGCGCTTCAACTCGCGTTTCGCGCGCCGGATATAAGCTTCCGACAGGTCCAATCCAAAAATTGGCAGTCGCGGCCAAACCTGCTTGACGGAATCAAGAAATCGGCCAGTCCCGCAGCCTATATCAAGCAGCTTCAATAGGCGCTGATCGCACGAAGCAAATACTTCGCGAAGCTGCGGCAAAGCCTGCCGGCGGATAGCATTCGCCGTACCGTTAAAGAGCACTTCGACCTGGATGTCATACCGTTCAGCAGATTCATCCGTCAGCCAACCACCTGATTGGAAGTGGAAATTCTGCAGATAGTACCGTGGCCTCTTTCCGCGTGTTTCTTCGGTGAGGACTTCGGATATAGCGCGGTGCTTCCGCCGCTCGTGAATGGCAGGTAAATCCTCGAAGAAAAGCCGCGACCGACGCAGTATGGCTCCCCAGGATCCGTCATGATCGACAGGGACCGGGTAGATTCCGGCCTCAACATTGGCGAGGTCTTGCAAAAAAAGATCAGCCATGTCCGCGTAAATTTGACCACGATCTGGCACCGGCAAATCGGTGTGCGGCTGGTGCCACGCTTTCTTGCCCTCTTGGCGCCGCGTTGCCTCGGAGAGTCGGCGCAGGGCTAAACTGTGCCCAACGTACCAAGCCAGTCGCGGCACTTGGCGAGCGCCATAACTCATGCGTGTGAGAAGGCTTGGAAGTGGACTAGCCATTTGTTTCGCTCAGCACTCAAAAGGTTTGTGGCGAAGAGTTAGCTATAGCGTTTGCGGCAACCACGTATTTGCTAACGGTGCCTTGGGCGTGTCCGTTTTCGCCGTACAACAGCTATCGATGTATTTCACATCGCGGTTCGGTGGGGACGAGCCCAGTCGCTCAATGGTATTCCAGCCTGCGCTCGCACGCTTGCATAGAATGCTAGGCGCCATCCGGCGTGCGGTTCGTCGACGCGCAAGATATAGATGGCATCGTCGCTACCTCGAAGTTTGCAATAGCGGTAATCGGAGCCGAACCACTGATCAAGCAGTTCGCTAACGCTTACGTCTCGTTGCTTCAGACGGAATTTGCGCGGCACCTCCCTGCCGCAATGCTCCCGTGTCTCGACCGCAACTCGCACCCCGGGCCTCTCCGATATTTTTTGGCGCTGAGGCCATCTTAGCACCTTTCCGCTGGAGCTTTGAGAGCAGATCCAGTCAAAGAGCGTGCGGCGCACTTTCAGCGGGCGAGTTTCCTCCACGTCCTAGGCAACAGGAGGCGTCAGGAGGGTACGTCCGCCGCAAGATTCGCAACCGCGGCGGCAAAGTTCCACGCTCAATTTCGGAAAGTTGAGGCGCCGCACGGTCGGCTTCCAGGTGTCCGCACTCTGCTTCCGCAGGGGCATGGTTC
>Ga0207804_100216_pt1 | contig 7020 bp, 8 predicted proteins | sample LuqExpMetageno46_FD_187804 | JGI IMG/M metagenome (GOLD analysis project Ga0207804, IMG submission 187804) | Tropical forest soil microbial communities from Luquillo Experimental Forest, Puerto Rico - Sample 46 (SPAdes) | ecosystem: Environmental > Terrestrial > Soil > Tropical forest ... | reverse complement strand
GTTTTTTCAGCGTTCGCGTGGGCATACGCGCTAGGTCAAGTACCGGGTGGATGGCTTGCAGATTATTTCGGGCCGAAGAAAGTTCTCCTAAGTATTGTTTCGTTCTGGTCGCTCATGACTGCCGTGACCGCCATGGTCAGCGGATTTTTTTCACTTTTTATTGTCAGATTCGTCTTTGGCTTAGGAGAGGCTGGAGCTTTTCCGACTGCTAGCCGGGCCATGCAGCTCTGGTTTCCGAAACAGGAGCGTGGCTTTATTCAAGGAGTGACACACTGTTTTAGTCGGCTGGCGGTCGCTGTCACACCGTTCGTTGCCGTGGCGATTATGTCCGCATTTGGTTGGCGCTGGGTATTCTATTCTTTTGCGTTAATTGGAGCCTTATGGGCTATTTGGTTTGCGATCGTTTATCGAAATCGTCCTCAGGAGCATCCCGGGGTTAATGCGGCAGAGCTGGATTACATACGCGGAACAGAAAATGCGGCAGTACATTCCATGGACAGGCAGACGGTCCCCTGGAAGCGCATCATGACTTCGCCAAACATGTGGTACATCGCGGCGGCTTACTTCTGCTTCTTCTATGGATCATTCTTCTACGTAACATGGTTTCCCACGTATCTTCTGGAGTATCGACATCTTTCTCTTCAGTCCGTCGGCGTGTTGGCCACTATACCGCTAATCACAGCGATGATCGGAGACATCGCGGGTGGCATCCTGACAGACAGTTTGTTCAAGCGAACCAACCGTTTGACATTTTCAAGACGTGCAGTCGCGGCTCCGGCTTTGCTAGGAGCAGCCGTGTTTCTTGTGCCCGCGGCAACCGCTAGCAGCGCCCTAACTGCGATCATCTGCCTTGCGGCCTCGAACTTCTTTTTGGAAATGGTGCTGGGTCCAGCCTGGGCGGTGCCGATGGATGTGGCAGGTCCATCAAGCGGAACTGTAACCGGCGTCATGAACATGACGGGAGCAGTCGGGGCTTCGATTTCACCGTTGGTATTCGGCATGCTCGTTCAGCGTGGTTCTTGGACGGCACCATTTTTTGTCACAGCCGCGGTGCTGATTTTAGGCGCTCTGATTTGGATCTTGCTTCTTAATCCTGAGAAATCCGTAGTCAGTGAGACAGGTAACTAAGTCCTTGAATGGCAAAGGCCTACAATCAGCGATATCCATGCCTACACGCAACAGCTGGCAACTCCGAAAGGTCAGAAGAGGGGCGCTTTTTTTAACGGAGAGCAGCAATGTCCGACAATGGCCTCGTGTCAGTACAAAGCCGAGTTTCCGCGCGCGAGACACTTGACCGCTTATTGGCGCCGCTTGCCGAACGAAAGCTTGCAGTTTTTTCGCGTGTCGATCACGCTGCCGGGGCTGCCTCGGTTGGATTATCATTGCGACCAACCGAAGTCGTCATTTTTGGCAATCCCAAAGGCGGCACCGCGCTGATGCAGGACCGGCAGTCATCCGGCATCGATTTGCCGCTTAAAGCTCTCGTCTGGGAAGATGCCGACGGCAAGGCTTGGCTCACCTATAATGATCCCACCTGGATCGCAAAGCGCCACGGCCTCGGCGCTGTAAGCGAGTCGGCGGTGAAAGCGATGGCCGGATTGCTTGATACAATTGCACAGGAAGCTACAAAATAATGAAATCAGTTCTCTTTAGAAACGAATTCGCAATCGAGAGCATCAATGATCAAACATTATAGCGATCACGCGGCGAACGAACGCACATTTCTAGCTTGGGTTCGAACTGCAATCGCAGTGATGGCGTTTGGCTTTTTGATCGAAAGATTTGATATTTTCTTGGCTGTGATGGCTGCGGGAGCTCAGTCACACTCGTTCGCCCTTCATGGGCAGAAATTTGCGAATGAAGCGGGTCTCGCCTTCATTCTTCTCGGCCTTGCGATGATCGTCGTCGCAGCTATCCGATTCTTCCGGATCGCGAAAGAGATCGATAAGGATGAAGCAGTGACAAGCTCTGACTCACTTTTCGATCTAGTACTCGCGGCGCTTCTCTTTTTGCTGGGACTTTCTTTATTTCTGTATCTCGGCCGGGTGATATTACCTTCACTCTGATCATCGAGGGTGCTGGCCGCTACCACGACTAACGCGTTTGGGCTCCAGGGAAACAACAGCGGACTCAGCGGATGGATCATCTTTACTTGGATTGCGTTGCCAACCCTGGGCGTGCTTACTCCGCTGCTTCATCCGTTGCACAAGCCACGCCAATCGCCAACGCTATAAGCCTATCGATATGTCAGTCGCTCTAAGTGGCGCGTGTGGCCTCGAACAAGAACCAGCTCCGTCGCTCTGCCTCATCGATCCAGGTCTCGAGTAAACTCGCGGTAGCTACGTCACCGTGCTCGTCGCACAGGCCGTGCGTCTCGCGCATGCGTGCCACCAACTCCTTATTGTCATCACGCAGCTCGGCAAGCATATCCATCGGCGTCACGAAATCTGCGTTATTATCCTTGATTCGCTGCAGGCGGCTAACGTGGCCGATTGAACGCAACGTCGTACCACCAATTTTTCGCACACGCTCGGCCATATCGTCCGTGGTCGCGAAGATCTGCTCGGCCTGCTCGTCGAGCAGCAAGTGAAAGTCTCGGAAATGCGGACCCGAGACATGCCAATGGAAAGTTTTTGTTTTCAGGTACAACCCGAACATATCCGCGAGAAGAATATTGAGCGCCCCTGCAAGGTCGCGTACCGCATTTTGCTTCAAGTCGGTAGGTGTTGCGAGCGGAGCGGTCTGCAGTACTTTGGCTTCTGCTGGATTCATTTGTGATCTCCGTCTGAGTCTTTGCTAAAATTGATGTGTCTTCAGCTTTTTTGGAAGACACTCCAGCCGGCGCACCAAAAAATTGGACGCCGTTTGGTCACCGTACTCGTTGGGATCGCGCGCCCCCGCGCGGCCAGCCCTTTTATGCTGCCCTCTGCGCCCCCTTACGCTCGATGAAGATAAGCAGGTCCTGATTAACTTTGTCCTTCTCAGTCGTGCACATGCCGTGCGGTGCGCCTTTGTAAATCTTTAGCTCGGCATTCTTGACCAGTTTTGCGGAGAGCATCGCGGAGCCTGCGATTGGCACGATCTGATCGTCGTCGCCGTGGAGAATCAACTTGGAACGTCGATCTTCTTTAGGTCCTCCGTCATATCGGTTTCGGAAAACGCCTTGATGCAGAAATAACTCGCTGGCATACCCGCCATCATCCCCTGCAGCCAAAAAGACTCGCGAACCCCCTCGGATATTTTTGCGCCCGGTCGGTTATAGCCATAGAACGGCATGCTGAGGTCGTTCCAGAATTGCGACCGATCGGCGAGTACGCTCGTTCTGAGTTGATCGAATACCTCCATCGGTAGACCGCCAGGGTTGTTCACGCCCCTGAGCACCACGGGCGGTACCGCGCCGATGAGAACGGCCTTAGCTACACGTTTGGTGCCGTGACGTCCGATATACCGGACGACTTCGCCCCCGCCGGTGGAGTGGCCGACATGGACAACATCCTTCAAATCAAGCGTTTGGACGAGCTCCGCTAAATCGTCAGCGTAGGTGTCCATGTCGTTGCCCTGCCAAGGCTGGCTCGATCGGCCGTGCCCGCGACGGTCATGGGCAATAACGCGATAACCACGCGAGGCGAGAAAGAACATCTGATCTTCGAACGCGTCTGCGGTAAGCGGCCAGCCATGGCTGAAAACGATCGGCTGACCCTTGCCCCAGTCTTTGTAATAGATCTGTGTGCCATCTTTGGTGGTGAAAGTGCTCATGGTCGGTCCTTTCTGGTGGGGGATCTATAGAATTGCTGTTCTTGACGCAGATCGTGAGGATTGGCGGAGTCGCGCGGCCAAAACCGCTGTACGTCGCTCGTCTTAGTGACGGCGCAAATAATGTTGCGGCCTCATAGGTTTGTTCGATTTAGTGTGCGCCCGCAGAACACAGTTCTCGCGCTTTGGTTCCTTAGAGAACAAAAATTTTTTGGGTGGGTCCGACAAGCACTTGCCAGAATCAGCCTGTGGACCACCCATGGTCCAATTCACATCGACACCGCGAGTTGGCCGCCCGGCCTGCGAAACAAGACCTACCTAACCGCCTCTGCCGAATGCCTTATTGGCGGCGGCAGTATCGCAGCTGCTGCTGCGGCACCGGCAGCAGCGAGGATGGCGGCGACGATCAGACCGGTCTGATATCCTGCCGCGTATGATGCGATACCAGCAGAAAGCGCGACGCCAGAAAGCTGCGCGACGCGGCTTATCGCATTGTTGATGCCAGAGGCGAGTCCCTGGTCCGCATCCGTGACGCTGGCGAGCACCGAGGCCGTGAGTGGTGCCACGAGGACCGCAAAGGAGATGCCGAGCAAGGTCATCGGAGTGACCACGCCAATCACTAGTGAGGCTGTCTTTCCGAGTGCCAGCAGTAACATGGCAAGCGCCGCGCCAAGGGGTCCGGCAATCAACATCAGGCGCGCGCCGACCTTGTCCGCCACTGCGCCAAAGGGCTGCGACAGTAGGCCGACGCCAAGGGTAAAAGGAAGGAAGGCGAGGCCGGCAATGGTCGACGGTAAGCCACGCCGGTCGATGAGATCGAAGGACACCAGAAAAAACATTATGGATAAAGCCGCGTAGATCAGTACTGTCGCGACATTCAGCCCGACAAAGGTTCGATTGCTCGTTAGCCGTGGCGGTGTCATCGGATGGGTGCTTACGCGCTCCCAGAATGCGTAAACGGCAAGCGTCGCCATGCCCAGCAAGGCGACCCCGGCAATGGGTATGCTGTCCGCGGCGACATTCTTGTCCGGGCCGATCTGGCTCATTGCCCAAGCCAGCGCGCCCAGTCCGCTAGCGAGAAGGACGGCACCAACGAAATCGAACCTGCGTGGTTCATGCCGATCAACGGGCGCGTATCCGACCAACAGGATGGCCGCGATCAGCGCCAAGGGGGGATTGATCGCAAAAACCCACTGCCAGCCAAAGCTTTCGGTCAGCCAACCCCCTAAGACCGGCCCGCCGGCGGTGGTGAGGGCTGAAGCCGCCGCCCACACGCCGATCGCGCGGCTTCGTTCATCTTTCGGGTAGATCGCACCGATCAGCGCCAAGCTCGACGGCGTAACAATCGCCGCCGAAATCCCCTGCGCGACGCGGCACGAAATCAGTAAGCCGATGGACGGCGCCAGGGCGCAGGCAGCCGATGACACGCCGAAAATAAGGCAGCCCACGCTTAGCACGCGTGCCTTGCCGTAGTGATCGGCGAACGCGCCTCCGATCAACATCAGAGCCGCCAGCGCAAGCACATAGCCATTGAGTACCCATTGCGTCGCGCCAATATCGGCGCCAAAAAAAGCGCGCACTTTTGGCAATGCCACGGTCAATGCAGACCCATCGATGAATACCATTGACGACGCTAGGACGCAGGCGGTGAGAACCACCCGGCGGCGCCGCGAAGTAATCTCGCGACCGAGCACACGCGGACACGGCGCGGCGGAGATGATGCCGCGATCGCATGGCTCGACAAACGGCTGCGCCATACCGATCGCCACTCTAACGAAGCTGGACGGTAGAAGTCGTCACTTCTTCAGATACCGTCAAAAAATGACTGGTCTTTTGGAAGTTTTACATGTTGTGAGCCTCGTCATAAACAGCCGCAAGGTTTTAAAAAGCTCTCATCCGATTGACGAGTGTTAGGTCTTCAAGCCAACATTATCTAGCCGCGCGGGCGTTTATTGTAGCTTGCCCGCTTGGATCAATGTCTCCAACTTTGATCGAGCCGTTGATCTGCTTCTCGAGAGACATTCCAACAGAGGAATAATTCCAAAGACTGCAGCTTGTCGTCGCGCTAACGGAACACGGGATGACCGCTAATGGAATCGCCAGTCGCGATTTCAGCTTTCGTGCGGCCCTCGGATCAGTTTGATGGCTGCTTCGATGTGCCTCCAAGTTTCGGCCTCTTCCTTTTGGCCTTGCTGCTCGAAGACGGAAGCCTTTTGTGCGGCCTCAACAACTGCGTTGGCACCATGTGCCTCGAGGAGTTGCCGCGCATAATCCTGTAGTTCGATTTCAGTCATTGGCATTGCGTCATACTCCTTTTTCGTAAGGTTGGTTGAACACGTCAGCCGCGCACTTGGCGGACGGTGGTTCACGTGTACCAGACTCGAGCGTCTGTCAGTGGGCTTGAAAGGGAGTGCGCCCAATGCCCAAATCAGCCATATCAAAGTAGGCCGCTTCGTAAGGCGGCCTACGAAGATCGACCTTGTTTGAGCGGTCAGCCCACATAAACGCCCAGCTTTTGGGTATCGGTCTTAGCTTCGAAACCCCGCTGGGCAGGCAGTTGAAGCACTGTTGCTTTCTGGTCTTCACATAGTTGTGTCAAAAGAACCACGCGCCCATCTGGAAATTCGAGCGCGTCATGATGAGTCCATTTTTTGTTCTTGTTCACTTGCCGGAAGATTGCTGTCGCGTGATTTAGTGTTCGCGCCTTCCGACCGGCAAAGAAGTGGTCTTCGTTAATCGTCACTGCGCTGGAAAACGCAAGCTCGGTTCCCGGAAGAACGCAGACCGCCACGCCAGCATCTTCCGCAGCCGCGAAGCCAACTGTGCACGTACCGAAGTCACGCGTCGTCACTTTGTCGCCGACCGTTGCTGGCCGTGACCTAACGTTGTGGAGGCTGTAATCACACATTGCTGGAACTCCCTACCAGAAGCCCTTCAGCCCCACGCAATAATAGCGCGTCATTGATTTCGATTAAACAGGGTTGCTGACCAATTTCGAACCCGCCCATTGGGCTAGAGAACAGCCTACGATAGGGGTAGAGCCATCCGAGCTGCAGGAGGCGCGGGAGGCGTATGTGGCCCAGCGACAGTTAGCCGCCGTGAGCGCTTGCCTGTATTGTGGGCATTTTCCCGGGCCTACCACGCAGTCCCCAAAATCTCCGGTGCCATCCGACGCATCCTATCGGTTACGCGTCTTCGAGTTGGCGTTGGCTCTTACTTTGGATAATCGGAGCGGTTGTCGGGCCAGCGATTGAATTTCACTGCTGA
>Ga0207804_100205_pt1 | contig 7123 bp, 6 predicted proteins | sample LuqExpMetageno46_FD_187804 | JGI IMG/M metagenome (GOLD analysis project Ga0207804, IMG submission 187804) | Tropical forest soil microbial communities from Luquillo Experimental Forest, Puerto Rico - Sample 46 (SPAdes) | ecosystem: Environmental > Terrestrial > Soil > Tropical forest ... | reverse complement strand
CATATGCGCCTCTCCTTCGATGCGATGCAGCCGCCGCCATGGTCGGAATCGAACGTCGGCTTTGGGGATAAGGCCTTATTTTCGACCTGGTTGACATTAGGTGCATATACGCTTATATAGGTGTATATACTCCTTTGTCAAGGACCAATCAGATGCCAGCCAGCTCTCTGCCGAAACCCGACGAGTGCAACTGTTTTATGGTTCGCTCGGCCGCGCGACACGTGACCCAGCTCTACGACCAAACGCTGGCGCCGGTCGGGCTGCATGTGACGCAGTTCTCAATCTTGGCGAAATTGAAACGGCTCGGTCCCCTGACAATCAATGCCCTGGCCAAGGACATGGTTATGGATCGCACCACGCTCAGCCGCAACGTGCTGCCGCTTGAGCGCGACGGGCTGGTCAAGATCGAAGCATCCGCGGCCGATGGCCGCGCCAAGGAGCTCCACCTGACCAAAGCCGGCGAGAGACGGCTGCAGGCAGGGCGCGAGGCGTGGGCGCAGGCGCAAGCACGATTTGAAACGCGATTCGGCACCCAACGCGCGGCGGATCTCCGCGCCATGATGCGCGCCGTCATCGCAAGCGACTTTACAGCAGGAGCTAACAACTAGCTACCGAACGTACGCCAAGGCGTACTGACGGAACTGCAGGCGTGATTACGGGAGTGTATCATGGACGCGCTGACAAAATGGAGCGCATCAGCTCTCGAAAAAGCTAAACCGCGACGTCTGTCGTTGAAGCGGCTCGCTTGGCTCGGGATTGCCTGCGCCTTGGGCGTGGCAGGGTCAGGCTACGGCTACTATTGGTGGGCAGTCGATCGTTTCTTCCAGAGCACCGACGATGCCTATGTCGGCGGCGACGTCACACCCATTTCGCCGCACATCGCGGGTTTTGTCGCCGAGATCCCGGTTACGGATAACGAACACGTCCATGCCGGGCAATTGCTCGTACGATTGGACGATCGCGACGTGCGTGCGGCGGTCGATCATGCCGAAGCGGTGCTCGCGCAGCGTGCAGCGGCGCTCGCCGGTTTGCGGGCCAGATATGAGCAGCAAGAATCGGCTATTGCGCAGAATGGCGCCGAACTCGATGCCAAGACGGCACAGGCGAGTTTCGCCAAAGTAGATGCCGAACGCTATCGCACACTCGCGCTTTCCAACTACGGTTCGCGGCAAGACGCCGAACGAACGCTTGCGCTCGACCAGCAGGCAAAAGCGGAAGTCGCGTCAGCACAAGCCGCCCTCGCCGCGGTAAAACAGCAACTCAGTGTCCTGGACGCGGATATTGCCGAGGCCACAGCCGCCACCAAGCAGGCGCGCGCTGATCTGGAGACGGCGCGGCTCAATCTCAGCTATTCGGAAATCCGCTCGCCCATTGACGGATTTGTCGGCAACCGCGCGGCGCAGGTTGGTGCTTATGTTTCCCCAGGCAGTCACCTGCTAACGATCGTTCCGGCGCATGGTCTGTGGGTCGACGCCAATTTCAAGGAGGATCAGCTCATACGAATGCGGCCCGGCCAGCCGGCGACGATCGTTGCCGACACCCTCCCCAGCCACGTGTTCCACGGCCATCTCGCGAGCTTTGCTCCGGCAACCGGTGCCGTCTTCAGCGTCATTCCGCCGGAGAACGCCACCGGAAATTTCACCAAGATTGTGCAGCGTGTCCCGGTACGCATCGCACTCGACGATGATGCGAATTTGGAGAGGATGCGGCCCGGCCTTTCGACGATTGCCACCATAGACACGCGATCCGAAACCGGGGGCTCGCGATGACCGCCGGCACCTCAGAGAATTGGATCAGGAGCATCGTCCCGTTTGTTGTGATGTGCTTCGGCGGCTTCATGGCGCTGTTGGATATCCAAATCGTGGCGTCCTCGCTGCAGAACATCGGCGGCGGCCTCTCCGCGGCGCAAGACGAAATCAGTTGGGTGCAGACCGCTTACCTGATTGCCGAAATTATCGTGATTCCGTTGTCGGGCTGGCTGACGCGGGTGTTCTCGACACGATGGCTTTTTACCGCCTCGGCCGCTGGCTTCACTGTTACCAGCATCTGGTGCGGTCTCGCTTGGGATATTCACAGCATGATCTTGTTTCGGGCGCTGCAAGGAGCCTTGGGCGCCTCGATGATCCCGATCGTGTTCACCTCATCGCTACATTATTTCCAGGGACCGCGCCGCGTCTACTCCGCCGCGGTGGTCGGCACCATTGCGTCAGTGGCGCCGACGCTCGGCCCGATCATCGGCGGCTGGATCACCGACACACTGAATTGGCATTGGCTTTTCTACGTCAATCTCGCGCCCGGCATAGCGATCACGCTTTTGGCCCCGCTGCTCGTCGACATCGACAAACCGGATCTGCGCCTCCTTAAGGACGCCGATTATCCCGGGATCGCTCTGATGGCGATTTGCCTCGGAACGCTTGAGTACGTGCTCGAAGAGGGAACGCGCTGGAATTGGTTCGACGATACGACCATTAAAGCCTGCGCCTATATTGCCGGCATCAGCGGCGTCCTTTTCGTCACGCGAAGTCTGACCTTCCCGCGTCCGGTCGTCGATCTGCGCGCGCTCACAAATCGAAACTTCGCGCTTGGATGCTTTTTATCCTTTATTACTGGCGTCGGAATTTTCTCCACGATTTATCTCACTCCGCTGTTTCTCGGCTATGTCCGCGGTTTCAGCGCCTGGCAGACCGGCATCGCCATCTTCTCGACTGGCGCGGCGTCGCTGATCGGGGTTCCCATTTACATCTTTCTCGCCAAGAGATTCGACATTCGCTGGCTGATGATGCTCGGTTTTGCGTCGTTCGGCGTTGCTATGTGGACTTACAGCTTTATTACCCACGACTGGGGCGCGGACCAGCTCCTCATCCCGCAGATCCTTCGCGGTTTACCACAGGTCTTTGTGGTTGCGCCCGCCGTCAATCTTGGCCTCGCCAGCCTGCCGCCGGAACGGCTGAAATACGCCAGCGGGCTCTTCAACATGATGCGCAATCTCGGCGGAGCCGTCGGCATCGCCGTATGCGGCGCGATTATCAATGCCAAAACAAACTTCCATTTCGTCGCCATCGCCTCCAATCTCACGCCCGCGAACGGAGCAATGACGAGGCTGCTCGACGACTTGACGCAACGCTATGGCGCTATTCCGGGAAGTTTTCAGGGTGGTCACGCGGCTGCGCTGAAACAATTGTGGGAGCTCGCCTATCGCGAAGCATCGACGCTGGCTTATGCCGACGCCTTTCGCACCATTATGCTCGCGTTCGCCGTTGCCACGCTTTTGGTTCCGTTTCTCCGCAATGTCACTGTCTCCAAGCCTGAGGCAGCGGGATCACACTGACCTTTATCCCGCCCCCTTCTCGCCGGCGTCAGTCCCGAGTGGCGCTCGATCTCAATGCCCGATGTCGAAAAGGTCGCGATATTGCCGGGGCTGTGATCTCAGATATTGGTCGGGCGCTTTCACTTGCGCACCGAAATGCGCAGCGGCATGCCAGGGCCAGCGCGGGTTGTAGAGGATCGTCCGCGCAAGTGCGATGAAGTCAGCATCGCCGGTCCCGACAATGGCTTCGGCCTGCTCAAACTCGGTAATCAGCCCGACGGCGATCACCGGTATTCGTGTTGCTTTCTTTACGGCGCGTGCCAGCGGTACCTGGTAGCTCGGTCCGAGCGGGATCTGCTGGGACGGAGAGAGACCGCCGCTCGATACGTGAATGGCGGCGCAGCCACGCGCCTCCAGCGCCAGCGCAAAGGCGATTGTCTGTTCGATATCCCAACCGGCACCCACCCAGTCGGTACCGGATACGCGCATGGTAACCACGCGGTCCGTCGGGAACGCGCTGCGCACCGCCTCAAAAACTTCGAGTGGAAAGCGCATGCGGTTCTCCAGGCTCCCGCCATACTCATCGTCGCGTCGGTTGGAGAGCGGCGAGAGAAACTCGTGCAGCAGATAACCGTGCGCGCAGTGTAGCTGGACGGCACCGATTCCGAGCCGCGCGGCGCGCTGGGCCGCCGCAGCGAAGGCCTCACGCACCCGCGTGAGACCGTCTGGGTCGAGGGCGACCGGCGGTTGCTCGCCGTCCTGATATGGGATCGCAGATGGCGCGACCGTCTGCCAGCCGTTTGGATGGTCGGGCGGGATCTGCACCCCGCCTTTCCACGGCACTTCCGTCGAGGCCTTGCGGCCGGCATGCGCCAGTTGAATAGCGATCGGCATGTCGGACCAGTGCCGGATGCTTTCTAGCGTCCGGGCGATCGCAGCTTCCGTCGCGTCGTTCCAGAGCCCCACATCGGCATACGTGATCCGTCCCTCGGGCAGAACGGCGGTCGCCTCGATAGTCAGCAACGCCGCACCCGAGAGCGCAAGATGACCGAGATGAATGACGTGCCAGTCGGTCATGCAGCCATTGACAGCCGAGTATTGGCACATCGGCGCGATGACAATGCGGTTGGCCAACTCGAGGGCACCGACACGAAACGGACTAAACAGCGCGCTCATACCGATTCTCCCTATTCATGGTGTAACTGCCAGGTTCGGTGCCAGCCTTGGCTTGTGGATTGAAAGGTGTGGTCGGTTTCTGATCGACCAGAAGGCCGTGATGCCGCGTCGCCCTAGTTCGTTCGCTAGCATCAAGCCGCAGGGACCGGCACCAACAATCAGAACCGAACAATCGCTTGGCGGAAGGGACTTCATCGGAAGATCCGTGCCCGTCACGCTTCGCCGCATACATCTGCGTGGATTTGAAGCAATCTTTTCACGGTCTCTTCGGAGCGGGCGCGCGCCATTCCGCATTCGGTTGCGATCCCAAAGGCCGGTGCATAACGCCGCGCCGCAGCTATGCGAGCCTTGGCTCCTTCGGTGCCGTCCTTCGCATGCACGACACCGAGGAAGAGGTCGCAGTCCTCGGGAAGCGAAAGCTTGGCGAAAGGCCGGTGAAAAGCATCGTCAGTGCGATCCACCGGAACCGGCATGTGGATGTACGAAAGCGGATGCGAGATGGCCTTCACCAGTGCGTTGGCGAACTCGACCATTCTTTCTGCGTCCTTCGGCTCGACGAAGTGTCGGCCCGCAAAATCGCCGTAGCAAAGGTGAACTCCGAGCTGAACGTCGTCAGGAACTCCGGCGGACAGTCGTCGTATCCGGGCCAACAGCGCATCTCTGGGTTCCTCAGGCATTGGCACAGCCTCCGTGCGCTGACCGTCCCAGACGATCATCTCGTTACAGAGGTCCCACTGTAGTGAGAGGTCGCGATGCGGAATGTGTCTGCAAATCGACGCAACCTCCGCGATCATCGCTTTCTCGTAAGCGGCTTCGACAGCGGGCTCTACGTCAGGCATGACGACCGAACTTACGACAGCGAACGGCGTCGGCAGACAAACCTGGAACCTAACGCTTTCAGGGATGTCGCCGCGCCCACGAGCGGCAAGGAAATCGAGATATGAGGCGCGGGCTTCGCGGGCGTAGCCGAGCTCACCGAAACGCACCTGCTCGGGTCTTATGCCTTCCGCAAGGGTAAGGAGCGCGAATTTGTTCGTCGGGCGTACCGCTCCAGAGGGGTCAGGACGCAGGAACGGACTTGCTCGGAGTAGCGGGTACTGCCAGCTTATCCACAATCTGCGTCCCCCAACCTCCCCATCCGGAATTCGGCGCAAATACGGACCAAGGAGACGTCCGACGGCCCGGAAGACATCCTCCACCGTATCGAGACCAATGCTACCGACCAAGTGGACTTGACGGGATACTTCTCTCATTTTGAGTCTGTTCGTTTACGGTTGCTTTCACGGTGTCACAACGTGGCGCCAGCTACTTCAAACGAGCCGCCGCTTCTTTAACAATATTCAGGTCAGCATACTTGCTGACCACAATGCCAGGTTTGAAGAAGCCCAGCTCCGCCGCAGTATCGACGTTGTGCTGAAGTGCGCTCATGTCCGGGAGCGCGTTCGGATCGCGGTAGTAATCCTGTTTCGTGAAGACCCAGCCGAAGCGGTCCGCAGGCACTTTCAATAAACGTGATGCGATTTGTGCGACTTCCTCGTGGTTCTTTGGATCGAGATACCACCGCTCGATGCGCAAGACGTCTTCCATGAAGTCCACGAGTGCGGCTCGGTTCTTGTCAATGAATGACTTGCGCATCACCCAGAACGCGAACTGAGAACGCCCGAGTCCGTCCTTCTCTTGAAAGAGAACCTTTGCATTTTCCTTCAGCACGGGGCTTAGAGAAAAGGGCATGACGCCGGTTACCAAGTCCGCTTTCTTCTCTGTCAGCAGCGCGGGCATGGTCGGAAAAGGTGCTTCGATGACCGTGTAATCGCGCTTGTCCTCTAGCCCCGCCTTTTTGAGAGCAGCGCGCATTCCGATGTCTGCGCCGCTTCCAATAGCGTTGATCGCCAGGACCTTTGCTTTGAGATCCTTAATCGAATTGATCCCACTGTCTTTCCGTACAAAGAACTCGTTGCTGTAGAACCCGGGAGTCCCGTCCTGAAACTCATCAGCGATGATGCGGAGGTCCTCTAGGCCGGCATTCTGAATGGCCAAACCGAGCGTCGAATAGGCCAGGCTCGCGATTTCGAGCTGATCGTTCGCAAGCGCAGTTATCATCAGCGGTGTGCCTTGGTAACGAACTGCTTGCATAACGTACGAGTTACCCCAATGCCTCGCGAGGTCCTTTTTCTCTTCCAGCATCGGTGCCCAGTTCGAAACGGGTACGACAAACGCAGTCCGTATAAGCACAGGCTCGGAAAACGCGGCAGTCGATCCGAAAAGCGCAAGCAGGCCGAAGATGTAGGACACGCAACGATTCGCAGGCATGATCTCCTCCCAGCTCAGCATTTTGTCACAGCGATTGCATCATTTCACTCACGCTCGAAGTTAATTTTCGAAGCGATCTCTCGATGAATGCGCAACAGCTCGGGATCGTAACAGGATCGCGCCGCGCGAACCCACATTCCATTGCTATCGCAAAGGACTCGGTGTGCTTTCGCGCAGTACGCAGACGCGTCATCGTGCCTTCGATTCCATCCGTGTTGTGGACGAGCCCCGGGCAGATTTCAGTTTTTGGGCCGAGCTCAAGTCGACCCAGTCGTAAGTCTGGGTTCCTGATCTGATCGATAACACTTTTGGATCAACTCTGCCCGCCTT
>Ga0207804_100201_pt1 | contig 7171 bp, 8 predicted proteins | sample LuqExpMetageno46_FD_187804 | JGI IMG/M metagenome (GOLD analysis project Ga0207804, IMG submission 187804) | Tropical forest soil microbial communities from Luquillo Experimental Forest, Puerto Rico - Sample 46 (SPAdes) | ecosystem: Environmental > Terrestrial > Soil > Tropical forest ... | reverse complement strand
GTCAACACTCTAGCGTCGGGTAGCATCCAGGGCCTGATGCCGGGAAATGCCACGCCGCCTCTCTATTTGACCGCAGGCGCGGGCGGCTACGGTAGTTATTACTATGACAATATTTTCATCCCGACGGCGCCGTATTTTACTACGACGGGAGGTTTGCTGTTCACATCGACTGCAGGCTTTGAATACAATTTTTACGGTGGCGGTGGATGTTGCGGCTCGGCGGCGAACACAACCTATCTTTCGACTACCGATGGTGGTGTCTCCTCCGGGTTTTATCCTGGTATCCCAGGAACGCTGACGGTGACCGATGCTTCTTCTCCTGAGGACCCCCTGAGTCCAGTGCCTCTCCCAGCCACACTGCCGCTTTTTGCCTCCGGTCTTGGTGCTTTGGGCCTACTCGGATGGCGCAGGAAGAAGAAAGCTGCTGCTTATTGAAAAACGCGTGGGATAGGAGTTCAGCGCGGGTCGCTAGCGGCTTCCTTATTTTGCAATGGCCGCTCTTTCCATTGGTTTAGGCTTTCGGCGATGACCTTCATGGCCGTTGCGGTCGCGTGGTTGAGGCTAGCATAACTGCTCACTTCCCGACTGACTCGGGCACCTTCATTGCGCAGCATGTCGCGTACGCTTTCCAGCTCGCGAATGACCCGGTCAATGTCCTCCATGGAATCTATGGCCATGCGTCGGATCATCACGTTCACGTTTTCAGCCGAAGCCGACTCGGCCATTGCGTCGGATCGTTGCTTACCAAGTAACTCCACAACATTTTCGACGTCACCCCGATCTTTCGGCGGACGTAGATGCGGTGGTGCGTATCTCTCCGGGCCAAAGTTCTCCGCCATATCGATCTCCGTATAACAGAAGACCAGGGCAATTCGTGTCTGCGCCCAAATCTTCGCGATATCCACTAAAGCCGCAACGTCTTGAAAGTCGCTTGCTCTTGACAACTCTATCTGTGGATTTCGGAGTTGGCCAATTTTTTCCTGAAATGCTGTGGAAAAACCGGAGGCAAACATTCATTACGCTTGGAGGCGTGGCGCAGGAGTTCAGGGCGGGTCATGGAACTGCATTGATTCAGAAAAAAGGCTGCCATTTGGGGCAGCCTCGAGAGAACAACTGACTGCCGAATGCCAACAGAGCCGACGGCCGTAGTTACACAGGGTCTTGAGCGTTTTCTACTGGTCTGGCGCAAATATTCTTCTCTAAGTCCATGCTGCAGCGGCTTGTCATCGGATAAAACCAGCTAGCCAATAAACCAACCAATGGAATTGGTCTGGAAAGATTACAAAAAAAATAACGATAGCCGCTGGGATCAACACGAGTATCCACTCTCGCATAAGCTAACCCCCGTGCGGAATCGCCCCTGAGGCAGGTATGTGTTCGCCCCCCAAGTACGCCAGATTGCACCTCAAATCGTCACCGATGGGTTCTTCATGTTCTGGTAACCACGGCTCGAGGAACCTGAGTGTGTTCGGCACAACAGCAGCCCACCACGGCAAGAACGGCAGCTGCACACGATAAAAAATCCGTCAACATCGGTGTTCTCGGCCAATAATATTAACAATGTGCTGCTTGCCAACGCGTAATGATGTATCGAGGTCTTATCAGTTAATGTTCACATTAACTTACGATTCAAAATATGCCGAAAGTTACATCGACCCGCAGAAAGCAGATTTTCCAGCCAGGAGTTTGATTTGCACAATTCTAAGGCATCGAGAAAAATCGGCTATAGTTAGACCAATTTCTCGTCAACTGGCTTAGCTAGTGCCCTTATCGACCTCCCTCCATTTTCTCGGTCCCAGCAAGCCCCGCTTGTCAGTCCCCAACGAGCGGAGCTTTCCATTTAAATTCCCAGCTTGTGAAATAGCTCACGTATCCGCGCGCAAGAATCCCGTTATTTGTAATTCGAGACTTCATCTCTCGGGTGTTCCCATGAACTACTCCATCGCAACTGCTGACCGCGCTACGCATCTGAAAATCGTTCTTCTCGCCTTGGTCTGGGCAATCGTAGTGACGGGCATCGCCCTCGCGATTCGATGAACATCGCCTTTTCGCGTTATTAGTCGTTGGGTTGATCGATTTCAATTTACCTTGAGGGTACCTATAGCGTGGCCGTCACGGATGAAGCGAGTTAAGAGGCCAAGATCCTTATCCGTACCTCCGCACTCAGCGTTCGCTATCTCGCGTGGACCAGCTCCGGCAGCCACAACGATAAAGCCGGTAGATAGGTCACTAGCATCAGAACCGTAAACATGACCGCGTAAAATGGCCAGATCTTGCGCATAACCTCTTCAATCGAAACCTTTCCGACTGCGCAACCGACGAACAGAATCGCGCCAACCGGCGGATGACACAGGCCGATGCCCAAATTGAGCATCATGATCATTCCGAAGTGAACGGGATCGACGCCGAAGTTTATCATCACCGGTAGCAGTATTGGGGTCGAGATCAGGATCGACGGTGCCATGTCTACGAGCGTACCAAGGACAAGCAGCAGAATGTTGATCAGGAACAGAATGACGTATTTGTTGCTCGAGATGGTGAGGAAGAAGGCCGTGATTTTGGCCGGCATCTGCGTCAAGGCCATCACGTAACCCACGCTCGATGCGCAGGCGATAAGCGTCATCACCATGGCGACCGTACGTACTGTGCGATGCACGAGCGCGGGCAGATCACGCCATTTGTAGTCGCGATAGATGAACATCGTAACGAAAAAGGCCCACACACAGGCGACCGCACCGGCCTCGATCGCGGTGAATACGCCGCCGAGAATGCCACCCAGGATGATCACCAGCGTAATCAGGCCCCAGGCCGCGTCGATTGTAATCTTGACCGCTTCGCGCGCTGGCACCGAGGTGCCCTTCGGATGGCCGTCGCGATAGGCGATAACTAGGCATAGCATCATGATCGCAAAGCCAAGCAAAAGGCCGGGCACCACGCCGGCCATGAAAAGGCTGATAATGGAGATGGTCCCGCCGGTCGCCAGCGAATAGATCACCGCGTTGTGGCTGGGGGGTACCAGAAGCGCCTGAACCGAAGCAGTGATTGTAACGTTGGTAGCGAAAACGCGTGGAAAGCCCGCCCTTTCCATCTGCGGGATCATTACCGAACCGATGGCGGACGTGTCGGCGACGGCGGAACCCGAAATACCGGAGAGGAACGTCGTCGCCAGCACGTTGACCACCGAAAGACCGCCGCGCATGCGGGTGAATCCAACCAGCACATCGGCGAATGCGACCATGCGCCGCGCCATTCCGCCCTCTGCCATGATGGCGCCCGCCAGGACAAAAAAGGGAATCGTCAGCATCGCGACCTTCGAAACGCCGTCGGAAATCTTCAGCATCACTGCCTCGAGCGGGATGCCGATCCAAAGGCAGCCGGCGATCGCCGCAAGCGCGAGTGAATAGGCAATCGGCACGCCGATGAAGAAGCAGAAGAACATCGTGAACAGAAGGATCGCGATGTCCATGCCCTGCGCCCCTTCCGCTCCTGCTCAGTGTTCCCAGTCGGGCTTCGCCGGCGGCCCGCACAGCATGCGTTCGATAACGAACAGGAAAAGGATCGCTCCGCCGAGCGGGATCGGCAAATAGGTCACGCCGACCGACAACTCGGGAAAATCCGCGACCGTATTAAGCCAGGTTGCCTGCACGAGCTTTAAGCCGTACACGGTCATAAACAACGCCATCGCGAGCATGAGCAGTTCGGCAAGCAGGTCGAATATCATCTGCACCCTCGTCGGCATCAGCCCCACGAAGAATGAGACGTTCATGTGCAGGCGCAGGCGATAGCACGCCGCCGCGCCAAAGAAGGTCAGCCAGATCGTGAGCAGGACTGCGGTCGGCTCGGGCCAAGAGGCTGCGCTGTTGAGCACGTAGCGCGTATAGACCGCCCATGGGACGACGGTCGAGATCAGCACGAGGGCGACGCCGGCTATAAGCACGCAAAGCAAATAAAGCGCATCCATCGCCCTGACATAAAGAGCGATCATCGGCGCGACCTGCTGTAAGGGGGCGGACGCTATTGGGTGTCCCTGATGCGCTTGACCATGTCAGCGTATTTGGAGCCGTACTTATCCCACACCGGCTTGACTGCGTCCTGGAAGGCCTTCTTATCGGCATCGCTGACCTGGATGATCTCGATTCCAGCGGCCTTCGCTTTTTCCAACGCCTGCTTCTCGTAGATTTCCCAAAGCTTGCGCTCTTCCAACTGTGCCTCGCGCGCGAACGTCTTCACCAGCGCCTGGTCGTCCTTGGACATCGCGTCCCAAGCCTTCTTTGACATCACCAACATCTCGGGGACGATGAGGTGCTCGTCAACGGTGTAGAATTTCGCGACTTGATAGTGGTTGTCGAACACGAAGCTCGGCGGATTGTTCTCCGCGCCGTCCACGACGCCGGTCTGCAAGGCGGAGAACACCTGGTCGTAACCCATCGCCACGCCGTTGCTACCCATGGCGTTCGCCATATCAACGAACATCGGGTTGCCCATAACGCGGATCTTCAAGCCGCGCAGGTCGGCCATCGTCTTTATGGGCTTCTTGGTGTCGTAGAAATTGCGTGCGCCCGCATCCATCCAGCACAGGCCGACCAGGCCCTTGCCACTATTGGTCACCTTGTCGAGCAGCTCCTGCCCGATTGGGCCGTCGATCACCTTCTGCATGTGCGCAGTGTTGCGGAAGACATAAGGTAAGTTGAACACGTTGAGATCGGCGACCACCGGCCCGAGCGCACCGACCGAAACGCGCACAAAAGCGATCGCTCCGATTTGGGCTTGCTCGATTGCTTCCTTCTCACCGCCGAGCTGCATGGCGGGATACATCGCAATCGAAATTCGGTTATTGGTGGCGGCGGACAGTTTCTTGCCCATGCTCTCCACCGCGACCACCGTCGGATAGCCGGCCGGGTGCACGTCAAAGGCCTTAAGAACCTGCGCCTGAGTTGAGCTTGATGCGATCAGCGTTGCCGCGGCAAGTGCGCAGGCGGCAAACGATGTCTGGAGCCTCATGTTGTCCTCATAACCTATCGTGTCTTGACGCATTATAGCCGGGAAATCGGGAATACAGTACATCCTTGTAATCGGTCCCGCCGGAGATATCGGTTCGATATTGCGCAAGCTGTTCAAAGGCGTCGATCGCGTTCGCCGGAGCGACGTTCCCACAGGAACTCGTGCCGGACGAACTACTGCTTCGCGGTGGTTTGACCGCAACCGGTAATGATCGAGGAATACGTGAGTTAGCGCAGGAGTGAAGCTTGAACAACTGCTGGTTCAACAGCAAACGACCGCCCAGCGCCACGTCGGCTGCCTATTCTCCGATCTCCATTGTCCAATAGCAGCGTCGCCCATTGCAGGCATGTGCTACAGCCTTGCAGCCAGGCAATCTCATGTTGGCAGCATGCGGCGGCGATGACCTCCACAGGGCAATCGCTGCCCCCTCTGTACGCACACCGTATGCTACGTTTTCCGCTCGTGCCCCGCGCATGGCGCGGCTGTAAAAGCCTGCGTGATCTAACCTGTCGCGCCGGGCCATGTCGTTTGAATGCTCCTGCGCCAGCGCGTGCATTTGGGAGCAGCCTGCGTAGCAGGGTGTTGCCGCGAGCAGCGCGACTACCAGGGCTAAGAGCCTCATTTCTAGCGCGTTGTTGGCCATGAAAACGCTCCATAACTCTTGCGCGGCAATTGCGCCAAGATGGGGTGGTCGTGCGAGCCAAGGTCGTGTCTGCCCTTGGCTGCATTACAGCAAGTGACGGGTTGTCGTCCTCTTTGCTGCTGCCCAGCTTCACAGGATTTACATTGTCAACGCAAGACGTGGGCATTGAAAGCCTCGAAAAGGCAGGACCGTGCAACATTTCAGCAACACAACGCTGCTGTAAAGCAGCCTGATTTGTTACGTTGCTGCCTCCCGACGCTTAGCTAGGTCTCGTTGAGTCTTATTTGAGCTGAAGAGTGGTGCTATAAATTGTGCGCGTGCGGATGGCTGCCTCGATTCGAGGTGAAAAATGATGCCGTATGTCGCGCTCTTTCTGGTCGGGGCTGGAGGGTGGTTCCTCGCCGCGGCATTCTTTCGTTATCACGGGTATATTTGGCTAGATCAAACTTGCAATGGTATCCCTTACGTTTGCGATCACCCTGCCGTCGTTGCGCTCGCCACTGTCGTCGCAGTCACATTTTTCTTCATATTGAGCATCATAGAGTTCTGAACCTGGGCAGCCCCGGCGACGCTAAGGGTAGCCAGAGTCTGAGAGCTTTTGGAAACTTTTAGGTCAGAATTTAAACTAATGATTGACACCTTTACCTTAGGAATATGGCTCCCAAGTACGGTACCAACACGCAAGCAAAGATCAGGAGGTGATCAGTGCGCGATCTAATTGGGAAAATACGGACTAAAGATCCGAATGTTACTACGCGGGTCTATCTCTCCGAGATCGTCCGTTGCTGCGAATGCCAGAAAACGGTGCCTTTGGGTATTGAAGTGGTTACGTTAAAAAAAGAGGGAGAATCTAAAAAGGTTCTAGAACATAGATGGTACTGCCGCGATCATGGTCTTGAGTATGAAGAGAAGGCTCAAAGTCAACCGATTCTCCTCGAGGAGGACGACTCGGATCGAGAAACGTATTTAGATCCGCCGTGGGGCGGATAATAGAACGCACTGATGCCACGGCACGGCGCGATATGATGTCAAACTGAAAAAAGCCCCGGTATTATCCGGGGCTTTGAATTTCATTTGCTGAGTTTTGTTAGAACTCAACTGCTCACATTAGGCAGATTTGACATCGATCTTCTTTGCTGATTTTTGTGCTTCGAGCTTTTTGGGCAGGGTAAGAGTGAGTACGCCTTTTTTGAAGCTTGCCTCGATCTTATCGGCATCAACGCCCTCGGGAAGGCCGAAGCTGCGTTCAAACGAGCCAAAGCTACGCTCACGCAGATAATAATCCTTCTTCTTCTCTTCCTTTTCTTCCTGTCTCTCACCTTTAATGGTCAAGACGTCGTTTGCAACTTTCACCTCGATGTTTTTTTCGTCCATTCCGGGCAATTCGGCGGTGATTTCGTAGGCCTTGTCACTCTCGACGACGTCGACCGCCGGCGTGGACGGGAAAGTCAATTCGCGCCGGAATAGCGGCTCTTCCGCAACGAGCGAACGCCCGAATGGTCGCCAAAAACCTCGCCCGAAATCGTC
>Ga0207804_100192_pt1 | contig 7298 bp, 7 predicted proteins | sample LuqExpMetageno46_FD_187804 | JGI IMG/M metagenome (GOLD analysis project Ga0207804, IMG submission 187804) | Tropical forest soil microbial communities from Luquillo Experimental Forest, Puerto Rico - Sample 46 (SPAdes) | ecosystem: Environmental > Terrestrial > Soil > Tropical forest ... | reverse complement strand
GACGGTGCGCGCCCGCACCACGTTGATAGGCCCACCGGCAAGCCCTCCCGCAACGGTGAATTCGTCGACGCCGATGGGCAGTTTTTGCGGACCCAGGAAGGCGACAAAGGGCGGGCAGCCGAGCACGATAGCGCAGGGCATCGGTTCTTTACGCTTCTGGTACTTGAGATAATGCTGGTAGCCGCCGGCGCCGCCGACGCGCGTCGCCATGCGCACAACCAGCCGGTCCGGCGCCTTCAGCGCGGCGCGGTAGGTGCCCATATTCTGAATCCCGGTCTCGGGATCGCGCGTGACCACATTGGTCGCGGTCAGCGTCGGCGCGCTGTCGAAGCCCGGCGTCGAGACCGGGATCGGCAACATGTCGAGCCCATGTCCCTCGCCCTGCAACGCGGCTCCCTCGATGACGACGTCATGACAAATCGCTTCGTTCACCAGCCGCGGCTCGATCGGGTTGGCGATCGCGTGATCCCATTTGGCCTGGATGTCCTCGACCTTGGCCTCCATGCCGATACTGTAGATCTGCGGGTTTGCGGCAATGGCGCCGACCACCACCGACATCTTGTATTTGCGCCCCAGCCCGTCGGTGATGTTGGTGAACAGGAAGGCCTTGCGCTTTTCCTCATCGAGGCCGCCGACAAATTGCCAGCGCACCAGCGGATGCAATTCCGAATCCTTGTCGATCGTCCGATCTATGATGCGGATGAGATCGCGTTCGCGCAGCACCTCAAGATGCTCGTGCAGATCGCGGTAGCTTCGCGTGACTTGCGTCATGAGAATAGGATAGTGCGGGCTGCTAATCGGTTCCAGCGTCGATGATGATGCGCAGAATCCGGCCCGGATTACGCTCATATTCCTCAAAAGCGGCTGAGACTTGGGCGAGCGGGTAGCGCGCGGTGATAAACGGCGACACGTCGAATTTGCCAGACGCGACCAGGTCGATCGACGGCATCATGTCTACGGCCTTCAAGGCGCGCGCTCCAATGATGCTGATTTCCTTGATGTACAGATCGAACGCGTTGAGCCCCGTGAAATCCGAGTGTCCTAAGGAAAACGACAAGAACCGGCCGCCCGGCCGTAGCATCTTGATACCGGCACGGAGGGTGCCAGTGCTGCCCACAGTATCCACGACGACGTCGGCACCGTCGCCATTGGTCTGCCGTTTCACCGGCTCCGCCGCCTCATCCACGTCGGTGCGCACGACTTTGGCGCCCATGCTTTCAGCCAGATCGATCTTCCATTGACTGCGCGAAACCGCGATCACCGGCTTGCAGCCGTTGAGCACCGCGAGGCGCGTGTGCAGCAGGCCAGTCGGCCCTTGGCCCAGAACGACGACAGATTCGCCCGGCTTGATGCCGGCGCGCACCTGCGCGTGATGCACCGTCGCGAGTGTTTCGATCATAGTCGCTTCAGCAAGCGGCAGGTGTTGCGGTAGCGGGTATACGTAACGCGCGGCCAGGCGGACGTACTGACTGAGCGAGCCTTCGAACTCGCGGCCCAAAATACCGGCATTGCGGCACAAATGCTCGTCGCCACGCTGGCAGCAGTCGCATTGGCCGCAGCTGATGACCGGATTGATGATGACATTCTGTCCCGGCTTCAAGCCCGTCACGCCCGCGCCGATTGAAGCAACGGTGCCGGTCGCCTCGTGCCCGAGCACAATCGGGTAGTGCACGCCGGGGTGCTGACCCAGATAAAGGTCGAGATCGGTGTGGCAAACCGCGGTGGCGGCAATGCGCACGACCACTTCGCCCAATCCGGCAGCCGGAACCGGACGTTCGTCGATGCTAAATTTCTTGGGTTGTTGAAGAACAGCCGCCTTCATGGGACTCCTGACTGGGGCATGATCGCAATCGCCTGGCGGCCTCGCAACCGCGAAAATTACTAGCATCAACGCCCGCGAGTTCGATAATCACCTATGCCACCAGCGTGACTTCACCGCGGTCCCGCGTGTTAGGGTGCAAACGGTTGTCCGTCGAGATGCCATCGCCTTGGGGAGCCCGCCTAACGTACGGTCCCAGCCCTGCGGTTGGCATCAACCGCACGCTGTTCCTGAAGGTCGCCAATTTCATCTTTGACTGAAGAACGCGCCGCTTATTTTTTTGCGGCTGCCTTGTTGTCGGCAATGGCAGCCGCCTTGCTGGATGATACCATGCGCCCATCCCAGCGTTTCACAAAATCAGTATCGATTCCAAACTGGTCGAGCACGCGCGCCACGATGTGATTGACGATATCGTCAACGCTTTTCGGATGATTGTAAAAGGCAGGCATGGGCGGGATGATCGTCACACCCATGCGCGAAAGCTTGAGCATGTTCTCAAGGTGCACTTCAGATAACGGCGACTCGCGCGCGACCAGCACTAGCTTCCGCCTTTCCTTAAGAACGACGTCGGCAGCGCGATGGATGAGGTGTTCGCCAAAACCCATTGCAATACTGCCGAGGGTGCGCATCGAGCACGGTATCACCACCATGCCGTCAGTGATGAACGAACCAGATGAAATCTCCGCCGCCATGTTCGATGCATTGTGATAAACGTTGGCCAATGCGGCCACTTGTTTGACCGTATACGGCGTCTCGTGCTCGATTGTTCGGTGCGCCCACGCACTGATGATGAGATGCGATTCCACCTTGCACGCCCTGAGCGCCTCGAGCAGGCGTATGCCGAGGATCGCGCCGGTCGCCCCGGTGAGGCCAACAATCAGGCGTCGCATTTGTGTTCCCTCCAAGCCAAGCGTCGCTACGGAGAAATTTCGAGCGTCTCCTTATGGCCAAAGCCCTTGCTATTGTCGATCAAAACAATGCGCGCCGGCCGCAAGCGATAAACGGTGGTACGCGCATAGGCCTCGCGCAGCTTGGTCGGCCCCTTAGCCAATTCTCCGAGAAATGGATAGCGCGCCTCAAGTAGCGCAAGATGGCGCTTGCGTTCGTGCATCGCCACGATCGGTTGCGCCGCACCTGCGATTTGTATACCGCGTATGTCCGCGAAATCCGAATAATCCGGCGCCACCGTGGCGGCCACGCGCGGGTCTGCCGCTATGTCCCGGGAATGCCGTGTATCAGGGTCGGACACCCAAACGAGGGCCAGTCCATCGCATGCGTAGAACAGATTTGTCGCATGCGGGCCGCTCGAACCAACGGTCGCGAGCGACATGACGTGGTACGTTGCGAGAAAAGCGGCGACCCGCTGTTCGAGCTCCGAGTTCATGACGCCCAACAATGCCATACAGGGGTGGTCATTGGAAACATTTGGAAGCCTGTGAGATTTAAGGTTAGGATACTGACATGAGACCTCTCCCAAAAGCGTCACATCTTACCCGGCGATCAGACGCGAAGGATTGGTCGCGCGCCGACAACAGTTTGGACGAAGTGATCATCGTCGATGCAAACGACATACCGATCGGGAAAGCGCTTAAGCTCGATGCGCACCGCAATGGACTTCGGCATCGCGCCATATCCATCGTCATTGGGGACGGCAACGGCCGCGTGCTGCTGCACCAACGCGCCGCCGAAAAATATCACTCGGGTGGACTTTGGACGAATACCTGTTGCAGCCACCCTCGTCCCGGCGAGAGCGTCCTCGATGCCGCCGTGCGGCGGCTGGAGGAAGAAATGGGCATCGTCTGCCCGCTCTCCTTCATCTTCGCGATGCCTTACCGCGCCGAAGTGTCTAATGGCCTGATTGAAGACGAAATAACGCATGTGTTCGGTGGCCATTTCACCGGTTCGCCAACTCCGAATCCGAACGAGGTCGCCGACTGGCGCTGGATGGACTACACCGAAGTCGAGCGTGACGTCGATGCGCGGCCCGAGCTCTACACTGCCTGGTTCCGCAAGATGCGCCACGAATTCTGGAATCGTGTGCGCGCATCCTTGGGCGACTCCCCCGACTAAACGCAGCAGAAGGAGTCTCCGCACCCTGCCGGCCTTGACGCAAATCAAAGACACGCAAGCGCGCGTCGGTGGACCATTCCGCTCAATTCCAATTTGTTTGCAATCGGGCGTCCCGCTAATTTTTCAGTAATGGGCGAGGAGAGCACACATGAACATTGCCATTACCAACAACCGTCAAGCGCGCGTGGCCTATGATGATCTGCGCGAATGGATGGTGGAGGCCGACAAGCTTGGCGAGCTGGTGCGCGCCAATGGCTACTCCTGGCAGGAAGACATCGGGATGGCGGCGGAATTGCTGCAGCACGATGCCAAAGCACCTGTGGCATTGTTCGATAAAATTCCGGGCTACCCGAAAGGCTTCCGCGTGCTCACCAACTTTTTTGGTAGCCGGCGACAGAACATGACGCTTGGCTTTTCGCCCGATCTCAACAAGATCGAACTGTCGGAAGCTTTTCTTGGCGATTTCCAGAAAATCTCCGACAAGCCGCTGGCTTATGAGGTCGTGGCAACCGGCCCTGTGATGGAAAACGTAATCGAGGGCGACGCGGTGGACGTCACCAGATTCCCGACCCCGGTCTGGCACGACCGCGATGAAGGGCGGCGCTATATCGGTACCGGTAGCTTCAATGTCACGCGTGATCCAGACGAGGGCTGGGTGAATGTCGGCACCTACCGGGTGATGATCCACGATGCCAAGCGCCTCGGTTTCTATATCTCGCCCGGCAAGCACGGGCGGATTCACCGCGACAAGTACCAGGCGCTCAACAAGCCAATGCCGGTGTGCATCGTCATCGGCGGCGATCCGCTCACCTTCCTGATGGCCTGCACGGAAGTGCCCTACGGCACGTGCGAATACGAAATCGCCGGCGCTTATCGCGGCCGCCCGCAGAAGGTGGTGCTCGGCAAGCATACCGGCTTGCCCTATCCGGCCAATGCCGAGGTGGTCATCGAGGGCTTCGTTCAGCCGGGCAATGTGGCGCCGGAAGGGCCGTTCGGCGAATGGACCGGCTACTACGGTTCGAAGATGCGCAGCGAACCGGTGCTCGACGTCAAGGCGATCTATCATCGCAACGATCCGATCATTCTCGGCTGTCCTCCGCAACGCCCACCGGAGGAACAGGCGCGCTATCGTGCCGTGATGCGCTCGGCGCTGCTCAAGCAGGAACTTAAGAAGACTGGGCTACCCGATGTGGTCGCCACGTGGTGCCACGAGGCCGGCGGCTCGCGCCAGCTGACCGCGGTGTCCATCAAGCAGCGTTATGCAGGACATTCACGCCAGGCTGGACATCTCGCCGCGATGTGCCGTTCGGTCGCCTACGCCGGCAAATACGTGGTCGTGGTCGACGACGACATCGATGTGTCCAACCTCGAAGAGCTGATGTGGGCGGTGTGCTCTCGCTCGGACCCGGCAACCTCGATTGATTTTATCCGCGGTGCCTGGTCGACGCCGCTCGATCCGTCGATTCCGCCCGAACGCAAGGCGCAGGGCGACTTCACCAACAGCCGCGCCATCATCGACGCCTGCCGGCCGTTCCACTGGAAGGATCAATATCCGATCGTCAATATGCCGTTGCCGGAAACGGCGCGGCGGACGAAGGAGATGTTCTCCTGGATGCTCACCGGCACACGCGAGAAAACCAAGATCGGCTGACTTTACTCGCGACTTGGTCTTTGATGTTCGCCCATCATGGAATGGGACCGGCGCGAGTTTGGAGTAGAGGCATGGCCGATTTAAAGCAACTCAAAGAAGACCTCGTCACCGCCAACCGGATACTCGCCAACCAGAACGTTCTCGATGCTTTCGGCCACGTTTCGATCCGGCACCCGGACAATCCTCAACATTTCCTGATGTCGCGCGCGCGTGCGCCAAATTGCGTCGAGCTCGACGACATCATGGAATTCACGCTCGAGGGAAAGGTGGTCGGACCGGAGCTCGGCAAGCCTTACTCAGAGCGGTTCATCCATTGCGCGATCCTGGAGGCGCGACCGGACATCATGTCGGTTGTGCATAATCACAGCCCGAACGTGGTGCCTTTCTCAGTGCTGAAGAAGCAGTGCTTCTGCGCGGTCATGCATATGGCCGCGCCGGTCGGCCGCGACGTGCCGAATTGGGATATCCGCGACAAGTTCGGCGATGCCACCAATCTCCTCGTCACCGACATGGAGATGGGCCGCGATCTCGCCGAAGCGCTCGGCTCACGCACGGTCGCATTGATGCGTGGCCACGGCTGCGTGGTGGTCGGCCGGTCACTGCGCGAAGCGGTGTTCAGCTCGATCTACACCGAGATGAATGCGCAGATTCTCTACAAAGCTCTGGTCATGGGCGAGGTCACGTATCTCAGTGATGGCGAAATCGCCGCTAGCACCAAGGGCCGCGCCGGCTTTACCTGGGAGCGCGGCTGGGAGAATTGGTGCCGAAGCGTGAACCGTACGTACTATTCGCAGGCCTGGGACATGGGTCCGGGCTTCTCCCGCAGCGACAAGTGACTGCGCAAGAGTGAGCGCAAAACTTGCACGCGTTGAATGCTTCCGGCGTTTCGCAAGGTGAACTACGCCTCGCCATGCAATAGACGGCGTGCGCCGCACACTCTAATTTTAACTCTTTTTGCTTTTCTTGATCTTCGGTTTCTTCTCGCCAGGCTGCCGGCCCGGCTCGAAGCCGCCAACCTCGTGATAGGTGATCTTGTTGTCCGCTTCGAATGCTCTGACGGCCGGCGTCTTGCCTGGAAGCCCGAGCTCGGTCCAGCGCGCCGCCACCTGATCGTAAACCTTCTTGCGCAACGTGGTGCGCTTGGAAAACACTGGCAGATGGCGGTGCTCCTTACAGGCATTGATGAGTGCCTTCGAGCCGTAGGGCCGCTTCTCCGGCGGGTTCTGTGTCGGATCGAGCCAGGTGCTCCACGTGTTGCGTAAGATGTCGATGTCATCGATCGGATTGCAGCGGCTCGCCATCGCCCAGATCACCTGGTCCATGTCGGTTGGGTCGACGTCTTCGTCCACCGCGATGATCCATTTGGTGTAATAGGCGCCGCCAGGCACTTGCGCCGCAAGCGCCAGCACCTGCGCCGCGTGGCCCGCATAGCGCTGCTCAAGGCTGATTACCGTCATGCCGAAGCCGCCGGCAGCGGCCGGATGGGAATATACACCGGCGATGCCTGGAACGCCGAGCTTGTCGAGATCGTCCCAGATCTTCGCCGAGCGGATGACCGAGAAGAAGCCGCTCTGCTCGCAGGAGGGATAATCTGCCATCAGCGCATTGGTGAGGATCGGTCGCGTGCGGTAGTGCACCGCGGTGACATCGACGAGCGGGCAGCCGGCTTCGGGCCGGCCGTAATAGCCGGGAAATTCGCCGAACGGTCCTTCCGCTTTCACCGAATTCGGACGGATGATGCCTTCGATGACGAGCTAG
>Ga0207804_100188_pt1 | contig 7335 bp, 7 predicted proteins | sample LuqExpMetageno46_FD_187804 | JGI IMG/M metagenome (GOLD analysis project Ga0207804, IMG submission 187804) | Tropical forest soil microbial communities from Luquillo Experimental Forest, Puerto Rico - Sample 46 (SPAdes) | ecosystem: Environmental > Terrestrial > Soil > Tropical forest ... | reverse complement strand
CGGAAGAAGGCATCGGTTTCCCGATGAGCCTCGCCGGTTTTGGCGAGGGCTACGACAAGCTGCCCTGAGCGCTTTCGCACCGCAATAAATTCCCTGGTTTTTCGCTCGCGTCACCTGCGCAACTTGGAAGTGAGCCATCCGGCAGAGACGCTGGCCAAGAAAATATCCAGCGCAATTCGGGGAAAGAAACGCTACAGGAGACTGCTCATGGCTATCGCAGCCAAATTCGATGCGCCGTCCGCTTCCGACCACAGCGCGCAGCTCCGCAAAGCCGTCGTCGCCGCTACCATCGGCACCACTATCGAGTGGTATGACTTCTTCATCTACGGCACCGCCGCCGGCTTGATCTTCGGTAAACTCTATTTTCCCAATGAAGACCCATTGACTGCGACACTCGCGGCATTCGGCACCTACTTCATCGGCTTCGTCGGGCGTCCGATCGGCGCTGCGATCTTCGGTCATTACGGTGACCGTATCGGCCGCAAGGGCACCCTGATCGCCACGCTCCTGTGCATGGGCATCGCTACTTTCCTCATCGCCTTTGTGCCGACCTACGCCACGATCGGCATCTGGGGCGCCGTCATCCTAACTATCCTGCGCATGCTGCAAGGCATCGGCGTCGGTGGCGAATGGGGCGGCTCGGTACTGCTGGCGATGGAATGGGCGCGCACGCATGGGCAACGCGGCCTGGTCGCCTCATGGCCGCAGTTTGGAGTGCCATGTGGCCTGTTCCTGTCGAACCTGGCGATCCTCGCTTTCAGCCGATTGTCCGGCGATCAATTCGCCACCTGGGGATGGCGCATCCCGTTCGCTCTGTCGATCATCTTGGTCGGCGTCGGCCTCTGGATTCGGCTCGGCATTCTCGAGACGCCTGTGTTTCGGCAACTGATCGAGACGAAGCGGATCGAAAAGGCGCCAATTATCGAGGTGATCAAGCGGCAACCCCGTGAGATTATCCTGTCAGCCTGCTTACGCATGGCGGAGCAAGCGCCGTTCTACATCTTCACGGCATTTATCTTCGCCTATGCCACCGGCACCTTGCACATGTCGCGCGACTTCATCCTGACCTCGGTGCTGGTGGCCTCTTGCCTGTCGTTCATCAGCATCCCACTGTCGGGTCACATCTCCGATCTCATTGGCCGCAAGAAAATGTATCTGATCGGCGCCGCGACTGTCGGCGTGTTCGGATTTATCTACTTCGGCCTGATCGATACGGCGGTGCCGGCGCTAGTATTTATCGCCATCGTGCTCTCGCTGATCCCGCACGACATGCAATACGGCCCGCAGGCGGCGCTGATCGCCGAGGCATTCACGCCCCGGCTGCGCTACAGCGGTTCCTCGCTCGGCTATCAGCTTGCCTCCGTCATCGCCGGCGGCCCGGCGCCGCTGATCGCGACCGCGCTGTTCGCCGCTTATCGTTCGGGCTATGCGATCGCGATCTATATCGCCGCTTGCGCGGTAATCAGCCTCGTCGCGGCGGCGATGATGCCGGATTACACCGGGCAGGACATTTCGATGGAATATGACGACTGAACCGGCGTAAAGTGCTACGATCCATAGCGGGCCCGGATTGCGATCCGGGCCCGCTGATTTCGAATGGTTGAGCGATGCTCCTGGTCAAGACTTATCTCGGCAAAAGCAAAATTCACGGACTCGGCGTCTTCGCCGATGAGTTCATTCGCAAGGGCACCAAGATCTGGTGCTTCGCGGAGGGCTTCGACCGTTGCTACACGCCCAAGCAATTCGCGCGGCTGCCGAAAGCGGCGAGGGAATTCATCCGGTATCACGGCTACCGCGTTGACGGCGAAATCCTGCTCACCATCGACAACGACCGCCACATGAACCATTCGGAAAACGCCAATACCTACCTGCGCAGCGGTTACGCCATCGCGCGGCACAATATCCGCAAGGGTGAGGAGATCACCAACGACTACCGCGAATTCGACGCCGCATTCTGCGCCTCGTTCTTGAAGAAACCACAGGCAAAATAGTCAGCGCACCTCCAGCACCAGCTTGCCTTGCAGGTGGCGGCCTTCGCTGATGCGATGCGCCTCGCCCGCGCCGGCGAGCTTGTAGCGTGTGATGGTGGGCGGACGAGCCGTACCACGCGCGACAAGCTCCAGCATGCGCTCGAGATGCGCGCGGTCACGCTTCACGTCCGGGCGCAGCGTCTGCACGTCCTTGCGCGGAATTTCGAAGCCTTCCGGCGCCGGCGCGACCCATACAAGCTTGCCGCCGGGCTTGAGCACCTTGTAGCAGCCGGATCGCACATTGCCGCCGACGGTGTCGAACACCACGTCGCAGACCGGGCCGATCGCTGTGAAATCTTCCTTGTTGTAGTCGATCGCCCTGTCGGCGCCGAGGCTTCGTACATAATCAAGATTGCCGGCGCTCGCCGTCGTGATCACGGTCGCGCCGATGTGCTTGGCGAGCGCGATGGCAAAACCGGCAACGCCGCCGGCGCCGCCCTGGATCAGTATGGTCTGGCCAGCTTTGAGATGCGCGGTGTCCTCGATTGCCACCAGCGCGGTGAGGCTGACGAGACCGAGCGCTGCCGCCTCGGCGTGACTGAGCGTCGGCGGCTTCTTGGCGACAATCGCCGCCTTGACAGCGATCTTCTCCGCATAGGCGCCCTCAAAGCCTTGTTCGGTGACGCCGAACACCGCGTCCCCTATCCTGAAATCAGTGACACCCGGGCCGACCTCGCTCACGACGCCTGAGAAGTCGCGGCCGAGAATGTGGGGGAATTTGTCGAGCTGATAGCGCCCGCCGCCACGCCGAACCTTGGGATCGGCGCCGTTTACGCTGGCGGCGTGGACATCGACCACCACCTCGCCAGGACCGGCCTTCGGGTCCGGAGCCTCGCCATAGAGCATCAGTTCCGTTCCGCCATGACCTACTAAGAGCATTGCTTTCATTGCATATTCCCCCCGCCGCGAAGCTTTCATATTACGCCCATCGAGAGGGCGGATATAGCGCCCTCGCCAAATCGCCCGAAACGCCCTATCTGATCCGAAGACGCCGAGCAGGAACCCGCCGATGGCTGCAAACATTTCCTCCCTGATTGACCGCGCCGGTCTCGACGGCGGCAAAGTGCGGCAACTGATCGCGAGCGGGCTCGAAGGCGCCGACGACGGCGAATTGTTCTTGGAATATTGTCAGTCGGAAGTGCTGGTGTTCGACAACAACCGCCTCAAGCAGGCGACCTATGACACCGCACAAGGCTTTGGGCTGCGCGCCGTGAAGGACGAGGCCGTCGGCTACGCGCATGCCTCCGATGTTTCGGAAGCGGCCCTTAGCCGCGCTGCCGAAGTGGTGCGCGCGGTAAAAGGCGGCCATAGCGGCAAATATTCCGAGCCACCGGGCCGCACCAACCGCAAGCTTTACGGTGACGACAATCCGCTGGGTGAGCCTGGCTTCGAAGCCAAGGTGAAGCTGCTGGAAACGATCGACGCTTACGCGCGTGCCAAGGATCCGCGCGTGCGGCAGGTCACTGCCAGCATCGCCGCCACCTGGCAGGTGGTGGAAATCCTGCGGGCCGACGGAGAAAAATATCGCGACATCCGCCCACTGGTGCGGCTCAACGTTTCGGTGGTCGCTGGCGACGGCGACCGGCAAGAAACCGGATCCTACGGACTCGGCGGGCGCGAAAATTATCAGCGCTTCATCGAGACGCGTGCCTGGCAAGGCGCGGTCGACGAAGCGGTGCGGCAGGCGCTGGTCAATCTTACCGCGGTCGCCGCGCCCGCTGGGGAGATGGACGTGGTGCTTGGGCACGGATGGCCGGGTGTCATGCTGCACGAAGCGGTCGGACACGGCCTCGAGGGCGATTTCAACCGCAAGAAGACGTCCGCTTTCGCCGGTCTGATGGGCCAGCGCGTCGCCGCCAAGGGCGTCACCGTTGTCGATGACGGCACCATGCAGCAGCGGCGCGGCTCGCTATCGATCGACGACGAGGGAACGCAGAGCAACCGCACGGTGCTTATCGAGGACGGATTTCTGGTCGGCTACATGCAGGACCGGCAGAACGCGCGGCTAATGAACATGAAGCCGACCGGCAATGGCCGGCGCGAGAGCCACGCGCACCTGCCAATGCCGCGCATGACCAACACCTACATGCTCGCCGGCACGCACGATCCGCAAGAGATGATCGCCTCGGTGAAGAGCGGGCTGTACGCGGTGAATTTCGGCGGCGGCCAGGTGGACATCACTTCTGGCAAATACGTGTTCCAGTGCACCGAGGCTTACAAGATCGAGGACGGCAAAGTCACCGCGCCGGTAAAGGGCGCCATGCTGATCGGCAACGGTCCGAGCGACCTGCATCGCATCACGATGATCGGCAACGACTTCGCGCTCGACCCGGGCGTCGGCACCTGCGGCAAGAATGGTCAAGGCGTGCCGGTCTGCGTCGGCCAGCCGTCGCTGCGCATGAACAAGATTACCGTGGGCGGCACTGCCTGATGAGCACTACGCCCCAAAGCGCAAAATCGTCCGGCACCGGATGGGCGAAGAGCATCTTCGACATCATCGTTATCGTGCTGGTAGTGATGGCGGCGAAGACCGCGATCGCCGAGCCGTTCTACGTGCCGTCCGGCTCAATGGAGCCGACGCTTCTGATCGGCGACGAATTGCTGGCGACGAAATTCCCTTACGGCTACGGCACCGCTTCCCTACCCTCGTTCATCGTGCTGCCGAACACGCAGCGTCTGTTCGGCGCGCTGCCACAGCGCGGCGATATTGTCGTCTTCCGCTGGCCGGGCGACCGCTCGCAGGTTTGGGTCAAGCGCATCATCGGGCTGCCGGGCGATCGTATCGCACTGCGCGACGGAGTCGTGTCGATCAACGGCACGCCGGTAGAGGTAAAGCCAGACGGCACCGGTGACCTCGAAAGCGAAGACGGCTCGCTCAGCCAGGCCGCGCGCTTCATCGAGACGCTGCCAGGTCAGCGGCGACATCTGATGTACAAGCTCATGCCGCACAACATGCTCGATAACATGGCCGAGACGGTCGTACCGCCGGACCACCTGTTCGTCATGGGAGACAACCGCGACAACTCGGCCGATAGCCGCGTGCCAGTGCGCGAAGGTGGCGTCGGCATGTTGCCGGTCACGGACTTGGTCGGGCGAGTTGACGGTATCGTCGGCTCGTGGGATCTGGCGACCGGGCGCAAGCCGATCTGGACGTGGCCTTCCGGCTTGCGGCTCGCGCGCTTCTTCAGCACCGTGCACTGATCGAAATCAGCGAACCACGCCCGAAATGCAACACGGCTTGGCGCGCGGCGGCATCAGTCTGTCCTTGAGGTAGCAGCGCGCGATCGGAGCGATGTAGCCCGGCCGCACATAGGTCCAGGCGCGGCATTTGTTGTCGGCCTCGCAGGCCGCCTTGCAGGCGACGCCTTCGGCATCCGGGGCGGTATCGAAATTGCGATAGTCGCCGCCGATGCGGTCGATGGAAAGTTCCAGCGCACCTTTGCGCTGCTCGATCACGCCGGCACCGCGTACGCCCGTTACGCAGCATTTGTCTTCCTGGCGCGGCGGCACGCGGTTCTTTAACCAGCAAGTCGCGAGCGTGGTGGCCGTGCGCGGATAAGAGAAGCTCCAGGCGCGGCAATGCGCGTCGTGTTCGCAGCGCGCCGCGCAGACGGCCGGATCACCATTGCGCACCGGGAAATTGAGGTAATCGCCGCCAAGGCGGTCGAAACCGGTCTGCGCCAGAGCGATCGACAGGCTGGCTCCGATCACGACCAGCGAGGCTGCCAGTAAGGGGAAACCGATACGCATCCGCGCCCGCTTGATTTGCCGGCCTTATCGGGACTTTAACGCACAGGGCAGCGCAATGTCTCTTGTAATAAGTATAACCAAATGAAAGCGCCCGCCGTAGGGGCCGACGGGCGCTGATCCGGCCGCGAGAGGGGATGATCGCGGTGTCGGATCGTGCGGCCGATGAAAAGAGTGGCCGCTTGGGTTTTCACACCGCCTGGCACGCCTGCCGATTGGTCGGCGGCCGACGGTAGTTCTTGACGTCCGCGGCGCGCGGGATGCTCGGGGCGTTCCGGCGCGGCACACAAATGTTGCATCGCAGGGATTGATTAGTGAAATGAATGTTTTTAATCTAATTAATCACGATTGATCATATAGCGGGCAAAGGCGGAAAAAGGTCGCCAGCAAAGAGGTCCATGACCGCGCTCATCGACGTCGACCAGTTACGCACCTTAATCGCCATCGCCGAGACCGGCAGCTTCACCAAGGCGGCCGAGGTAGTGAGCAAGACCCAATCCGCTGTTTCCATGCAAATGAAGCGGCTGGAGGAACGCATCGAGCGGCCGATCTTCACGCGCGACGGGCGCGCCTCGAAGCTGACTGAAGATGGTGCGCGTCTGCTCGATTACGCGCGGCGCATCGTCAGACTTAACGTCGAGACGCTCGCGGCGTTTTCCGACGCCGAGTTGTCCGGCCGCGTGCGGCTTGGCGTGCCCGACGATTACGCCGACCGTTATCTTCCGGAGATTATGGCGCGCTTCTCGCGCGTCTATCCCGGCGTCGAGTTGACCGTGGTTTGCGAGCCGAGCGGGAACCTGCTCGACCGCATCGATGCCAACGAACTCGACCTAGCGATCGTCACCAATTGCGAGTCGAAGCGGGCCTCCGAGACCTTCCGTCGCGAGCGGCTGTTGTGGGTAACCTCGAACCGACATCCAACCCACCTCGAGGAACGAGTGCCGCTGGCGCTCGGGCGACCGAGCTGCATCTGGCGGAGACTCGCCATCGAGCGGCTGGAAAAAGTCGGCCGACCCTATCGCATCCTCTACTCGAGCTCGAACGCCGGTGCGGTTGCCGCCGCCGTGCTCGCCGGACTCGCCGTGTCAGTGTTGCCCGAATCCGGCTTGCGGCCCGGTATGCGCGTGCTCACTGCGGCGGAAGGCTTCCCCGAACTGCCGAGCTGCCGTATCGGCCTGGTGCGCAACGCGCATGACGGCTCGACGTTGGCCAATGCACTCGCCGAGCACATCATCTCTTCGCTTGACAACCTGTCGGAAGCGCAGGCGGCGGAATAGTCAGTACGAGTATTCGTCGAACAGCGGCTCGACCGACTGGTTCCAGTCGTTGAAATATTTCTCCAGCAATTCTTCCGCCGGTGTGATGCCGCGCGCAATCGATTCCTCGAGTGGGCGCAGGTAACGCGTCTCGTCGCGGCCGTTGCGGTCGAGGAATTTGCGGCGCGCCAGCCCGCGCGCGGCAAGCCGCAGCGTCTGCTGCGCCAGTGTGAGCACGTTGGTGTTGCCGATCTCGGCCCTAAAGCCGCGCCGCGGCACCTCATCGCGCAGCTTTTGCCGCT
>Ga0207804_100182_pt1 | contig 7467 bp, 5 predicted proteins | sample LuqExpMetageno46_FD_187804 | JGI IMG/M metagenome (GOLD analysis project Ga0207804, IMG submission 187804) | Tropical forest soil microbial communities from Luquillo Experimental Forest, Puerto Rico - Sample 46 (SPAdes) | ecosystem: Environmental > Terrestrial > Soil > Tropical forest ... | reverse complement strand
ATAAGCTCGATGGCAACGTAGTTGTGGTCGGCGGCGGTAACACTGCGATCGACGCTGCCCGCACCGCGCTGCGCCTGGGCGCGAAGCAGGTCACGGTCGTCTATCGCCGCACCCGCGAAGAGATGCCGGTACAGCCCGAAGAAGTCAGCGAGGCACTGGAGGAGGGTATCAAATTTGAATTCCTGCTGGCGCCGATCGAGGTGATCGGCGACGGCAAGGGCGGCGCGGCTGCGCTCAAGCTGCAACGTATGAGGTTAGGCAATTTCGACTCCAGTGGGCGCCGGCAACCGCAGCCGATCGAGGGCGATTTTCTGAAGATTCCAGCCGCCAACATCATCCGGGCGATCGGTCAGAGGCCGGTCGTACCGTCCGGCGGGCCTCCGGTGTCGAAGCGCGGCACGATCGCGGTCGATCAGTTTTCGCTGGCGACCGATCAAGCCGGCGTATTCGCCGGCGGCGATGCCGTGCTCGGTCCGGCGACGGCGGTCGAGGCGATCGCGCATGGCCGCCGCGCCGCGGAAGCGATCGAGCGTTATTTGCATCCCGATCGGCCGGTCCATTTTCCCTGGGCTGCGCCGCGCCACCTCGACACCGCATTCGATCCGAATGCGGCGCCGTCGCCGGCAACACGCAGCAAAACACCAAAACTCGATCCGATGAACCGGCGACGAACCTTCCAAGAGGTGGAGCTCACGCTGTGCGCCGCCGATGCGCGCGGCGAGGCCGGCCGCTGCCTGCGCTGCGATTTCGGCAAGACGATCGTGTCGCGCGAGGAGGAATGATTATGTTGAACCTGACGATCAATGGCCGCGCGGTGACGGTCGAAACGGGTGCAACGGTGCTCGATGCCTGCCGCAGGGCCGGCGTCTACGTTCCCACGCTCTGCGACGATCCCGACCTCGATCCGTATGGTGCCTGCCGCCTGTGCATCGTCAAGGTTGAAGGGCTACGCGGCATGCCCTCCGCCTGCACCACCCCAGCGGCCGAGGGGATGAAGGTCACGACCGAGGACGCTGAAATTCTCGACGTGCGCCGCTGGACGGCGCAGCTGCTGCTCGCCGACCATCCGCTCGACTGCCTGACCTGCGCGCAATGCGGAAGCTGTGGCCTGCAGACAGTGGTCGAGCACCTTGGCCTGCGCGAGCGCGTGCTTCGGCCGATGCGGCGTGAGGCCAAGGTCGATACGTCGAATCCTTGCTTCGCCATTGATATGAACAAGTGCATCCTGTGCGGCTTGTGCGTGCGGGCGTGCAACGAGATTCAGCACATCGGCGCCATTGGTCTTGTGAAGCGTGGCTATAGCAGCGCGGTCGAACCGTTTGGCGGCGGCCCGATCGTCAACTCCACATGCGAATCGTGCGGCGAATGCGTCGAGCGTTGCCCAACCGGCGCGCTCACTCGGCAGCGGTCGCTTCCGGCCGAGCGGGAAGTATCGACGGTGTGCCCCTATTGCGGCACCGGCTGCCGAATTCTGCTCGGGACTCGCGGTGACACCGTCGTCAGCGCACGCGGTGATGCGGATGCGCCGGTTTCGCACGGCCGTCTGTGCGTGAAGGGACGCTTCGGCTCGTTCGAATTCGTCTCGCATCCCGATCGGCTCAAGACGCCCCTGATCCGCACCGCCGACGGCAGCTTCCGCGAGGCGAGCTGGGACGAAGCGTTGAGCCTGGTTGCGAGCCAGTTGAAGAAATATCGCGGCGATCAGTTCGCCGGTCTCGCCTCGGCCAAGGTCACCAACGAAGAGAACTACCTGTTTCAGAAATTCGTCCGCGCCGCGATGGGCACCAACAATGTCGATCACTGCGCGCGCCTCTGTCACTCCTCGACCGTCGCCGGACTGGCGCAGTCGTTCGGTTCGGGCGCAATGACGAATCCCGCGGACGATTTGTTGCTGGCGGACGTCATTCTCGTCACCGGCTCGAATACCACCGAGAACCATCCGATCATCGGATTGAAGATCCGCGAAGCCGTGGCACGCGGCGCCACGCTCGTGTTGTTCGACCCGCGTCAGATCCAGTTGAGCCAGATCGCTACGCTTTGGGCACGGCAGAAGCCCGGCACCGATGTTGCCTGGATCAACGGACTCTTGCACGTCATCATCCGCGATGGCTTGGCGAATACCAATTTTGTCGAGTCGCGAACCGAAGGATTCGACGCGGTCAAGAAGCTGGTCGCGTCCTACACACCGCAGCGGGTGGCCGACATCACCGGCGTTCCGGCAGAACTGATTGTCGAGGCGGCCCACCTTTATGCGAAGGCGGAGCGGGCCTCGATCGTCTATTCGATGGGCATCACCCAGCACACGACCGGCGTCGGCAATGTTCGGTCGTTGGCGAACCTCGCGATGATCGCCGGCCAGATCGGCCGGCCCGGCACCGGCGTCAATCCGTTGCGCGGACAGAGCAATGTTCAGGGCGCCTGCGACATGGGCGCGCTGCCAAACTACTATTCCGGTTATCAGCAGGTCGCCAATGCGGAGGCCCGCGCGAAGTTCGAGCACGCCTGGGGCGTCGATCTGCCGACGACGCCCGGCCTGACCGTGACGCAGATGCTGCCCGCCGCGCTCGAGGGCAAGATCAAGGCGATGTACATCATGGGCGAGAACCCGATGCTGTCCGATGCGGACATTGCGCATGTCGGGAAGTCGCTCGAGGCGCTCGACTTTCTGGTCGTGCAGGACATCTTCCTCACCGAGACGGCGCAGCTCGCCGATGTGGTGTTGCCGGCGTCATCCTATGCCGAGCGGGACGGCACCTACACCAACACCGAACGTCGCGTGCAATTGACGGCGCCGGTGGTGCGTCCGCCGGGGCAAGCGCGGCGCGACTGGGAAATCATCTGCGATCTCGCTACCGCGGTCGGCCACCCGATGCACTACGCCTCGACCTCAGAGATCAACGACGAAATGCGGGCTCTGACGCCGTCCTATACGGGTATTTCTCATGCGCGGCTTGCAGCCGGCACGAACCTGCATTGGCCCTGTCCCGCTGACGACCACTCGGGCACACCGATCTTGCACAGCACGACATTCACGCGCGGACTCGGCCAATTCCATGCAGTTGAATGGGCGCCCGCCGACGAAGAAACCGATGCGTCGTTCCCGGTGGTGCTGACCACGGGCCGCATGCTCGAGCACTACCACACGGGAACCATGACGCGCCGTAGCCAGGGGCTCGACGGACTCGTGCCCGGACCGTTCGTCGAGTTGAACGACGCGGACGCCGAAAAATTCAACGTCAGGGACGGCGAGCGCGTGAAGGTGACGTCGCGTCGCGGCTCGATCGTGCTCCCGGCGAAGGTAGGAACGAGGGTCGATACCGGCGTGCTGTTCATTCCGTTCCACTTCTGGGAAGCGGCTGCGAATGTTCTGACCAATCCGGCGTACGACCCGATCGCGGGCATTCCGGAATTCAAGGTCTGCGCGGTGCGGCTGGAGCGAGCACCGGAACATCGCTGATACTTGCTCAACCGCTGAGCGCATCCGGCGCGACCGCAGGCGATCATTCCGAGCCCAAGGTTGGGAACCTGATCGTTCAGCAATGCGGTGCCGACGGTCCACGGTTTCTTTGATGTAAAATCGTTCGTGCGATTCAGCACGCCGTCAATATCCAAAAAAATGATCGATATGGAGATCGAGAACGGAACGATTCTGCGGTCAGGCCGCGTGACTGCCGCGTGCTGTCGGTTGAAATGAGCTTGGGGCAATGACAGCACAGGCCGCGAATATCCCACGCCGGGCAAGGCGCCAAGTGTCCCGATCGCCGTGTGAAATCGCTGACGCTATGGTGGCGACCAGAATGTCGCGCGCGCCGGCGATCGAGCTCTCCTGTCGCAATCCGGCATCGATGAGGCGGGTGTAAGCGATCCGCAAGGCCTGATCGAGCAGGACGATATCGCCGGGATCGAGGACGAGTTGCTGTGAATGCCAAATTGCCATGACGTAAGAAGCGCCAACCGAATAACAAAGTTCCTTGCCGCTGGGGCGGCTTCTAAACAAGTCACGCGCCATCATTCTGACAAATGGAACTTTGATCTTGTTCAAATTGTTGAGCTTGCGACTGGGTCGGAGAAAGTGCTGAATGAGTGAACAAAACGAAGCTCCTCCGACCGTGCCTGAACTGCCGTCCTACAGACAGAGGCTTGAGGGCCGCCGGCGCATGCGTGACCGGCTTGATCAAATGCTCCGAGCCTATTGGGCAGACCTCATTGCGCAAGGCGAGCCTCTTGCCGAAGAGATTCTCGAGCGCGCTCTTCGCGAGGCGGCGCTTAAAGGCACCCCGTTTGTTTGACGATTATGACCGAAACCTGATCGCGAAACCGATCGATTATTGTTCGCCGCAGTTGACATCGGCTCAGCCGCAAAAGCTTCGCGCACTGGCCCGCGTAAACATACTTGCCAGGGTATTTGTTCCGGCAGAGGTTGCGTGAGCGACCAAGCGGCTAGCCGTACAACCGGTGCCGGATGTAGATCATCGCGCCGACGCCGATGAATCCGCTGAGCACGAGAGCCAAGTTTAACATGCGCTCGCTCCTTGGATTTCCATGACCGGCAAGGGCCAGTTCTTATGTAATGCGATGCTGGTCTTTTTCGGCTCCGGCTCCTGTGAGTTCTTAAAAGCCGTCCGCGTGCCGGTCTTGCGGCCCGAATTATACTGTCAATTTACGACATTTGGGTCAGCATCGTTCACCCAATCGAGACATTCCTATCACCTCCCAACGATAGGATTTTTCGCAAATGCAACCCCGTACACCCGCCGGTAAGTTGGTTGTGACGCGCATCATGCCGAATATTATGGTTGTAATGCCTCGGCGGGGCGCGTGTTCAGCGTCTGCAGGCGACCGCCGTTTTCGTTGCCGAGCTTTGCAAGGAGCTGGCTAAGTTTACGGACGGCGTCGCATTGAATTCACTCAATTATTTGCTCGATATGGCGGTCCTGGAGACCTCGCGACTGGGCGAGGAGCCGGTCAAATCCGCCACATAGCCCCGCCGTTCGGCCGCACGAGAAAGAAGCTCGGACCCTTTCGATTCCGCGTCCGCGTCCCCATATTAGTTTGGTTACTTTCGTTCGCGGAACGATATTCGCCTGTGCTGGAGATTAGGATGCAGAAGTTCGATTATGACGCCCCCGCCGAGCTCTTTCCGTCTCGGAACCGCAAGGTGGCGAGCAAAGTGAAATACCGACGCTTTAACAGCGCGGCCGATGCGATCCGGTTTGCAATCGAAGAGCTGCCGGAGCCGCAGCTGCTGGGGGCGTGCATCGAGATCAACGAGCGGCGATTCGGCCATCAGGAGATCCGGGCGCTGTACGAGAGCGGGGAATACCCCCTGAAGAAGAAGCAGGCGGCCTGATTCTCCGGATCACATGGCTTCAAGGTTCCGTGAGAGCCCCTGTGGAACGGCGGGGCCAGTCCCCACGTTTGATTCGGTACGGAACACAAGTGCCAACCGAGGCAGGCTGAGTACCGCTCTGCCGTCCTTGGAGCCTACACATGAACTGGTCGCTGTATACCGCCGACCGCGCCACTCACCTGAAAGTGGTGGTTGTCGGGCTCGCCGCGGCGCTCCTGGTCGCCGTGATTGGGATTTCTGCCACCCAGCTCAACCTGGGCACGGACGTGCTGACGGCGCAGGGTCCGACGGTGATCAAGGCCGGCGGGCCGGTGACGATCACGCAGCAGAGCGGTCCGCTCATCCGCTAGCCCGAAACGGCACCGTCAGGCTTACCGGCGCGCCGCATTTGTGGCGCGTTTTGTTATGACATAACCGTCTGATTCTTCGGTGCTTTGACGCAATGATCCGCCATTTCAGAACCGCTCTCGTCGGCTTCATGGCGCTGCTCGCTTGCGGCGTGGCGCAGGCCGAGCCGTCGGCCGCCGAGATCGCGGCCTATAAGCAGAAGCTCGCCATCTATGAGAAGGCGCACGGGGCCTTCAAAAAGATCGCGGACGCGTACTGGGACGAGATCGCGGCCAAGCGGCGCATCCGCATTGCCAAACGGAAGCAGCACGAGCCGATCACACTGCAGGATTACGTTCTGAAGGAGCCGCCCACCTATAGTGGTTCGCCTCGGCCGGTCGATCCGCGTGCGCCCACCGAACCGCCGCCGGAGCAGGAGCCGATCCCGGTCGTCGCCGACTTCCTGAAGGCGGCCGCGGAGGAGTTTGGTTTCGTTCCGGATCTCCCGCAGAGCGAAGCCGAGTTCAAGCGAGCCTATGGGAAGGCGGCCTCGGCGGCGGGGTTGACCAAGGAGCAGATCGTAGGCGTCTACGCATTCGAGACGGGCGGGCACGGCACCTATGATATGCAGTCGGGCATCACTCCGACGCGCACGCGCGCGATCTCACCTGCGCTCGGTTACAATCAGCTGCTTAGCACCAACACGGTCTCACTGCTGGCGGAGAACGGGGAGCGCTACCTCGCCGCGTTGCATGCGAAGTCGCTGCTGTTGCGCGGCGAGGAACGGAGGCATTTCGACAAGAAGATCGCGGCACTCAGGAAGATCATTGCCTATTGCCGTTCCGTGCCGCTGAACTGGACATCTTGGGACATTCTCGCGAAAAAGACGCGCGGCGGCTGGGGCGCCCATGCGGCGGTGCTCGACATCGACATCGGGCCGATGCTCCAGGTGCAGAAGCTGCTCGATTCCGTGATCTACGCGCGCGCGAAAGGTCACACCGCGACGCTCGCGCCAGCCGAATTGGAATTGATGAATTTGACTGGCGACGGAAACGGTATCGATCTCGTCACCATGCCGCAGGACTTGCGCAAGGTGGTGCCGACGTCGAATTTCTTCCAGCCGGACGGCTATGCGCGCAATCCGGTCGCGCGCCGAACCGGCACCGTCGCCAAACTATTTGCCGAGCTCGAGGGCGAGATGGCGCGCGGTCAGAATACGCCTGGTGCGCAGGAATTGGCGGAAGCGTTCTAAAAAAAAGCCCCGGGCGACGGTCCGCGGCTTTCTCGTCTGAATGTTGTTCCGATCAGAAGTGATAATTCACGCCAAAGCGCAGGATGCTGGCGCGCAGATCGAGATCGTCGCCAGTGAGCGCGTAGCTGCGGTTGCCGAGATCCATATAGAGATACTCGACTTTCGCTGACCATCTCGGGGTGAAGCCTACTTCCATGCCGGCGCCCACCGTCCAACCGAGTCCGGTATGCGTCTCGTTATTGCCCAGGTTCTCCGCTTTCACGTCGCCATAGGCGAGACCCAGCGTGCCGAAGAACAGAATGTTGTTCATGGCGTAGCCGGCGCGCGCGCGCGTCGTGCCGAACCACGGATTGGAGAACTTCCACGGCGCGAAAGTGTCGTCGGCTCCGGTCAGTTGCAGATCGGTTTCACCGCCGAATACGAATTGTCCATACTGCCAGTTGTATCCGCCCTGCACGCCGCCGGCGAAGCCGGTGATATTCGCGAGGCTACCGTTCACGTGTCCCCATTCGTAGCCGCCGTTCAAGCCAGCATACCA
>Ga0207804_100176_pt1 | contig 7629 bp, 5 predicted proteins | sample LuqExpMetageno46_FD_187804 | JGI IMG/M metagenome (GOLD analysis project Ga0207804, IMG submission 187804) | Tropical forest soil microbial communities from Luquillo Experimental Forest, Puerto Rico - Sample 46 (SPAdes) | ecosystem: Environmental > Terrestrial > Soil > Tropical forest ... | reverse complement strand
GTGCGGCAACCCCGACGGCGATCAACGGGACGGCGATGTATGCAATCGAGCCGGCGAGATAAGTCAGCCCACTCAATGCGACCTCGGCGAACGACTTCGGCAGATGTGCCGCGCGCGCGTAGGCGACCGGCGCGAAATCGTTGTGCGCGAGCCAGACGAGGTTCGGCGCAAGCGCGGCGGCGCCCACCGCGATCGTGGTCCAGGGCGCAGGAGATCGGAAATAAGCGAACCGCCGGCGATCAATCAGCGCGACGATGACAAGGCCCGCCAGCAGAAAGATCGACCAGTACTTTCCATACATGCATGCTGCGGCGCCTAACCCGGCAAGCGCGGCGTAACCGGCGTGGCGCAGGCGATACGAGCGCAAAAACCACAATGTCGTCACCGCCCACAGCGGCATGAGCACCGTGTTGACGTTGTATTTCAGCGCATGGAAATTGAAAAAGGGCACCAATGTCAGCAGCGCCAGCCCGAAGACGCGCTTATTGAGATCGAGATAATCGGCCAACAGCCGCCACGCGATCCACAGCGCGGCAACCGGCATGACCATCGCCAGCAGGTAGTAGGAAAATTCGGCAAGCGGAAAGACGGCGAACCAGGCCGCCGTGATCCACGCAGCGAGCGGCGGATGCTTGAGATAGCCGAGCGCGAGGTCGCGCGACCACGCGATCAGCTCGGTCATGTCCTGGTTGTAGCCTTGCGGCGTCTTGGTGACCGTGCCGTAGATCGTCCACAAGAGCCAATAGGCGAGCAGACAGGCGAGCACGGCTGTGTCGGCGCGCGCCGGATCGGTCAGCGCAGCGCGCAGGCGCTCGAGCGGCTGCAGCAGGCGGATGGGGACGGGATTCTCGCTCACAGGTTGGGCTATCGCACGGCGGAACCGGGGAAGGAAGCGTTGGCCCCTCCCCCGTCGTCTCGGCGAACGCGGGGCCCAGCGCTGGATTCCCGTTTTTGCGGGAATGCTCCGGAGCGGCTGTGCCCCATCGGCCCGTCCGCTTGTGAGGCGCACCCCCCGGTGTTATCTCGCGCGCATGAGCGCCGTTCCCATCCAAAACATCCGCAATTTCTCCATCGTCGCGCACATCGACCACGGGAAATCCACGCTCGCCGACCGGCTGATCCAGCTGACCGGCGGCCTCGACGCGCGCGAGATGGCGGGGAAGGAGCAGGTGCTCGATTCCATGGACATCGAGCGCGAGCGCGGCATCACCATCAAGGCGCAGACCGTGCGGCTGAACTACCGCGCCCAGGACGGTAAGGACTACGTCCTCAATCTCATCGACACGCCCGGCCACGTCGACTTCGCCTATGAGGTGAACCGCTCGCTCGCGGCCTGCGAGGGCTCGCTGCTGGTCGTCGACGCCTCGCAAGGGGTCGAGGCGCAGACGCTCGCCAACGTCTATCAGGCCATCGACAACAATCACGAGATCGTCCCCGTCCTCAACAAGATCGACCTGCCGGCCGCCGAGCCGGAGAAGGTGAAGGCGCAGATCGAGGACGTGATCGGCCTAGATGCTTCGAACACCGTCGGCATCTCGGCCAAGACCGGCTTGAATATCGAGGCGGTCCTGGAGGCGATCGTCACCAAGCTGCCGCCGCCGAAGGGCGACCGCGAGGCGCCGCTGAAGGCGCTGCTGGTTGATAGCTGGTACGACGTCTATCTCGGCGTCGTCGTCCTGGTGCGCATCGTCGACGGCGTGCTCAAGAAGGGGCAGCGCATCCGCATGATGGGCACCGGCGCGGCCTACGAGGTCGACCGTACGGGCGTGTTCACGCCCAAGCTCGCAATGGTGGGCGAGCTCGGTCCCGGCGAAATCGGCATGCTCACCGCCTCGATTAAGGAAGTCGCAGATACGCGCGTCGGTGACACGATCACCGATGACCGCAAGCCTGTCGCGCATCCCCTCCCCGGCTTCCGCCCGGCGATCCCGGTCGTGTTCTGCGGCCTGTTTCCGGTCGACGCCGCGCAGTTCGAGGATTTGCGCGCCGCAATGGGCAAATTGCGCCTCAACGACGCAAGCTTCACCTACGAGATGGAGACTTCCGCGGCGCTCGGCTTCGGCTTCCGCTGCGGCTTCCTCGGTCTGCTGCATCTCGAGATCATCCAGGAGCGGCTGTCGCGCGAGTTCAACCTCGACCTGATCGCGACCGCCCCGTCCGTCATTTACAAAATCAGCAAGACCGACGGCGAGCAGCTCGAAATCCACAATCCGGTCGACATGCCGGATCCGAACCACATCGAGGAGATGCAGGAGCCCTGGATCGAGGCGACGATCCTTACGCCGGACGAATATCTGGGCTCGGTGCTCAAGCTCTGCCAGGACCGGCGCGGTTCGCAGAAGGAATTGACCTACGTCGGCAACCGCGCGCTGGTGAAATACGACCTGCCGCTCAACGAGGTCGTGTTCGACTTCTACGACCGGCTGAAGTCGGTCTCGCGCGGCTATGCCTCGTTCGACTATCACCTGACCGACTACAAGCCTGCCGATCTCGTCAAACTGCAGATGCTGGTCAACGGCGAGCCGGTCGACGCGCTCGCCATGCTGGTCCACCGCACCCGCGCGGAGACGCGCGGCCGCGCGATGGCGGAGAAATTGAAAGAACTGATTCCCCCGCACATGTTCCAGGTGCCGATCCAGGCGGCGATCGGCGGCAAGGTGATCGCGCGCGAGACCGTGCGCGCATTCCGCAAGGACGTGACCGCCAAATGCTACGGCGGCGACGCCACCCGCAAGCGCAAGCTTCTGGAGAAGCAAAAAGAAGGCAAGAAGCGCATGCGCCAGTACGGCAAGGTCGACATCCCGCAGGAGGCGTTCATCGCCGCGCTGAAGGTGGATGTGTAAGGCGAGCGCGGCGCTCTATGAAGCCGCCGCAAGTTTTCCCGACCCCGTGCCCGCATGATTCGCCTCGACAGCATCAGCAAACAGAACGGCCACCACCTTCTCTTCATCGAGGCGTCGGCGGCGCTCAACAGAGGAGAAAAGATCGGCCTCGTCGGCCCGAACGGCGCCGGCAAGACAACGCTGTTTCGGCTGATCACGGGTCAGGACGCGCCCGACGAAGGCCAGGTTGCCGTCGATCGCGGCGTGACCGTCGGCTACTTCAGCCAGGACGTCGGCGAAATGGCGGGACGCAGCGCCATCGCCGAAGTGATGGAAGGCGCCGGCCCCGTGAGCGAAGTCGCTGCCGAGCTCAAGGAGCTGGAAGCGGCCATGGCCGATCCGGACCGCGCCGACGAGATGGACACGATCATCGAGCGTTACGGCGAAGTGCAGCACCGCTTCCAGGAACTCGACGGCTATGCGCTGGAAGGCCGCGCGCGAGAAGTGCTCGCGGGCCTCAGCTTCAGTCAGGAGATGATGGACGGCGACGTCAGCGCCCTGTCGGGCGGCTGGAAAATGCGCGTGGCGCTCGCCCGCATTCTGCTGATGCGTCCCGACGCCATGCTGCTGGACGAACCGAGCAACCATCTCGACCTCGAGAGCCTGATCTGGCTCGAGCAGTTTCTGAAGGGTTATGAGGGCCTGCTGCTGATGACCTCGCACGACCGCGAGTTCATGAATCGCATCGTCACCAAGATCGTCGAGATCGACGGCGGCGGACTGACGACATATTCGGGCGACTACGAATTTTACGAGCAGCAACGCGCGCTCAACGAGAAGCAGCAGCAGGCGCAGTTCGAACGCCAGCAGGCGATGCTCGCCAAGGAGATCAGGTTCATCGAACGCTTCAAAGCGCGCGCCTCGCACGCCGCGCAGGTGCAGAGCCGGGTGAAGAAGCTCGACAAGATCGAACGGGTGGAGCCGCCCAGGCGCCGCCAGACGGTGGCATTCGACTTTCCGCCAGCGCCGCGCTCCGGCGACGACGTGGCGATCCTGAAGAACGTGCAAAAGGGCTATGGCAGCCGCAGCATCTATGACGGGCTGGATTTCACGGTGCGCCGCAAGGAGCGCTGGTGTGTCATGGGCGTCAACGGCGCCGGCAAGTCCACGCTCCTGAAGCTGGTGGCCGGCGCCACAGAACCGGACGATGGCACGGTGACCGTGGGCGGCAGCGTGAAGATGGGCTATTTCGCGCAGCACGCCATGGATCTGCTGGATGGCGAGCGAACGGTGTTCCACTCTCTGGAGGACTCGTTCCCGCAAGCCGGCCAGGGGTCGCTGCGCACGCTGGCCGGCTGCTTCGGATTCTCCGGCGACGACGTCGAAAAGAAATGCCGGGTGCTATCGGGCGGCGAGAAGGCGCGGCTGGTGATGGCGAAGATGCTTTACGACCCGCCGAATTTCCTGGTTCTAGACGAGCCCACCAACCACCTGGATATGGCCACCAAAGAGATGCTGGTCGCGGCGCTCGCGAGTTACGAGGGCACGATGTTGTTCGTCTCGCACGACCGGCACTTCCTCGCCGCTTTGTCCAATCGCGTGCTGGAGCTGACGCCCGAGGGCGTCCACCAGTACGGCGGCGGCTACACCGAGTACGTGGCACGCACGGGCCACGAGGCGCCCGGCCTGCACAGTTGATGTGGGCAGGCCTTTATCGCCGCGCCGAAGGTGGACGTGTAGGGGCTCGCGGCGAACCGCGTCGACCCCTCACTAGACGCTCCTCGAGATTGCAGTGATCATGCTGCGGCCTCGTCCTTCCGGGAGTACCTCATGCCGCTCCGTTCCGTCTTTCGCTTAGCCTTTCTCTTTACGCTCCTCGTCGGTTTCGTCCCCGCCCACGCCGCCGACATCAAGGTCATGATCTCGGCGGGGTTCTTCCAAGTTTACGAGCAGCTCGGGCCACAGTTCGAAAAGGCGACCGGCCATCACCTGATCACCATACGCGGGCCTTCGCTCGGGGATTCCCCGGAAGCGATCCCCACGCGGCTTGCGCGCGGCGAGGATGCCGACGTCGTCATCATGGACGGCCATGGCGCCGACATGCTCGATGCGCGCAAGCTCGCGCGCGCAGACAGCCGGATTCCACTCGGCGAATCGTTCATCGGCATGGTGGTGAAGGCCGGCCAGCCGAAGCCGGACATCAGCACAATCGACAAGCTGCGGCAGACGCTGCTGAACGCAAAGTCCATCGCCTACTCCGACAGCAGCAGCGGCACCTATCTTTCGACCGTTGGGTTCAAGAAGCTCGGCGTCGCCGATCAGGTCCTGGGCAAGTCGCGCAAGGTGCGCGGGCCGCCGTCGGGCGAACCGGTCGCCGCGGTCGTCGCGCGTGGCGAGGCGGAGATCGGCTTCCAGCAGGTGGCCGAGCTCATCCACGTGCCGGGCATCGATTTCGTCGGCACCGTGCCCGCGGAGGTGCAGCCGCCGACCTACTTCGTCGGCGAATTGACCGCCAATACGCGCCAAGCGGAAGCAGGCGTCGCGCTGCTGCAGTTCCTCTCGTCGGCCGAGGCCGCGCCGGCCATCACCAAAGCGGGACTGAGGCCAGTCGCGCATTAGTGATCATGAGGCGGGCTGTTTCGCTCAGCTCCGCTCGTTGCGATCCAAATTCCGGCAAACACCGCGATCAGGCCGATCACCAGATTCCAGGTGATCGGCTCGCCGACGAGCGGAATCGCCACGAGCGCGGCGGCGATCGGGTTCACGGTCATTGTGTTCGCGACGAGCGTCGGGCTCGCGCGCTGCAGCGCCATTACCCACAGAATGAACGCAAGGGCGCCGCCGGCGACGCCGAGATAGATTCCGGCCGTCCATTGTGCGCCATCGAATTGCGCCACCACGGCGCCGCGTCCGGTTAGCATTCCGAGCAGCATCAGCGCCGCCGCCGCGACTCCCATGCCCGTGCAGAGAAAGCCGAGCGCGCTCGAGCGCAGGATGAAGCGGCGGGTGAATACGTTGTACGCCGCCATGCAGAAGGCCGCGCCGATCATGATCGCCTCGCCGCGCCAGGCGCCCTCCGGCGCGTTCGACAGACTGGTCGCGAGCGCCAAGAACACGCCGAGGATCGCAATCGCGACGCCGAGCGACTTGTGTGCATCAAGCGGCTCGACCCGGAAGATCGCGCCGACCAGCATCGTCTGCAGCGGCAGCGTGGAGAGCGCGAGCGCGCCGCGCGCAGCGGTCGTGTAGCCGAGCGCGATGTTGTACAAAATGAAGAACACTCCGAAGAAGCTCAGGCCGAGCAGCGCGACGGCCGGCCAGTCGGCGCGCGGCGGCCATTTCGCGCGCAGCAGCAGCGCCGCCGGCAGCACGACGGCGAAGCCGATCACCCAGCGCAGGATCGACAGCGTGATCGGATCCGTGCCGTGCGCGAGATAGCGCGTGACCGCGGCGGCCGAACCGCCGAGGCAGCTCGACACAAGCGCAATCAACACGCCGACCGTTTGATGCAAAGCCGCCGCCCCAGCTAGCCGCTCCGAGAGAAACTAGCGGCTGTCACGCAACGGGCACAGCCGCTGGGACGAGCTCTCAATACCCATTCCAATAGCGCGGACCATATCCGTATTGATACCGCCGCGGCGGACCGGAATTGAAAACCGTTCCGGAGTCGGCCTCGCCCTCGTAACGGTATTCGTTGTTGTAACCGTAACCGTTGTAAGGGACGTAACGCTGCGGCGTCGGATATTCGCGCTGGTATCCGCCGGCGATGTACTCGGACGGACCCGAGCCGGTTACGACGATGTGCGTGTCGCTCGCGCGGCCCTGCACCAACGCAAACAAGGTCGCGGCATGCGCGGGGCTCAGGCGGATGCAGCCATGCGAAGCGGGGCGTCCGAGATGCGACACCTCATAGCTGCCGTGGATGGCAAAGCCGCCGGCGAAGAAGATCGAATACGGCATCGGCGACATGTCGTATTTGCGCGAGTACCAGGTGCGCTCCAGCCGCTGCGGGTGATACGTGCCATTCGGCGTGTTGTAACCCCAGCGCGCGGTCGACACCGGCCATTCGTAACGCGGCACGCCGTCGACCGAGACGGTCAGGCGCTGCCGGGATTTGTCGACGGTGATGTTCACGCTCGCGCTCGCGGAAACGGCGCCGATCGCCAGCGCGACAGTTGAGAGAAACGCGGTACGCCACATGACACAACCTTCCTGAAAGTTCCCTCGGCTAATCCCTTCAATGTTCCTCAAGTTCCCGGCCCACACGCCGTACGCGACATTTTACTCGCGATGCCTCTGCTCGCGTGTCGTAAGGTTAAATCCGCTCCTCAGCGTGTGATTCCGTATTTGCGGTCGAGACTGCATAGCCACACTCAGCGCCCGCGCAGCACGGGCGCCTCGTCGGTGGCGAGTCGGATGGGGAAATAAGTGCCGGACGGAGTCGTATACCCCTCTACGGCCGGCCGAGACGGGCCAACGGAACGCTTCCGCGCCATCGCCGGTCACGGGCACCTTTTGCTGCGACTTACTGATGCTGACCAGCAAATCGGCGCGCGCCGCTCCCGAGAAGACCAATACGCCCACGACCGCCAAGGACCATGCGACGCATGAAGGCTCCCCGAGCCCGCAATACGACTTAGCGGTTCCATTTCTGTCGCCGGAGGAACGGTGTAGAGCCCGTGTTAACCGTAAAAGCGACTGAATCTACTCGCATTTTCGTGATGGTTCGTCGGCGGCGGGGCGTTGGCCGACGTTTAACCTGACACATCTACCGCCACGCGGTAAGGATTCGGGACCCTTGCCCGTC
>Ga0207804_100160_pt1 | contig 8023 bp, 8 predicted proteins | sample LuqExpMetageno46_FD_187804 | JGI IMG/M metagenome (GOLD analysis project Ga0207804, IMG submission 187804) | Tropical forest soil microbial communities from Luquillo Experimental Forest, Puerto Rico - Sample 46 (SPAdes) | ecosystem: Environmental > Terrestrial > Soil > Tropical forest ... | reverse complement strand
TCGACGGCCGCCATATCGACTTCATGGTCGACACCGGCGCTTCGTTCGTGATCCTGCGCGAGACCAGCGCGTCGATGGTCGGCGTGCATCCTATGCCGCGCGATTACACGGCCACCGTCACCACCGCCAACGGCAAGATCAAGGCCGCGCCGACAAAGCTGTCCCGCATCGAGATTGGCAACATCACCGTGTTCGATGTACCGGCGCTGGTGCTGCCCGACGAGGCGCTGTCGACCAACCTACTCGGCGTCTCATTTCTGTCGCGGCTGCGGCGCTATGAATATGCCGACGGCCGCATGATTTTCGAGCAATAGCCCTCATCTGTCCTTCATGAAACTTAAGGCTGACGGAGCGCTTGCGCAGTTCCGGCGTTAGGCTATTTAACCGCGAACTTGCCCAGCCCTTTTGAGGACCTGATGTTCCCGGCGCCAAAATCCGAGCTCAAGCCCAATACCTACGCCTATGAATCCTCGCCGTTGGTGAGGGCGACCGGCTTCCGCGAATACGACGCGCGCTGGCTCCTGGAAAAAGAAATCAACCTGATGGGCGTGCAGGCGCTCGGGATGGGCCTCGGCAAGTTGATCCACGAATTGGACGTGAAGCCGGAGGTCATCACCGGCCACGATTTCCGCAGTTATTCGGCCTCGGTGAAAATGGCGCTGGTGTCCGGCCTGATGGCGGCTGGCTGCAAGGTGCACGATATCGGGCTGGCGATCACACCGATGGCCTATTTCGCCCAATTCGAGCTCGACGTCCCTTGCGTCGCCATGGTCACCGCTTCCCACAACGATAACGGGTGGACTGGCGTGAAGATGGGCGTCAACCGGCCGCTCACTTTCGGGCCGATGGAGATGAAGCAGCTGAAGGAAATCGTGCTCGGCGCCCAATTTGATCTCAAGGGAGGCGGCTCCTATGTGTTTGTCGAGAACTTCCCCGAGCGCTACATCGCCGATCTCGTCAAGCGACCGAAGATCAAGCGTAAGCTGAGGGTCGTCGCCGCCTGCGGTAACGGCACCGCCGGCGCCTTTGCGCCGCGCATCTTACAGACGATCGGCTGCGACGTGATCCCGCTCGATTGCGAGCTCGACCACACCTTCCCTCGCTACAATCCCAACACCGAAGATATGAAAATGCTGCACGCGATGCGTGACGCGGTGCTGGTCAACAAGGCTGACGTGGCACTCGGCTTCGACGGCGACGGCGACCGCTGTGGCGTGGTGGACAACGAGGGCGAGGAAATCTTCGCCGACAAGGTCGGCGTACTGCTGGCGCGCGACATGTCGAGCCTGCACAAGCGCTCGACCTTCGTGGTGGACGTCAAATCGACCGGCCTCTTTCTCACCGATCCGGTGCTGAAGGCGAATGGCGTTAAGGCCGACTACTGGAAGACCGGGCATTCCTATATCAAGCGTCGGGTCAATGAGCTGGGTGCGCTAGCCGGCTTCGAGAAGTCCGGTCACTTCTTCTTCAACAAGCCGTTCGGCCGCGGCTATGACGACGGCATGATTTTCGGCCTTGCGGTGTGCGACATGCTCGACCGCAATCCGGGGAAGAGCATGGCGGATCTGCGCAAAGGGTTGCCGAAGACCTGGGGCTCGCCCACCATGTCGCCGCACTGCGACGACGAGAAGAAGTACGGTGTAGTCGATTCCGTTGTGGCGCACTTCGAGGAAGCTATGGCCAAAGGCGAACCGGTGGCCGGGCAGAAGATCCGGAGCCTAGTCACGGTGAACGGCATCCGCGTCACCGTCGAGGACGGCACCTGGGGCCTGGTGCGGGCTTCCTCGAACAAGCCGGAGTTGGTGGTCGTGGTGGAAAGCCCGGTGTCGGAGCAGCGCATGCGCGACATGTTCAAGGCAATCGATTGCGTGCTGCGCCAACATCCGGAAGTTGGCGAGTACAACCAGACGATTTGATCGCCATTCAAATCCCCCAATAGCGTCCGGTGCCGCCGATAATGACGACGATCAATCCGAGCGGCAGGTTGATCATGATAATCTGACGGATGCGGCCGAGCTGCGGAACGGCGGCCGGCCAGTCCTGCGCGTCGACCGCGTGCTTCAAGGCGAGCCACGGTCCGTGGAACAGCCAGACAAAGAGCACGATCATCAGCCAGCCGAGACCTTGCATCAGCTGAATGTAGATTGGCGCGCCGGCAAAACCGCCGAACGTGGTCACTAGCATCCAGTAACCGCTAGCGAGCAGCAGAAGCACTGCGACCCACACCCACGGAAAGAATTTGGCGAAGAAGTTTCGCCACAGCCGCAGCCGCTGCGGAGCTTCGAGCACGCCAGCGGCAGGGCGCAGGCACACGTAGGCCGCAAACATGCCACCGACCCAGACGACGGCACCGAGAACATGGAGCGTGAGGGCAAGCGTGGTGCTGAGCATAAGTGGATCCTGGATCATCGGCGGTCCGGCAGCATACCATGACGAGACGCAGCGGAAGCGTTAGAACACAAGCATGCGCATCGCCATTCTCGGCGCCGGACCGGCCGGGCTTTATCTCAGCTTTCTCCTCAAGCGCCGCAGGCCGGAAGCCGACATTACCGTCATCGAGCAGAATCCGGCCGACGCCACCTTCGGCTTCGGCGTGGTGTTCTCCGACCGTGCGCTCGAATTTCTGCGTGAAGATGATGAGCCGACCTATGCGGCAATCGTCCCACAAATGGAATCCTGGAACGACATCACCTTGGTGCATCGCGGCGAGCGCATTGTCATCGACGGTGTCGGCTTTGCTGCTATCGGCCGGCTGAAGCTTCTGCAACTCTTGCAGGAGCGGGCGCTCTCGGTCGGCATTGCGCCGATCTACCGGCGCACTGTCGATACGCTCGACGAGCTCACCGGCTTCGATCTGATCGTCGGCGCCGATGGCGTGAACTCATTGGTACGGCGGACTCACGCGGAGCAATTCGGCGCCAGCGTCTGCTATCTCACCAATCGTTTCGCCTGGTTTGGCACCGGCAAGCGCTTCGAGACGCTGACGCAGACCTTTATCGCGACCGATCTCGGTCATTTCAACGCGCATCATTATCGTTTTACGCCTGATTTGAGCACCTTTATCGTCGAAGTCGATGCGCCAACCTTTGAGCGCGCCGGCTTTGCAAAGATGAGCGAGCAAGACGCGCGCGCAATATGCGAGCGCGTTTTTGCCGATGCACTCGGCGGCCATCCGTTGATCTCCAACAATTCGATCTGGCGACGGTTTCCGCTGGTGCACAACGAGCGCTGGTCTTACGGCAATCATGTGCTGCTGGGCGACGCGCTGCACACGGCGCATTTCTCCATCGGATCTGGCACGCGGCTCGCCATGGAAGACGCGATCGCGCTCGACAAGGCCTTGGCGACGCATAAGGACTTGCCTACAGCGCTCCAGGCCTACGAGGCTGCGCGGCGTCCGATCCTGGATAAGCTGGTGGCCGGCGCCAACGGCAGCGGCGAATGGTACGAGCATTTCGCCGAGCACATGAAGCTGAGCCCGGTCGATTTCGCGATGAGCTACATTATCCGTTCCGGCCGAATTAATATCGAGCGGCTGCGCAAGTTGTCGCCGCGCTTCGTCGAACGATTTGAGCGCGAGCGTGGCTAGCCTCTCATTCGATGCGCAGATGCGCTTCATGCACGACCTTGCCCCACTTGGCGATCTCGCTCTTGATGCGCGCGGCGAACACTTCCGGTTTGTCCGCGACCGGGACAAAGCCGAGCTTGAGCAAATTCGACGTCACGTCCGGCTGCGCCACCGCTTTTGCAATCTCGCGCTGCAGGAGGTTGACTATCTCCTTCGGCGTACCTGCGGGCGCCAGCACGCCAGTGAGCGTATCGGCTTCTTGGTCTAGATAACCGGCTTCCTGCATAGTCGGCACATCAGGCAGCTCGGTACTGCGGCTGACCGCGAGTAAGGCGAGCGCGCGCAATTTGCCGTCCTTGATATTAGCGAGCGCCGGCGGCAACGCGGTGAAGGCGATCTGTGTGTGACCGCCGACGGTCGATTGAACCGCCTGCGCCGCGCCGGGGAACGGCACGTGCACCATGTCGAGTCCGAAGATCTGCTTGAACAATTCACCCGAGAGATGCGGCGTCGAGCCGATGCCGGGCCCCGCGAAGCTGTATTTGCCCGGGTTGGCCTTGATAAGCGCAATCAGCTCCTTCACGTTCTTCGCCGGCACCGATGGATTGACCGTAATTACGTTCGGCGAGAAGGCGACCATAGTAACCGGCGCGAAATCCTTCACCGCGTCATAGGGTACGTTGGCGTAAAGGCTCATGTTTACCATGAAGCCGGTGCTCACCACGGTCAGTGTGTAGCCGTCCGGCGGTGCCTTCGCCACTTCGGCGCTGGCGATGTTGCTGCCGGCGCCAGGCTTGTTCTCGACGTAGAATTGCTGGCCGAGCGAAGCGGACAATTTCTCCGCGACGATGCGGGCAATGACATCGGTCGGGCCGCCGGCGGTGAAGCCGACCACCATGCGCACCGGATGGTTTGGGTAGCTCTGCGCGCCGGCGCTTCCGCCGGTGAAGATCGCAATGCAGAAAACGAGCACGCGCACCATGGTTCGCATGACGTCCTCACCTGGTTTTTGTTAAGCGGCCGTCGCCGCGTAATGCTCTGCAGGAAGGCTAGCCGTTGCGCCGCACTCCGCGCAATGCCGGCAGGCCGATGCCGGTCGCCTCGAATCCGCCGTCGACCGCCAGCGTCTGGCCGGTGATATAGCTCGCTCGCTCGCTGCACAGGAAGAAGATCACCTCGGCCAGTTCGCTCTCCAGGCCGTAGCGGTTGAGCGGAATCGCGTCGTGGTAGGCAGCGCGGATTTCCGCCGTGTGCACGGCTTTGGCCATGGCCGTGTCGACCGGTCCCGGCGCCACGGCATTGACACGGATGCCGAGGGGCGCAAGCTCGATTGCCTGTTGCTGGGTGAGATGCGCAAGGCCCGCTTTGCTGGTACCGTAGGCCGTGCGCAGAGTGGAGGCGCGCAGGCCCGAGATTGAGGTGATGTTGACGATGGCGCCACCGCCCGAGTCGCGCAACAACGGCGCTGCCGCCTGTGTGCAAAGGAACGGGCCGGTGAGGTTGACCGCCAGCACGCGCGACCAATCCTCGTAGGTTACGTCGAGGATCGGCTTGAAAATGGCGATGCCGGCATTGTTAACCAGCGCATCAAGGCGGCCAAATTTCTGGCCGATCGCTTCAACCGCGCGCGACACGCCCGCCGCGTCGGCCACGTCGCAGGTTATCGCCATCGTTGTGGCAGGCTTTGCCAGCGCCGTGAAGGTGCGACCGAGATTGTCGCCATCGATGTCGAGCAGGGTGACGCTCCAGCCGTCGGCCAGGAAACGTTTGGCCGTGGCAAGCCCGATGCCACGTGCAGCCCCGGTCACCAGCGCGACTTTTTGGGGTTCTGTGCTCATACCCGGCGCTCGAGGTTTCAGTCGGTCTCTTCCTTGAAAGTCTCGCGGAAAGGATGCGCGGCGTAGACGCCGAGGATCGTGAGCTCCTTGGAGAAGAAGGCGAGCTCCTCGAGCGCGAGCACAAGCGCACGGTCATCTGGGTGACCCTCGACGTCGGCGTAGAACTGGGTGGCAAAGAAATTGCCGCCGATCATGTAGCTCTCGAGCTTGGTCATGTTGACGCCGTTGGTGGCGAAGCCGCCGAGCGCCTTGTAGAGCGCGGCTGGAACGTTGCGCACGCGAAACACGAAAGTGGTGATGACTTTTCTGTTGTCGGGCTTCGCCCACTTCTTTTCCTTTGAGAGCACGACGAAGCGGGTGGTCGAACTGGTTTCGTCCTCGACATTCTCCTTGAGGATATTGAGGCCGTAAATCTCCGCCGCTAACCGCGACGCGATGGCCGCGCGTGTGACGTCCTTGCTCTCGGCGACCTCGCGCGCGGAACCAGCGGTGTCGGCGGCGACGATCGGCTGGAGCTTCAGCTGACGGATGATCTTGCGACACTGGCCGAGCGCCATCACGTGGCTTTCTACGGACTTGATGCTTTTCAATGTGGCGCCCTCTGGCGCCATCAGTTGGTTGCGGATCGGCAAAAACCACTCGGCAACGATGTGCAGCTTCGATGTCGGCATCAGGTGATGAATGTCGGCGACGCGGCCAGCGACAGAATTTTCGATCGGGATCATGCCGAGATCGACGTCGCCGCCTGAAAGCGCGAAGAAGCAGTCCTCGAAGGTCGGGCAGGGCACCGGCTCGTGATCAGGATAGGCTTCGCGGCAGGCGAGATGTGAATTCGCACCCGGTTCGCCCTGGAAAATGATCTTTTTCTTGGCCATAGCCCACCTATCAAGCACGTTCCTTGCGAGACCTTCCGTTTCGAGTCAACCACCGAGCATTTTGCGCGCTTTGGCGAGCTCTTCCGGCGTATCGACGCCTAGCGGCACGCTCTTGACGATGGCGACGTCGATGCGCATTCCGGCATCGAGCGCGCGTAGTTGCTCAAGCTTCTCGCGCTGTTCGTTGGCCGACGGCGGACGCTTGACGTAGCGCTCCAGCGCGGCGCGCCGGTAAGCGTAAAGCCCGATGTGATGATAGTGCGGGCCCGGACCGGTGGCATCGGCGCGGGTAAATGTCGCCGCGTGCATGCGGTCGGGTGCGACCATCTTGCCTGACACTTTCACTACGTTTGGATTGCTGCGCTCGGCCGGGTCAGCGATGACCGCGGCGAGGGTCGCGATATCAACGGCGGGATCGGCGAGCGGCGCGAGAACCGCACGGATATCGGCGGGTTCGATGGTCGGCAGATCGCCCTGCACATTGACCACGACGCCGATACGGTGCTCGGGATCGAGCGCTTCCAGCGCCTCGTAGACGCGGTCGGAGCCGGAAACGTGATCGGCGCGGGTCATGATCGCGCGCCCACCTGACTTTTCCACCGCCGCAGCGACCGCCTCGGAATCGGTTGCCACCACTGCCTCGCCGATCTGGGCGGCACGCGCGCGACGTAGCACGTGCACGATCATCGGCAACCCGTGGATGTCGGCCAGCGGCTTGCCGGGCAGGCGGGTGGAGGCCATGCGGGCCGGGATCAGGATGATGGTGGCGGTCCTGTGCATGCCGCCGCGCTTATACGGGTTGCCAGACCGGAGGCAAAACGGTATCTGTCCGCCGCCGTCTGGGACCCCGACGGCCATCCGTCTAACCCCGACTCGCGCCCCTTCTGGGAGTCCTTTTTTCGATGAATTCGTTCGAGTTGAACAAAATCCTTGGCGCCATCCTCGGCACCTGCCTAGTGACGCTTGCGCTCAATATCGGCGCCAACGCGATCTTTGCACCAGAGAAGCCGGCCAAGGCCGGCTACGCGATCGCCGTCAAGGAGACGGGCGCGGCTGGTCCGAGCGCGCCAAAGGAGCAGGAGCAGCCGATCGAGACGCTGCTCGCTTCCGCCTCCGCCGAGCGGGGCCAGGCGACGGCCAAGCAGTGCCAAGCGTGCCATACCTTCCAGAAGGGTGAGCCGAACCGCGTCGGTCCCAATCTCTGGGGCATCGTCGGTCGGCAGCGCGCCTCCGAGGCGGGGTTCAACTATTCCGCCGCCATGAAGGCCAAAGGCGGCACCTGGACGGATGATGAGCTCGACAAGTTTCTGGCCAATCCGCGCGGCTCCATGAACGGCACGGCCATGACGTTCGCTGGCCTGCCGCGCGGCAATCAGCGCGCGGACATCATCGCCTTCCTGCATACGCTATCGGACAATCCGCAACCGCTGCCGAAGGCGGCGGCCAATCAGCCGGCCGAGCAGAAAAAGTAGGCGTTAGCGCAGATGTGATGCGGCCGGGCTTTGCGCCTGGCCGTTTTGTTTAATACTCGAGGGGGATTTCGGGTGCGGACGCTGGCCGAGGACCGAAAAACCGACATAATCCCCCGCAATTGCAATCCCCCGCAATTGCAACAGGAGCGTACCGGAGCCTGCCAATGAAACTAACGCGCCGTTCGGTATTGCACAGCACCGCCGCCGTGCTGGCTGCGCCGGCGTTCGGTGCGCTCGGCGCAGAGACATTCAGCGCCAGCGCTGCGGCAC
>Ga0207804_100149_pt1 | contig 8427 bp, 9 predicted proteins | sample LuqExpMetageno46_FD_187804 | JGI IMG/M metagenome (GOLD analysis project Ga0207804, IMG submission 187804) | Tropical forest soil microbial communities from Luquillo Experimental Forest, Puerto Rico - Sample 46 (SPAdes) | ecosystem: Environmental > Terrestrial > Soil > Tropical forest ... | reverse complement strand
ATCGCCGATGAAGGTAACTATCGCGCTGATCGTCACCTGCCGAGTAACGCTATCAGTCGTCCGATCCATCTGCGTTAGCAGGGCAACAGCGACTGCTGCGCCAACGACGCCACAAACCGCGGCGATGCGGACGTGCTCAAAGCTGAATGCTGAACCGCCGCGAGCCATTACGAGAAAGCAGGCAAGCCAGGCACCTGCGAACTTTTCAGCGGCAGGGCGGGCAAGGCCAGTCGCAAACGAGTCATTGAATGTCTTTGGGAGACTTAAGTGAGGGTGTAGCACCGATCCACCTTCATCTCGTTGTGCAAGTTTTAGCCAGTTTCGCAAACTAGCCGGCAACGCGCCAATCAATTTCGCCTCAACTACTATTGGTTTCGGAACACTGAAAAGTTATCCACTTTCTGACCTCGCGAACCGTGCTTGCGGGCTTTTTTTGCTACGAAAAACCCGGCCAGATGAGCTGTTGAACGCAAAGATAGGTACCCAGACTGGGACAAGCACCCTGCGGCCATCGCAGGAAAAACTAGCTTCTTGTCACGGCGGAAGCTTGCAACTTGGTTTTGTACTGTTCGACGCGTTCTTCGAGTCGAGCGACATTTTGCAGAAGCCGGTCGGTGCACAAGCGAAGGAAGTAATAACCGAAATCTGGATTTTGATAGAAGATTTCTAGCAGTCGATCGTAAGTGAGCGTCATCATCGTTCCACTCTCGATGCATTCGACCGTTTGCGTTCGTTTATTTTCGGGCGACAGAAAGCCAAGCTCTCCCACGAGTTGTCCCGGCCTGAGTTCGACACCAATTTCCGTTGCTATAAATTTTCCTGACGCCGTGAAAAATAACTCGTGAGCTGTATCTCCCTTGCGAAATAGGACCTGTCCTTTACGGTATTCTCTTCTATCCATAAATGGCTTTAGCCATTCCAAAGACAAATCGCCTCGTGCCGCGGTTCGCGCTTTTTTCACGAGTTTCAAAATCTGGAAAAGACGTAGACTGTTAATCGGTAGCATGAACAGGTACATGAGAAAGGTGGCGATCGCTCCACCAAGCAAGCCATAGCCTATAAAAAACAGAGCACTAAGTATGCCGAAAACGCGCAGCGGCACTATTGTTCTCATCAGGAAAGTTGCGGCGTAAAAAATCGCCCCGACTAGAGCCAACATGTGTGGAACGGTCATGCTTGCGAGCGATAGCTCGACCAGCCTGTGATATGCCGCGCTGAAGCTCAGACCTTCGAAGTCAAGATGAAAATGATTAAGCAACCTTTCAATAGTGGGATTCGAGTCAAATAGCATAATAAGATTTGCGCTGCTCATCGAGTGTCCCTCAAAGATCATCCCGGCCGACCAGGTTCGTTCCTTTATTGGAATTGGGAGGCATTATGAAGGCCTAAATCGCCGGATTCAAACGGCGCTGAAATCGTTGTCACAAACAGGCGTCGTAGGGTCGGTATGCTCGAGGTCGAGCGGCCTTTGACGACAAGAATAGGCAATTCCGCCAAAGTCATCTATCGGTTGTTTGACTCTAACCAGCGAAGGAACCTACCGGCCGCGATGCCCCGCGCGAAAGCTAGGTTATATTCCTGAAAGACGGTTCTTGTGTCCCAGTTGCCGGTTGGCCAATTCTGTGCCGCACGTTCGATACGTGCCAGGTCGATCACTTTACTAATGAGCGGGGACCGCGAGAATTCGATGATTTGCCGCATCAATTCGCCACGTTGCGTGGTGAGCCTTTCATGCCAGTCCGCAGCTTGGAGACCGCTCAAGCGGTTGGTCAATATTGTATCGGGTACCAAACCCCACATAGCGCGACGGATGAGCGACCGATCAGTTTGCTCAGCAAGGAATTGCTGCGGTGGAACGCCAAAGCAGTAAGCAACTACGTCCATGTCTGCAGTCGGATCGCGAACTTCGACGCCCGTTACCGCTTTCTCCGCCGCATGCCAGTCGCCTATGTAATCGACCTGAGTCAGTCCCCTGATGCGTTCGTCTGGCCGCGTACGATACAGAAAATCATGTCCAACTGCTTGGGCGCGGAGGTCAACGTCCATTGCGGCAGCAAATTCTGGATGGATGGCAGAATGAGATTGCCAAACCGCAGACCGTTTCGGTTGGCCGTGGCGATTCGCCCAATTACCCAGCCACTCGGGCATTAAAGGTTCGAGGAACAGCTTTCGCAGAGACACCCATCGGGAATAAGGTGTTCGGCGATAATAAAGCTGCCATTGTCGGTAGGCGGTGAGCAGTCTTCCGTGCAATAAATGCGTGACCGTCTGCGACCAACCATTCCAACTAACGGTGTAATTCCCAAATAGCCCGCCGAGCACTACACGGCGCCCCTGTCCACGCGCGCGCCGCAGAATCTCCAACACCCAACCAAGATTGGTTGGATTGCGTACCGGCCCTTCTAGGGCCGCAAAGAAATGCTCGAGTTCACCGAAGTCGTCGCATTCATTGTTGTGAATAAATATAACGTCGATATTTCGGTTCGTTTTCCGGATTGCGTTAACGTAAGGAGTTTCGTCAGCATAGCAGCCGGATGGAACGGGAGTATTAAATCCGCGTCGTGGCACTCCTGTGAAGGCGAGAAGACGCTGGTTTTTCTCGGCGAGTGCCCGCGCCGCAAGTACAGAAACCGATGACGAGTCGAGACCACCACTGAGAAGTGAAGCGATTGGGAACGCACTGCGCATTTGTCGCCGGACTGCTCGATCAAGGCATTCACGTAATCCGTCTGCATAATCTTGATCCGATCGAAGCCTGACCGGCTTAATTTGCTGTGGCGACCAGTATCGGTACTGATTTAACGCACCATCGCGCGTGATGTGCATCACGTGTGCTGGTGGGAGACGAAATACATTTCTGTATATGGTTGAGGCGTGGTCGGCATGATTGAGCACCAGGAAATCGGCAAATTTTTCCTCACACAGTTCGCGCGTCACCCCGTGCAAGGCGAACAGTCCTTTCGGCATGCTGGCGAAAGCAAAAAAGTGCTCGCTCCTGTGCCACACTAGATTGCTGATACCGAGGTGATCGCGTGCAATCGTGAGGCTCTGATTGCGTGGATCCCAGATTGCAGCTGCGAAGGGTCCGCGCAACATCGGCCAGATGGTGTCGCCGAGTTTTTCCCATGCGGTCAGAAGAACGTGCGAGTCCGGCCATGTCGCTGCTTCTGGGCGCGGAGATCCAATCCGATCAAGTAGATCATCGCGATTGTCAAGGCGGAGATCCGCCGTGATCAGCGATCCTGTTGCGCCTTTCCACGGCTGTCGATCGAGTCGGTCTTCTGGCGTCATGCGCATGAGCGCATGAACAAGACCTGCAATTCCGTTGACAACGATTTCAGAACGATCGGGACCGTACTGATAGAGCGCATTCACAACGCCTTGGAGCTCGTGACGGTTGACCTTTTGGCCGTCGAATCGCAGTAACCCGGCGATAGCGCTCATGCAATCTCACGTCTTATGTTTGTGCTCCGCCGAACTGTGCAATGCGAACGAATCGATGAGTCTCGGAGCGGCCAACAACTTCCTCTTTTTTAATCTGCAGCCAAGCGTGTGCAGCTAGTTTATCGTCATGACGGCCAACACCAAGACACACCTGACTAGGTATCCCGCGCCTGCGCAGCATCGCATGTGCCGCCAGGGTTCGGGGTAGACAACCAGCATTCAGCCTCTCGCCCAGATTCTCGATCGCCCAAGAGACCCATCCGATTTCATCGACCGCGAAACGATTAACCCGTTTGAGTCGGCCATTGACCCATGCGAAGATGCGCGCCGGTGGAAGGATGGATAAGGCGAGACGCGCGAGCACAAGCATGATGGCCGCCTCACGCAGGTAGAGACGCCGCATGGCCACCGGCTTCATTTGATCACCCGGACCAATCGATGCTGGGCTAGAACCGCAAGAAAAGGTGTCACATCCCGGGACAAGGTCTCTGTGTCGACATAATACATTTCCGAGAGTCGATCAAAAATTCGACCGACACGACAAGGTTCGGCGAGCATTTTCCAAATTTCGCTCGCTACCCGGTTAAGATCAAAATACGAGCCAGCACGCATGCTCAACAGAACGATATGGTCATCAAGGACAACTGCGGTCGGCTCTGCGTCGCGAACAAGAAGATTGTCGATAGTAAGGATCAAGCCATATACTCTGTTGCTTTGCGAAAAGCGTTCTTCGTAGCGTATTGAAGTTCGCGGCTTTGCGCTACTTCGGAGGGTCGTTGCACGAGCTTGTCGGTAGGATAATTAGGACGAGCGCTCATGAGTGCTGGAACCAAGCATAAAGAGAAAGGCTTTTAGCCGAAAATTGAAATCTACTTTTCGGTGCGGGCAGATAACGGAAAAGCCATCTCGAACCAAAAGCCCAACTTCGTGGCTGGCGGTCCCGGCGGTTCAGGATGCGCAACGGTCGATTGGTCAGACGAGAATCCCTTCAACGCTGCGATTCGGCCACTCTCGGCGACAAATTGTGTTTCGGTTCTGATCGGCAATTCTGTAACAACTGGGGGCTCCCAGGCGCTGCGGCACGCAAGATCCACGCCGCTAGATTTGGTTGGTTGCGTCATCCGGAGGCCCCACAAGAACGACACTTAAATAATTTTATGGAAATGGATCTAACATGGCAAGATCAGCAAAAGCGAGGCTATAGCGGGTAGGGGGAATACCGAAGTTTGGCAGTCCGGACAGCCGCTTGGCACCAGCTTTTACGCATGATAGCGTTAAAGAGGTAATTATCCCCTCGACAACCTCGTGTCGGCGCAGCTTCGCGTTGTGACGATTACGAGAAAGGATGCGCGATGACAGAAAACACGACTTCTTCCAGGAGCCCTGAGACCGCGGAAGCCAGTGCCGCTTCAGAACCGACGGCCGAGCGGCGTGATGAAGTGGCGAACAGGTTAGTAGACCGATTTGCTATTTGGTCCGGTGTTGCAGGGCTTATTCCGGTGCCAGTTGTCGACGCGGTTGCGGTTGGGGGACTGCAAATACAAATGGTACGGCGACTTTCGCAAATCTACGACGTAGCCTTCTCGGAAAACAGGGGCAAGGCGTTGGTCGCAAGCCTTGCGGGATCAATGATTCCAACAACCAGTGGCATCGGCGCGGCGAGCGTACTCAAAGCTGTCCCAATTATCGGAACGCTTACCGCTGGATTCGTGATGCCGGCTCTCTCTGCCGGAGCGACCTATGCCATCGGTAAAGCGTTTGTTCAGCACTTTGAGTCCGGCGGGACGCTCCTTGATTTCAATCCTCCGGATTATCGGGAGTTTATTAGAAAGCAAAAAGAGATGTGGGATTCGCGGTCGCGGCCATCACAGTCTGAGTCTTCTAGTGATAAAGCAACCGGAGCGACAGCTACGAGCTCTTGACTCGCAAGGGCACATGCCGGCCAACTGGGGAATAGCGTTAGCTGCCGAAGTGTCACAGCTCTCGCCCGGTGAGGTTGAGCCCCATGCTAGAGACCGTAATTTACATTACGATTTGCGTTCTCACAGGACTTTTGGGCATCGAGCGCCGAATGGGTTTTCTCGGCACTTTTCTTCTTGCGATTTTCACCACCCCGATAATAGTCATACCGCTACTGTTACTTACGGGTCCGTCTCGTCGTGTCCGCTGGTGGCAGCGGCCCTAGCGGGGTTTTGTTCTTGGGCTCAACGAACTTGTTTCCCCCAAAGCGGCAGCGGCAATTTGCTGAGGCATAGTCGGAAAACACTCTAGCTATGTCATTCCTTCAGCTCGTTCGCCGCGAAATGCACGGCTCGCTGCCGAAGCTTCTATTCATGGCTAGTCTCGGAGGCATCAGCACGGCCGCTATTCTCGCGGCGATAAATGCCGGAATGCAGACAGGGAAAGGCGCTAGTTTATGGGCAGCCACTCTTTTTTTGATTTCGCTTTTTCTGTTCATCAAGACGCAATACTACGTGACCATCACCACTACTGCTGAAATTGAAGCGATCATACACAAGCTCCGCCTGCGGGTTATTGATCAGGTTAGGCGCTCAGAGCTTCTGGCAGTAGAGCGCATTGGCCGTTCGCGTATTGTCGCTGCTACCACAAGTGATACGGCGGTGCTCACGCAAGCCAGCAATATGCTATGCTTTACAGTGCAAGGTGCGGTTCTCATTTTTTTTGTAGCAATCTACGTTGCCTTTTTATCGATTGCCGCAATCCTGACGACGATTTTTATCATCGCCGTCGCATCGACCATATTTCATTATAAAAATCGTCGCTTAGTTGCTGAAAAGCAGAAATCGGCAGAATGGGAAGGCCACTTATTTGACCGACTGACGGATTTCCTTGATGGATTCAAGGAAGTCAAACTGAACAGCCCGCGTAGCACGGACCTGTTTGATGATGCCATAGACGTGTCCAGGACTGCGGCCAACATAAAAATAAAAAGCCAGGCTGAAACCTTCAGGATGATCGTGACGTCCCAGATCTCAATGTACGTATTGCTGGGCGCTGTCGTTTTCATTGCTCCGCAATTTAGCGCGTCGCTTGGCGGTTCATCTTTGACCCAGACGACGACGGCCCTAATGTTCGTTGTTGGTGCGTGCTTTGGTCTCGTTCAGTCGATACCGGTGTTGATGAATGCTAACGCCGCGGCAGACAGGATTGAGAGGTTGGAGGCTGATCTGCAAGCAATGGTAACAGCGGCTGAGCCTAGCGAGATCAAGGTAATGAAGCATTTCGGTAAAATCGAAATGCGTCGGATTATGTTTCACTATATTGACCGCTTTTCCGAGGCGGCCTTTCACATCGGCCCCCTGGACTTCACTTTAAAATCGGGCGAGCTCGTCTTTATTACAGGAGGCAACGGCTCGGGGAAATCGACATTCTTAAGGGTCCTCGCCGGACTCTATCCTCCCGATTCCGGTGAAATCATGCTTGATGGTGTGCGGGTTAACGATGCAACGCGGGATTCATATCGTTCGTTGATGTCCGCGATCTTTTTTGACTATCACCTTTTTAAGCGGCTGTACGGCGTACACGAACCGGATCCAGGCGAAGTTGATCGGCGACTAACGCAATTCCGATTAGCCGATAAGACGACGTTATCGAACGGCGAATTTAGCACGCTCGACCTTTCGGGCGGTCAGCGTAGGCGCCTTGCCCTGATCGTCAGTTTGCTCGAGAAACGTCCCATCCTCTTACTGGATGAATGGACGGCGGAACAAGATCCGGAATTCCGTCGTAAATTTTACGACGAAATGTTGCCAGAAATGCTGGAAGCTGGCGCTACAATCGTGGCGATTACCCACGATGACCGCTACCTCGACGAATTAAAATTGCCAGCCCGACGGATTCGAATGGACGAGGGCCAAATCGTGGCGCAGGTTTCGATGCAGAATGGCTCACAGTAGGGTTCGGGGGAGAGCCGGCAATGGCAAAGTATTCAGAGTTCCTTCAAGAAGCACCACCCCCGCAGAAAAGGCGAGCATGGCTGCGTTTTATACGACGGCATATCCCGAGTGTATCCGTCCTGTTCATGGCTACATTACTCGCTATTACACTCCTTTACCCCTATGTGGTGATTACAGTTCAGAGTGGACAAGTCGGCGTTCTTTGGCGGCGTTTTTTCGGATTCGATGCTTACTGCTGGTGCTTTGCTGGACGAGGTACAGCTCTAGACCCTCGCGAGATCAGGGAAGAAGGCCTTCACATAATTTGGCCTTGGGACAAGCTATTTATTTACAACCTGAGACTTCAATCCGCCACGCAGACATACAATGCAATCTCCAAAGATGGCGTGAGCGTAAATGCGCAAATCAATGTACGATTTCAACTAAGTCACAATTCCGTCGGCGTACTCCAGAAATTTATCGGTCCGGATTATTTGCAGTTAATCGTAAGCCCCGAAATTGGTAGCCAGGCCCGCAGCGTTATTTCGCAGTACTCAGCCCAAGAGGTCTACACCTCGCGTGAGGCAATCCAGGAAAAGATTCGTGATAATTCACAGAAAAGCCTGGGCGCTCATCTCAACAAGTTGGTGCAGCCCGAGGCTATGGAAGAGCTTGATCCCAAACACTACACCGACTACTTACAAGGTTCCATCCAGATTCTTGACACGCTCGTGCTTGGCATCGAGTTGCCACCCGAAATTGTTGCAGCCATCAATCGTCAAACCGAACAGTACTACATGATACAAGAATATCGTTTTCGAGTTGCACGTGAGGCCGAGGAGTCAAAACGCAAGCAAATCGAGGCGAACGGGATAAGCGCGTTCCAGCAGACAGTGAGCCAAGGCATCTCGGACTCATACTTGCGCTGGCGTGGCATTGAGGCGACACTCGCGCTAGCGCAGTCTCCTAATTCAAAAATAGTTATCATTGGCAGTAACAAAGACGGTTTGCCAATCATACTTGGCAATGTTGACAGCCCGTCAACACAAGCGCAGCAAGCTGGCCCCACAGCACGACCTCCTGCCGA
>Ga0207804_100147_pt1 | contig 8446 bp, 6 predicted proteins | sample LuqExpMetageno46_FD_187804 | JGI IMG/M metagenome (GOLD analysis project Ga0207804, IMG submission 187804) | Tropical forest soil microbial communities from Luquillo Experimental Forest, Puerto Rico - Sample 46 (SPAdes) | ecosystem: Environmental > Terrestrial > Soil > Tropical forest ... | reverse complement strand
CTCATTTAACGGCCCTTAAACTTAAGGATTTGTTGCCGAGGCTCCTCTTTCCCCCGCCACACGCCATGTCATCGTCGATCGAGCGATGCAAGAGACGTGGTCGCGGTCGGCGAGCCGCAAAGCTCCACCGCGTGAACAAGCAGGGCGCGCTCTCGGCGCTGATTCGCTTCCGAGGCCTTGCCGCCGGTGCTGATTTTCCTGCAAATACAAGTTCGAGCCCTACTGGCCCCTACCGCTGTTGACCGCGGCCCGATGAGCACCAACCGGCCGCAGTCGTTTCGTTGCCGCCGAACTTATTGCATTTTTGGGACGGGGTGAGCGATGATGCCAGCGTGTCAGTTGCTTTCCCGGCGGACTCCTTCATCGTCGCCGATGTCGCGCCCTCGCCCAATCATGACGAGCGCCTGCAAGGCCGCCTGCCCGACTTGATCCTGCTACATTATACCGGCATGCCGACCGGCGAAGCGGCGCTCGAGCGTCTGTGCTCGGCGGACAGCAAAGTGTCATCGCATTACGTCGTGTTAGAGGACGGCCGCATTGTTCAATGCGTGCCGGAGGAGCGGCGCGCCTGGCACGCCGGCGTATCGTCGTGGGCAGGGGAGACGGATATCAATTCGTGCTCGATCGGCGTCGAGATCGTGAACCCCGGCCATGAATTCGGCTACCGCGATTTTCCGCTGCGACAGATCGCGGCAGTGATCACGCTGTGCAAATCGATCATGACGCGACGCGGCCCTATTAGTGCTGACCGTATCCTGGCGCATTCCGACGTGGCGCCCTCGCGCAAACAGGATCCGGGAGAGAAATTTCCCTGGGATCTGCTGAGCGACTCAGGGATCGGCCATTGGGTGCGCCCGGCGCCGCTCAATCTTGAGGGCGCCTCGCTGAAGCCCGGCGAACGCGGCGAAGCGGTAACGCGGATGCAGCGCGCGCTGCGCGGCTACGGCTACGGCATTGAGGAAACCGCCACCTATGACGACGCCATGCGTGAGGTGGTCACGGCTTTCCAGCGCCACTTCCGCCCCGCCCGGGTGGATGGCATTGCCGACGCCTCCACACTGCTAACGCTGCGCGCGCTGACCGAAACGCGCCCAGAGCCGATCGGACGCGGCGCATAACCGTTCTAATCTGAAATCATTTTCACGGGCACTTGACGGAAGGGACTGGCAACCCCATCCCTAATCCCGTCAGTCGGCCGGACGGCCGCCCCGCGCCAATGCCGAAAGGCGGCCGGGGAGGAAAGTCCGGGCTCCATGGACAAACGGTGCCGGATAACGTCCGGCGGGGCCCCAGGGCCTTAGGGACAGTGCCACAGAGAACAGACCGCCGCGGCGCGTTAGCCGCGGTAAGGGTGAAACGGTGCGGTAAGAGCGCACCGCGTTTCCAGCGATGGAAGCGGCACGGCAAACCCCACCGGGAGCAAGACCGAGTAGGAATGACGCGAAGCGAAGGCTTCGGCCTGTCCGGGCCAGTCATTCGGGTAGGTTGCTTGATGCGCCGGGCAACCGGCGTGCAAGAGGAATGGCCGTCACGCCTGCGGCTCGCCGCAGGCCATACAGAACCCGGCTTATAGGCCGCCTGATATGTTGAACGGGGGCTCGGCGGGAAAACCGCCGGGCCCTCACCAGTTTCATCCATCGCGGGTGATCGATGGATGTCTTTTGTTGGCTAGGAAGGCCTGACGGCGCGCAGCCTGCAGCCGCCCGTGTATCACTCCTCCCACGAAGATCGGCGGCGTTTATCTCATCGGCACAGTCACTAGCCCCGCCTTTGGGTATACGCTCTCTGGCCGACTCACCGACTTGCGCCCGCTTGACTACGTCGGGATTAGCTCGAAGACAGGCTCGACCTCCCGGTTTCGCCTCGAACTGCCTGCACAATTCGTGCAATGCAGGACGCGGTCCGTTGCCGCTAAGTACCCTTTAGGTGGGGCATCAGTGTTCGGAGACCGGCTGCATGTTCGCCGCCTTGATCACCTTGCCCCATTTTTCGATCTCGGACGCGACAAACTTGCCGTATTCCTCTGGCGTGCCGCCGAGCGCCGTGCCGCCAAGGTTAGCGAACTTCTCTTTGATCTGCGGATCCGCGAGAATAACGTTGATTTTCTCATTCAGTCTAGCGACGATCTCCGGCGGCGTGCCCTTGGGTGCGCCGATGCCGTGCCAGATGTCGGCTTCGAATCCCGGCACAACTTCCGCGATCGTGGGAACGTCGGGCAGTACCGCCGAGCGCTTGGCGCTTGACACCGCCAAGGCGCGCAATTTGCCGGATCTTACGTAGGAGATCGTGACCGGCATGGGACCAATAAACGCCTGCACTTGCCCGCTGAGCAGATCCGGCACCGGACTCCCACGATAAGGCACGTGCACCAGGTTGATGCCGGCCATCATCTTCAACAGCTCGCCGTTCATATTGGGCGCGCTGCCAATGCCGAACGAGGCATAATTGATCTTGCCCGGATTGGCCTTGGCATAGGCGATGAATTCGGAGAGCGTATTGGCCGGGACCGACGGATTGACCACCAATGAATTGGGCGATTCGAATGTGCCGATGATCGGCACGATATCGCGAGCAATGTCGAACGACAGCCCTTGATAGAGCGTGGCATTGACTGCGTTGGTCACCGTCATGGCCAGCAGCGTGTAACCGTCGGGCCTGGCGCGGGCGACGGTCTCAGCAGCAAGGTTGCTGCCGGCGCCCGGCCGGTTATCCACGAGCACTTCCTGCCCTAACTCTTGCCCAAGCGGCGCGGCAATCAGGCGCATATCGATGTCGGTCGCGGAACCGGGCGGGAAGCCGACGATGATGCGCACTGGCCGTACTGGATAGTCTTCCGCCCAGGCCATGCGTGGAACGACCGGAAGCGCGGTGGCCGCGCCAGCGAATTGCAAGAACTGACGGCGTTGAAGTTTTTTCATGGCTTTGTTTCACACAGCATTGCGATGACCCGCGGCGCAAGCCTAGCAGGCCTGCGTCAGGCCCGACAGGCTGAGATCTCGCGCGCTGGATGCATTAGCGGACCAACTTCGGCCGGCCGGATTCCACGACCAAGCAGCGTCAGACGATTTCCCGCGTTAAGATGCCCATTCCACCAGTCGGACACGGCAACAACAACTAGCGCGGCGACGGCGGCGGCGATGTGTATCGGCGCTACCGCTGCTTGCTAAAAACCCGGGCGAGCGCTTCACTGTCATGCAGGGGAACCGCGCCCGCCCGCTCATGCTAGCCAAGCCTTCATCGCAACTCTGGGATTTCTGGATCGATCGCGGCGGCACATTCACCGACGTAGTTGGGCGGCGGCCGGACGGCACACTAATCCAGCACAAGCTGCTGTCCGAAAATCCGGAAGCCTATGCCGACGCCGCCGTGCAAGGCATCCGCGACCTGCTCGGTCTGAAAGCTGGCGAACCGATCCCGCGCGGCCGCATCGGCGCGGTGAAGATGGGTACCACGGTCGCCACCAATGCCCTACTTGAGCGCAAGGGCGAGCGTACGCTGCTCCTGATTACGAAAGGATTCCGCGATGCGTTGAAGATCGGTTACCAGGCGCGGCCGAAAATCTTCGCCCGCCACATCATTAAGCCCGACATGCTGTATGAGCGCGTCGCCGAAGTGGACGGACGCGTCCGCGCCGACGGCACGGTGGAGCGCGCGCTCAATCTAGGCGCCGCGCGTCGCGCGCTAGAAACAGCGAAGGCGGACGGCATTGCCGCGGTCGCGGTCGTGTTCATGCACGCCTATCGCTATCCAGAACACGAACAGCAGGTGGCGGCGCTCGCGCGCGAGTTCAGCTTTGCGCAGGTGTCGGTCAGCCATGAAGTGTCGCCACTGATCAAGCTTGTCGGCCGCGGCGATACGACGGTGGTGGACGCTTATCTCTCGCCGATCTTGCGGCGCTATGTGGCGCAGGTCGACAAGGCCCTCGACGCTAAGAACTCCGGCGCGCGTCTGATGTTCATGATGTCGTCAGGCGGGCTCACCGCCGCCGACCTGTTCCAGGGCAAGGACGCGGTCCTGTCCGGACCGGCGGGCGGCGTGGTCGGCATGGCGGAAACGGGTAAGCAGGCCGGTTTCGACCGGCTGATCGGCTTCGACATGGGCGGCACCTCGACCGACGTGTCGCATTTCGACGGCGAATACGAGCGCGCCTTCGAGACCGAGGTCGCCGGTGTGCGCATGCGTGCACCGATGATGCTGATCCACACCGTCGCGGCGGGCGGCGGCTCGATTTTGCACTTCGACGGCGCGCGCTTCCGCGTTGGGCCGGATTCCGCCGGCGCCAATCCGGGGCCGAAATGCTATCGGCGCGGCGGACCGCTTGCAGTGACCGACGCCAACGTGATGCTCGGCAAGCTCATGCCGGAGTTCTTCCCGAAAATCTTCGGACCGCATCAGAACGAGCCGCTTGACGAGACGGCCGTGCGGCACGCGTTCAACAATCTCGCCCAGCAGGTCGGCGCGAAATCGGCGCAGGAAATCGCCGACGGTTTCGTCAAGATCGCGGTCGAGAACATGGCGAACGCGATCAAGAAGATCTCCGTGCAGCGCGGCTACGACGTCACGCACTACGCGCTCAACTGCTTCGGTGGCGCGGGCGGCCAGCATGCCTGTCTCGTCGCCGACGCGCTCGGCATGACGCGCGTGCTGATCCATCCGTTTTCGTCACTCTTGTCGGCCTACGGCATGGGCCTCGCCGACATCCGCGCGACGCGCGAGCAGGCGATCGAATTGCCGTTCGGCGCGAAGGCGCGGACCGCGGTCGAGCGCATCGCCGCGCGACTCGGCAAGACCGCGCGCGCAGAGGTCGAGGGCCAGGGCGTGCCCGACGGCAAGATCAAGGTGATCGTGCGCGCGCATATCCGTTACGCCGGCACCGACACCGCGCTCGTGGTAGACGCGGGCGCGCTTGCCGGCGCGCGCGTCGCGCTCGCCGATTTGAAGAAAATGCAATCCTCCTTCGAGCGCGCGCACAAAGCGCGCTTCGGATTCATCGACCGCAACAAACAGCTCGTGATCGAGGCTGTTTCGGTCGAAGCGGTCGGCGGCGGGGCGAAGTTCAAGGAAAGCGCGGGCTCGCGCACACGCAAGGCGCTCCCCGAACCCGCCAAGCGCACGCGCTTCTTCTCGCAAGGCGAGTGGCACGACGCGGCGGTCTATACGCGCGAGCAGCTCAGGCCCGGGCAGAAGGTCGCCGGAGCGGCCATCATTATCGAGCCGCACCAGACCGTCGTGGTCGAGCCCGGCTGGCAGGCCGAACTGACCGCCAAGAACCACCTCGTGCTTGCGCGCGTCGTGCCGCTTGAGCGCACGCATGCGATCGGCACCGAGGCCGATCCGGTGATGCTCGAAGTGTTCAACAACCTGTTCATGTCGATCGCCGAGCAGATGGGCGTGTCGCTGCAGAACACCGCCTATTCGGTAAACATCAAGGAGCGGCTCGATTTCTCCTGTGCGGTATTTTCGGCCGAAGGCGCGCTGGTCGCGAACGCGCCGCATATGCCGGTGCATTTGGGCTCGATGGACCGCGCGGTCGAGACCATCATCCGCGAGAACGAAGGCCGCATCGCGCCCGGCGATGTCTACGGGATCAACGCGCCCTACAACGGCGGCACCCATCTGCCGGACATCACCGTCTGCACGCCAGTGTTCGACGACAAGAAGCACAAGATCCTCTTCTGGGTCGCCTCGCGCGGGCATCATGCCGACGTCGGCGGCATCTCGCCCGGCTCGATGTCGCCAAACGCGACCACGATCGAGGAAGAAGGCGTGTTGTTCGACAATTTCAAACTGGTCGATCGCGGCCGCTTCCGTGAGAAGGAGTTGACCGAGGCCCTGACCGGCGCAAAATATCCGGCGCGCAATCCGGTCCAGAACATCAACGACATCAAGGCGCAGATCGCGGCGAACGAGAAGGGCGTCGCCGAACTGCGCAAGATGGTCGAGCAGTTCACGCTGCCCGTGGTCGAGGCCTACATGCGGCACGTGCAGGACAACGCGGCGGAAAGCGTGCGCCGCGTCATCGACCGGCTGCACGATTCATCGTTCGAATACGAGATGGATCAGGGCACCTGGATCAAGGTGAAGATCACGGTCGACAAGGAGAAAAGGAAAGCGCGCGTCGATTTCACCGGTACGAGCCCGCAGCAGCCGACCAACTTCAACGCGCCTGAGCCGGTGACGCGCGCGGCCGTCCTCTACGTCTTCCGCGTGATGGTCGACGACGAGATCCCGATGAACGCCGGCTGTCTGCGCCCGATCGACATCGTCATCCCGAAGCGCTCGATGCTGTCACCGGAATATCCGGCCGCCGTCGTCGCCGGCAATGTCGAGACTTCGCAGGCGGTGACCGACACGCTGTTTGGCGCACTCGGCTCGCTCGCTGCCGCGCAGGGCACGATGAACAATCTCAATTTCGGCAACAAGAAATACCAGTATTACGAGACGATATGCTCCGGCTCGCCGGCGGGGCCGGGCTTCAACGGCACCGACGCCGTGCACACGCACATGACGAACACGCGACTCACCGATCCGGAAGTTTTGGAATTCCGGTATCCGGTCGTGCTGGAGGACTTCCATATCCGCAAGGGCTCGGGCGGGCGCGGCAAGTGGCATGCGGGCGACGGCATCCGCCGCACCATCCGTTTCCTTGAGCAGATGGAGTGCACGATCCTGTCAGGCCATCGCCGTGTGCGCCCGTTCGGGCTCGCCGGTGGTGAAGCGGGGCAGGTGGGCGAGAACGTGGTGCGGCGCAACGACCGAAGCACGGAGCGCCTGCAAGGCTGCGATGCGACGGTGATCGACGCCGGCGAGGCGATCATCATCCAAACGCCGACTGCGGGCGGCTACGAAAGGTCCAAATAAGCGCGGACTCCGCGCTGGCGTCACTGTCTCCGAAAGCTCGCGATTCCGCGTCCGACGGTCCAGATCAGGCCTGCGAAGGTGACTGCCCAGGCGAGCAGGGCGGCATAGACGAAAACCCGCGGCACGATTTCCAGAAATGGGAGATCCATCGCCCGGGCCATCTGCCAGGTAGCGACCGTGTACATGCCGAGCGGGAATACGGCGCCCCAATAGAGCGGGTCGTAACGAAACGGAAAGCGCCTGAATGCGTAGCGCCATATACCCAATATGACGAGCATCGGTATCCACCACGTGCCAGTCGCCCAATAGAAGACGGTGAACCCCTTGAGGAACGGCAGGAGCGAGTAAAGATACGGCGCGGCAGGCGATGCATTGGTGATCAGCAGCGCGCCTGCGAGCGTGGAAATGGCCATTGCTCCCATGTTGATCCAATACGGCGGCGATAGGTCTCCGGGCGAGAATTCGAAAAATGTGTAGCGGTAGAAAATCAGGGCGATCATCCAAATGTAGAGCATGCCGCCCCACAGCCACATCGACAGCGCGAGGAAATTGAGCTCCAGCCGATATGGCTGCGGCCAATGCGCGGCGATGAGAGCTCCGAGGACCGCAATCGCCTGCGTCGAGACGACCGCAAGCAGCCAGCCGCCATTGATTCCATCGGCGAGCGTCGGTTTGCGCTTCTTGACCGCGAAGGCGGCAAACACGGCGTAGATCAAGACGATCCAAAACAGCGTCGCCACAATCCATAAGATGACAGCGACTTCGTAATTGGCATCGATCACGACGAACTGGCTGCCGAGCACGCAGGAGGCGGCGACGAACGTCAGAAATCCCGGCCCGCGCTGGTGGTCGATCATGTCCGAGAAAAACGCTTTCGGATACCGCAGGATGCGCGCCACGGTGATAGCCGCGATGACGAGATAAGCGAGCAGATTCACCGCGAAGAGCACGCGCGCAAGAACCGTCATCTGCAATACAAATGCAGCAAGCGAGACGATGCCAGTTGCCATCACCATCGCAAAATAGGCGGGAGAAAACTCTTTGACGATTGCGACCAGTACGGGGGGCTGTAAATCCTTCGTCACATCGCACCGTCGCGTGTCAGTAGCGAAGATAGTACCGCGTGATCAGATTCAACTCGAGGAACAGCAAGATCAATATCGTGTTGCAGGCCCAGGCGACCGTCAGCAGGCGAGCAAGCAGGCTCCAGAAATACTCGTGCGTATTGTTCGCGCATCGCCACACCGAAACGAGAATCCAGGCGGTATAGGGAGCGAACAGAACCAGAAGAACCTGACGAAGCGCGACGCGATCGATGAAGAACGCAACGATGTAAATCGTAATCAGCACGAGGCTGGCGGCAACGCCGTACAGCCAGAACACTTTCCAGAGCGGCTGCTCGCCCCGCCACGCGCGAATCTCGGCGGAGAAAAACGCGGCGAAGAAATTCCTGACCAGGCCGCCGGCGGCATGACTGTCATCGTCGTTGCCATGCAACATGCGCATCAGCGAGCTCTGCACCGGACTGCCGTACGCATTGTGTCGCCGCCCCATACCGCCTCATTGATCGCATTGAGATTTTTTC
>Ga0207804_100144_pt1 | contig 8492 bp, 12 predicted proteins | sample LuqExpMetageno46_FD_187804 | JGI IMG/M metagenome (GOLD analysis project Ga0207804, IMG submission 187804) | Tropical forest soil microbial communities from Luquillo Experimental Forest, Puerto Rico - Sample 46 (SPAdes) | ecosystem: Environmental > Terrestrial > Soil > Tropical forest ... | reverse complement strand
TGTCCTTTCCGAAAATTTCATCCGGTCAGGGATTGGCCTGCTGAGATCGAATCGTCGCATCATAACCAGCGATGTTTTCTGTCCTTTGGGCTTTCGCCAACTTCGTCGTTGATCTGTTCAAGTCCCGTAGGCGACTTGAGGCAGAGAATCTGCTCCTGCGCCACCAGCTCAACGTTGCCTTGAGGTATGCACCACGGCGGTTGCGATTGCGCGGCGTCGACCGTGCCGTTCTGGTTGGTTTGGTCCGGTTCTGGCCCGACCTCGCTCGTTCGGTCCGGGTGGTAAAGCCGGAGACGGTTTTGCGCTGGTATCGGATGGGGTTCCGCACCTATTGGCGCTGGAGATCGCAGAAGGGGGCAGGGCGGCCGAAGATTGACCGCGGCCTGAGAGATCTGATCCGGCGGATGAGCCAGGACAATCCGCTGTGGGGCGCCTCCCGGATCCACGGCGAGCTATTGATGCTGGGTTTTAAGGTGGCCCAGTCGACGGTGTCAAAATACATGACGCGCAGTCGACGACCACCATCCCAAAGCTGGAAAACGTTCTTGCGCAATCACGCCGATGCAATCGCAGCAATCGATCTTTGCGTGGTTCCAACGGTGACATTTGATCGTCTTTTCGCATTCCTTGTTGTTGGCCATGGGCGTCGGCAGCTGCTGTGGTTCGATGTCACCCGACATCCGAGTGCGGAGTGGCTGGCCCGTCAGATAACGGAGGCTTTCCCATGGGCATCGGCGCCCGCCTATCTGGTGCGCGACAATGATCGTGTCTACGGACGGGTATTCACGGCCCGTGTCAGGGCGATGGGAATACGCGATCGTCCGACATCGCTTCGATCACCTTGGCAAAATGGCATCGCTGAACGTCTGATTGGAACGCTTCGTCGAGAGTGCCTGGATCAGGTACTAATCTGTGGTGAGGGTCACCTGCGCCGCATCCTGCTGGCCTATGCGGCTTATTACAACCGTACGCGCACGCATTTGACGTTGCAGAAGGACGCACCCCTGCAACGCATTATTCAAAGGGTCGGCAACATTACTGCCATCCCAATCCTCCGCGGACTGCATCACGAATACATCCGGATATGATTTTCGGAAAGGACACCCAGATCGCAGACGGCCGCAAACATTTTGTCGCCGTGCCCTTCAACGTGTTCGACGTACTGAATACCACCACGCGAGCGGATCAGGAGCTTGCCGCTTCAAAATAAAGTCATATAGGATGCTTATGCCGATTGTTATAATCTGACAACAGCCGGTCGATCGAGCGACCTGGCCGCCTTTCACTTAAGTGAAGCGGAGGCGGAGGCGGAGCGCACATTGGCGACAAGCTTGAAAGAGATGATGGACGCCGCCAATGCCGCAGTGCCGCGGATCACCCCGGCGCAGGCGCGGGACATCATTGCGCAAGGCAATGCCCTTATTGTCGACGTGCGCGACGCTCTGGAAGTGGAAAAGAGCGGCAAGATCGCTGGCGCCGTGAACGTCTCGCGGGGCCTACTGGAATTTTTCGCCGATCCGGATTCGCCCTCGCACAACAAGAGTTTTGCCAAGAACAAGAACGTGATCGTCTATTGCGGCTCCGGCGGTCGCGCCGCGCTCAGCGGCAAGGTTCTCAAAGACATGGGCTATGAGCGCGTTTACAACCTCGGCGGCTTCAAGGACTGGGCTGAAAGCGGCGGCGCAGTGGAGAAGTGAGCGACGGCTTCGCGCGCGCCTAGTCTCAAGCGCTCCATGGCTGCATCATTGGCACTGGGTCGCGTCATCATCTTACTGACTTCGGCGTATCGCTTCGGCCGTCGCTGCGCCTAGCCTAGCTCGGTATCTCGCATCCGTGCGCGATTCACGCGAATGCCTATTATCGATATTCGATCAGAGGTTAATTGCAAGTCTTCGGTTTCGAATTGTTTGCCGCAGTTCCGTAACCTCAACGCAAAGGGAAATCTGTAAAAAATTTAATCCTTGCATATCCCTTACGGAAGGGCACATGCCGCGGGCCGCTACTGTATATTAGAGAGGCGAATCGTTTTTCGCTCTAGCTTAGGCTCAGACTGATGAACACTGAATTCGGAACCGCGGCGCCAGTCATCAATCTCCGTTCGCCTCAGCAGAATCATATCCAAGCGCCCTTCTATATCCCGGCCACAGGTCCTACTTCACGGCCGCGTCGTGCACTGAAGCACGGTGACACGTTCATAGTCGTGGACAGTCACGGAGACATCGGGGTCTCTGTTGGCGGGCCGGACGGTCTGTTTCACTTGGACACACGGCACCTATCGCAGCTTGAGTTACAAGTGAATGGGTCGCAACTGCTCTTGCTTGGGTCGAATGTTCGTGACGACAACGCCGTGCTTTCCGTGGATCTCACCAATCCCGATATCTTTTTTGACAAGAAGCTAGTTCTACCAAAGGACACTGTGCATATCGTCCGAACGCTGTTCTTGTGGCAGGGGGCTTCGTATCATCGGTTTGGCTTACGAAACTATGGTAATCGCCGCGTCGCAATCCGGTTCACCATCAATTTCGAGAATGATTTTGCCGATCTTTTCGAAGTCCGCGGACTGCGTCGGCAAAAACGAGGCAATCTTGTCCCAGCAGTTGTCGGAGTAGATCGTGTTATCCTTGCCTATCAAGGGCTAGACCGCGTTGCGCGCCACACTGCCTTGATCTTTGATCCTGCTCCGACTGAACTTAAAGCAACATCAGCGTCATACGTAATCGAATTACTGCCGACGCAGTCCCGGTCGGTGTTCTTGACGATCAATTGCAATCGGAGCAGCAAATCAGCACAGTTCTTCCGCGGGATGCGCGCTGCTCGACGCGAGCTCAAGGTTGCGTCGCGCGATACGGCTGCTGTCGAAACTTCCAATGAAATTTTTAATGAAATTCTGTGTCGGTCAATTGCCGACCTACGTATGCTGATTAGTGACACGCCCGAAGGACGGTATCCTTACGCCGGCATCCCCTGGTACTCGACCACATTCGGCCGGGACGGCTTGATCACCGCGCTTCAGATGCTGTGGCTTGACCCCAGTATTGCGCGCGGGGTTCTCCGACGGTTGGCAGCTTTCCAAGCCCGCACCGAGGATTCAACGGTTGACGCCCAACCTGGGAAAATTTTGCACGAAATGCGCAACGGTGAGATGGCGAATTTGCGAGAAATACCTTTCGGGCTCTACTATGGCAGCGTCGATTCGACTCCGCTTTTTATTTTGCTTGCTGCCCTCTATGCCGAACGAACAGGCGACGATGCAACGTTGCTCGAGCTTTGGCCGTCGATTAACGCGGCCCTTGGTTGGATCGATGGACCAGCGGATCCGGACCACGATGGCTTTGTCGAATATGAAAGAGCCACAGAGAGCGGACTTGCCAATCAAGGCTGGAAGGATTCCGAGGATGCAATTTTTCATGCGGACGGAAGTCTGGCGCAGGGTCGTATCGCGTTGGCGGAAGTGCAAGGGTATGTATTCGCTGCTAAGCGTGCTTTATCCCGCTGCGCACGTAGAATTGGGAAAATCGATTTTGCACACCATTTAGATTCGTCCGCTGACCGTCTTGCCGAGCGGTTTGAGAGTGCATTCTGGTGCTCAGAACTGCAAACCTATGCGCTGGCCCTCGATGGTGAGAAGCGCCCCTGCCGTGTACGGACTTCAAATGCTGGGCAAGTGCTTTTCAGCGGAATTGTGAAAGCTGATCGCGCAGTGTTGGTCGCGAATGATTTGTTGTCGTCAAAATTTTTTTCGGGCTGGGGCATTCGCACTGTAGCGAGTGGGGAACCGCGTTACAATCCGATGTCCTACCACAACGGTTCGGTTTGGCCGCATGACAATGCGCTAATTGCGCTCGGGTTTGCGCGATATGGCCTGAAACGGCAGATCGAACGCCTATTCGGCGCGCTTTTTGAGGCTGCGGGCTATATGGAATTCCGACGACTTCCAGAATTGTTTTGCGGCTTTCGACGGGCGCACAATCGAGGGCCAACCCTCTATCCGGTAGCGTGTTGTCCGCAGGCTTGGGCGAGTGCTACTCCATTCACGCTTTTAGAGGCGTCCCTTGGGTTGGAGTTCGATCCTACCAAGAACGAGATTCGGTTCGACAACCCTCATTTGCCGCCTTTCTTAGATTTCGTCGTACTCCGAAATCTGCAACTGGGGGGCTCCGGTCTAAATCTTATTGTCCGTCGTCATCGCGAGGACGTTTCGGTTGAGGTCCTTGGAAGTCACGGCCGAATCCAAGTCGCCGTAATCCACTCTCGTTGATGCCGTGTCGTGCCTATGTCTCGTTGGCAGCTCGCGTGCCGGCTCGTATAGCTGCAAGTCGAACTTGCGCTAGATGAAAAACACCCGATGAGATGTGCCAAGGTGGCGATCCCCAAATCGCGAGATAGGCGAACCGTCGGTCTGCCGCCTAGGAGGGATTGGCTGAAGGGACCATGAGACGCGTAGGAGACACTGCACCTTATCGAGGCATTGAATTTGGCGTTCACGAAGAGCGACAAGGGGTGTGGCAGTGGGCCTACAACCGCTGATGAGAGCCACAGAGAGGAAAATTACGCCGCGCGAGTGTTCAAGGGAGAGCCAATAAAGCGAACCGTGCCGCTTTGGCAGGCCTTACAGGCGCAGGCGATTTCAGCCCTGAAATTCTAGTTGCTGCTCCACGAAGTGCCGAACGCCATCATTCGCGATAGCGCGACCTTCGTCTTCCAACTTCTCAGCCACGGCTCGCGCTATATCTTCAGACACATCACGCGACCAACCTTGTTCGATGTTGAAAGCGACGACGCGGACAGGGTTGGAATACTGCCCGGAGATCATGCTTTCGACGATGGTCTTCTCATCGGCGTGCGCCTCATCAGTCTCGCGATAGGCGCGGCCTAGCTTTGGACCGAAATCATCCAGCACGATGTAAGCGGTAGCGTCATGGTGGGGCTGGCGCGGCACCAGCGACGGGCTGTTGTTAGGCATACGCAACTCCCACAGCACTAGGTTTCGACGATCGTCGAGTGGGTATGGCTTTAGGGGCCTGGCCCGGGCCGAGAGAGGGACCAGTAGCAAGCGAATCCCACGTAGTCTCCATACTGACGGTGAATACTCGTGATCTTCGCAAACTTGTGGTAGCGGGCGCAATGCTCCGACGCCATCGCCTGAGCGACGGCTCGGTCACTTCCGCCCTGCGAGGCCACCAGCGGATAGGGGATAATGCCGCCGGTATCGTTGCCGGTAATTCCCGGGCCCGGTCCAACACAGGCAGTAAGGAGAAATAAGCACGCGTAGGCGAGCGATAACTTCATTGCAGCCTCCCTGACTCCCAGAAAAAAATAACCGACAACTTTTCAAGGCGCATCAAGGGAATGTGCCGCAGCCGGAGGTGGAGCGCAATTAATGCTGGTGCTGTCCAGTCCCTCCTTCACCAAGCGCGGCAAAGAGCTCGCACAGTTTGCGATCGAGCACCGCTTGCCGACCATGTTCACCTTCAAGCATTACGAAACCGGCCGACTTATCGATCGAGCGGTCCACCAAGTTTGAGTTAGTGGTCAATCTCAAGACCGCCAAAGCACTTGGCATCACTATCCCAAACGGGATGCTCTTGGCCGCCGACCAGGTGATCGGGTAGCCGCCAGCGAATCTCGTGTCCGCTTCTGATGGCCTTTAGCTCGTTTTCAGGTTTTCAGTTGCCTAACCACTCCGCTAAGGCCGCGTTAACTGCCTCTGGCTGCTCGATAGTGGAGAGATGCGCACAATTCGGCACGACGACATAACGGGCGCCGGGAATCCCCTCGGCGATCTCTTTGTTCAACTCCGGTGGCGTGGCGACATCTTCGTCTCCGACTACCACCATGGTGGGACAACGAATCGATGATAGCAATGGACGAGAATCGGGCCGCGACATGATCGCTTGCTGCTGCCGCACGAAAGCCTCCGACCCGGTCATTTCGATCATCTGGCGCACGATCCCCGTCAGTGCGGGATCTTTTTGTCGCTCGCGATGGAGAAAGCGTGGGATCGATTGCTCGGGGATTTCGCCGTAGCGGCCCGATCGCGCCATGGCAATTTGTGTCTTGCGCGCGGCGGTCTGCTCGGGCGTATCGGGCCGCGCCGAGGTATCGAGCAGTGCGAGCTTTTCGATCCTTGCCGCCGCCTGCCGCATCATCTCGAAGGCGATGTAGCCACCCATCGACAAACCCGCGAGGGCGAAGCGCGGCGGGCAGTTGTTCAAGATACGCGCAGCAATCGCCTTGATGTCGGCGTCGCGGCGGTGGTCGGCAACCATCGTAGGGCCGTACGGCCAAAGCGCCTCGATCTGCGGCGCATAAAGACGCGCAGTGCAGGTCAATCCCGGAACCATCACGATTGGTAAACCTTCCGCCATTCATCCTCGCAATTTGCGTCAAGGCCATTCCATTATTGAGAGAAACGCTTTGACTTGGATCAAGCTGGTGTCGCGGGCCCGAGCTGTGTGGCATGATTGAAACCGATTTCCGCAAATGGAAATTCCAGGCGCCGCTTTGTTTTGGAATTTTGCTGCGCGGTGAATTCAATATTCCGGCTGCACGCGTTATCGGCTTTATAAAGTGTGAGAAGGCGGTCCGCCTCTGGGCCACGCCTCAATCACCAATACGGTGCGCTATACTGCAATGAGCCCTGAGCCGTTCAAGGATATTTTGCCGAAAGCTGGCCTTCACTGTATCCTTATTCGACGTGGCAAAGCCCCCGTATCAAATGCAATCAACCCATCCATGGACGACGATAAAATCGACGCGGTTATTATACTGATTTTCATTGTGCTGATGACGATGCTCGGGGTGATGTACGCTGCGTTTCTCCATAAGGCGATATTTCAGTGAGACTGGGAAAGCCCGTAATCAGTCCCCTCGGCCTCAAGGATTCGATTTGTGGCGGCCTCCTTCATTTGTAGGAGGCTAGTCCACCGGCCACACAATTCAGCTTCGGGATATACGCCGGGCAGCTTACTCTTGAGCGCGACCACTGCGTTCCGCGTCAGTGTCAAACAATGTCCGCTATGCTGCCCAATTGCGGCCAGGCCGCACCGGAAGCCTTTGGAACGCACGCTTCTATTCGTGTTGTCTCGGTATTATTGTATGAGCAATCGTAATGAACCGTAGTATAAAAGTTGTTCCCTTTTTCGTGCTGGCAAGCATATTCGCTGCTTCATGCCCGGCGCGAGCGAAAATGATAATTTTTCAATGCGGCACAAGCTTTACTGTCGATCTAACGAACAATACCGTTAACGATCAACCAGCATTAATCAATCCAACAGCTATTGATTGGCAGCTGAAACCAGGACCTACGGACGACACTGGCGTAGTCGATTATCATATCGACCGCACCACAGCTATCCTGACGGAAAAATTTACATATCATCTTCCGAACGGCAGTACCCAATCGGACGATCCAACGACTTACCGCTGCACTGTCAGTGGGAATAGCGGACATTCCGGCGCTATTCGATCACTTCGTCGGCGCGGGCAAGCAGAGGGGGCGGCACAGTGAGGCCGAGTATCTTGGCGGCTTGTGCGTTAATGACCACCCGTTACGCGGGCGAGCATATCGTCAAGCTCTGGGACCGCGTCCTGCGGCGACGTTGATTTATTTCCTCCGACGTTTTGATCTTTAGCCATTGGTAGGCCTTCGTATTTCGACGCGAATGAACAGAACGCTCATTTGATCGATGTTGACATCATCGTGGAGAGCCTATTCATGCTCAGCTTACTGTCCCAATTACTCCAGTGAACGGATCTCAGAGCTAGTTGTCGCAGGCTTGCTTTCTTCGAGATTTGGCCAATACTGGACTTGGTGCTCTCTTAGGACGCACAGCATAGGCGGCGAACATGGCTCGACAGAAAAAACGAACAGCAATACGGAGAGGAAGGTCGGCAGTACGCGGTAAGTCCCGCAAGACTTCCAGATCTGCGCGAGGAAAAACGGCGAAGCGGTCCGCAGCCAAGCCAATGCTAAAAAAGCGTTTGACCAAGGCTAAGCCCAGGCGTGTGAGGGCGAAGAAGGCTTCGCGGAAGAACGTGCAGGCGATGCAGTCAGAACGCATTCCTGTGCGCGAAGGCGTCATCATCGATGTGATCGAGCAGCCGGTTCCGGGTGTAATAACTATTACGGAATTCGAGGAAACTGATGTACGCGAAGAGAGCGTGGACCGCGTACAGCCGGACGAAGACCGAGGCTCCTAAGCATTCAGCAACGGCCCAGTCATGGACCAAACTGCTGAAATGGTCGGAGTTTGATTCCGCCGCTGCCGTTGTGTCCGGGTCAGGTTCGCTTTGTGCGTCAACGCCGATTCGTTAGCGCGATCGACATTTCTGCTTTATACCGGGAACAGCCGTCAGGCCCGGCTAGCCCTGCCGCTCGAAGGGCTGGTCTCCCACCCACTCGTCCTCACGAAAGTGTCCTGGCTGGAACGATTTAAGAGAATAGGTCCACCAAGACCGAACCTGCGACCAGCGGATTGTGAGGGCCGGGC
>Ga0207804_100137_pt1 | contig 8621 bp, 9 predicted proteins | sample LuqExpMetageno46_FD_187804 | JGI IMG/M metagenome (GOLD analysis project Ga0207804, IMG submission 187804) | Tropical forest soil microbial communities from Luquillo Experimental Forest, Puerto Rico - Sample 46 (SPAdes) | ecosystem: Environmental > Terrestrial > Soil > Tropical forest ... | reverse complement strand
CGAGGCGGACGGGCACTTCGGGATCGTCACGACGCACGCCGTTCAGACGATAAAGGACGTGAAAAAGACGGTGCAGGATATTGCAGCACAAAGGAAAAATGCCTATCGTGGGTTCAAGGGTTTCCGCCGGTTCGGTAAGGGCTGGATGACCCGCGTGAGCCGGTGCGAGGCGCTGGCGCTGACCATGATCGGTTGCGGTTGATCCTCAATCGGTTGCGGTTGGCCTTCAATCACCAGACTGCTAACGGAGGACCACATGGGTAATACGGCAGGCGAGATCGCGAGCGCGTTCAACGCGGTAGAAGCACTTCTTCCCATCGCGGAGGCTTTCCTTCCGGCGGCAGCACAGCCCTGGCTGGCCCTGGTCGGCCCGTTGGTCAATGCGGCGGATGCCGTAGCGGCGGACACCGGCAAGCCGCTGAACCAGGTCATCCAGGATGTGATCAATCACCTCACGCCTGGTGCTCCCGGCGCGCCGTCGCTGTCCTGATCATGGTCAGGGTCATCCTGTTGGCGCTGGCGTTCGCCAGCGCCTTTTTTGTGCCGGTGCATGCCGATTCGTTCGCCGAACGTTGGAGTGGCTACAAGCTGCCGCTCGCAGGGCTTTGGCGCGTGGCATACGTGCAGACGACTGTCTTTGTTCACGAGGAAGATCATGCCCGCCGAAGCCTGGGTTGCGTTGATCATCGGTCTGGTCACCATGGTCGGCACCATCGTCGCGGCGTCGTGGCGCCTGTCGTGGCAGATGGCGCAGGCGCTCGCCACATTCAATGCGATCGGCACGCAGCAGGCGACCGAGATCACGCGCATGAATACCGCGATCGACAAAATCGAAGTCGCGGTGGCGGCGATCGCGGTGGACAGGGAGCGGGCGGCGGCAGTCGAGCGGCGGGTCAGCAACCTGGAACGCTGGTACGATGAGATACGGCGTGGAATTGGTGTGACCCGTCAGCCGCTTGACCAGATTTCTTGATGTGATATTTTACTTGACATTCGCTTGGCCCACGTCACGGGCTATTTCGACTGGTGGCCGTTAGCCACTCTGACCGAGAGGATATTCGACATGCCTGGTGAACGCGCGCCCGGAGCGCAGGAGCCCAACTATGAGCAAGAGTTCGAGGAAGACCCGAATGACGGGGGACAAGAAGGGGATGCCGGCCCCGGCGAAGCCGGGCAAGGGGATGATGCCACCGGACAAGATGCCGAAACACGGGTCGAGCCGGAAGAAGTAGACCAGGACCTTGCGGATTTTTTTCCGGAACAGCGGCAACCGACTCGTGGTGAGAACCGCCAGCAGCGGCTGGCGAATGAGAACGCGGACTTGCGGCGCCAGTTGGCTGATGCACGTCGTACGCCGGCACAGACACAGGTCCAACAGCCGCCACCGCAGTTCGGCGGCATGGAGACGGATGCCGACTTCAACGCGAGGGTTCAGCTTCTTCCGCCCGATGAACGGATGGAGCAGCGGTATCTCCGGTCCGAACAGCTCAGGGACATTCGGGACCGGCAGCGTGAACAGTACCAGATGTTCACGACGGACAAGATCGGGTTCGATGCCAAGGTTTCGTCCGACACCAAGTACAAGCGGTGGGCGGACCGGGTTGAGGCCAAGCATCAGGAGTTCGCCCGGCAGGGCCAGTTCGTTCCCCGCGAGGCTGTGTTCCGGTATCTGCTTGGGGATCACCTGCTGTCGCAGGCCGGGCAGAAGGAGCTGGGCAAGCAGGCTGAGCAGGGCAAGCGTCGGGTCAAGGCAGCGACCACGAAGTCGGCGAACGCGGGCTCGGACGTGGGACGTGGCAGCGGCCGGATGACGGAGGCGCAGGCGCGTGCGAAGCGCCTGGACGGGATCAACATTTAGGCGCCGTGGTCGGCGCCATGACAGGAGAGCATGATGCCGACTAATGTTGCCGGTCAATTTTCCGCTGATATCGAAGGCTACCTCGCGGACGAAACTTTGCCGCTCGCGCGTCGGCAGCTTGTCGTTTATCAATTTGGTGACCCGCTCAGCCTTCCGAAAGGGCGCGGCACGGCCTACACGGCGACCAGGTACAACCGTGTCCCGCTGCCGTTTGCCCCTTTGGCCGAAGGCGTGCCGCCGATCGGGCAGGCCATGACCCTCTCCCAGGTCAGCGCCACGGCGCAGCAGTGGGGCGACAAGATCACCATCACCGACGTGGGCGAACTGACGATCAAGCACCCGCTTTTCAACAAGGCCAAGGAGCTGCTTGGGCTTCAGATCGCGGAGACTTTCGAGCGCAATACGTTCAACAACCTGCTGGCTGGCGCGCAGGTCAACTACGTCAATACGCGTGGTGCGCGCGGGTCACTTGCGGCCGGCGATGTGTTGAACCCGCACGAGATCAACCGGGCGACTGCCATTCTCGAAACGCTCGGTGCGCCGCGATTTGATGGCGACGAGATGACGGACACCCGGTTGGAAGCTGACGCGGGCGGCGCGCGGGCGTCCAGCAACCCCCGGAAGATGCCGCACTACACCGCGGTCATGCACACGCTGACCGTGTCGGACATGCGGGAAAACCCGACCATCAGCCAAGCCTGGACCTACTCCGACATCAACCGGCTCTACAACTACGAGCTGGGGGAGTGGGGCGGCATCCGGTTCTGCCGGTCCAACCTGGTCCCGACCTTCACGGGAAAGGGCGCCACCCCGGCGCTGACGACCAGCAATGCCGGAGGCAGTCTCGCGTCGGGCACTTACGGCATCGTGCTGACGGCGTCGGATACGCAGAACCAGTACGAGTCGCAGATTTGGACTGTGACGGCATCGACGGCGATCACGGGTCCGAACGGGTCGATCGCGCTGACGACGCCGAACACCGCCGGGTTCACATACAATGTGTACATCACAGGTCCTAACCTGCAGACGCAGACGCCGGTCAACCTCGGAGTTTCTGCGCAAGGTCCCGTCACAGGACCTTTCGCCGGGCAGGCGATACAGCTTCCTCCTAACACGCTGGTGACGATCACGGCGATCGGGACGCCGCAGGTGCCGCCCGCGGCGCCGGGTAGCGGGATCACGGTCTATCCCACTTTCATCTTCGGTCGCGGTGCCTACGGGCAGCTCAAGTTGGACGATGTCCGGTTCACCTACCTGAAGGATGCCGACAAGTCGGACCCTCTCAACCAATTGAGAGTTGTAGGATGGAAGGTGTTCTACGGCACGTTGATTGAGAACCAGCAGTTTTTTATGCGGATCGAGTCCACGTCCGCGTTCAGCGTTACCTTCGGCTAAGGAGACGAACATGCCGTACAGGATCAGGTACACCGTGAACGTCGATTTTGTCGGGGCGGGCCAGGGCGCGATGGATGCGCTCAATCCGACCGGCGGCAACCTCCCCGGCGGCGGCGTCGCCGGTCAGACCGTTGGTATCGTCGCGACGTCGCCGCTTGGCGGCGGCATTGTCCAGGGCGGTTCGGGTGCGGCGCCGGGCCAGATCGTGTCAGGCGATATCACCACGCTGGTGTCAGCGATGACAACCGACGTGACGACGCAGCTCAATGCGCAGCTCGCGAAAATGCAGGGCTGGGTCACGGGGAATCCGTAATGGCGATCGGGACGGGTGGCACCAGCACGAGCAACCAGAGCGGTACGGGCAGCACGACAGTCTTGACTGCTATCAAGCAGCCGGGATCGTTCATAACTCCTGCCGGAACAGTCTTCTCGGTTACGGAGACGGATGCCGATATTGCAACATTCAACCAGGGGATCAAGGACGATCAGAACCCGAATCTGCCGTCGCCAGGGGGTGGACCTATGTGGGGTTGGTCTCGCAATGGGATGTTGTATGTCCCTAATCGCGGAGCACTTCGTGTTCTGCCAGGTGATTTGCTTATGCTGGATACGACAACGGGATGGCCGATTTTGGTTTCAGGCCGTTCTGCGGCGTTGGGTCCATGGACATTTACAGCAACTTAAAGGACCAACATGGGCACTCTCGACGGCGACCGGCCGAAATCGTTCAAGTACGCGAGGCAGCGGGATAACGAGTTCGGCAAACTGACTGAGGACGAGATCGCGGAAATCCGCGAGAAAGCCAGGCTGAAGGTTGAGCTGGAGCTGAAGGACAAGCAGGAGAAGGAACTGCTTGACCAGTTCATTGAGGAAGAACGCAAACTGCACGTGCCGGCGTCGCAGACTGAACCGATCTGCCTCGAACTCGCGCCGACGATGCCCTACATCATGCTGGACGGGACGCAGTACCTGTCGGGTCAGCTCTACTACGTGACCTCCGGTGTGCGCGCGGTGCTGTTGGAGCAGATGAACCGGGGGTGGGCGCACGAGGAACTGACGCAGGTGCGGTCCGACAGCGGTTACTCGCGCCGGCCGGCGCACGTCGGTGTCGGTAACTTCATGGGCAACCGCGTGCCGCGCGACATGCGGGTCAGCGCCGCGGCGCTTGCCGGCACCAGCGCCGCCAATCTGTTGGGGATCGGCACGTGAGCGAACTGGTCAACCCCAAGACGGAGGCCGTCGCCCTTCAGGTTCGCTATGTCGCCAATATCGGGGAAGGCAGGCAACTGGAGATGATCACGGCCATTGCCCAGGACGTGTCTGCCGCTGATCTCGACGTGCTGCTGGACAAGGTCGCACGTGCACAGGACCGGCAGGTGCTGTACTATGAGGTCCAGGAGAAGAAACGGCGGCTTACGGGGCTCCTGGACATCATCAGGCGGGCCGAACGGCAGACCACGACCATCATCGAAGTGGCGCGCGAGCGATGGGCTCAGAGCGGCCGGGGCGGCGAGTGGAGTGACGACAAGCTGTCGGGCCAGGAGAAGAACGAGCGCATGAAGTTCGAGCGGTCCATGGAGGACGCCCGGACCAACGCGCGCGAGCTGCAGAGCGAGATCGAGGAACTGGAGCAGCGGGTGATGCGTCCCGCCGCGTAGGAGGGACCGATGCCACTCACCAGCCAGCAGATCGTAGCGCTGGCCAACCAGGCCGCCAAGACGGACGGGTTCGCTTCGCAGGCCGGTCAGAAGCTGAACACCATCCTGGCCGAACTGTGCATGACCTACGACATCGCACAGGCGCGCACGACTGTTCAGATGGTGTTCCAGGTCGGCAACGGGGGGCCGTACAACCTGCCTCCCGATTATCTGCGCACGCAGAACGGCAAGCAGTTCTACCTCTACAACGGCCAGCCGTATTTCATGACCTGCGTGGATGAGTGGGAGTACGACGCGCTCATCCAGCAACCTGGGTTCATGGACTTCCCGCGCAATTTCTTCGTCGATACGTCCACCAGTCTGTCGTTTACATCCGGTGTCCCCGGTGGTTTTTCGCAAGGGTGGTCCAGCGGTTTCAATGTTGCGCAGCCGCCGACCAGCACGCCGGCTGAGGAATTCGTCTGGCCGCCGCCGTCGATCAGCGTGCCGGTGACGATCCACTATTTCAGGCTGATGCCGGATATTCCGGCGCCCGAATCGTCGAGCGTCGTCCCCTGGTTCCCCTATCAGCAGTATCTGATCACGCGGCTGACCGGCGAGATGATGGCGCTGGCGGACGACACGCGCGCCGCCGACTTCCTGACCGACAATGCGCAGCAGAATTCACAGGGCGCGGGTGTGCTGCTGCGCCGCTATCTTACCATGAAGGACGACCCGGAGGGGAGAGCCAAGACCGTGGAACTGGATCGGCGCCGGTTCGGCCATTCGCAGTGGGGTAACCTGCCGAACACCAAAACGATTGGGTGGTGACATGAAAAAACTTCTACTTTTGATATTCGCCGCCGTCGCTTTTGCAACATCCGCTTTGGCGCAGCACACGCCTGCGCAACTCATAGCTGAAATAAATGCCAATTTCCCCGACAACACGACGGGGTTCATTACCCCGGCCCTCGCGCGCACCACGTTGATCGACATGGTCAACTCCATGGCCACGACGATCAATAGTCCGACGCCGGCCGGCGCGCTGGGGGCCAAGTGCGACGGGGTGACCGACGATACGGGGGCTTTCAACTCTGCCAACACGGCGATGCCGCGCGGCGGGGCGATCCGCATCCCCGACGGTGCCAACTGCATCGTGGTCGGGAAGGTCAGTTTTGCGCTGGACGGTCTCTACCTGGTCGGGGGCGGCGTTTCGGGTCGCGACAGCGCCGGCTCGACGATCACGTGTACGACGGCGACGACGGCCGACTGCATCACCTGGACAGGGTTCACCGGCGGCGGGGCTGTCAATCTGCGGGTCGATGCGTCAGCCCGCACGGGGGTGGCATGTACGTTTCGGGTGACCGGCTCCGCCCGCATCCTGTTCCAGCATCTGACCACGATCGACAACAACAGCTTCTGTTTGACCAGCACCAACACGATCATCATCGACGATGTGGAGAGCACGGGTCCGACGAGCGGTTCGGGCAAGGCGTGGATCAACTGGATCGGGACCTTGGCGGCGCGTTCGGATGTGGTGATCGTTCAGAACAGCGGCTACCAGGAGAACAACAACGGGGCGGACTGTATCCTATGGGACGGGCTCGCCAACACCATGACGCTCACGTCGGTGCGTTGTCTCAACGTCGTGAATGGTATCCACACGACTAATGTCAACGGCAACAGCAACAACTTTCCGGCGTTTCTCCAGGCGTATGACCTGGAGGTCGATGGTGGCACGGGGCCGGCAATCCGCATCGACGCGGGCGGTTGGTTTCGCTGCATCCACTGCGATCTGTTCCACTCCACCAACGACGTAGCTGTCATCATCAACGACGACAACCCCGGTACCTACAACACGATCGTTCGCGCGGTTCAGTTCTTCGGTGGGCGTATCGGCAATTCGGGCAAGCAGTGTGTGACCAGTGGCGCGCAGAGCGTGCGCTTCATCGGTGTCTCGTTCGGGTCTTGCAGCCTGAATGGCGCGGGTCTTTTCCCGGCAGTCGAGTTCACCGCCAAGGCCGTGGACAGCCAGATCATCGGCGGCGAAGTCGTGGACTTCGGTGACGGCAACCTCGCATCACCGGGTGTCCAGCTCGACGCAGGCGCGTCGTTGATCGCGGTCATGGGCATCGACCTGCATTATCCGGCAGTGCCGTTCCTCGACAACTCGACGGGGCAGAACAATCTGTGGCTTCCCTTCATCGGGCAGCAGTCGTTCCTGGGGTTCGGCAAGGCGGCGGCAGCCGACCAGGTCGTCTACGCGTTTCGCCCGCGCAGCGGCCTGCCGACGACGGTGCGGGTGGAGAACCCGCTGACGGCGACCTCGACGACCGCCCGGTTCGAGATGGCGACCGGGTCGGCGTCGGCCTTCTCCGACCTGGGGCTGACGGACGGGACGACGCCTGCGGTTTCGCTGACCACAGGGTCCGGGGTGACGGGTGGGATCAGCCTGGACGCGTCGGCGGCGACGGGCGCGAATGTGTCGCTGAAGTCGGCTGCCGGCGTGCCTATTATTATTACGTCGTCAGTGCCCATGCTGCAGACACAAGCTGTCACGATGGCTTCATTGCCGACGTGTACGGCGGGGCTGGCTGGTTCGCGCGCTATGGTCAGCAACGGGACTGGGACGCCGCCGGCCACGTTCGATACAGCGATAACGATCGGAACGCCGGGGACTGTCTTTGCGCCGGTCTTCTGCAACGGGTCTGCCTGGATTTATGGCTGATGTCCCTTCGCAACGCCCATCCCCTGGTCTGGAGCCCGAAAGGGGCCATGGACACGCTTGAGTCGTCCACGGCCCCGCCGGGCGCCATGGCGGTGTTGCAGAACCTGATCCCCGATCCTTCAACCCGCGACCTCTGGCAGTGCCGGCCGGCGTCCCAGCTTCTCGTTGACCTCGCCCTCCACGGCTTTGCCGGCATCTTCGTCTCGTGTACCCTGGTGATCGGCACGCGCATCTACGGCATGGTCAGTTCGGCCCAATTCCCCGGCCGCGATGAACCGTTCTGCTACGATGTGGTCGCCAACCAGGTCATCCCGATCACGGGCGCAACGGTCATCAACACGCCGGTCAGCCCCCAGCAGATCGGGAATTGGAATCCGCCGGTGATGACCCTGGTCGGGACCAAGATCATTTGCGCGCATCCCGGTTTCAACGGTCAGAACAATGCTTTCTTCGGCGTGCTGGAGACGCTTAATCCTGCGGCGTTGACGTGGACGGCGCAGAACACGACGGACAACACGTTGATTCCCAGCGGCCATGTTACGCCGCTGCTGTGCCCGCCGCAGTGGGTTGCCAACTTCGGGCAGCGTTGCTACTTCCTCTGCAACCCACCGGGAGGTCAGCCGGCGGCCATTTTCAGCGACGTGCTGCAGCCCACGTTCACGACAGGTGTCTCCAGCACCGGGTTCGTCTCTCCGGTTCTCACCTTTGGCGACAACGTCCCCCTGACCTGCGCGGTCGGCCTCGCGCTTTTCAATCAGCTCGGGGGTATCATCCAGTCCCTGATCATCTTCAAGGGCGTGACCAACATTTTTCAGGTCACGGGTGATGTATCCAACAACCCGCCCAATATCCAGATCAATTCGCTGAACGTCGCGACCGGGACGCTCAGCCCGAATACGGTCTCCACAACAACCAAGGGCATCATCTTCGCTGCGCCTGACGGCCTGCGGACGATCGACTTCTATGCGCGCGTGAGCGATCCGATCGGCAAGGCGGGCGACGG
>Ga0207804_100134_pt1 | contig 8709 bp, 7 predicted proteins | sample LuqExpMetageno46_FD_187804 | JGI IMG/M metagenome (GOLD analysis project Ga0207804, IMG submission 187804) | Tropical forest soil microbial communities from Luquillo Experimental Forest, Puerto Rico - Sample 46 (SPAdes) | ecosystem: Environmental > Terrestrial > Soil > Tropical forest ... | reverse complement strand
GCCGTGTTCGATACCCACGGCTGGGATACGCACGCCAATGAAGGCGCCACCCATGGCCGCTTGTCGGTGTTGCTCGGCGCCCTCGACAGCGCGTTGGCGGCCATCGAGAGCGGCATGGGTGCGGCGTGGAAGGACACGGCGGTTGCGGTGATCACCGAATTTGGTCGCACCGCGCACATCAACGGGACTGAGGGCACCGATCACGGCACCGCCACAGTCGCACTGCTCGCCGGCGGTGCGCTCAAGGGTGGGCGGGTGATTGCCGATTGGCCGGGCGTTGCGGACGCTGCCCTCTATCAGGGCCGCGACCTCAAGCCCACCACCGATCTGCGTGCGGTAATGAAAGGCATTTTGCGCGATCACTTGCGCGCTGACGAGCGCGCGCTGGCGCAGCACGTCTTCCCTGGTAGTGAGACTGTGAAAACTTTCGATGGTTTGATGGCCTAGGTAGCGCGCCGCCGCTCTGGAAACCCGCACGCTGCTGGAACCGCTTCTGCCTCGGCCGATTTGTGAGGCCTAGAATTTATCCGCCGATTACCTATATGGATTAAGCCGGCCGCCCCGAGGCAATAAGCCGGCTCCATCCCTCGAAAAGGCAGTCGGCTTTCGTCCTTGTGGACGGGGGCGGTCGGCACCGCGGCCGTGGCAATGCATCGTAGCTGAGTACCCGCAATACGTTCGTCTTCGGCCTACCGAGCTCCTGCTCGACAGCCATTGGCACGTAATGCGTGAAACACGACCTCTGGCACAGGAGTTGACGTACTTAATGCAGTTTGACGTGCGGTTCGGTGCGCCGTGTGATGAGGCGGGCAACCGTATCGAGCGCGACCTTGATGAAGCCGTGGAGCTCGTATTCGTGCATTTTATAGAGCGATACATACATGGCGCGAGCGAAATAGCCCTCTAGGAATAAACTGCGGCCAACCAGCTTGCCCATCAGACTACCGACCGTGCTGTACTCGCCAAGCGATACCAGTGAGCCAAAGTCCTGGTAATGCCAGGGCTTCACCAATCGCCCGGCCAGTCGTCGCTGCAGTTGTTTGTATAGGTGTGTCGCCTGCTGGTGGGCGGCCTGGGCACGCGGCGGCACTGTGGCGGCCTTTTCTGGCCACGGACAGGCGGCGCAATCACCGATCGCGAAGATATTGTCGTCGCGAGTGGTTTGCAGCGTCTGTCGCACTACGAGCTGGTTGATCGCATTGGTCTCTAGCCCATCGATGTTTTTGAGGACCGCAGGCGCCATTACGCCGGCCGCCCATACTACGAGTTCCGCAGCGATGGTACGGCCGTCAGCAAGCTTGATCGCGTTCGGCATGACCGCGGCGACCCGCGCGGACGTGTAGACCCTAACGCCAAGCTTGCGCAGCAGATCGGCCGCCGCGTCCGAGATACGCCGCGGCAACGCAGGAAGAATTCGCTCCGCAGCCTCGATCAGGTACAGGGTGATGTCCTTGTCGGGATTGATACGATCAAGCCCAAACGCCACCAGGTCCCGCGTGGTCTTGTGCAGCTCGGCGGCGAGTTCAACGCCGGTCGCGCCGGCACCGATGATGACAACCTGCAGTTGGCCAGGCTTCAACGGTTCAGTCTGACTTTGCGCGCGGATGCAGGCATTAACCAGCCCGCGGTGGAATCGCGCCGCCTGCTCGGGCGTTTCCAGACGGACCGCGTGCTCCACTACCCCCGGGGTGCCAAAATCGTTAGTCAGACTGCCGACCGCCAGCACAAGTGTGTCGTATTGGTAGCTGCGAGCTGGTGTGACCTCGGTTCCGTTCTCCTCAACGACGGAACCGACCTGCACCTCTCGGCGGAAGCGGTTGAGCCCAATCATCTCTCCGGTACGGTAATTGAAATGGTGCCAGTGCGCCTGCGCCAAGTAGTCGAGCTCATGATGGCCGAGATCCATGCTGCCGGCCGCGATTTCGTGCAGAAGCGGCTTCCATAAGTGCGTGCGAGCTTTGTCGATCAGCGTGATGTCTGCCTTCCTGCGATGCCCGAGCTTGTCACCCAGACGGGTGGCAAGTTCGAGCCCGCCAGCGCCGCCGCCGACGATGACTATTCGATGCAGGCCGGTTGCGCGATGCGTTTGCGGTAGCATCCTAGGGTGGTCCACCGTTCACCTGCGCCATAACGCCATCATGGGAGTGAGCAATGGATATTGCAATGCGCGCTGGCGAGGCGAGTGCAGTGGTCGTCCACGCGGCATGGTGCTGGAACCCTACAACGGCGTCTCAACTGCCGGCGGATAACCATCCCGCCATCAGCGTCAATCCCAAGCACCCGAGTTCGCTATATCAAGACCGATTGTCCTAACTGCTTGCATGATTGGCTCCTCTGAATCGTGGGGGGCCTTAACAACGAGAAGAGATGGTCAGCCGACGCGCTTTGACTGTATAGTCACTGGCATTTCGGCAAGCTTCGCAAGTATTCGGCATCGGCGGCGCATCGGCACCCACTCGTAGAGAAAAATCTCCAAGGGACGCCACATCGCCACCCAGCCAATGATCAACATGCCCTCTCCAAAAATATCCGAAGCGCCGTCGTTGCTGAAGGAATTCGCGAATTCCCGCAACAGCATGCAGCAAAACAAGAAGCCCAGGCCGATCAGCAGCGCGATACGGCCGTCCCGGAACAACAACCGTAGCCGGCGGTTCTCCTGATCGCGGCGATACGCGAAATAATTGTGGATGGCCTCGGGCACGTTTGGCAGTCCCTGCGCCGGCAACTGGTCGGCTGGCAGGTGGATTACAAGAGCGAGCGGGTGCTGACGCGGAGCCTCCTCGGCCGATCCCACGATGTAATCTTCGGCATCGTGATCGAGATCACGCTCAAGAAACGGCGATGGATCAAGTGAATTGAACAGTTGTGGCAGTCGGCTGAGGTTGATCTCGATCTTTGTCGCCGTGGCCGGGATACTGTCGCTAGTGTCAGTCATGACACAAGATGTTTGTTAGGCTCTTGAGCGCCGGCAAACCGGGTCGATAGTAAGGTACTCAGTTTGAAGGCGGCGGCTTATGAACGCGGTTCAAAATGTGACTCAACCGTTCTGGCCAGAATGCCAGTACCGCCACGATAAAAACCACAAGAATTAGCGCCACGGCCATTTGCATAACGCCAAACTGCGGGGCGTCCTTTGCCACAAACCAGCTCGCTACGAATCCCACCGCAATCAGAAACCCTCTGAAAATCAAACTGAGCATGATCCCTCATCCTCCAATTCAGTTCCAAAGAGTTGTCATCCCCGCTCCGCCAAGCAGCGTGATGCGGAGGCTTTAACCCAGTGCTGCGATGCAACTTACCATTTACAGGCTCGCTTGCGCAGCTGTAGATCGGAAGCGCTGGATGGCGAGTACGAAGAACAAACCTCCGATCAGCGCAACGATCACGAATTCCGGCCAAACCACGTCCATACCGGCGCCGCGATAAAGGATCGCCTGCGCAAAAGATACGAAATGAGTTGATGGCGATGCCTGCATGGCTGTCGCGAGCCACGGGGGCATGCTTTCAAGCGGAGTATTGCTGCCGGACAGCATATTCATGGGCAAGTAGACCAGCATGAAGAGCAGCCCTAGTTGAGGCATCGACCGCGCTACAGTTCCCAGGAATATTCCGATAGCCGTTGCGAAAAACAGATAGATCATCACTCCGATCATGAACAACGGGATCGAACCGGCGATGGGAACGCCGAGAAGCGCACGGACCACGCCGTAGAGTGATAGCCCGACGGCGACGGTGATCACCAAGCCATTCGCCCACACCTTCGCCATTGCAATCTCGAACGGCGTCACTGGCATGACCAGGAGGTGGTCCATGGTGCCATGCTCGCGTTCGCGGATAAGCGCCGCGCCAGCGAGGATGATCGCCAGCATGGTGACGTTGTTGATAATCGACATCACCGATGTGAACCATGCTGTCGTGATGTTGGGGTTGAACTCGATGCGCACGGCCAGATTGACACGCTGCAACGGTACGCCTTCCGCACGCGACAGGAAATCGGCAATCTCATTTGTGATCATCTGCTGGATATAGCCGGCGCCGAGCCCGGCCTGCACCATCGTCGTCGCATCAACGTTGAGCTGGATTGCAGGTTGATGCGCCGCAAGCACGTCCCGTTCGAAATTCGGCGGGATGTCGACCACGAACGTGTATTTCCCGACGTTCATCAACGGGACGATATCGCGCTCGGCGATCAGATGGGGCACCTGGAAATATGGCGGCAGGAACGCGTGGGTGATGCGGCGGGAAAGTGGGGAATGGTCCTCGTCAACCACTGCGATCGACGCATTGTACACCTCCTGCGAATTGCTTCGCGCCTGGGCAATCACCGCCAGCGAAAACGCGTAAACGATGAGCGCCAGCAGAACAAAATCGCTGAAGAAGCTGCGTAGCTCCTTGGTGCCAAGCCAGAAGATGTTCTCCAACTTGCGCATTAGCCAATCCTTTAGCGTTCCTGCTTTCGCAGAAATAGCAGGCTCAGGCATGTCAATGTCGGGATGAAAACCGCAAGCTCGGCCAGGCTCGGCGCCAGGTCGTGAAAGCTCAGGCCCTTGGTAAAGGTGCCGATACTGATCGGGACAAAATATGTCATCGGAAATGCCCGGCCCATGATCTGCGCCATGCCGGATAAGGACGACACCGGCACCGATATCCCGGAGAATTGAGTTGCGGGCAACACCGTCAGGATCGCCGTACCAAACAGAGCGGCGATCTGGGTGCGCGTGAAGGCCGAAATCAACATCCCGTAGGCGGTCGTGGTCGTGACGTAAATCAATACCCCTGCCAACAGAGCGAGAAAGCTTCCGCTGAGCGGCACCCGAAAGATGAACAGCGCCATCAGAAACATCACTGCGAAGTTCGTGACGGCAAGACCGATGTAGGGCAGCTGCTTGCCCCACAGGAATTCAATGCGGGTCACGGGCGTGACATAAAGGTTGGTAATGGAGCCGAGCTCTTTCTCGCGCACAATGGCGAGTGCCATCAGGATGGCAGGAAAGAGAGCGAGCAGCATCGAGAGGCTGATAGGGACCATTGTATAGATGCTCTCGAAGTCTTGATTATATTTGTACCTGATCTCGATATCTGCGGGCGGGGCTGGGGTCGGGACTGTGGTCTTCACGGCCGGATCAGTCAGATAGAGCGCGTTCATTGCTTGCAGATAGCTGCGGATAGTGGATGCGCGAAATGGCATGGCTCCATCGATCCACGCGCCGACCCACGCCGGACGCCCGCGTTCGATATCGCGGCCGAACTCGGGCGGGATTTCAATGGCCGCTCGGATGCTCCCATTCTTGAGTCGTTTCTCGAGATCGTCGTAGTTCGCGAGCGGTGCTTTCTCCACGAAATAGGTTGAGCCTCTGAGCTCCTCCAGATACGCTCTGCTCTCGTGCGACTGGTCACGGTCGAGCACTGCGAACGAGAGATTATTGACGTCGGTCGAGATGCCGAAACCGAAAACCAGCATCAGAAACGCGGTACCGAACAGCGCAAATCCGAGCCGGATTGGATCGCGCAGGAGCTCCAATGTCTCGCGGATGGAGTATGCAAACAGGCGTCGCAGGCTGAACGCCTGTCCCGTGTCGGGTCGCTGAGATTCGACGAGCGCCGACCTTGGAAGTGCGGGCACTATAAGCTCAGTCATGGACGCGGCGCTGGCAGAGGAGGTGCGCGCTCGTATTGCCTCTTCCAGGTAGCTGATGAACGCGTCTTCAAGTGTTGCGACGCCGCGCGCCTTGATAAGGCCTGCCGGCGTATCCGTTGCGAGCACCCGCCCCGAGTCCATGAGCGAGATGCGGTCGCAGCGTGCCGCTTCGTTCATGAAGTGGGTGGAGACGAATATTGTCACGCCTTCCTTGCGTGACAGATGAACTAGCAGTTCCCAGAAGCTGTCCCGGGCCAAAGGGTCGACGCCCGAAGTCGGCTCGTCGAGGATGAGGATTTCAGGGTCGTGCACGATCGCAACAGCGAGCGAGAGGCGCTGGCGAATGCCGAGCGGCAGATTCAAGGCCCGCTGATCAAGGTACTCCTCCAAGCCGAACCGCCTGACAAGCTCCGCAATCCGCTTCCGCGCGATTTTACTGGGCAGATGAAAGAGCCTGGCGTGCAGGCTAAGGTTCTGCCGGACTGTAAGCTCGGTATAGAGGGAAAACGACTGCGACATGTAACCGACACGCTTGCGTGAGTTCATGTCCCTGGCGTCGAAAGGCTTTCCGAACAGCAACGCCTCTCCTTCGCTCGGCGCGAGCAAGCCAGTGAGCATCTTCATTGTCGTGGTCTTGCCGCTGCCGTTCGAGCCGAGAAACCCGAAGATTTCGCCCCGCTCGATAGTGAAGCTCACCCGGTCGACCGCCGTGAAATCGCCGAAGCGACAGGTGAGCTCGCGTGCTGCGATGACTGGCTCGCCGCCAAACACGGGACGCGGCGGTATCTGCAGCGCCTTATGGCCTGCGCGCATCTCCTCGGGCAGGAATGCAATAAACGCCTCCTCGACGCTCTTCGAGCGGGTGTTCCTCTTCAGATCGGCGGGCGATCCGGTGGCCAGGACCCTTCCAGCATTCATCGCAACAAGCGAATCAAATTGCTCGGCTTCTTCCATGTACGCGGTCGCAACGATCACGCTCATGCCGCTGCGACGCGAACGCATACGCTCGACCAACTCCCAGAACTGCCGGCGCGAAAGCGGATCGACGCCGGTCGTGGGCTCGTCGAGGATCAACAAGCCGGGATCGTGGATGAGCGAACAGCAGAGTCCAAGCTTCTGCCGCATGCCGCCGGAAAGCTTTTTTGCTGGCCGATCAACGAAGGGTGCAAGACCGGTGCTCTCCAGAAGCTCTGCAATGCGCCAGTCCCGTTCGGAGCGCGATTGCCCGAACAAGCGTCCGAAGAATTCGATGTTTTCGCGGACGCTGAGATCCGGATAGAGATTCTTGCCCAGGCCTTGCGGCATGTAGGCGACATGGGAGCAGATCGCACCGCGGTGGGCGGCGTCAGCCATATCGCCCCCAAGTACGTCCACACGACCGGATTGGATTTGCCGCGCGCCGGCGACGATGCTGAGCAGTGTAGATTTGCCGACGCCATCGGGTCCGATCAGACCGATCATGCAGCCGGCTGGCAGGTCAAGGCTGACGGCATCCAGCGCCAACGCGCGCCGATAAACTTGCGTGACGCTTTCCAGGCGCGCGACTGGCCTGGCGTTGTCGATCATTGCGGCGGCAGCCTCTGCAACGATGCAGGCCATACAGCAGCGGTATCGGTCTTGACATAAGCAATTCCAGGCAAGCCGCTGCGCACCCTTTCCGCCCGCGTCCGCAGCAGTTCGGGATCGATTTGCACGCGAATGCGGAACATCAGCTTGTCACGTTCGCTCTGCGTCTCAACCGTTTTCGGTGTGAACTGGGCCTGAGTCGCGATGAAGGAGACCTTGGCCGGGATCGCGACGTTCGGATAGGCATCGAGCACGATGCGGGCATCGGCGCCGAACCTTACCTTGCCGGCTTGTTCGGTCGGCAAGTAGATGTCCATGTAAACGTTTGAGGTATCGAGCATCGCGAAAACGTGACCGCCGGCCGGAAGTACCTCGCCGATATTGGCGATCCTGTACTCGATGCGGCCATCGCGCGGCGCGACCAACGTATTGTCATCAATTTGAACGGCATAGAGCTCTACGTCGTGCCTCGCGGCATCGTGCGCGTGCTCGGATTGAGTAACGCGAGCCTTCGCAGCGTTCAGAAGCGCGGTAGCACCGTTCAGTTGCTGCTGGCGTTGATCCAGGACTTCTTTGGTCTGGAAGCCCTTCTGCACAAGATATGTGGCGCGGTCTAATTCTTGCTGGGCGAGAAGTACCTGACTTTCCTGTTGGGCCAAATTTGCGTTCGCTTCGTCAACAGCCCGCTGTGCCTGCTGAGCTTGAGCCTGCGACCGCTTGAGCGACGCTTGCAGATCGCGAGTATCCATGCGGGCCACAACTTGGCCGGCTTTGACGAGAACGCCTTGGTCGGCCAGCATTTCTGCGATCCGCGCAGCATATTTGGTATCGATGTTGATTTCGTCCGCCTCAAGCCGTCCATTGCCAAACACGATGCCCGGCGGCAACGGCGGATGAAGCCGCTGCCACCAGTAATAAGTCCCGCTGCCGCCGGCGATAAAGATGGCAAGTACAATGAAGGCGCGAAGCCGCCATGCGGCACGACGGCCGGGCTTTCGAACGACTGTCGGCAGGTCTGCCTGGCGGCCCGCCGGCACGAGATCGGCCTTCTGCGAAACAGGCGCGTCGTGCTGCGCGGCTGCTTTGGGCCAGGCGGCCTCGGTGCTCTTGCTGTCTTGATCCATTTTGCTCAAAGCCGATACGCCCAGCGCACTTTTAACGATTGGCTCAGCCAGAAGATTGCCTGCACCGAGAATTGCGCAACGTCGCCATATTCTTGTTATTTTGAGGGCGAGCCTTGGCTTTGATCCACGTCAACCCAATGCAGCGACGCGATTGCTCCAACGCCGGGCGGGTCCTCTGCCGCCGTGTCATTGACAAAGTCACTGCGCGCCCAACGGTTCCGATTGCCGACGCGCTCCCTCGCCTAAGGACGCGAGCGATCGTAGCCCATAACCAGCGTGTCCGTTATAGGTCCGCTTTGCCCCTATTAGCGACTGCGGACATAAACTTCGCAATATCCGTTTAGGGCCAGTCCCTCCGTCCTTGGTGCCCGACGACAACAA
>Ga0207804_100126_pt1 | contig 8936 bp, 5 predicted proteins | sample LuqExpMetageno46_FD_187804 | JGI IMG/M metagenome (GOLD analysis project Ga0207804, IMG submission 187804) | Tropical forest soil microbial communities from Luquillo Experimental Forest, Puerto Rico - Sample 46 (SPAdes) | ecosystem: Environmental > Terrestrial > Soil > Tropical forest ... | reverse complement strand
TGCGGAATGGTCACGGGACAAATCTCCTCCGCCATTGCGCCGCCAGCGATCGCCGCCGCCGCCCGCTGTTGGCTGCGATAGGCGAACTCGTCCTGGTCATCGCGCGAGATGTGAAACTCCTCCGCCACGTTCTCGGCGGTCTCGGCCATTGAGTCCACGCCGCAGCGTTCCTTCATCAGCGGATTGACGAACCGCCAGCCAAGCGTGGTGTCTTCCAGCTTGGCCGAGCGTGAAAACGCCGCGTCGGCTTTGGCCATCACGTAGGGCGCGCGCGACATGCTCTCCACTCCTCCGGCAATCACCATGTCGGCCTCGCCGCACTTGATGGCCCGTGCTGCCTGGGCCACTGCCTCCAGGCTCGAGCCGCACAGCCGGTTCACGGTCACTCCGGGGACTTCCTTGGGCAACCCCGCCAGCAGCAGCGCCATGCGGGCAACGTTGCGGTTGTCTTCACCCGACTGGTTGGCGCAGCCGAACATCACGTCGTCCAATTGCAGCCACGCGACGCCCGCGTTGCGGTCCATCAGCGCCTTGATGGGGATCGCCGCCAGGTCGTCCGTTCGAACGGAAGACAGCACGCCGCCATAGCGGCCAAAGGGAGTACGAATCGCATCGCAAATGAAGGCTTCGGGCATAGGTGTCTCGCCGCACAAATTGAACTGAGGGCCGAATGATCGCGACTGCAAGGCGCCTCGAATCGACCATCATAACTTGAAACGCTCAGGGCCTTTGTGCGCTGGGTTTCCGATACTGGCCGGAATTGCTTCCGTACTTAGGACACTTAAAGGATTGTTGTTATCGGCCCTCCTTTGTTTTCAATGATTTGGGCGGAAATTGTTCGTATCTTATTCATTTCATTGGTAGTTACAGCTATCCATTTGAGCCCGTGGGAGTTAGCGCGGCAGTTTCGGCTTCCGGCGAGGGGGCCGAAGCCGACGCGGCTGGTTTTTTGGGGGCAGCCGCGGCTTGGGCGTCGCGCTCGGCGAGCTTGCGCTCGGCCAGACGCTCGGCGGCCAGGCGGAGGTTCTTCTCCAGGGCGATGGCGGCGTAACGCTTGCGGCTGGTGTTGTGATAGCGGCGGCGCTGGTTGCGCTGCTGTTGCTTGTAGCGGTCGACCATGGCGTCGGTGCCCTGGGTGGCCTCGATCTCGCGCAGCTCCTCGTCGGCGCGCAGGTTGACGGCGCCGAGCCGCTCGCGGTCGCGCTTGATCTTGTCGTAGTCGATGTCGAACCCGAAGTTGACCGCCATCTGCTGCTCCAGGTCCAGCATGAACTCGGGCGTGACGTTGGCCTGCATTCCCGCCGCCGCCAGCTTGTCGAAGGTATCCTGCACGGCCGCCTTCTGCTCCTGGGTCAGCGGGCTGAACTTGAAGGTCGGGTACCGGTGCGAGCCGAAATTCCAGTCCACGAACCGGGGGAAGATATGGACGTTTATCAGCTCGGTGATCTCCTCCAGTATCCCTTCCAGCATCAAATAGTATGTCGTGTCCTCCTGCTTGCCGAAATCTACGAGCGTGCTGTCACCCTGACCGCCACCCTGCTCATTGTCGAACCACTGCGCGAGCACCGATTTGGACATCTGCGAATTGTGGTGATTGATCAAGCCCAAAAAGTCGAAGCGGGCCGCCGCCTCGTTCAGCGTCTGCACCGTCCAGTCGGCCGACGGCACCGCGATGTACTGGGCCAGGCCGAGCTGGGCCAGCGCCTGGATGAAGTGGTCCTTGTCGGAGGCCGGGGCGTTCGGGACCATGGTGCCGATGCGCAATCCGACCGCTGCTCTCTGCGCGGCCAGGTGCGCAATGTAATACAATTTCTCTTTCTTGTCATAATGGTAGTATGCCGATTCGAACATTGACACGCCGTAGAAGGGGCGCTCGGCCTCTTCGTGCGCGTAGTAAATAGCGGTCTCCCTGGGGATCTTGACATCAATCGTGCGCCCCTGAAAAAACGTCCTTTGCCTGAAGCCGTTGAATTTACCCTGGCCGTCGAGCAGGAACGTGAGGGTCTCCGATGGCCTCCAGTCCACTTCCCGGAGGGTGATTTTCCCCGCATTGGGTCCCAGCTTCGGCACCCAGTAGATCAGCTCCCAGGCGGAGAAGCCGTTGAACAGCGCGAGCAGGGCCTGCTTGATGAACCGGGAGAACGAGTGCGTCATGCCGCCCATCTGCGGCGGCGCGAACAGCAGGTCCTTGCAGAACTGGGCCTCCTCGGTGCCGCCGAGGGTGCCCTGGATGGGCACGACGTCGGCGTTCTTGAGGCTGGCCAGCAGCGGCTTGGTCAGCAGCCGGTACAGCGCCCGGGCCTGGCCGTCCCGCCTGCGCATGGCGATCAGCTGGCGGATAGACACCGGGTCGTCGCGGAAGACCTCCCAGCTGTCCCGGTACGGGGTCGCGAACGGCAGGAAGTAGGGGACGCCGACAGCGAAGTTCTCGCCCTCCGGGGGCGGCTTGGGCAGCTGCTGCTGCTCGGGCAGGACGTAGCCCTCCTGCCCGAACCCCTGGGTCGTGACCCCCATGCCGCCAGGCGGCTGCAGGCGCGACTCGTACGGGCCCTGACCGCCGCCTGGTGTGGTCACCCCTGTGGAATCGGATCAGTGCTCCCCGCACACCCAGCGCCCGTAGGCGAGCCGCCAGCCGCGGGCGCGCAGCTCGGCCACGACCCGGGGATCCAGCTCGTGCACCAGGTACCAGTCCAGGCGGGCCACGTAGCCGGGCGATCCCTCCTGGCCGAGGTAATCCGGCAGCCTGAACCCGCGCGGCGCGCTCAGCTCCAGCCTGCTCTCGCAGCCGTTGACGACCGCCGCGCACGTGAACAGCAGCTGCGCCACCGGCCCAGCATAAGGATGAGAAGCACCCCGGCGGCCGGATTTTAACCGGCGACCACCCGGAATGCCGAGCCAGGCCGCTCTAACGCTGGCGCACACCGGGGTACCGTTCCCGCGGCAGGAACTGAACCTGCACCCACCCGGTCCCAAGAGCCAGGCGCTCTGCCAATGAGCTTCGCGGGAAGCCCTCTCAGGATAGCTGCTGCTGCCCTGAGCTGCCCAGGTACTTTCCCGTCACCGGGTGGTACACCGGCCGTGGCCCGGTGATGACCTCCCCTGCCGATGTACCCCAGGTGAACTGGCTGAAAGACATCCTCGCCGAGTACCGGCGCTACCCGTGGGGGGTAGCGGTCCTGGTGTTCCTGCTGTTCGCCGGGCTGAGCGCGGTCCTCACCGTGTACGCGACCCGGGGCGGCGGGACACCGCCTGCGCCAGTGCCGCCCAGCCCGCCGGTCACGGCCCCGCCGCGCCCGGCTGCCACGCAGCCGCGTCACCACCACCACACCACCACCAGCCCGCCAGTTATCGTACCGCCGCCATACACGCCGCCGCCTAGCATTCCGCCGAGCCCGCCACCCATCTCACCGGCCGCAGGGACACCCTCACCCAGCCTGACGTCGAATGTGCCGACTTCGTCCGGCCCGCCGACGCCGAGCCAGTCAGCCAGCCCCAGCCCGCCGCCGAGCCCGAGCCCGAGCCCCAGCACGGTGTCGGCGAGCCCTACGGCCGCGCCCAGCACGCCGTTCAGCGGGTCCGGCGGGACCAGCCCGGCCGGTTTACGCGTTCGCCCGCGGGGCACATCCGGCCAGGTCTAGGCTGATGGCCCGTGGCTGCCGATATACCCAGCGTGGAACCCGTCCAGCTGACTTCGGCCCCGGACTACATCGCAGTGCGCACAGCGGCCCTGGCCGCGGCGGCGAAATTCTGGGCCGACAGCAAGCACACCGACGCCGAGCAGGTGCTCGACACGGCCGCGGCCTGGACCTCGTGGGTCCTGGCTCCGGCCACGCAGTTGGTCATCACGGCCGCCCCGGTCACGTTCGACCAGCATGATCCCGCGAAGAACAACCCGACGATTTCCGTACCAGCCCCAGGAGGAGCAGGCACCATGGCCGTGACCATGACCGACACCCAGCAAGTCACCCTGAGCGTGAAGCCCGAGGACTCCAAGGGCGCCCCGACGACCGGCGACACCGTCACCTGGTCCGAGGACAGCAGCGGCGCCGTCGTCACGCTGCAGCCCTCCGCAGACGGCCTGTCCTGCGTGGTCGTGGCCAACGCCCCCGGCACCGCCAACGTGACCGCCACCGACGGCACGCTCACCGGCACCGACACGATCACCGTGGACCCGGGCGCCACCTCGCAGCTCGCGCTGTCCGAGGGTCCCGTCACCGACCAGGCCCCGCCGACACCGGGCGCCTGAGCGCTTCCCCTTAGAGGAACCGCGGCGCGGGTCCGGTCCTTAGCTGGCCAGGCGGGACTCGAACCCGCGCCGCACGGTTTAGGAAACCGCGGCTCTATCCAGACTGAGCTACTGGCCATTTGAGGCGGAAGCGGGGCTCGAACCCGCGTGTCGCGCTTTGCAGGCGCGCACCTAGCCAACTCGGTCATCCCGCCGTGGCGTCCCCAGCAGGGCTCGAACCCGCACGCCCGGCTCCGGAGGCCGGTGCTCTATCCAGCTGAGCTATGGGGACTTGGTGGCGGACGCAGGACTCGAACCTGCCGTGTCGGAGACGACGGTTTTACGGACCGCTCCCTTGCCTCTAGGGTTACTCCGCCTTGGGGCGACCGGCGGGGCTCGAACCCGCTTACCTGGATCCACAGTCCAGTGCCTCAGCCTGTTCGGCTTCGGCCGCCATGGTGGGCGATGCAGGGATCGAACCTGCGCAGTCCCGCGGTGTGAACGCGGCGCTCTCCCGCTGAGCTAAACGCCCGTGCTCGCACTTGACGGATGCGAGCTGTGAGGTCCCAGGCAGCGCTACCTGGTCCACCGGGCCGTCTTTAAGCGCGGCCGTTCACGTGCGCCCAGAGGGACTCGAACCCCCATTGCCAGATCCGTAGTCTGGAGCCCTTGTCCTTTAGACGATGGGCGCGTAGTGGGCGGCACTGGGTTCGAACCAGTGCCCTCCTACGTGTCAGGTAGGCGCTCTCCCGGCTGAGCTAGCCGCCCTGGTCATTCCGTGCTACCCCGGTTACCATCCGTGCCATGTGGGCCGTAGTCTTCCTAGCCGCCGGGCTCGCGTTCTGGCTCGGCTTCCTATAGGGCCGGTTCTGGAGCTTCTTCCAGCTCGGCGCGTTCGAGCGCAGGCAGCGCATGCGCCGGGCCCGGGGCAGGGAATAGCGGAAGCGACGGGATTCGAACCCGCGGCCCACCGGCTGACAACCGGGCGCTCTGGCCAGCTGAGCTACGCCTCCATAGCTCCGGTGACAGGACTCGAACCTGTAGCTCTCGCCTTAACAGGGCGCTGCGCTGCCAATTGCGCCACACCGGATCAGTGGCGGGGGCGGGATTCGAACCCGCGTGTTTCCGGGTTATGAGCCCGGGCTGGTACCTAACTCCAGTCACCCCGCTACGAGAATCCTAGTAGCCCCGACCGGATTCGAACCGGTGCTGTCGCCTTGAAAGGGCGGTGTCCTGCCGCTAAACGACGGGGCCTTACCGTAGCCCCGACCAGATTCGAACTGGCGTTACCAAGTTGAGAGCCTGGCGTCCTCGGCCGTCTAGACGACGGGGCCGTGTGAGCATATCCTGAGCCGGCGCCGCAGCCTGGATAAGAGCCGTGCGGTCGGAGACCCGGCCCCCGGGCTACGGCGCCCATCATTACCTCCTGTAACCGCCTGCATGCACGCTGAGTAGTCACATCTAGACACCAGGCGGTAACCCGCTGTACGGTGACCGGTACGCACACAGGAGGGACACACCTGATGACCGCGACCGCTCTCCGACGCATCCTCATCCGGAACCGCGTGCTGCTACTCGCCATCAGCTTCCTGCTCGCCACGATCGCCGTCGTGCTCGCAGTCGCCGCGGTGCGGACCGGCACGTCATCCGGCGCCAGCGGGCAGTTCTTCTACCACGGATCCGCGGCCACCCCGCTGTTCTTCTACCACGGCTGAGCGCGCCAGGCAGGGCTCGAACCCGCATCCGCCCGCTTAGAAGGCGGGGCTCTGTCCAGTTGAGTTACTGGCGCTCGTGAGCCGGCCGGGGGTCGAACCCGAACAACGCGGGTTAAAAGTCCGCTGCTCTGCCATTGAGCTACCGGCTCTTCGTCGCGGTAGAGGGACTTGAACCCACGGCCTACCGATTATGAGTCGGGTGCTCTACCAGCTGAGCTATACCGCGCTGGTGGGCGCCCCAGGAGTTGAACCTGGCTGTAACCGCTTATCAGACGGTCCCCGTCACCGGCTGGGCCGGCGCCCCTGTACTGCGCGGAGGATGTGTGATTCGAACACACGAGGGACGCGATGCCCAGCCGTCTTTCCAGAACGGTGCCATAGGCCACTAGGCGAATCCTCCAGGTGTTACAGCAGAGGGCGTGAGATTCGAACTCACGAGGGACACAATGCCCAACCGGTTTTCAGGACCGGCGCCATAGACCGCTAGGCGAGCCCTCCATGCAGCGGAGGATGTGCGATTCGAACGCACGAGGGACTGTGCCCAACCGAGTTAGCAACCCGGCGCCATAAGCCTGACTAGGCGAATCCTCCAAAGTGTCCGAGGAGGGAGTTGAACCCTCACGTCCCGTCAGGGACACACGATTCTGACCCGTGCGCGTCTGCCATTTCACCACCCGGACATGTGAAGCACCAGGTCCTACACTGCGCCTTGTACCCACGGGGGCATACCGAGTGGCGCACCTTTGCCGGCTGATCTTGCCCTTTCGCCAGCTAGACCCTCCGGCCGTCGCCGGGCTAACCCCTACCTCGGGCCTGGTGTTCCGAGCGGTTGACCGGTTACGATCCGGCTACCCCTTCGCTGGCAACGAAGCGCTCTGCCGATTGAGCTACAACCGCATGTGACAGCCTGGCTGCGCGACCAGCCGGGACTTACGCCGCACATCCGCCCGGAGGCGGGAATCGAGCCGGCCTGTAAGCCGGATTCTGTCCCCGTCGCGAGGGGACGGCCATCCATCTATGCCGCCTACCTGCGACATCGGACGGGCCGCCCATCGTCGCTGTCTGGCGTTGCTCCCGGCAGGGCTTGCCTAGCTACCGCGGTCACCCGCGGCACTGGTGGTCTCTTACACCGCCGTTTCACCCTTACCCGGCCGGAGCCGGGCGGTCTGCTCTCTGTGGCGCTATCCCGCGGGTCACCCCGGGTCGCCGTTAGCGACTGCCGTGCCCTCCGGAGTCCGGACTTTCCTCGATGTCAAGATAACACCGCGGCCGTCCGGCCGGCTCGACGAGCCTTCGACCAGATTCGAACTGGTGCCCTTCTGCTTACCGTGCAGCTGCTCTACCGCTGGAGCTACGAAGGCGTGTGCTGCTGTCTGGCTGCCGCTGAGTATCTGGGACAGCCATTGCTGGGCGCCCAGGGCTCGAACCTGGAAAAGACGCGGGGCCAAAACCCGCCGGGTCTGCCAGTTCCCCTACCGCCCATCAGTGTCCGAGGCGGGACTTGAACCCGCACGCCCCGAAGGGCACCAGCGCCTCAGGCTGGCACGTCTGCCTATTCCATCACCCGGACAAGGGTGCCTGGCGCCCCAGTTCCCAAGCTGAGGCCGCACACCGGCCGGAGGCCGGGGCCTGCGGGATCAACACCAGGCACGGAGCCCCGACTCCGATTCGAACGGAGGGCCTGCTGATTACGAGTCAGCTGCTCTGGGCCGGCTGAGCTACCGGGGCGCAGCTGGGGAACCAGGACTCGAACCTAGATCGCCGGGGCCAGAACCCGGAGGGCTGCCAATTACCCCATACCCCACTGGTGGGCGAGGCGGGATTCGAACCCGCACATCGACCCGTTTTGAGCGGGCCAGCTCAGCCAGTTGGACTCACTCGCCCGTAGTGCGCCGGGAGAGGATCGAACTCCCGCACTGCTGATTAAGAGTCAGCTGCTCTGCCGCTGAGCTACCGGCGCTCGAACATCATAGAGCCCTAGACCGGAATTGAACCGACATTCCCTGGTTGGAAGCCAGGCACACTAGCCATTGTGTTACTAGGGCGTGGCGGCCACTCTCCGGGTCGAACGGAGGAAACCTCCCGCTTTTCAGACGGGCGCTCTGCCAACTGAGCTAAGCGGCCAGGATCAGGAGGAGGCGGTCCGGACGGAGACCCCTCTCCGCACCCCGGTCCGGGGGTTCCTCCCCCCTAGTCGGGCTGGCAGGATTCGAACCTGCGCATCTCGTGCTCCCAAAGCACGCGCCTTGCCTGACTTGGCGACAGCCCGTCGGTTCCACGTGGAACCTCTAGTCGGGACAGCAGGATTTGAACCTGCGGCCTCTTGCTCCCGAAGCAAGCGCGCTAACCAAGCTGCGCCATGTCCCGTACTCCGATCAGGGAACGCTGCCCGGTTGTGCCGCCCCCTCCGTGGGGCCTGCAGTATCCCCTGGCGAGGGGCACCGCCACCGCAGCTACGGTGACTCAACCGGGAAACGTGCGGGCAAAGACCGGCCATGTAGTTCCCGCGTTGCTCCTGGCCCCTCGGCCCCGCTACGGGCCTACTCACCAGGGATGTGGAGTCGTGGGGGGTCGAACCCCGATCTTCCGGTTGCGGGCCGGATGCTCTCCCATTGAGCTACAACCCCGTGGAGGACCGGTGTGCTACTACGCCAAGAGGAAAGCCCCGTGCACTGGACTCTGGTGTCTCCGCTGACTCAGCAAGCTGGCACGGAGTCGAACCGCTCTTCCCCCTTGCGGGGGCGACTTTCCGTCAGTCTCAGCTCCAGCCCTGTTAGCCCGCGAGCGCCCTGCTCTTTAGAGGATGGCTGCTTCTAAGCCCACCTCCCGGTCCCAGTGGAGCTGGCGGGATTCGAACCCGCGGTCTTCTGTCTGCCGAGCAGCTGCTCTACCAGCTGAGCTACAGCCCCAAAGAGCAGTGCGGCGGCCGGGTACAGCCGTGTCTCCCGGAGTGGCCTGGCTAGGCTGCTCCACCGCACTGCAGGATTGGCGGGGCT
>Ga0207804_100125_pt1 | contig 8977 bp, 7 predicted proteins | sample LuqExpMetageno46_FD_187804 | JGI IMG/M metagenome (GOLD analysis project Ga0207804, IMG submission 187804) | Tropical forest soil microbial communities from Luquillo Experimental Forest, Puerto Rico - Sample 46 (SPAdes) | ecosystem: Environmental > Terrestrial > Soil > Tropical forest ... | reverse complement strand
TCGCGCCCATCTCGACGATGCCGAGCGAGGCCATCACCGTGTACTTGGTGTCGTTGCACCAGGCAAACTTGGCGCCTTCCGGATTGTTGGCGGCTTGCAGCAAGGCGTCGAAGATCTCCGGCTTCGAGACCGCGTCGGTAGGTAGCTTGTGGTCGCTGAGGAATTTGTAGATCGCCGCCTGCGTCTTCGCGCTCTGCACGCCGTCAATCGGATAAGTGTCATAGCCAGCGATGGTCAGCAGCCGCTGGATGCCAGCAAGGCGGGCTTGCGCGTCGTCATAGTTGGCTTCTTCCGCCAGATAGACCGTCGGACCTTTAGGCGAGTCGGACGGATGCGCGGGGCTGAAGCGAGCTTGCTCGTTCACCGGGCAGCCGCGCGCATTCGTGATCTCAAAATCGCCGTCGCGTAAGCACAGCTCGGCGCGGCCGGGTGGCGTTGGCGCGCTGCCGTAGGCCGGCGGCGTGCGCGCGTGCAGATAGACCATGTCGGTCTCAAGCGCTCCCTCCGCGACCTGCCGGCAGTCGCCAGGATCGACGCGGAACCAGCCGCGCGTAGCGATGGTGACCCGCTTCTCCAGCCCGATGGCCGCTTCCAGGCGGTAGCTGGTGCGATTGCATAGAATGAGCTCGGCGCGCACGGACGTGAGCGCCAGTCCGGTGCATATTAGGGCGACGCCGCAAATCGATAGGCGAATCACGACTGCTATACTAAAGCGCATCCGATGTTGTGTCCGCTAAGGATCTACAGCGGGTACAGCAGCGCTAGGAGATCAGGTACCCCATGACAAGCGACGCATGCCAAGTCCTCCGCCCGCGGATGTGCATCCTTTAGCGGTGCATTAGAGTACCGACGCCGTGATCAGTGAGCAGTTCGAGCAGAACAGCGTGCGGCACCTTGCCGTCCACGATGACCACACCTTCGACGCCCTGGTCGAGCGCGTAGATGCAGGTCTCGACCTTGGGGATCATGCCGCCGGAAATGGTGCCGTCGGCGATCAGCTTGCGCGCGCCGGCGACCGAGAGGTCCTCGATCAGGTTCTTCTCCTTGTCCAGCACGCCGGGCACGTCGGTGAGCAGCAGCAGGCGCTTGGCCTTGAGCGCGCCGGCAATGGCGCCGGCGAACGTGTCGGCGTTGACGTTGAAGGTGCCGCCGGTGGCTGATGTTGCCAACGGAGCTAGCACCGGGATCATCTCGCGCCCGATCAACTGGCTGAGGATGGTGCTGTCAACCTTTTCCGGCTCGCCGACGAAACCGAGATCGACCACCCTCTCGATGTTAGAGCCGGGATCGACCACGGTGCGCTTCATCTTGCGCGCCCGCACCATGTCGCCGTCCTTGCCGCACAATCCAATTGCCTTGCCGCCGGCAGCGTTGATGTAGCCAACGATTTGCTTGTTAATGGAGCCGGCAAGCACCATCTCGACGATCTCAACGGTCTTGGCGTCGGTGATGCGCAGGCCGGCGGCGAATTCAGATTTGATGCCGAGCTGTTTGAGCATGGCCTCGATCTGCGGTCCGCCGCCGTGCACCACCACCGGATTGATCGCGGTTTGCTCAAGTAGGACGATGTCGCGGGCGAAGTCACGCGCCATCTGTTCCTGACCCATAGCGTGACCGCCGTACTTCACCACAACGATCTCCTCGTCGTAGCGCTGCATGTGTGGCAGCGCTTCCGATAGGATGCGCGCTATCGTCTGCGGATCGATCTTGGGGGCTTTGCTCATTGCGCCGGCCTTGCGTGAATGCCGCAGGGTTCTAGCTGATGCGACCGGCCTTCGCTAGCGCATCTGCTCCTTCAACAGCCGAGCGATCGCTGCGCGCAGCTCGGGGATGCCACGGCCGTCGTGCGCTGAGGTGGCCAGTACGGTCGGGTAGGCAGCCGGGCGTTTTGTGAGCGCCGTCTCGACCTCGACGAGGCGGGCCGATAGCTCGGTAGGCGTCACCGTATCACATTTGGTGAGCACAACCTGATGGCTAACCGCCGCCAAGCCGAGTGCCTCGAACATCGGTTTGTCAGTATCCTTGAGGCCGTGGCGAGCGTCGACCAGCACGTAGATGCGGGCAAGATTGGCGCGTCCGCGCAAGTATGCGTGGATCAGCTGAGTCCAGGCAGCGATTTTTTCGCGGGCAGCGGCGGCGTAGCCGTAGCCTGGCATGTCCACGACCTTGAGGCGCCCGCCGCCGGAAAAGAAGATCAACTCCTGGGTGCGCCCGGGGGTGCGCGAGATGCGCGCCAGCGCCTTGCGGCCGGTGAGCGCGTTGATCAGGCTCGACTTGCCGACGTTGGAGCGACCGGCAAACGCGATCTCGGCGCCGCGCATCGGCGGTAGCGACACGGCAGAGCCAGCGGCGACGACGAAACGCCAGTCGCTCGAGAACAATTTACGGCCGGCCTCGATCTCCTCACGGGTGAATTTGTCCATCACCGTCAAAATAAACGAAATCGCTCAGCAGGGTCCGGCAATCGAGGAGTTTAGAACAGGAAGATCATTGCGGCGCCTTCTTCTTCACGAAGACAGCCTTGATGTTGTCAAATAATTCGATCTTCGCGCCGTGCTTGCGCATGATCACGCTTTGCTGGATCACCGACAGCGTGTTGTTCCAGGCCCAGTAGATGACCAGTCCGGCCGGGAAACTCGCCAGCATGAAGGTGAAGATGATCGGCATCCAGTTGAAGATTATTGCCTGCGTCGGATCGGGCGGTGTCGGGTTAAGCTTCATCTGCACCCACATTGTCACGCCCATAATCAGCGGCCACAGCCCGAGATGCAGGAAGGGGCCGACCAACGGCAGGATCGTCGGGTCGAACGGGATGAGGCCGAACAACGTGAAGATATTGGTTGGGTCGGGACCTGACAGGTCGTGAATCCAGCCGAAGAACGGCGCGTGCCGCATCTCAATGGTGACGAATAACACCTTGTAGAGCGAGAAGAACACCGGGATCTGGATCGCGATCGGCAAACAGCCGGCGAGCGGATTGATCTTTTCGTTCTTGTACAGCTCCATCAGGGCCTGCTGCTGCTTGGCCTTATCGTCCTTGTAGCGCTCGCGCAGTGCGGTCATCTGCGGCTGCACTGCCTTCATCTTCGCCATCGAGGCGTAGGACTTGTTGGCGAGCGGGAAGAAGGCGATCTTGATCAGCACCGTGACTATCAGGATCGCGATGCCGAAGTTGCCAAACAGCCGGTAGAAGTAGTCGAGCACTTGGAACAGCGGCTTGGTGATGAAATAGAACCAGCCCCAGTCGATCATGAGATCGAAGCGGTTGAGATTGAGCTGCTTCTGATAGTCGTTGATGACCGCAACTTCCTTCGCGCCGGCAAACAGCCGTGCATTGGCCGAGCCGGTCGCCCCCGGCTGAATCGTCTGCCCGTCGAGCAGGTAATCGGTCTGGTAGGTCTTCACACCGCCGGCCGCGTCGGCCGAGAAGCGCGCGTTGAGATGCGCGCTGGTGTCCGGTAACAGCGCCGCGGCCCAGTATTTGTCAGTGATGCCCATCCAGCCATTGGTGGCGTTGAAATCGAGCTGCTTGAGACCCCGGTCGTTGGGCTTCAAGTCGTCCATGTTCTTGTAGGTGTATTCCTGCAAGCCCTTGTCGCCGAGGACGCCGAGCAAGCCCTCATGCAGGATGTAATAGCCCTGCGTATGTGGCGTACCGTGGCGCGAGATCAGCCCATACGGATAGAGCGTGACCGGGCTCGCGCCCTTGTTGGACACCTCATCCTTCATGGTGAACAGATATTTGTCGTCCACCGAAATGGTGCGGCGGAACTGCAGGCCTTCGCTATTGTCATAAGTGAGCGTGATTGGGTGACCGACCCCGAGCGCGCCCGACCCTTCCTGTTTCCATTCGGTATCGGCGGTCGGCACGTTGACCTTCGCGTCGCCAGCGCTGCTCCAGCCGAATTCGGCGTAGAACGGATCCGCGGTGCCGGACGGTGACAACAAGAAGATCGGCGGCGACTTTGGATTGACGGTCTCGCGGAATTTCACCAGCGCCAAGTCGTCGATACGCGCGCCTTTGAGCGCGATCGAGCCTTGCACGCTCGGCGTTTTGATCGGCACGCGCTGCGGCGAGGCCTTTAGAGCGTCGGCGCGGCTCGCTGAGGTGCCGGGCGCGGGCGTGCCGGGCAGCGTTTGCGGCGGTGCCGTTACTGCGGGAGCGGGCGGCGCGGCGCCCGGCTGCGTCGCCGTCTGCTTGGCGGCCTGCTCCGGCAACTGCTGCTGCCGCGTCTTCTCCTGCGGGATCACGACGAGAAATTGCCAGACGATCAGCACAAGAGCCGACAGCACGATGGCAAGGATGGTGTTCTTGTTATCGGTCATAGCGATCCCGCATGCACGCGCCGCAGCGCATCCTCGAAATCCTCGGCAATGCGCGCGAACGGAACTTTCAGCGCCGCGCGGCGGCCGATCAGCACGTAATCGTATCCACTACGCATTCTGCCTGCGCCCGAAAGCCGCACGATCTCCCACAGGCGCCGGCGCACACGGTTTCGCTGAACGGCGTTGCCGACCTTCTTCGACACGGTGAAGCCGCACCGCGCCGCGCCCTCATCGCTCCGCTTGCGCGACTGCAACACGAAGGCAGCGGCGAAAACTTTGGGTCCCGACGCCGCGGCCAAGAAATCCGCCCGTTGCCTCAGCCGTTCCATGGAAGCAATACGCGGCTGCCCGGGGCTGTCAGGCCGAAAGCCGCTTGCGCCCGCGCTTGCGGCGTGCCGACAGAACCCTACGTCCGCCCTTGGTGGCCATGCGCGAGCGGAAACCGTGACGACGCTTACGTACAAGCTTGCTCGGTTGATAGGTCCGCTTCACGTTGGATTCTCCGCTGGTCGCGCCGAGTCGATGGAGGCGCGAAAGCCTCGGGACCTGGTATGAAAACCCGCAAAGCGAGCGGGCCGGCACGCGATTTTGCGCGGCTTATAAGGGAGGGGCCAGGGCGCGTCAATGTGATATGCGCGCAGGGTCGAGCGCACACGCCAAACGCTCACAAAGCCTCACAAGGCGGTGAAATCCGCCCGCCTCGGGCGCGGCAAACCGCATGTCGTGTATAAAACACGCATGTTAGCAACCCCGCCCGAGGCTCAAGCGCGCAGGTTCACCCGCAGGCTGCTTCCGCTGATCGTCCTCATTCTGCTGGCCATCGCCGGATACTTCCTGCTCGGGCACAGCGGGCTGTCACTGGAATCGCTGGTCAAGCACCGAGCGGTCATCGACGACTTCGTCAGCGCACACCCCCTGCTGGCCGTGCTTGGCTATATTGGTCTCTATATTGTTGCGGTCGCGTTATCGCTGCCGGGGGCGGTGTTTCTGACCGTCACCGGCGGCTTCCTGTTCGGCCTGGCGGTGGGGACGGCAGCCGCTGTGGTCGGCGCCACCATCGGGGCGACTGTAATCTTTCTGGTGGCGCGCACCGCGCTCTGCGGGCCACTGCTGCGGCGGGCAGGTCCGCGCGCGGCGCAGCTAGCGCAGGGCTTCCGCGACGACGCCTTTAGCTATCTCTTATTCCTGCGGCTCGTGCCGGTCTTTCCTTTCTTCCTGGTCAATCTGGTGCCAGCCCTTGCCGGCGTGCGCCTAATTCCCTTTGTCGCTGCCACCATGCTGGGTGTGATTCCAGCGGCGCTCGTTTACGCGTTCGCCGGGACCGGCCTCGACGGCGTCATCGCCGCGCAGAGGGTCGCCTACGACGCGTGCTTGGCCGCGAGGCAAACCGATTGTCATATGAGCTTCGACGCGCGCAACGTATTGACGCCGCAGCTTATCGCTGTGCTGATCGCGCTGGGTCTGCTCGCCTTGATACCGGTGCTGGTGAAGCGGCTGCGTATGCGCTCGCGCGCGACTATGTGATTTCTGCGTTATTATTGGGGCAAGAGTTAAGGGGTATGCCGGAAAGACTCACATCCGAAATTTGCGTCATCGGCGCCGGCTCCGGCGGCCTATCGGTCGCTGCTGCCGCCGCTTCTTTCGGCGTCTCCGTGGTGCTGATCGAAAAGTACAAGATGGGCGGCGACTGCCTTAACACCGGCTGCGTGCCGTCGAAAGCACTGCTTGCAGCGGCCAAGCGCGCGCACGCGATGCGCAGCGGCGCGGCATTCGGCGTGACGGCAACAGCCGTCCACGTCGATTTCGACAGGGTGAAGGATCACGTCCAGCGCGTCATCGCTGCGATCGCGCCGACCGATTCGACAGAGCGCTTTTCTGGATTGGGCGTACGGGTGATCAAGGGACAGGCGCGATTCAAAGACCGCGAGACCGTCGTTGTCGGCAGTCAATACGAGATCCGCGCACGGCGTTTTGTGATCGCGACGGGATCGACGCCGGCGCTGCCATCGATCCCGGGCCTCGACGAGGGCCCCTATCTCACCAACGACACCGTTTTCGATCTCAGCGAGCAGCCTGACCGGCTAATCGTCATCGGTGCCGGCTCCGTCGGTCTCGAACTCGCGCAGGCCTTCCGCCGCCTCGGCAGTGAAGTGACCGTGCTGGAGGAGGCGAATCCGCTTGCCAAGGACGATCCCGAATGTGCGGCGATCGTACTCGACCAACTGGAACGCGAAGGCGTCGTTATCCGCAGCGGCGTCAAGGTCACGCGCGTCAAGCATGCGAGCGGCCGCGTGGCGGTGACGCTCGCAAGCGGAGCAGGCGAGGAAACCCTCGAGGGCCGTCATGTGCTGGTCGCGACTGGACGGAAGCCGACCACGGATGGCCTCGATCTCGAGGCCGCCCGAATCAAGTACGACCGAAACGGCATCCAAGTGAACAAGCGACTGAAGACTTCCAACCGGCGCGTCTATGCCATCGGCGATGTGGCGGCCGGGCAGTTGCAGTTCACCCACGCCGCCAATTATCACGCCGGCCTGGTGATCCAGAACGTCCTGTTCCGCCTGCGCAGCAAGGTGAACAACGACCTAATTCCATGGGTGACTTATACGCAGCCGGAGCTCGCCCATATTGGCATTACCGAGGCGCAAGCGCGCCAGCGCAAGCTCCAGATCCGCTTTTTGCGTAGTCCATATCATAATAATGACCGCGCCCAGGCCGAGCGCGAGACGCACGGTCATATAAAGGTCATCACCACAGTGAAAGGTAGGATCCTGGGCGCCACCATTGTCGGCGCGGAGGCCGGAGAATTGATTGCGCCATGGTCGCTGGCCATCGCACAGGGGCTAAATATTCGCAGCCTGACTGGGATCGTGCTGCCATATCCGACGTTGTCGGAGATTGGGAAACGCGCAGCCGTCGACTTTTTGACGCCCAGTTTGACCAGCCCCCGGGTGCGGCGCATCATCGGCTGGCTGCGAATCTTCGGTTGAGGATCGATTGGAACCGGTAACCGAGCCAACAAGAGAAGCAGTGGCGCCGCACAAGCCGCACCTTGGGCTCTCCGGCAAGCTGTTGTTCCTCACCATCCTATTCGTGATGGTGGCGGAAGTGCTTATCTATGTGCCGTCGATCGTCAATTTCCGCCTCAATTGGCTCAACGACCGACTGGCGGCCGCACACACCGCCGCGCTGGTGCTCGACGCCGCGCCGAGCGGCACGGTTCCGGAGAGCCTAGCCCGAAAAATTTTGAACAGTATCGGCGCACGGGCCGTGGCGATGAAGATGGGCACGCAACGCCGCTTGCTTGCCGCGTCCAATGTACCGACGAGGATCGAGCAGGACGTCGACATGCGCGATGTACGTTGGTGGCCTGCAGTAAGAGACGCGTTCGAGACAATGCTGTTCGACGAACACGAGAGTGTCGTTCGGGTGGTTGGTCCGGCGCCGATGGCCGAAGGCCAATTTCTCGAGATCGTGCTCGACGAAGCGCCGCTGCGCAAAGCCATGCTGGTCTATTCAGTCAACATCCTGCTGCTCTCGTTGGCGATCTCCGGCATCACCGCGACACTAGTGTTTTTCGCGCTGCATTACTTGCTGGTGCGCCCGATGGGGCGGTTGACCGCCAACATGATCGCCTTCCGAGGCGATCCGGAAAATGCTGAGCGCATCGTCGCGGTGTCCGGCCGCGGCGACGAGATCGGTACGGCAGAGGAGGAGCTCGCGGCTATGCAGCGCGAGCTTGCCTCGATGCTGCATCAGAAGAGCCGGTTGGCAGCGCTGGGCCTGGCCGTGTCGAAGATCAATCACGACCTGCGCAATCTGCTCGCCTCGGCACAATTGTTCTCCGATCAGCTGTCGACCTCGCCCGATCCGAAGGTACAGCGTTTTGCCCCCAAGCTGATGCGCGCCCTCGAACGCGCCATCGCCTTCTGTCAGTCGACGCTATCTTACGGTGCCGCGCAGGAGCCGCCGCCCGAACGCAAGACCATTGAGGTCGAGCCGCTCATCGAGGAGGTGCACGATGCGCTCGGCCTCGGGCTCGACGTGCCGATCCGTTGGATCGTCTCGGCCGAGCGCGGGCTGAAGGTAGATGCCGACCACGATCAGTTGTTCCGCGTCCTCGTCAACCTCGCGCGCAATGCCGTGCAGGCGCTGGAGGCGCGCGGCGCGCATGATCCGGCGCGCGATCAAATTCGCATCACCGGCCGGCGCGAAGGTAGCGTGGTGGTGATCGAGGTTTCCGACACCGGGCCCGGTGTCTCGGAAAATACGCGCTCCCACTTGTTCCAGGCGTTCCAGGGCTCCACCCGTGCCGGTGGTGTCGGGCTTGGACTCGCGATTGCCGCTGAATTGGTGCGCGCCCACGGCGGCGAAATCAACTTGGTGCCGGGCACTATTGGCGCGACCTTCAGCATCAAGATCCCCGACCGTGCGGTCGATTTGAGTTCGCGGCGCGGCAAGCGGACACGTGCATGACGGCGCGCAAAATGACACTCTGTTTTTTCGGCGGCAGATTGACTTCGCTGAATCAGACCACGATCCAGAACGGGCCAATCAACGTAGCGCGCTCGCTTACGCGCGCCTCCCGGACAGGATAAGGCCCGCAACCCTTGCCAATGAAACGCTCAGACGTTAGCTATGCCACGGCTCC
>Ga0207804_100115_pt1 | contig 9183 bp, 8 predicted proteins | sample LuqExpMetageno46_FD_187804 | JGI IMG/M metagenome (GOLD analysis project Ga0207804, IMG submission 187804) | Tropical forest soil microbial communities from Luquillo Experimental Forest, Puerto Rico - Sample 46 (SPAdes) | ecosystem: Environmental > Terrestrial > Soil > Tropical forest ... | reverse complement strand
GGCAGATTTTCGCGGGGCGTTAGGGCGCGGCGACCGGCCTGAACTTCTGCACGCGCTTGCCGGTGGCGACCTCGGCCGTATACAGGTTGCCCCCGGAGTCGATGCCGATGTTGTGCATGAAGACTATGACCACCAGCATGGTGAGAAACCGGCTCAAGAAGTGATATCGGGCGACGGCGGGTATTACTTCCAACCGGCGGTAGACATCGGCGGGCAGCTCGCGTTTCGAGCACGCCTGGCGCGCCCGGCAGGAAAACCTTGTCGTCTTCATCGATGCGTGGCGGCATCAAGCTGTCCGGCGAAAGCGAGCGCGACAATCGCAACCGCCGCGGCCCAATCACGCCCGCGCGTGCTCACTCGCGCGTTACGCTCATAGGCGGCCCCGAGGTTTGCGTCAGAACGCCCTTGCGTAGCATATCGATTTGGCTCAAATCCATGCCGCGCGGGCGAAAACAACATTCTTACAGGGATTTAGAGCTTGATCCGCCTAGGCATTGTGGGCGTCAATTACGGGCGCACCGTGCAGCTGCCGGCCTTTCGAGCGGATTTGCGCTGCGAGGTCGTGGCGCTCGCCGGCCGCGATGCCGCGCGCACGGCGGCGATAGCGCGCGAAGCAGGCGTACTCAAGGGCTACGGCGATTGGCGTGCGCTGGTCGAGGACCCCGATGTGCAAGCGGTCGCCGTTGCCACGTTGCCGAGCCTGCAGGCGCACGTCGCGCTGCGCGCGCTCGAGCTCGGCAAGCCGGTGTTCATCGAGAAACCGATGGCGAATAACCTCGCCGCCGCAAAGGCCATGCTTCAGAGGGCCAAGCAAAGCGGCCTGCCGACGATGATCGATTTCAACTTCACGCAGATTGCGACCTGGCTACGCGCCAAGGCGATGCTCGACGACGGCGCGATCGGCAAGCTGCGTCATGTCACTGTGCATTGGCACGTCGAAAGCCGCGCCTTGCAATTGCGCATGCGCAACTGGAAGACTGTGGGCGACGACGGCGGCGGCGTGCTGGGCAACTTCATCAGCCACTGCTTCCATTACCTGGAGTGGTTCTGCGGCCCGATTGCTGGCATGTCGACGCGCATCGGCGGCGTCCCCGACGACGGCGGGCTGGAGACCACGGTGGTGATGGCGATGCAGTTCAAGTCGGGCGCGCTGGCCAGCCTGTCGATGAGCTGCGCGTCCTATTTCGGCATCGGCCACCGCCTCGAATTCTTCGGCGAGGAGGGCACGCTGGTGCTGCATAACCCGGGCGCCGATTACATGCGCGGCTTCGAACTATTTTACGCCAAGCGGCCGGGACCACTCGAACGCACCGCGGTGATCGATCCGATCGATACGCAATATCCCGACGGCCGCATCGCGCCGGTGTCGCGGCTCGCCAAGCTTTGGTTCGACGCGATCGAAAAAGGCGGCACGCCGACGCCGGGGTTTGCTGAGGGCTACCGCGTGCAACTACAGATGGACGCCGCGCGCCGCTCGTACCAACAAGGGATTTGGGTCGACTTCGGCCAAGAAGACGCGCAGGGGAGCGCGCGGTGAGCAGCATCCTAGTTACCGGCGGCAGCGGCTTCATCGGCTCCGGTCTGGTGAAAGCCCTGGTGCGTGCCGGCCATCGCGTGCGCGTGCTCGACGACAACTCGCGCGGCAGTCCACGCCGCCTCGCCGAGGTGGCCGAGGACATTGAGTTCATCGCCTGCGACATCCGCGATGCGGCGGCCGTCGAGACAGCGGCCAAAGGCATGGAGGAAGTGCACCATCTCGCCTTCGTTAACGGCACCGAGTTTTTCTACAACCAGCCCGATCTGGTTCTCGACGTCGGAGTACGCGGCATGCTCAACGTCGTCGACGCCTGCCGCAAGCAGAACATTGGCAAGCTCGTGTTAGCATCCTCGTCTGAGGTCTATCAGACGCCGCCGAAGATTCCGACTGACGAAAGCGCGCCACTCTCTGTGCCGGACGTACTCAACCCGCGCTACTCCTACAGTGGCGGCAAATTGATCAGCGAACTACGGGCGATCAATTTCGGCCGCAAGCATTTCGAGCGCGTGCTGATCTTCCGTCCGCACAATGTCTACGGCCCTGACATGGGCTTCGAGCACGTGATCCCGCAATTGGCGTCGCGGCTGCAGGCCGCGGGCAAAAAGCAGCCATCAGGCAAGCTGCGTTTCGAAATTCAGGGCAGCGGCCAGGAGACACGCAGCTTCTGCTTCATCGACGATCTGGTCGCCGGCATCATGGTGACTCGCGAGAAAGGCGAGCATCTCGGTATCTATCACATCGGCACCAGCGAGGAAGTCTCCATCGGCGACCTGGCGCACCGCATCGCCGCAATTGCTGGACGCGAGATCGAGCTTGTTGCCGGCAAGCCTAGGGCCGGCAGTCCGTTGCGGCGCTGCCCCGACATATCCAAGCTGAGCAAGCTTGGCTATAAGCCGCGGGTACCGTTGAAAGACGGCCTGAAGCCTACGCTCGACTGGTACTGGAAAAACGCCGCCCTGACACCGAACGCCTAGCTCGCCGGATCGCGGAAGGCAAAATTGCCTTTGCGGCGGACCCTCAGGCCATAATAGGCAAGAGCCACCACCATCACGACGCTATTGATCAGAAGACTTGGCCGGCCGATGTCCGGGTCGATCGCGCTGGTATAGAAGACATAGGCGAGAGCTAGCAGACCCAGCACTGGCCAGAACGGATAGAGCGGCATGCGATAGACAGCGTGTTTGGTCGTACCCGTAGTGCGGCCGGCAATCGCTGCAATGCAGACCGCCGCATAGATCAGCGCGATGCCGGTGCCGGTGATCACCAAAAGCCATTGCAAGCCGAGCAGGCACATCGCCATTGACGAGATGCCGGCCGCCAACGTGGCGATCCACGGCGAATTGAACCGGTCGTGCGTCACCAGGAAGGCATCGTTAATGCGCGGGTGCCAGGTCCCGTCGCGCCCGGTGCTGTAGAAAAAGCGCGCATTCTGCAACAGCGTTGCCAGCACCGCATTGAGGATGGCCAGCGCGACGCTCAAGCCGATGACGACGCTGAGCGCGTAGCCGCCGACGGCCGTGATGAAATCGCTGAACGGACTGGTCGAGCCGAGTAGCGCTTGCAGGTTGGGCGCGCCCATCAGCACCGCGGTCAGCGGCACAAGCTCGGTAACAACCGTTATGACCAGCGCCCAAAGAATGGTGCGTGCGATCAGCCGCGGTGCTTCATGCATTTCCTCCGCGAAATAGACCGCGGCGCCATAGCCGTTATAGGCGAAGATCGACACCGACGTCGCCACGCCGATTGCCGCCAGCGGCGTCGGATGCAGCGCTGACTGGCTCACCACGACCGGATGCGTGATAATTTCCCACAGCGAGCGCTTGACGTCCAAGAAGCCGAGCACGGCCAGCACGGCGAGCGCCAGCAATTCGAGCAGCAGGAAGACGCCGGTGACCCAGGCGTTAGTTCGGATGTGCAAGATGCCGAGCACCGTCGTCGCCGCTATGATCGTCATGCCCACCACGATCGGATTGAGATCGGGCACGACGACAGCAAGATAGGTGCTGGCGCCGAGCGCCAGCACCGCGGGGGCCAACATGTTGCTAGTGATCGTCAGCCCGAAAGTGGCAAAGCCCGCGGCGGCGCCAACCGAGCGACCGACCATGGAATACTCACCGCCCGCGATGGGAAAGGCCGAGGCTAGCTCGGAATAAACATAAGCGATTGGGATCGCAAGAATCGCCGCGGCGGCCATGCTGAGGAAGGCGCCGCTGCCGGCCTGCGTGATCGCACCGGGCACGATCACGAATACCGAGGAAGCCGGAGTCACCGCGGAAAGTGTCAGCAGCAGTGTGCCGATCACCCGCATGCTGCGCTTCAACGCGCGCGGTTTTTTGTGTCCTGTAGCCATAATAATCGATCCCAGCCCCGGCCTGGCGATCCTAATTGATCGCCGGGCGCTCCGCCAAACGCAGCATCAATTTTTCCAAAGCGAAGAATATGACGGTAACCAAGGTGGCCGCGAACTAATGACGCCGGCCGATTAACGTTGTATGCCAGCGCCCGTTTCGCTATTGGAGACAAGCCCTTTGCGTCCCACGAAAGTCGCGCGCGCAACCGGTACCGGCGCCAGCGTTCCAGTCGAATGCTGCCAGGTCTGCGGCCACGCGCCGCTCGATGTTGTGCTGTCGCTCGGCTACATGCCACCTGTGAACCAGATGGTGCCGATCGGCCAGGTTCCGCACCAGCAGCCTTGGTTCCCGACCAATCTCCTGCATTGTTCGAAATGCGAACTGGTGCAACTCGGTCTCGCCGTCGATCCGGCCATTATCTTCCCGCCGGAATATCCTTACACCAGCGGCACCACCAAGCTGCTGCGTGACAATTTTGCCGACTTGCACCGCGAAGCTGCCGCCATGTTGGGGCTCGGCGCGAAGGATCTGGTAGTCGATATTGGTTCCAATGACGGCACGCTGTTGTCGAACTTCAGGAACGGCGGCTGCCGCGTGCTCGGCATCGAGCCGACTGACGTCGGCGATATCGCCAACTCGCGCGCCATTCCCACCATCAAGCGCTATTTCGGCGCCGAGGTGGCGCGTGAGGTGAAGGAAAAATATGGTCCGGCGCGCATCGTCACCGCCACTAATTGCTTCGCACACATCGAGGACGTGCACGCAATCGTCGATGGCATCGTCGAGATGTTGGCCCCAGATGGCGCGTTCATCTCGGAATCGCACTACCTCATCGGCCTGCTCGATACGCTGCAATACGACACGATCTATCACGAGCACCTGCGCTACTATTCGGTGACTAGCCTCAAGCACTTGCTCGAATTGCACGATCTCGAGATATTCCACGCACGGCCGATCCCGAGCCATGGCGGCTCGATCCGCGTCTATGCCGCGCGCCACGGCGTGCATACAGTGCAGGACAGCGTGCGCCGCATGCTGGCGAGCGAGCCGCGTGGCGAAGCCATAAGCAAACGCCTCACCGCCTTCCACCGCGACGTGGTCCTGTCCAAGCTGCGGCTGATGTCTATGCTGCGCGAACTGAAGGAAACAGGTGCACGCATCGTGGGCATCAGCGCGCCGTCACGCGCCAGCACGATCGTGAACTATGTCGGGCTCGACGAGGGCATCATCGAATATGTGTGCGAGATCGCCGGCTCACTGAAGATCGGCAAATTCATGCCGGGTACGCAGATCCCGGTGGTGGAAGAATCCAAGCTGTTTACCGATCAGCCAGAATGCGCGGTGATCTTCTCCTGGCACATCGCTGATGAGTTGGCGCCCAAGCTCAAGGCGAAGGGCTATCGCGGCAGGCTGATGACGCCGCTGCCGCTGCCGCGCTACATTTGAGGCCATGAGCGACTGGCCTAAGATCAAGGCGCGGCGCACCACCAAGATCTCGCCCTGGGTGGAGATAATTGAGCGTGAGGTGGAATTTACACCCGGTGCGGTAGCAGAGCTTTATCACGCGGTCGGGCAGCAGGATTACATCGCAATCGTGGCGCGCACGCCGGACGGCAGAATTCCGATCGTGCGGCAGTACCGTCCCGCGCTGGAAGGCTACACTTGGGAATTGCCTGCCGGCATGGTTGAGATCGGGGAAGACCCCGCCGAGACGTGCCGCCGCGAACTGATGGAGGAGACCGGCTATCAGGCGCGCACGCTGTACGCGCTTGGAACCTATGGACCTTGCAGCGCGCGGCTATCGAACCGCATCCATTCTTTTTTCGTCGACACCGGTGAGCGAGCCGAAACGCACAAAGGCGAGGCGGGTATCGAGGTAGGGCTGGTGACGCCGGCCGAATTGGGCGCCTTGATCCTGGCGGGCAAATTCGGGATGCAACTTCATATCGGCGCTGTCTTACTGGCTGGCCTATCTGGCTACCTCGACCTCGCTGCCCTAAAGAACCCTGCTAACTCTGACCTGTGGAAAAATGCAGCCGCCACAGCGGTTTGATATTCATCAATGTTGGTTAGGCGGATTTCACCAAACTCGCCTCGACAACCCCCTGGAAGGCTTCTAAAAAAGGGGGCCACGTGGGGCTGGTAAAGTAGCAATTACAGATGAATTACAACGGGTTTTTTGCATCGGCGCTCGTTACTTTGAGGAAAGAACGCCGGTATCGGGTTTTCGCTGATCTGGAACGTATCGCCGGCCGATTCCCGCACGCCCTTTGGCATTCGCCGCAGGGCACCAAGGAAGTCGTGATTTGGTGCTCGAACGACTACCTGGGCATGGCCCAGCACCCCAAAGTCATCGGCGCCATGGTCGAGACGGCCACCCGGATGGGCACCGGGGCCGGCGGAACCCGCAACATCGCCGGCACCAATCATCCGCTGGTCGAACTGGAGCGTGAGCTCGCCGACCTGCACGGCAAACCGGCCGCGCTGGTTTTCACCTCCGGCTACGTGTCGAATCAGACCGGGATACCGACCATAGCCAAGCTCTTGCCGAACTGCCTCATCCTGTCGGATGCGCTCAACCACAATTCGATGATCGAAGGCATCCGACAGTCCGGCTGCGAGAAGGTCGTTTGGCGGCATAACGACATCGGTCACTTGGAAGAGCTGCTCACGGCCACCGATCCCAAGAGGCCGAAGCTGATCACATTTGAAAGCCTCTACTCCATGGACGGCGACGTCGCGCCAGTGCATACGATCGCCGACCTGGCGCAACGCTACAATGCCATGACCTATGTCGACGAAGTGCACGCGGTCGGCATGTATGGTTCGCGCGGCGGCGGCATCTGCGACCGCGACAACGCCATGCAGCGCATCGACGTGATCGAGGGCACGCTAGCCAAGGCCTTCGGCTGCCTCGGAGGCTACATCGCGGCGAGCAAGGATATCGTCGACGCGGTGCGCTCCTATGCGCCCGGCTTCATTTTCACCACCGCGCTGCCGCCTGCCATCTGCGCGGCAGCGACCGCGGCCATCAAGCATCTTAAGAGCTCAAGCTGGGAGCGCGAACGGCACCAGGACCGCGCCGCGCGCGTGAAGTCGGTGCTCAATGCCGCCGGCCTGCCCGTGATGCCGTCGACGACGCATATTGTGCCGATCATGGTCGGCGACCCGGAGAAGGTGAAGACGGCGAGCGACCTCTTGCTCACCGAGCACGGCATCTACATCCAACCGATCAACTATCCGACTGTGCCGCGCGGCATGGAACGGCTTCGCATCACGCCGTCTCCCTATCATGACGACGCGCTGATCGACGCCCTAGCGGAAGCCCTCGTCGACGTCTGGGACCGGCTCGAACTGCCAGCTCGCAATCAGGCACTGGCGGCGGAATAAACTGCCAGCGAAAATCGAATTCTGCGTTATGCCCGGCCTTGCGCCGGCCAAGACGTTTTTTCAATCCTCGAAGGTCGGCCGCTTCAGAGGCGGCTTCCTGCCCGACGGCTTGCGCACCGGGGCGACGCGGCGCGCGATCAGCGGCATGGTCAAAGACACGAAGAAGATGCGCACGAGGTGGTGCGCGCCGACGTATACCGGGTCCAAGTTGAGCGCGAGCGCGAGCAACATCATGGCGTCAACCGCGCCAGGGGCATAGGCGATCATCACCTCGGCGACGGGCAGCGCCAGGATGCCGACGAGCCCGGCCGCGAAGAGCGCGGCCACCACCACCGCCACTGCAAATGAGCCGAAAGCCGAGCCAAGGAAATTGACCATCAGCCGCAGCGACGTGCCGGCGAAACGCGAGCCGGTGACCGCACCAAAGGCGATCATCACGGTGTTGGTCACCCACCACGGCATCACCACGTGGATTAGCCCGCTGCCGTGCAGCGCCGCCGAGGTCAGCATGGCGCCGAACAGCAGGCCGCCAGGAAAGCGGATGAAGAAAGCAGCGAGAGCGACGGCGGTCGACGCAGTGACCAGAACGGCCAATTCGCCGAGCTGCGTTGGATTGAATATGCCGCCAACGCTACGCGTAACGTGACCGACGAGGCCGAGCAGCGACAGGCCCGCCGGGAAGCCGACCGCGACGATCACCACCCGCACTGTCTGCACAATGGCGATAGCGCGCACATCAGCATCGAGCTCGACAGCCAAGCCCAGCACCTGCGAAAGGCCGCCGGGTGCTGCGGCCAAATAGGCGGTAAGGATGTCCCAGCCGTGTACGATGCGCAGATAGGCGGCGCCCGTGATGCTGATGGCGGCCATGGCAGCGAGCAGCATGGCGATACTGAGCGGATAGGCCGCGATGCCGTTCAACGTCGCCGGCGTCACGACGGCGCCGAGCGAAATGCCGATCAGTACCAACAGAACGCGAACCAGCGGCGTCGTCATCAGCATCGGGCGGCCGATCAGCGAAGCGGTGGCGACCGCCAGAATTGAGCCGGAAAGAAAGCCGGCGGGCATTCCCAAGAGGCCGAGGGTAAGTCCGCCGATAGTTGCAATGACCAGCGTTTCGCCGAGCTGGCGGGCGACGGTGCTCTCGATAACGGGACGTGCGGACAAGGGCTGGCGGCTTTCGCCGGGCCGGCACGATTCTCATCGGCGGCCCGTTAGTCGGCGATATGCCGCGCGGTTCTCTGCGCGTCAACGCAAGAACCTGGCGTCCGGCAGCTGTTCCGCCTGAGTAAGAAGGGGTAAATTCCTTCAACTGCCGGGAGTTTGCCCATTTTCGGAGGGCGTATGCTGCAAGGCTGGGTCGTCATCGCGGTCGCGCTTGGCTACATCGGGCTCCTATTCCTGGTGGCTAGCTACGGCGACCGCACGCGCGGCCTCGGCCGCGACGGCCGTACTCGGCTGCTGATCTATCCGCTATCACTGGCGATCTACTGCACCTCCTGGACGTTCTTCGGCTCCGTCGGCTCTGCCTCGCGCACCGGCTATGAGTTCCTCACCATCTATATCGGCCCAGTGCTGATGATCGGTCTGTTCTCGCCGCTGCTGGTGCGCATCGTGCGCCTGGCCAAAACACAGAACATCACCTCGATCGCCGACTTCATTGCCGCGCGCTACGGCAAGGGCCAGGCGGTGGCAGCGACCGTCGCGCTCATCGCCATCGTCGGCACCGTGCCTTACATCGCGCTGCAACTTAAAGCGGTGTCGGCCTCGCTCGAAACCATCCTGTCGCATCTCAATGCGGGCAGCGGCGGCATGCGTCCGCTATTCGGCGACATCTCGTTGTTCGTGGCGTTGGCAATGGCGATGTTCGCGGTGCTGTTCGGCACTCGCCATATCGATGCCACC
>Ga0207804_100085_pt1 | contig 10026 bp, 7 predicted proteins | sample LuqExpMetageno46_FD_187804 | JGI IMG/M metagenome (GOLD analysis project Ga0207804, IMG submission 187804) | Tropical forest soil microbial communities from Luquillo Experimental Forest, Puerto Rico - Sample 46 (SPAdes) | ecosystem: Environmental > Terrestrial > Soil > Tropical forest ... | reverse complement strand
CGTTAGCCTGGTGTCGTGCAATCGATTTTGGATTAATTGGCGATAATGGCACGACGCCAGGCCGCTGGCACGTCAATATTGAGCTCAATATAGAGTGAGAACCCCGGCTGGAGGCCGGACCGCCAGCCGAGGTTCCCCGTGCAGTATCGGCTCAAAAGGGGCAAACCAAAAGAGCCGCGCGCACAAGGACACGCTAGGCCAAAATGCTCAGTCTAATCCAGAACAAATCCACGCGACCGGCGGTAACAAAAAGCCCCGGCGATTAAGCCGGGGCAAGACTACCCTGATCGTCCTAGGGAAACGCCGGGAGACCAAGGTCGAAGGCAGTTATCTTAGCGTCGGCGTTGCGACAGACTTATGACGCCTTCGTGCATCCTGTGATTTCCGTCACACAAATAACTGAATTATTCAGTCGTCCTGTGACCTCTCTCACAAACCAAGAGGCATTGTCTGAATGTTATTCGCTTGAAAGTTCAGCCGAAATAGGGATTGCCATGTTCAGCCGCTCAATTTGGATCCTCGCCTTCACCGCAGTTTCTATACTCGGGTTTGACATTGCTCTTAGCATCCACGACTTGAACGCTGGCAAGAGTCAGGCCTTTCAGAATCACCATCTGAATGCAGTGCATTCTCCGGTGACTTGCCCGACTGCGGCGGCAAGGTGGTGTCAAGTCACTGGCGGTTTGCCCGAATAGCGCCGCAATACGGCAACGTCGCCAATCTAGAAGCTGCAAAGCGGGCGTTCCGCTTCGCAGGGGATCGCAGGCCGGCACATAAAGAACGAGACCGCTGAGCACTGGCACGGACTCGCGGTCTCGCACTTCTAGATAAGGGACCGGGAACTCCACAGATAGGGGTGTGCCCTTATCTATCGTCACCAATTTAAAGGCTGGAACGCTCAGTCCTCTATTGTCCTTAAGGGCAATGCCCCAAGAGTGTCTGAGATTCCCCTTAGTACAATAGCGATGCAACTACGCGCGTGGCGCGTAGTTCGACACGGGCCATCTCGCTTCCCTAAACAGCCAACAAAATAAAAACGAGACCGCCAGAGTGTTGCCTCTGAATATGGCGGTCTCGAAGAGTTTGGATAAGGGCCTTGGCGAACTGCCTGTGGAGTCTGCCCTCATCCATTATCAAATTTATCGTTTCGGCTCCTGCTCGCTACTGCCCTTAGGGACAATAGCGGCCTGAATGACCAATGCCTAAGTTCGTCGCTGGGGCGCAGTCTTTGTGTTTCGTATGCGGGTGTAGCCCGTCAGCACTTGTCGGACAGAATGGGCTGATTGCGTAAGAGAGGATTTTTGGCTCATCGTAACCCTGTTGGGGAGCTACGATGAGACAAGCAAGCAAGCGCATACCGGACAGCGCAGAGAAGACCGTCCGAGATATCCGCAGAGCCACACGCCGGCAACATTCAGCCGAAGAGAAGATTCGCATTGTGCTGGAAGGCCTACGCGGCGAGGTCAGCATTGCTGAGCTTTGTCGCAAGGAAGGGATCAACCAGAACCTCTATTATCGGTGGTCCAAGGAGTTTCTGGAGGCGGGTAAGAAACGGTTGGCCGGCGACACCGCGCGTGAGGCGACCTCGGACGAGGTCAAGGAGCTTAAGGCAGAGGCGCGTCAGCTCAAGGAGACGCTGGCTGAGGTCCTGATCGAAAATCGCCTGCTCAAAAAAAGCGTTCTCGGGGATGGGGAGGACGCTTTATGAGGTACTCGGCAACCGAGAAGTTCGAGATCATCGAACTGGTGGAACAGTCGTCGCTCTCGATCCGTCGCACACTGGCGCCGATCGGGATCCCTAGGTCGACGTTCTACGGCTGGTACAGCCGCTACCTGGACGGCGGGATCGAGGCTCTGGAGGATGGCAAGCCGAGACCGCGGCGGATCTGGAACAAGATCCCCCACGAGATCGGCACGGCGATCGTCAATCTGGCCCTTGAGGAGCCGGACCTGTCGCCACGGGAGCTCGCCGTCAACTTCACGGATACCAAGGGCAGCTTTGTGTCCGAGGCCACTGTCTATCGGCTCTTGAAGGACCATGGCCTGATCACTAGCCCAGCCTTCATCCTGATGAAGGCGGCCGACCGCTTCGCCAATCCGACGACCGCTCCAAACCAGCTTTGGCAGACCGACTTCACCTATCTGAAGGTCATTGGTTGGGGCTGGTTCTATCTGTCCACTGTGCTCGATGACTTCTCGCGCTATATCCTGGCCTGGAAGCTGTGCTCCACCATGTCGGCAACTGACGTGTCCGACACGTTGCAGGTGGCGCTGCAGGCGTCAGGTTTGAACCGGGTCAAGGTTCTGCATCGACCGCGACTGCTCAGCGATAACGGTCCATCCTACGTCTCCGGCGAGCTTGCCGACTGGCTCAAGGATAACGGCATCGGCCATATCCGCGGCCGGCCTTACCATCCGATGACGCAGGGCAAGATCGAGCGCTATCACCGCTCGATGAAAAACCGGATCCTGCTCGAGAACTACTACCTGCCAGGCCAACTCGAGCTGAGCATCGGCGAGTTCGTTGAGTACTATAACAATCGCCGATATCACGAGAGCCTGGACAATCTGACGCCGGCTGACGTCTACTTCGGCAGAGCATCGGCCATACTCAAACAGAGGGAGATCATCAAACGCAAAACCATCGAACAACGACGCCGCCTGCATCAGCAGGCGATCGCAGCCTGAACCTTCAAACCAGATGAGCCAGACACTCTCTTAAATTGCCAAGCCAACCGTCCGAAATGTTCTGACGACATACATCCGTCTCTTTTCTCATGCTGGCCATTTGATTTCTCCTGTGTGGGAGTCACTCGCTGAAAATTCGCAGCTTATCGCTCGTTGCATCACAGCACCACGAACGACCACGGCACCGTGATCACCAGGAAGCAGATGAGAAAGATGAGGCCGAAGATCGTGCCCATCCTCCAGTAGTCCGCCGATGGCAGATAGCCGCTCCCATAGTAGATAGGGCTCGGGCCCGTGCCGTAAGGCGTGATGATGCCCATCAGCCCGAGTTGCGTCGCCAACAGCAGCGCCAATTGCAGGCCGGAAATCCCCGGAATGGCGGTGCCGACCGCGAGCATCACTGGCAGCAGCGCCGTGGTGTGAGCGGTCGTGCTAGCGAACAGGTAATGCAGCACCCAGAACGCCACGATTAGCGCCACCATGGCGACGGTCGGCGGCGTTCCGACGAGCTGATCGCCGATCAGGTGGGCGAGCCAGCTCACAAAGCCGACCCGGCTCAATCCGTCGGCCAGCGCGACCAGCGTGCCGAACCACACAAAAGTATTCCATGCCGCGCTGTCGGTAAGCATGTCGCGCCACGAGAAAGCGCCGGTCGTCAACATCAGGCAAACGACGGCCAGCGCCACGGTGGTCGCGTTGACATAGGCGGCGCCTCCGATCCAGAGAATAAGCGCCATGACCACAAGGATCGCGACCACAAGTTCGCGCCGACCAAGCGGTCCGAGCTTCGTCAGTTCGCCTGCGGCCCAGTTGACTACGTCGTGGCTCTCTTTGACTTGCGGTGGATAGAACCAATAGCTCAAAAGCGGCACGGCGAGCAGCAGGATGATCCCGGCCGGCGCGATAACGACGAACCACTGCATCCAGGCGATATCCAAATGCAGCGTCTTGGAGATGATGGCGAGCGCCAGAAGGTTCGGCGCGAGCGCGGTGAGAAACAATGAACTGGTCACGCACGTCGTCGCGATTGCCACCCACATGAGGTAGGAGCCGATCCGGCGCGCCGAGGGATCATTGGGCTGCGACTGGTAAAGCGGCGGCAGCTGTCGGACGATCGGATAGATCGTGCCGCCGCTGCGCGCAGTGTTGGACGGCGTGAAGGGCGCCAGCAGCGTGTCCGCCAACGCGACGCCGTAACCAAGCGTCAGCGTCCGCCGGCCCAGCGCCTTGACCAGAAGCAGCGCGATACGCTCGCCGAGCCCGGTCTTCTCATAGCCAAGCGCGAACATGAACGCGGTGAATATCAGCCAAACCGTGCTATTGGAGAAACCGGAAAGCGCCCAGGTCAGTGCAGCATCGGCCGGATGAAAGCCCGCCTTGGCCATATCGGCGGCGCTGTAAAGGGTGTAGGGCGCGAAAATGGTCACCACGGTAATGCCGATCAGGCCGATCGCACCGCCTGGCAGCGGCTCGACAACGAGCCCGACGATCACCCCGGCGAAAATCGCAAAATAATGCCAGGCGTAGGGCTCCAGCCCGTGCGGCGGCGGCAGCAGCAGGAGCACTATCGCTACCAGGACGGGCAAGAGGGCCTTCCACAATCCGCTCATTCCCGTTTTCGTCTCGCGCTTGCGCGCGGTAGCAAGAACTTCGGAGGTCATTTATTTCTTCCTTTTTTCGCGGCCGAGTTCAGGCCGTTGAGGAGCATCTTGCGGCGTAGGAACGCGATCTGGGTCTGCAGCGGCAGCTGCTTCGGGCAGACATCATGGCAGCCAAGCAGCGCCATGCAGCCGAACACGCCGTCGTCGTCGCCGATCAGCTCGAAATAATCCTCGTCGGTGCGATGATCGCGCGGATCGAGCCTGAACCGCGCGATCTTGTTGAGGCCGACCGCACCGACGAAATCCTTTCGCATCTGGACCGTGCCGCAAGCGCCGATGCAGCAGCCGCATTCGATGCAGCGGTCGAGCTCGTAGATTTGCTCCGCGACGGCGGGGTCCATGCGCTCTTCGAGACGACAAAGATCGACCTCCTGCTGGCGGGCATGAATCCAGGTCTGCAAACGTTCGCTCATGCCGCGCATCCACTTGCCGGTATTGACCGACAGGTCGGAGATCAGCTCGAACGCCGGCAGCGGCGCGAGGTTGATATTCGGGCCGAGATCCTTGGTCAGCGTGCGGCAGGCGAGACCAGGGCGCCCGTTGATCAACATGCCGCAGCTTCCGCAGATGCCGGCGCGGCAGACGAAGTCGAAGTTAAGGCTGGGATCGAGCGTCTCGCGGATTTCGTTGAGTGCGATGTAGAGCGTCATGCCGTCCGCTTCCTCGATGCGGAAGGCTTCCATGCGCGCCGGGCGCTCGGGCGTGCGCGGCTCGTAGCGCAGCACGTTGATGGTAAGCTGCCGGTGCACTGGGGCTTGAGTTGCTTCGGTCACGGCGAGGCTCCTTCGCTGGGCAGCACGATGCGTTCGTTGCGGCCGCGCAGCCGCGCCGGCAATAGTTGCTCGTAGGACATCAGCGCCGCCTGCATGGTGAAGCGATCGGCGCCGGCGAGCTTCTGCTTGATCGCCTCGATCTCGGCGCTGCGGCGCGCACTGCCCGGATTGGGTATGAAGTCCTTGGCCCCGTAGCCTCGCCAGCCCGGCGGCAACTCCATGCGCATGACGTCGAGCGGCTCGTATTTCAATGTCGGCGAGATGTCGGCCTCGTTTGGCCAGGTCGCAAGCGTTCGGTTGAGCCATTTGGCGTCGTCACGGCGCGGGAAGTCCTCGCGGTGATGGGCGCCGCGGCTTTCGGTTCGGGCGAGCGCGCCGGCGGCAACGCACAGCGCGACCTTGAGCATCTTTTGCGTGCGATAGGCGGTAGCGAGCTCGGGATTGGCGCCACGCGACCTGTTGCGCAGGCCGATATTGCGGCTCCTGACCAGGAGCCGCTGCAGCTCGTCGACTGCGGCGGCAAGCGTGCGGCCGTCGCGGAAGACGCCGACCTTCTCGGTCATGACCTCCTGCATGCGTTGCTGCAGGCGGCTGGCATCTTCGCTTCCGCCGCCGTCGGCCAGCCGATCGATGCGCGCCTGCTCGCGGCCGAGGAATTCGTGAACCAACGAGGTCGTAATCGTGATGTCGCTGTCGACGCGATCGCAGAAGTCGGCGATGAATTCGCCGACGATCATGCCGGCCACCACGGTCTCGGCGACCGAGTTGCCGCCGAGCCGGTTGAAGCCGTGGATGTCCCAGCAGGAGGCTTCGCCGACCGCGAACAGGCCTCTCAGGCCCTGGCTCTCGCCCTTGAAGTTGGTACGCACGCCGCCCATGGTGTAGTGCTGCGCCGGCATGACGGGGATGAGATCCTTGGCCGGATCGATGTCGAGAAAGTATCGGCAGATCTCGTGCACGTCGCGCAGGTTCCTTTCGATATGGGCGCGGCCGAGCAGCGTGATATCAAGCCAGAGATGGTCGCCGAGGCGCGTCTTGACGCCTTTGCCTTTCTTGACGTGGTCCAGCATGTCGCGTGAGACGACGTCGCGCGAGGCAAGCTCCTTCTTCTCCGGCTCGTAGTCCGGCATGAAACGGTGTCCGTCGGCGTCGCGCAGCAGCCCGCCGTCGCCGCGGCAGCCTTCGGTGATGAGAATACCGGATGGGAACAGCCCAGTCGGGTGAAACTGTATTGCCTCCATGTTGCCGAGCGCCGCCTGCCCGGTCTCGAGGGCAAGTGCGGCACCAGTGCCGTCGCAAATCACCGCGTTGGTGGTGACGCGATAAAGCCGGCCAGCGCCTCCGGTCGCGATCACAGTGGCTTTGGCGACATAAGCGTAAAGCTCGCCGCTGATGAGATCGCGCACGACTGCCCCGAAGCAGTGGCCGCCATCATGGATGAGCGCGATCGCCTCGGCGCGCTCGCGCACGGGAATGTTCGCCGCAATCGTTTGGTCGCTGACGGCGTAGATCATCGCATGCCCGGTACTGTCGGAGACGTAGGCGCACCGCCATTTGCTGGTGCCGCCGAAATTACGTTGCGCGATCAGGCCGTGCGCTTCTTTGCTCTCGCTGATGACGACCTTCTTGCCGTTGATCACGGTTTCGCGGTTGCCCTGCTGCACCCGCGTCCACGGCACGCCCCAGGCCGCGAGCTCGCGGGCCGCCTTCGGCGCCGTATCGACGAACATGCGCACGACTTCCTGATCGGCGCCCCAGTCGCCGCCGCGCACGGTGTCGGCAAAATGCACATCCTCGTTGTCGCCGCTCGCCTCGATGACATTGGCGAGGCTCGCCTGCATGCCACCCGCTGCGGCGGCCGAATGCGAACGCTTCGGCGGCACCAAAGAAAGAATGACGGCGTCATGGCCGCGCCGCTTGGCGGCGATGGCGGCGCGCAGGCCAGCAAGTCCGCCGCCAATGACGAGGACGTCGGTGTAGTCGATCCTCATGGGCTGATCCCGGCAGGCCGCGATCCGCGCGGCATCGTAAGTACTGTCGGCGAGGCGAGTCTTTGCTGATCGGTCTGGAGCGCGCTCCGCTCCCAGGTCGGCACGTATCGCTCGCCGGCTTGGTCACGATGGGCGATGCCGATCGCGATGTAGACGGCAAGGCTAGCGGAGCCGAGCACCAGGAAAACCGCAATGATTGCGGCACGGACGAACTTGAGGCGGCGGCGGCTTGCCTGGGCGTCATGGCCGAGCTGCAAACCCCACTTAACGGCCAGGCGATAGGCGCCGACGCCGGCATGCAGATGCACCGCTATTAGGAGAAGTGCATAAACCGGCCACATCCATCCGCTGATAATACGGTCGGCCGATTCATAAGGCCCGATATCGCCGGGCCGGGTGATTACGCCGATCAGATGCACTGAGGCCAGGAAGAACAGAGCGAAGCCGGTCCATATCTGAATCCACCACAGCGTGGTGTCCCCATGACGGAAGCTCGCCATGTGACGACGGAACGCTCGATATTCGGCATAGCGCTCGGGAAACTTGCGCATCGCCAGCCCGGCATGGAGAACTAACAGTGTCAGAATGCCCCCGGCCATCAACGAAACCAGGAAAGGGTAATCGGCTCCAAAGATGTAGCGGCCTTCATACAAGCGAGAGACGACATACATTGCGTCCTTGCTGATCAGGATTGAGCCGTTGTCCAGCATGTGAAACCAGACGAACAGCACCAGCAGCAGCCCGCTTAGCGACTGCGCGAGGTCCATCACCGCCGGCCAGCCGCTGCGACGTTTGCCGTACATCGAAACGGAGTCGGGCGAGTTGATTGTGCCTAAAGCCATCGTCGATGCCTCGGCGTTCGTGCCTGCGCTCGCGGCGGGGCTCCCGCCGTGCTCAACGTAACGCGTATGCGGCGTCGCAATCCATTGCGCTTTTGCAGCGCAAAATCATTTTATCGTTGGCGACTCTAAGCCAAGGTTTAGAGACGACCTTACGGCCTTTAGAAAAAAGCGGGTCCCAAGTATCCGCGTTGATGTAAATCAAAAGCGCAGCGAGGACTGGAGGGCGCCGGTATGGTGGGAGCCGAGGCCCGCGCCGACATCACTCACAGCGGGATGACGGTTCGAGTGCGCCGCCGGCCCATAGAGCCGGGACGCGCGCTGCCGAAAGCGCTCCACGACTGCGCGCGATCTTCTTTTCATCAGGCATGAATGTCACCAGCCGGGAAAGACATGGCACACGAGCATCGCCTTTTCTGCCGTTGCCTCCAAGGCTTCCGGTCGGCGCATTGATCTAAATCAGAAATACCTGATGCTATAATTGGGTGAGAATTGCCGAGGCTCTTGAGGGCCTGCAGTCGCGTCCTTGCAACCGGTGTGGACGAGTTTGACACCAAATACGACATTAGGCTCTCCCAAGCTGATTCTTTGAGATTATCCCTTTTGGCGGTTACGGGATGAGCTTTGATCTCAATCAATGCCTCGATCCCTGGATTATGTTCAAAATAATACGTACCTTCCGGCGCGGTCCTATTTAACGGCGAACGCGCGTCTTCCGCAGGAACGGCGAGGCTACAATGGCTGGATTACTTTGGGTGACGTTTATCGGCTTTGCTGCTGGAACAATTGCACGTTTACTTATGCCAGGTCCGAAGACACCAAGAGGATTCTTCGTGACCACCTTGCTCGGTGTAGCGGGGGCGTTTCTTGCTACTGCGGTGGGGGAGCAAAGCGGCATATTAGGGCCACGCCAATTTAGTGGCGTTATGGGTGCTACCATCGGTGCGATAATTATCCTCTACGTATGGCGTCGGCTGGTGTCGGCACGTCTCATTCGAGACCATGGTCTCGAAAATCATCCCTGAGCAAGGCGCTCCGCCCAGCAAAGGCTTTGCGTGGGATTGCAGCCCTCGAAGTCAAGCATCATCGACGGAGATGCCGCTTCAGGGAAGCGCTTGAAAAATTGTTCGCGGTGCCTGAGTGCATCGAATGAAGCGCAATTCGTTTTGCCTATATGAGTTTTCTTAATCCCCTCACGCGGCGCTAAAGACAGCTTCACGTGCGCCATAGCCTACAACACTGCTTCTTTGATCCAAGTCAACGCGCGCTAAGACCGCTCTGGTTTAGTCAACCCCAGCCCTCCAGGAGGGTAAAATGAGAAGCCTTTTAGGTTTCTGTATGCTTGTTTTTCTGCTTGTTGCCGCTCCCGCGCTTGCCACCGAGTTTGTCGGCTCTGCGGGTAAGGCCCACCAGGATGCAAAAGTCACCTGTCAGGCTTGTCACAAAGACCAGACGAACAAACCGGCGGATAGCGCCACCTGCGGAGATTGCCATGGCAGCTACAAGGCAGTTGCTGCAAGAACCGCTCAGACAAAACCGAACCCGCACGATTCACACATGGGGGAGCTTCGTTGCACACTTTGCCACTCGATGCACAAGCCGAGCAAAGTTTATTGCAGCGAATGCCATACCTTCCCCTCGCTCAAACTTGACTAAGGGCAGGAGCCGATCATGAGCAAAAAGTTCGGTGCCAACCGTCGCCGGGTTTTGCAATGGAGCTTGGGCGCCGCATCCACAAGTATCGCAGGCTTTCCCCTGGTTGCCTGGGCCGCCGATCAAAAGTGGAAGGCAAAATATGATGTCGCAGTTATCGGCGGCGGCAACTCGGGACTTTGCGCAGCACTGGAAGCCGCCCATTCCGGTAAGAAAGTTCTCGTCGTGCAGGCACAGCCGATACTTGGTGGCAACTCTGCGCTATCAACCGGCTGGTTCACCTGTGTTAATTCTCCCGTTCAGCTAAAACTTTCCCAAATCAAAGACTCGCCGGAACAGTTCTACAAAGATTCGATGGCTATTTCCGGCGGGCTCCGTGACCCTGTCTGGACGCGCATCGTCGCCGAGAACAGCGGGGCGG
>Ga0207804_100074_pt1 | contig 10446 bp, 16 predicted proteins | sample LuqExpMetageno46_FD_187804 | JGI IMG/M metagenome (GOLD analysis project Ga0207804, IMG submission 187804) | Tropical forest soil microbial communities from Luquillo Experimental Forest, Puerto Rico - Sample 46 (SPAdes) | ecosystem: Environmental > Terrestrial > Soil > Tropical forest ... | reverse complement strand
AACGCGCCCAGATCAGGGCTTGCCTCGGATTTGAAGATGAAAATCCGCATCGCCCCGCCTCCCTTTGCCGCAAGGTCTTCGCCATTATCAGGCGCATCACCAGCCATTGGCCCTCACCGCCGCCGGAACTGGTGACGCCGCGGCGGACGGCTCAGCGATCCGGCGCGTTCGTCCTTGTGGCGGAAGATCACTCGCCCCTTTTCCAAATCGTAGGTTGACACTTCTACCGTCACGCGATCCCCGGCCAGGGTTTTGATCCGATTCTTCTTCATTCTTCCGGCGGTGTAGGCGACGAGCTGATGTCCGTTGTCGAGCTGAACGCGGTAACGGGCGTCCGGCAATATCTCGGTCACGAGACCCTCGAATTCCAACAGTTCTTCCTTGGGCACGTTATGTTCCTTTTGAAGGACCGGCCCAACGCTGCGCGCGTGGAGCACGATCGTGCCCCGGCCGGCCGTTGCGATGCAAGAAGGCGACGGAGTCGATATCGCTCGGGTTCGCACTTGGTCGATTGCGGCGAGCCCGCCTACGCGCCGGACCGTCGCGGTGCCAGTGCTGCTTGGCAGTGCCGGGCGACTGGGTGGAGGCGCGCTTAGCGGGCAGACCCTCCGCCCGCCGTTGATCGGCGCGTCTGTCGTTCACCGGAATAGTCATGCGAATGAGCTTCTCGATATCGCGCAGGAAGGCCACCTCCTCACCGTCGCATAGCGAGATCGCGATGCCTTCCGCGCCCGCGCGCGCCGTACGGCCGATACGATGCACGTAGGTTTCCGGCACGTTCGGCAGATCGAAATTCACGACGTGGCTGACGCCATCGACATCAATGCCGCGCGCGGCGATATCCGTGGCAACGAGTGTCCTGATTTCGCCTTTACGAAAGGCCGCGAGAACGCGTTCGCGTTGGTTTTGCGATTTGTTGCCGTGAATCGCTTCGGCGCCGATGCCAGCCCGGATCAAGCCACGCACGACCTTGTCGGCGCCGTGCTTGGTCCTTGTGAAGATCAGGGCACGGTCGATCGTTTCCCGCCGCAAGACGTCGATCAGGATTGCCGGCTTCGCGCAGCGATCGACACGAATAACGCGCTGCTCAACGCGTTCAACCGTCGAGGCGACTGGCGCTACCGCGACCTTGATCGGGTCGCGCAGCATGTGCGCGGCGAGTTCAGCGATGGCGCGAGGCATGGTGGCAGAGAACATCAACGTCTGCCGCTGGACCGGAAGCTTGGCAACAATCTTACGGATGTCATGGATAAAGCCCATGTCGAGCATCCGGTCGGCCTCGTCGAGAACGAGGCATTCGACCCCGCCCAATCGGAGCGCATTGCTGTTGACAAGATCAAGCAACCGGCCAGGCGTGGCGACAAGAACGTCCACGCCGTTGGCCAGCGTGCGAACCTGGCCACCCATCGATACGCCGCCGATCGCCAGCGCGCCTCTGACGCGCAGGTGGCGGCCGTAACTGCCGAAGCTGTCGAGGATTTGGCCGGACAACTCGCGCGTCGGGCTGAGCACCAGAATCCGGCAGCTCTTGCGCACTGTCGGCCGCGGGCTGGTGGCGAGATGATGCAGAATCGGCAGTGCGAATGCAGCGGTTTTGCCGGTGCCAGTTTGGGCAATTCCAATCATGTCGCGGCCCGACATGACGGTCGGAATGGTCTGCGCTTGGATCGGAGTCGGAGTGAGGTATTTTTCCTCTGCGAGTGCACGCATGATTGCGTCGTTAAGTCTGAAGTTGTGAAAGGAGGTCAATGAGGGGACTTTCTGTGTACTCGCTTGCGCAGCCGCTACGCGATGCGCCACGGCTGGCATTGCGGGTGAAACGAGACACCCCGCGCGATCTGGGCTGTCAGTGAAAATTGAAAGTGCGAGCCAGAAGCCGTTTAAAGGGGTCCCGTACACGCGGCCCGCCGCTGGCCGATCGGCCGCAGGTCCAATATATGGGCCGTCGATGTGTTCGTTTCAAGGCGTCGTAAGATTAGCCGGCGCGCTCCTTGTCGGCTGCCTCTTTGGCCAATCGAAGCGCCTTCAATCGCTCCGTCTTTTCACGAACGATTCTGGTGTTAGCCTGATATTCCATCATTGCCTTTGCGCCGTCTTTGGCACGCTCTTCCTTCCTGATACTTGCTTCGGCACGGGCGCGGGCCTCATTCGATCCGGTTGTCAATGTCGTCTCCTTTTTTGGCGAGCCTCAGATGCGTTTGCGGCGATGGACTAATCAACTCATCCCTCCTCATCAGGAACTGCCTCTCTCTATTTATGTTCATACTTGAGAATTTAAACCCGGACGGATAGCCAAGTGACCCTTGCAGAGTTAAGGAATGCTCTCGCACATCCGTCTAATTGATTCCGACAAGCTCCGGTACCGGCGCAGCGAATGGACCTAGCGGCGCTGTCGGTCGATCTTTGTTCAGCATGCTGAAGCGAACTTGAAGCCATCATGCATGTTCGGCCCATGATGCCGGAGAATATATTGCACTGCGCAGAACACCGCGCTGAAGACATGACAATTAAACCCGGCAGGTGATCAATCAGGTCAATCGCAGGAGCGAAACGGTGTTCGGTCTAACCTTCCCACAGATGCACCTCGGCACGGCCTATGAGCCTATTTGAATAGGTGGGCACGTCGGTGGCTAGCCCATCGCGAACATGTCACTCGTGCTAAAGAATTACCGGTTTCGGGGGCAACGGCACGTGGTTGCTGAACATCGCCATGTTGCCTTTTGACCCAATTAAGACATTTTGCGGGTCCGCACCCATCCGTCTGATTCGGCAGCTAGCTAATGCAATTTAATTTTTATTCCTGCTTGCTTACGCTATAAACGCGCTGCGCCCCAACCCATATCGGATCTGCCGATCCGAGCGGACCCACACCAACCGGAAACTAACCCCATTGATCATCAACACTAAGCTACCGTCCGGCTTCGCCCCCGCGTTTGCCGGCGGTTCGATTGCATCGGTCGACGCCCGTACCTTGTCGCAAATCTTCAGCCGCTATCGCGAGCCGAGCAGTGCCCGCAGCATTGTCGAACTGGCGATCACCGCGCTGCCGATGGCCGCGCTCTGGGCTGCGGCGTGGCTGGTCTATTATTTCGGCTTCTGGTGGGCCTCGCTGTTCATCTCCGTTCCAGCTGCCCTGTTCCTGGTGCGCCTGTTCATGATCCAACACGACTGCGGTCACGGTGCCTTTTTCCGTCACCGCCTCGTCAACGACTGGGTTGGCCGAACGCTTGGCGTACTCACTCTTACGCCCTACGATTTCTGGCGCCGCACCCACGCCATCCATCACGCAAGTTCCGGCAATCTCGACCGTCGCGGCATTGGCGATATCGACACCCTCACCGTGCGGGAATATCAGGCGCGCTCGCGATTCGGTCGCCTACGTTACCGGCTCTACCGCCATCCAGCAGTGATGTTCGGAATCGGGCCCGCTTACCTGTTCCTGCTGCAGCACCGCCTGCCGGTCGGCTCAATGCGTGCCGGTTTAATTCCATGGCTGAGCACGATGACGACCAATGCCGCCATCGCACTTGCCGTCGCAACGCTGATCTGGTGCATCGGCATCGGCGCATTCCTGTTGGTGCATCTGCCGATCGTGCTGCTCGCCGCTTCGGTCGGCGTCTGGCTGTTCTACGTGCAGCACCAGTTCGAGCACACACTCTGGCGCGATGGGCGAATTTGGAACCTGCATGAGGCTGCGCTACATGGCTCCTCGCATTACGATTTGCCGGGCGTGTTGCGCTGGTTTACCGCCAACATCGGCATTCACCACGTGCATCATCTGTGCAGCCGCATCCCTTATTACCGACTGCCGCAGGTGCTTCACGACTATCCGGAGCTGGGCGAGATCGGGCGGATCACTTTGTGGGAGAGCCTACGCTGCGTACGGCTGGCACTGTGGGACGACGCGCGCCAGCGGCTGATCTCATTCCGTGAGCTGGCGCCGGCGGGCTGAACTATCGCGCGGTCGCAGAAAGAAAACGCCCAAACCGTCTCCGGCTAGGCGTCTTCACTTTTCAACTCACCGCTCCAGAAATCCGGCGTTGTGTGTTTATTCGTTAAGCGAGACCGACCGCGCTACAATTGTTGCGCATGCGGGAGGCGATATTGACGCTGTTAGGGTGATCAAGAGCCCCGAAAGCATTCTGGAAGGGCTAAGCCCCTGAGGATTGCCGGGCCTAATCGCCGCGCGCTGGGGCTGTGAGAAATTGTTCACACGTGTCCGACTAGAAATCGGTCACATTCTGTGGTGCTGGCGCGCACTAGATACGAGTTCCCCGGACCCTGCAACCGGCCTAATCGCTCGTGCCTATTTTCTGTGGTTCAAATCAAGGGAAATGGACATTCCCATCACAAGAAGGGGGAAGATAGTTAGTGCGGTAAGGATACCTCCTATCTCCAAAATATTGAGCGGTAATCCGCTAATAAGTCCGCTCAATTGCAGCAATGCGGCCAAATCGACAATGATCGCAGCCGCGAGCATGATTACGAAAACAGCGCCGAACAACATGGATCGAAGGCTAAACTCACGATGCAGTGCTGTGGGCTGTCTCACGGCGATCTCCCTTCGCGTGCGATTAGTTCGTTAGAAAATCTCCCGCTCAAGAGGCCAAAATTTGAACTAAAAAAGATACCCCGCTGCCGTTAGTGAATCATGCAGCAATGCTGACCCGTTCATCGCCTAAGAAAGATACCCCACTTGTGGTCGCCCCAAGCGGGGCACCGGCGCAGTGAACTCAAGAAGACAAGTCCTTTAGCTCCTTTAGCACACCCTACGTTCTTTTACTCACTGTCTCGCCAAGGTCCTTAGTCTGTTCACTGAACGCCTTCCATTGCGTCTGCATGAAATCGGTCTGAATCTGCCAGAAGGATTGGACATCCCTGGCTTGGGCTAGCTTCCGCATAAACTCGTTCGCAGCAGCAATATTCCCTTCAACGTAGCTTTTCATTTTGTTGTTTAGATCAGCATCAAGCCATGGGGAGGCTTTTATACCTTTTTGGAATAAATCAGCGTAGTTCTCCATTGCCTTGCGAGTTAGCTCAAAATTCTGCGTCATCATGTCACTGATATCCGCAAAAGGTGGATTTGCCATGTTCATCTCCCGTGCAAAGAAACTGAGGCGGCCCCAACCGAAGCGTCAGCGGTTTGCGCTCGGCTAGGACCGCCCGAGCAGAGCATCCGCGGCCCCGCTCATCAAGCATATTAAAATAGCTGCTGGCGCTCCCATTGATAAATCTCAAGCGCCGGCATTGCCCTTTGGGGAACTGCCCTAAGGAGCTCTTATCTAACGTGTTTGTCTGAATGAGCGAGGCCGCCCCTAGTTGGCGGCCTCTTTCATATGTGTTGCGGCCGATGCGGGATTTAGCACGCGGATGATAAGCTAACCTGGGAGAGGAGGAGCAAAACGATGAACAACGAAATCAAGAGTGAATTGAATGCAATTTTTCAGAAACACAATGCGAACAAAAGAGCCGCCGCTGCAAAGCAGACGAAAGAGAGCAAGGAGGTAGCATTTCTAAAGCAATTTTTAGACATGAGAGAGTCCGTTATCCGACCAGCCATGCAAGCGATCGGAGAATTCATAAAAGGGCAGGGATACGATTATGAAATCACTACGGAAGAAGATGGATTCCGGACCGAAGGACCCAGCCATCCTCTCGGACTGATCCCCGCCTCCATCTGTCTCCGCATAATGGTAGATCCGAATAGCCGGAGCGACGCTAATCCCAGTTTCGAGGCCATCTGTGACAAGAACGCGCAGGTCGTGAGCTTTCACGAAAATACGATTACGCCCGGACGTAGTGGCCGTGCGAGCGGAGCCGGTACCGCCTTATTGTCGGAATTAAATCAAGAATTGGTTCAGACGAAAATCCTGGAAGTGATCCGTGAGGTTTTCTCCTAAACGTGGAATAAGAATTTGACCCGCGCCGAACTCCAAGGCCACGCACTCTCAGCCACCTCCGCGCTGGATACTGCGCGACAATTCGCACATTGATCCCAGGCCACGATGGCGGCAATTTACACGCTGCCATGTCTCGTAAGAGCGATACCTCGCAAGCTTGGCTTGATCGCGCATACCCGTATCACGTTGCGCTTCCGGCCGATGAGGTCGATAAATTGCAAAAGCGGATTCTTGTCGCGTGCGCGGCACTAAATACCGCGCCTACGCTCAAAGCAGTAAAGCCGGTCTTGCGCTAACCAAAATCCAGCCGACGACGATCGCTGGCGTTTTCGCCCTGCTGAAACATGTCGAGGAATTTAATGCAGGAGAGGTTTGGTTAGCGGAAACGCGCGGATTGCCGCGGCCAGATCAATGGCATTCTGGGCCGCTCTTCTGGCCCAGGGATGAATGGTCCTGAAATCAATATGTTTGGCTACAAAATCCTTGAGAACGTGCTAAAGGCACTCACGGTGTAATGATGGACCAAGCAAAGCGCAAGTCGACAAACGGCCCCGCGCTTCTTCATGTGCCTCAGTTTTTGACCAAGCCTGCGCGCAGCAGCCATCCGTGGACGGTCTGCCATTTATCGCCCGGAATTTCGAACTTGAGGAGTTCTGACTTTTCATTGCTTAGGTAGTTGTAGAACATCAGGCCGCTCATCATTTCTTTTGGGTGGTCCGGCTTCCAACGGTGCCATTCCTCTAAGACAGCTTCTTTGGCTCGTTCGTTCTGTTGCTGCTTTTTGCCGACCATTTTGGGGCCCAGACTGGGATGCGTTGAAACGTTTTCTCGCGGCATCGATCCTAATGAAACTTTTTCTCATCCAAATTTACAACCAGTCCCCACATTCTTGATTGGGTCTGACTGCGGCTCGCCCTGCTTGGGATCGATTATCTTTCCCTCGCATGAAAAATATGACACTGCCTTTATCCGCTGCCTCGCCGGATCGCGCAGCCAAGACGAACAAAAGGACTGATAGCGAAATTTTGGTCACGTTTATCACTACGCGCCTGCCTGCGGCGCCCGGTGCACCAATACAAGCTCTTCGCGACGGTCCACAAAGATCGATGGCCGTCCAAACTTATCGCGTTCGATCACGGGCTTCCATCCCTCGCGTTGTAGCGGACGGAGGCGCGCTTCCCTTACCCAGATTAGTTCATGACCTTCTGCTTCAAGATCGCGCACAACCTTTTCATGTAGGATATCATCTAGATGCTCAAACCGTATCATTTTCGGCGTAGACCATTCCTTGGAGATGCCAAAGACATCAACGAACAGACTACCGAGTGCCGCAAGATCAATCATCGTGGTACAGCATCGCCCTCGTGCTTCAATTCGCGCGCCCAGCCGAGGCCGGCGGGCGGCCTCTTGGCGACGGCAGGCGGCAAGGACGGATGAAGGCGGCAGGCGTGCTTCTCGGCCGGCCGCGTGAAGTATGCATACGCCACAACATGGGGAGGATAATAGCTCTGATTTAAATAAAAAACGCGGCAGCAAAAGTTCCCGAAAAGGCCAACTTTTCGCCGTATGGTGGTGAGAGAAGTCATGTCTTCGCATGGCCATTGAGATGACGCAGCCGATGGTTTTCGTCGTTGACGACGATGCATCGATGCGTGGGGCAGTTAGCAATCTAATCCGCTCGGTGGGCTTCCAAGTCGAAGCGTTCACTTCGGCACAGGAGTTCTTGGCATCAACGCGACCTGATACTCCCTGCTGTTTGATTTTGGATGTAAGGTTGCCGCAAGTCAGTGGGCTCGATATTCAAGCGGAACTGACAAAGGCACAAATTCATATACCTATCATCTTCGTTACTGGCCACGGTGACGTCCCGATGTCCGTGAAGGCAATGAAGGCCGGTGCGGTTGAATTTTTGACTAAACCATTTCGGGACCAAGATTTGCTCGACGCGGTAAAGGTCGCTCTCGAACGTTCCCGAGTAAGCCGCACCAACGAGAAGGCGATTTCGGAGCTGAAAACAAAATTTCAGACGCTCACGCCACGCGAGCAACAGGTCATGGCGTGGGTAACAGGAGGTTACTTAAATAAACAGATCGCCGCAGAAATAGGCGTGACTGAGATTACTGTGAAGGTTCATCGCGGGAATGTCATGAGAAAATTTGGCACAAAATCGCTAGCAGAATTGGTAAAAATGGCCGATATCTTGGGGATTTAGCAACTTAACGATGAATGCAGGCGCTTGCGAGTGGCTGGTTCGACCGGCGTCGTACCGGAACTCACGCATTGTGCGAGGCCGCAGAGCGTATGTGTGGAACTCAGACACTACTTCGATGTGATGCAGGCGTATCAGGATTGGGCCAGCGGAGCATTCGAGCGGATCTTGGCCGACGGACTTTCCTGCCAGCAACAAATCATGGCAGCAACCGGTGCGCTCGCATCGCCGCCATTAGCGCCTTCGGCAAGTGAAAAGGAGCCAGAGCAGCTCGCGCGACCCGCCCGCTCCAAGACCGCTGCGATGTGAGCGTTAGGTCTGTTTCACCTAATACGCAGAGCGGGGCCGTTGCCGACCCCGCATGTGCCGTTCAATGGTATGTCGGTCATCCGACACATCTATTTTAATATTTTAAACCCGACTCTCGATTTGAAACTCGACTCTCTTGAAGCTCTCAACCCTTTCAGGAGCAAAGTTCCATCATCACCGACGGAGGCAATGCCCGCGCACACGCGTTCGCGATGTTGCCTAAAAGCGCTTTGCCCCTCCAATTCTCGCTTACACGCCGCTTCGCTCCGGCTGCAGCTCATTGTGTCGTTGCGCCTCACCCTTGCTCGCCGGTTGGCCGGTATTCGGCAGCTGCAGCACGGTCGCGCGTTGACCTTCGGTGAGATTGGTCACCAACACAATATGGCCATTCGGGAATTCCAACGCGTCGTGATGCGCGGCCGGTTGGTAGAGATTGACCTGCCGGAATCGCGCGACCTTGTGCTCTGATTTCCAGTTCCACACATCGCACCGGATGTTGCTCTCGAAGGCGAGTTCCGTTCCCGGTAGCAGGCACACCGCGACGTTTGGTTCGCGTGGCTCGGCGAAACCACGGGTGGTCGTGGTTGTGAAGTGCGTCGATATTAGCTTGTCACCGGTCTTCGCCGGCCGCGACGCAATATGATGAAGGCTATAGTCACACATTGATTGCCTCCTGTTCGTGGCTAACCATAAATGCGACAACCGCCCAGTCCGTTCCGCAAAATAAGAGGGCCGCACAAAACTGCTTTAGGAACGCCGCGAATCTCCGTCCGCGTGGCGTTTTTATGATGATGCCGTTGTATTCGTTTGACCTGCTTCGTATGGCGGGTCGCAAAAAAGAAGGCTGCCAAAGAGGAGAATGACAGCCCGAGAAGGTGGTTCGTTTACAGCCGCTCCCCTGGATGGTGAAGCGGCCAAACCATAGACGCGGTAACCCGCCCAGTTGTTCCCAAAAAAAGAGAGGGCTGCTCATGGGACAAACAGCCCTCGCGATAAGGCGTTCGAAAGAATAGGCCGCCGGGGCATGGCGGCCCGGATGCAGCAAACCGCCAGTTCGTTCCAAAAAAGAGAGAGCTGCCCAAGGGGATGAGGCAGCCCTCCCAATGCCAATCAGACACTTTGCTAGCCGCTTCTGGGTTTCGGGGGGTTGGGATGAAGCGGCCAAAAGCACAAACGCGCTAACCGTCGTTTGGTTTCCCCAAAATGTGAGGCCGCCCCACCGCGGCCCTCGGTCAGCACACTAGCCGCCTCGTTTAGGGAGGGGCGGAAGGGGCTCCTCAGATCCTCCGAAGCCAGTGGTGCTCGGAGACCTCATGCCGCCATTCGGCGCATTCCCGGTCGTCGCCAATGGTTTATCGCGTGCGGGATGGATGGCGTGGTTGATACCGGCGAACACGGCAACCGCTATCAGTACGACGGCGGCGATACCGACAATCCAGCCCAAAGGGCCGCTGATGTTGTCGGCTTGCGGTAACCCTTTGACCGGCCGCGGATCGCTGTCCCGCGGATCAGTATTACGCGGATCAGTCATGGAAATCCTCCCTCGGTTCCAGACGTGCTTGGCCGATTCAGTTATGAACTTTGGCCGACCAGAATTGTGTCATACTCTAATGGCCGGCATTTGACAGCCACCCGGCTATCAGCCAGCGACCCTGCGTGTGGCGACGTGTTCCCAAATCCACGAGGCCACGCGCGGGGCTTCTACGATGCGCGTGGGCGAAGTTTGGCGAGCGCCGAGTGTCGCAGCCCGAGCATAAACGGCACCTAAAAAAGCCGGTGCGGCATTGCGTCATGCTGCTTATGCTCTAGTGCAATCTCGACCACCATGACTCGCAAGACTACAACGTCCTTTTTGAAGGGCGGTATGTCGGTCGAGTGACGAGACAGCAACTGAGGTCAAATCGATACTTGATACACTGCGCGAGCTGCTTCATCCGGAGAATCGCGGACGCCGGCCGTACAAGTTTACAGCAGACCAAAAGCATTTAAGACTTGAACAATGGGTATGGAGGAACGCAAATGACACGG
>Ga0207804_100068_pt1 | contig 10683 bp, 12 predicted proteins | sample LuqExpMetageno46_FD_187804 | JGI IMG/M metagenome (GOLD analysis project Ga0207804, IMG submission 187804) | Tropical forest soil microbial communities from Luquillo Experimental Forest, Puerto Rico - Sample 46 (SPAdes) | ecosystem: Environmental > Terrestrial > Soil > Tropical forest ... | reverse complement strand
GGGGCTCGCTGCTGCCAGAAGACGGAAGATGGACGCCGGCACATATTCCCGGCTAGCCTGGCTGCAGGGCCCGGGGTATCCCATAGGTGCACGCGTACGACGGGCAGCGCGGGTGTCGTCCCCCCGGGCCCGCGTGCTGCCCAGGGCGCTGCGCCTGGTCCTATTTGACTCCAGTCAAGCCATGCCCCATACTGGCAGCAGCGGGGCGCACAGGGCACCCCCGGATCACAGGGATGGCACGCAATGAGCACCACCACCTACCAGGGCGGCAGCTGGAACCAGCTGGACCGCCACCTCACCGACGGCGCGCAGCGCGCCGACGCCCCCGGCTGGTCGGCCCGCAAGCTGGACCGCGCCCGCCGCTTCGACCGGCGCCAGCGCGGCGCGCAGCGCGACCAGGCCCGCCGCGTCCGCAGGGAGGGCTGAGCTGTGTTCGGAAACAAGGACACCGGGATGCACACCGGCTCGCCATGGCCGCATATGCAGCCGCATACCGCCGAGTCCCTGGCCGAGCTGCTGCGTGACGCTGACGACCAGGCTGAGCACGACGCCGAGAGCGCCTACGACGCGGCACTGGCTGAGGCTACGCTGCCGGTTGACCCTGAGAGCGAGCGGATGAACGCCGAGAGCGCCCGCACGCTGTGGTGCGGCTGGCAGCCGCCTGGCGGCCGGATTCCGTGGCCTGCCACCTTGGCCGAGCAGGCCCGCCAGGATGAGCTGGACCTCATCCGCTGGGGCACCGACGCGGGCTGAGCGCGGGGGCCGTGAGGGCCCGGGAGCTGTGACAGGCCCCCGGGCCCTCGCGCTGTCCAGGGCGCCTGCCCTCCCTATTTGACTCCAGTCAAGTCATGCCGCATACTGGAGGGAGCGGGCCCGCACCGGGCGGGCCCCGAGCAAGGGACGGCACGCATGTGCAACTGCACCAGCCACGTTCACACCTTCGTCTGCTACCTCCGCAACATCGCGGTCGACGCCAACCGCGCGGCCATGGGTAGCGGCAGCGCCAGGAACGCGCGGTAACAGAGATGAGCTACACCGACCACGCGGCCCAGGCCCGCAGCTACGCCAGCACGGCAGCCGCGGCTACCCGGCGCGCCGAGCGCGAGGCCCGCAACGCGGACGAGAGCTACCGCCACGCCGCGCGCAAGCGGCGCGAGGCGGCCCGGCTGACCCGGAACCCGGCATCATGGATGCCCGAGTATGGCCACATCCCGGCCGAGCACGAGCGCGAGGCGGCCACCTTCGTGCGCATCGGTGACCTCTACCTGCATTCCAGCTTCCGCGAGACCGGCCAGGCCGCGCGCTACCGGGAGCTGGCCGCGCGCTACCGGGCCATGGCGCAGTCATGACCACCATCACGACCCCCCAGGCCGGCCCCCGCACCACGGGGCCGGCCTCGGTCGCCTATGACCGCATTCCCTACGAGCCCCGGGTTCCCGTGGCGGAGGGCTTCCTGTATGAGGGCGAGGTCACCGTGATCGCGGGCCCGGGCAAGTCCGGCAAGGGGCTGACCCTGGCCGGCTACGCCGTCCGCGTGGCGCTGGGCCTGCCCCGGCCCGGGGAAGGGCGCGAGGTGCGCCACGAGCCGGCCCGCGTGCTGTGGATCGCGGGCGGGGCCGAGGATGACCCCATGCACGACCTGCGCCCGCGCTTCGAGGCTGCCGCGCTGTCCGCGGCCGGCATCTACGGCATGGCGCCGGGCGAGGCGCTGGCGGGCCTGGCCCGCATCCACGACCTGAGCGCGTGGGCCGACGGGTCCCCGGTGGAGGTCCCCCAGGACCGTGACCGCATCGCGGCCGAGGTGGCCGCGCTGAACGAGCTGGATCACGCGAACCGCGCTCCCGGCCAGGACGGCTACGCCGGCCCGGGCCCGCGCGTGGCGCTGGTGACCCTGGACCCGCTGAAGGGCCTGCTCGGGCCCGGGCAGAACCTGAACGCCGGCGCGCGCCGCGTGATGACGCCGCTCGCGCTGCTCGCGCGCGGGGCCCGCTGCGCGGTGGCGGTGATCCACCACGTAACCAAGGCAGGCCAGGTGCAGGGGTCCCCGGACGTGGTCAACGCGGTGCGGCTGGCCTTCACCGTGCGCCCGGGCAAGGGCGCGGCGCCGTCGGCGCTGTCGCTGTACGCCTCCAACATCGCGGCGCCGGATGACGTCGCGTTCACGCTCGCCGGCGAGGGCCACCTGGTGCATGCGGTGTTCACGGCCGAGGTGCCTGATGCTGCCACGGGACCCGGGGAGGTGCCGTCCACGCTGCGCCAGCGCATCGCCGCGCATGACGCGGCGCAGGACCAGGGCGCGCCCCCTGCCGCAGCTGCGCCCGGCACGCTGCGCTTGCTGCGGCGCCGGTACGACAGGGCCGGCCAGCCCGGGCGCGCGCAGGTGCTCGGGACCTACCGGGACCTGGCCATGGCGCGGACCGCGGCCGAGGAGGACGCCGGCGTGCCGCGGCTGCGCTGGCTCGCCGATGTGGCCACGGTGCGGGACCACGCCAGCGGCGGGAGCGTGACCTACGCGCTAGCACGCTAGCGCGCTATCACCAGGGCCCGGGAAGAGCTGCAGGAGCTTTCCCCGGGCCCTGTGCCATTGCCAGGGGAAGAGCTGCAGGCCAGGTAACCGCGAGGTGATGGCTTACCATGGGCCCGCCCCGGGGCGCGGGGGCCCGCGCCCCCGGGGCCTGCTCCCCCCGGTGGTGATGCACAGTTCCCGCCTGGTGATACCTGCAGCCGTACAATCCGGAACCATGAGAGCTGCAGGCCCGGCGCTGCGCCCTGCAGTGCCGGACCGCGCCTCATGGGCCTGGCCAGGCCTGCAGGGCGCGCCCTGCCCAGCGGGCCCCAGGGCGTGGCGCTTGGCAGCGTATGGCGGTAGGGCAGGGCTAGCGGTATGGCGTGCCCACTATGCCAGCATGCCCCTAGCGCTAGCGCTATGGCGGTATGGCTGTATGGCGTGCCTGTAATGCCATCTGTATGGCGCTGTAGCGGCCGTAGGCGGCCGATCGCAGCATGGCCGGTATGACCGCCTGGGCCCAGAGCCCACCTGCAGCGATGCCCGGGGATGGCCCTGGGCGGGCCCAGGATGGCCCAGGCGGCGTTATCGCAGGCCAGCGGGCCCGCAAGCGTATAGGCCCAGGCCAGGGCGCCTATGCGGCGCCCTGGGCGCAGGCATGGCCGGCCAGGCCTGGCCGGGCCCATGGCCCGGGAATGGGCCCAGGGCGCGCCAGGATCGGCGCAGCGGGCCCGGGGGCAGGGCCAGGCGGCATGATGGCAGGGCCGGCCCTGCCAGGGCGCCACGGCCCGCACAGCGGGGCAGCATCACGGGCCCAGGGCGCAGGCCTGCAGTGCGCAGCGGGCATCGGCCCAGTGCGCAGCGGGCAGCGGGCAGCGGGCAGCGGGCAGCATCACGGGCCCAGTGCGCCAGGCCAGGGCGCGCGGGCCCGGCCATGCCAGGCCAGCGGGGAGGGCCCAGGCCAGCGCCGAGCGCTGGCCGGCATGCTGGCCGCGCCGCCGCCGGCGCGGACCGGTCGCCCGGGTCCCATCCGGGCAGGCACGGGCCCCGGCTCCGCCCGGCCTTCCTCTCGCATCCCGCCGCCGCGCCGGGAAATATTCCCCCCGGCGCCGCCCCCGCTCCCCCGGGAAATATTCCCCCCGGCGCGCTACCCTGGAGCCGCCGCCGGCCCGCTCTCTCCCCCCGGGAGCCCCGGGCGGCCTGGCGCCCGGGGCCCTGCGGTCTCCCAAGTCCCGCTCCCCCGGGCGCCGCCCCGCCCGGTGCCGATTACCTGGCCATGCTGCAGGTCCAGTGTCCCGGGTGCCTGACCCAGGTCTTCCTCGAATGCACGTGCCCGCCGGATTACCTGGCCGCCGCCGCGGCCCACCAGCCCGGCTGCACCCACGCTGACATCGACGCGATGGTGCGCTGCCCCGACCCGGCCGCGACCGGCTGCTGCGCCATCGCCCACGACCACGCCGCCGCGGCCGACTCCTGCCCCGGCATCGCGGCGGGCCATCCCGGCGCGCCCTGCCCGGAGCCCGGCACCTGCCGGGTCTGGCGCGGGGCCGTCGCCGACGCGCTGCACCCGGCCTCCGATGGCACCCACCCGCTGTTCACGCAGGCCACCGGGGCGGTGAAGGACGGCGTGCTGCCGCCCTGCCCGGGCGGGCACTGCCACAAGGACACCGAGGGCTGCACGGTGTGCCGCCCGCTGATCATCACCGTCATGCCGGGCACCGAGCTGGTCCCGGTCCCGGGCGCGCTGCCGGTCCCGTCCCCGCCCGCCCCCTCGGCCGCGGGAGGTTAGCCGTGGCCCAGACTGCGATCGACGCCGCCATGAGTTCCAAGATGCTCAACGTGGTCCTGCCGACCGGCGCGGCCGGGGTGCCGGGCACCTGGACCGCGCTGGGCGCCTCGGCGATGAAGCTGAAGCTGACCTCGACCCTGTCCACCGGGTCGGCCTCGGGCACCGAGATCACCGGCTCGGGCTACACCGCCGGCGGCACCGCGTTCGCCAGCCAGTGCACGGCCAGCTCGGCGGGCTCCAACGTGACCATGCCCGCGGTCGCGGCGATGAGCTGGACCAACGGCGGGTCGGCCTGGTCCATCGTGTCCCTGGAGGTCACCGACTCCGCGGCGCTGCGGGTCTGGTGGGGCGCGTGGTCCGGCCAGCCGATCGCGGTCGCCAACGGGAACACTTTCCAGGTCGCGGTGGCGGCCATCAGCGCGGGCGGGTTCTAGCCGCCCCCCGGGCGGGGGAGGCAGGTGAGGCATGTCCGGCCAGAACTGGGTGTCCCTGCTCAACCCGTCCAGCCCGCAGTCCTCGGGCGCGGGCGCCGCGCTGAGCACCGCGACGACCGCCACGCTGTCCCCGGTCACCGGCATCCCCTCCGACCCCGCCCAGGTGTACCAGGAGGGCGCCTACCAGGGCTGGGCGCCGGGCCTGCTCATCCGCTACACCGCCCGGGGCTACATCACCACCACGGCCACCACCTGCAACGTCACCTTCCTGCTGGCCGCGAACAAGACCAACGCCGGGTCCAGCTACGTCACCCTGGCCACCACCAACGCCATCGCCACGCCGGCAGCGGCCAACACCGGCATCCAGTGGAAATTCGAGGCAGTATCCCGCTGCACGGCGTGCGCCACGTCCGGGAACACCATCGCCACCCAGGGCGAGATCTCCTTCGGCGCGCTGGCCGCGCAGACCATCCTGACCGCCACCGCGCAGGTCTGGGTCAGCCTGCCCAGCGCCTCCGGCGAGACCGCCGCCGCCGTGGACACCACCCAGGTCCAGGGCCTGTCCCTGCGCGGCACGCTGAGCGGCGCGAATGCCACCGTGCAGCTCACGCAGTGGCTGGTGGAGGCGATGTGCTGACATGAGCGCTCCGTCAGGCCCTGTCGCCTACGCCACGGTGGGCCTCAACGCCTACCCGGACGGGCACGCCACGCTGACCGCCTACGGGGTCATCATCGGCCCGGGTAACACGCTGGCCGCGCTGGCGGACGGGTGGACGTTCAGCGTCGAGGTGCCCCTGGCCTACGGGGCGGACGCCGCCTCCCTCGCGCAGGCCATCGGGGCGGCCATCGCCGCCGGATACGGGGGGCCGGCCCCGGGCGTCGTGCTGCTGTCCGCCCTGTAGGGAGCGGGGTGAGCCCCGGTGACGTGGACTGCGGTCGGCGGCCTGAACCCGAATGCCCTGACATCTACATCGACATTCTCGCTGACGCCATCTGCGGCAGGCAATCTATTTACTATCGGAATCGCGAATGGATCGAACAATACCGTATATGCTACTGCGCTATCCAGCTCTAATGTTACCTGGACTCCCGTAGGGCATATTCTCGGGACCTCGCAGTACTCGATGAGCTTTTTCATCGGGAAGGTCACTGCGGCCTCTGCCGCGACCGTCACGGTTACCTGGTCCGGAACTGCGCCTGCCCTGGCCGGGGCTACCGGACGCGAATTTCACTCTACTGTCGGCTCTTGGGCTATTGATAGCTACGGCACTATTAACAGTGCAGGCACGAATGCCTGGGCCTCGCTGACTCCCACGGTGAGCGGTGAGCTATACGTCGGCTTTGCTAATACATCAGCCGCTGCGACCGGGAGCACGACTGGGTACGTCTATACGTCTGATACTAACAATAATCAGTACGCCTATAACCTGAACTGTGCTGCCGGTACTCCGACGGCCCCGGCCTTTAGCACCTCGACCCAGCTCAACGGGGTCATGGTCCTGGTCCAGGAGACGGTCAGCGCGCCGCCCATGACGGTGACCGCCACGGCCACGGCAGGCGGCGGGGGCGGCGCGCTGATCCGGGTGACCGCGCTGACCGGCGCCAAGCCCGCCGCCCAGCAGCCGGGCGGCGTGGCCGGCACCGCGTCGGCCAGCTCTATCAGCTTCGACACGGCCATCACCGTGGCGGCCACCGGGTCGGTCGTGTACGGCGCCGCGGCCAACTTCAGCAACGCGACTTCGTTCACCGCTGACGCGCAGACCACGTTCAGCGATAACTACTCCAACAGCAGCAGCGGCGACCAGCTCGGCACGTTCCGGTCCACCGCCGCCACGTCGGCTACCGGCAGCCAGACCTACGGGGCGACCAACAGCGCGTCCGGGGCCACCGCCCTGGCCGAGATCCTGGCCTCGGGAACCATCGCGGAAGACGCCTCCGCCACGAGTGCCGAGGCCCAGTCGAATACGGCCACGTTCATCGCCAGCCCATCCTTCTCGCCGCCCTACGGGTCGCTGCTCGTCGCCCGCGTGGTGTTGCAGAACGGCTCCACGGCCATGACCTGCTCCATCACGGACACGTCCGGGCTGGGGCTGACCTGGACGCCGCTGAGCCAGCACTCCGTGGCCAACTCCAACTACGCGGGCGTGTGGATCGCCCAGATGCCTGCGGGGACTGCGGTAGCCGCCTCCTTGTCCGCCCCGGTCCCGGCCATCCCGCCCGGGTTCCGGTCCCCCATGGCCTTCCAGCACATCGTGCCCGCCGCGCCGCTCGTCCCGGCCCCCGCAGGAGTCCTGGAGCAGAACACGTTCGAGGGCGGCACCAGCGGCACCGGGATCAGCACGGGCAACAGCGGCGGCGCGTCCGGCCGGGCGTTTGACGCGGTGAACACGAGCGGAGCCGGCACGACCGCCCAGTTCTCCTCCGCCCAGGCCATGCACGGGACGCTGTCCGCCGCGCTAGCCTTCGCCTCCGGGGTCAGCTCCACCGCGTACCTGACCTGGAGCACCAGCGCGGGCGCCCTGCCCACCGTCTGGTTCCGGCTGTACGTCTGGCATTCCGCCTACCCGACCGTCAACACACGGCTCTGGCAGTGCGACATCGGCGGATCCACCCTGTGCGCCAGCGTCTACCTGATGACGAACGGGACGCTGCTGGTCGGCAACACCAGCTCGGCTACCATCACGCAGAGCACCACGGTCGTCCCGAACAACGCCTGGTACCGGATCGAGGGCTACGTCACGGGCAGTGCCGCGGCCGGCCAGACCGAGCTGAAGATCTTCACTACGCCGGACGGCCCGCTGTCCTCCCCGGCTGAGACGAACACCTCCGCGGCTACGCAGAACACGGGCGGCGTGCCGAGCGCCTACCGCTACGGGTCGTTCGCGGCGGTCACCGAGACCAGCGCCTGGACCTGCTACCTGGACGACATCGGGCTGTCCGGCACCGGGTACCTGGGCCCGGCCGGCACCGGCATCACCGGGGCAGCCGCGCTCGGCGCCCAGGCCCAGCTGAGCGCCCCGGCTGCCGTCCAGGGTGCCGGCGCTGTCCTCGGCGCGCAGGGCTCGGTCGGCACCCCGGCCGCGGTCACCGGGGCGGGCGCGGCCCTGTCCGGGCAGGCTCTGCTCGCTGCTCCCGGTGCCGTGCAGGGCGCGCCGGCGGCACTGGCCGCCACCGCCTCGCTGGGCACGGCCGCCGCTCAGGGCGCGGGCACGTCCCTGGCGGCCCAGGGCTCGCTGGCCGCCGTCCCGGCCGTCCTGGTGCCGGGCGCGGCTGCCCTCGGTGCCGCCGGGTCCCTGGGCACGGCTGCCGTCCAGGTCGCCGGCGTCGGCCTCGGCGGCGCCGCCTCGCTGACCGCCGCCCCGGCGGTGCTGGTACCCGGTGCCGCGGCCCTGGGCGGCCAGGCTCAGCTGGCCGCTCCCGCCGCCGTGCAGGCCGCGGGAGCCTCGCTGGGCGCGGCCGGGTCCGTCGGCACCCCGGGCGCCGTCCAGGCCGCAGGAGCCGCGCTGGGCGCCGCCGGGTCGCTGGCCGCCCCGTCCGGGCTGGGCGCCGGCACGTCGCTGGGCGCCGCCGGGTCGCTGGGCTCGGCGGCCGTGCTGGCGGCCCCGGCGGCGCTGAGCGGCACGGCCTCGCTGGGCACGGCATCAGCCCAGGCCGCGGGCGCAGCGCTGGGCGCTGCGGGCGTGCTCGGCACGGCATCGGCCCAGGCCGCCGGCTCTTCCCTGGCCGGGGCCGGCCAGCTGGCTGCCGCGGCGGGCGGGACCGCGTCCGGGGCGGGCGCCCTGGCCGCGCAGGGCTCCCTGTCAGCCGCCGTCACCCTGCGCGCGGGAGCCTCCCTCGGCGGCACGGCCCAGCTGGCCGCCCCGGACGCCGTGCAGGCCGCTGGCGGCTCGCTGGCCGCCTCCGGGTCACTCGGCACGCCCGGCGCCGTCCAGGGCGCCTCAGGGGCGCTCAGCGCCGCGGGATCGCTGGCTGCTCCCGGCGCCGTCCAGGGCGCGGGCGCGGCCCTGGGCGCCCGGGGATCGCTGGGGCCCCCGGCTGCCGCCCAGGGAGCCGGAATCGCGCTCGGCGCGCAGGGCTCGCTGTCGGCCTCGGCGGCCGGGGCGGTGCCCGGCGCGGCCACCCTGGCCGGGGCCGCCTCGCTGGCCGGGGCTGCGACGCAGCTGGCGGGGGCCTCGCTGGCCGGCACTGCCATCCTGAACACGCCGGCCGCGGCCCAGGGGGCGGGCGCGGTGCTGGCTGCGCAGGCTCAGCTGAGCGCCGCCCCGTCCGTCCTGGTGCCCGGTGCCGCGGCGCTGGGCGGCCAGGGCTCGCTGGGCCCGGCTGCTGCCCTGGCTGCGGGGGCCGCGCTGAACGGGACCGGCTCGGTGACCATGGCCGCGGTCCTGGCCTCGGCGGTGCAGCTGGCCGCCCAGGGCTCGCTGGCCGCCCAGGGCTACATCGCCGGGGCCGCCCTGCTGGCCGCCGCCGGGCAGCTGCAGGCCGTCACGGCCGGGTTCCTGGTCACCGACGCCGACTCCTGCCACGGCGAGGACTCCGGGTTCACCTTCATCGCCGACACCGACGGCTGCTCGATGACCGAGCTGTCACCGTCCGTGGAGATTAGGGATTCTGACAGATCTTCTTGCGCCGAGTTCGAGCTGACCCGCTGGGTGACGGACAGTGACTCCTGCCGCGCGGCCGAGGCGGGCGGCCCGTCCGGCCCGGTGACCGACACCCCGGATCACTGCACCGCGGCCGACGGGGGCGAGAGGCTGTACCTGGCCGATGCCGAGGCCTGCTCGGCGGCCGAGAGCGCCCTGGTCGAGGTCTACACCTACGAGCCGGCCTGGGAAATCAGCACGGGCGGCGGCTGGCGCCTGGTCTGGCAGCACCCCGAGCGCGGCCCGGTCACGGTCGCGGAGTCCCCGGGCCCGACCCGGGCGCTCATCGAGCTGGCTCATACGCTGAACGCCGCGCAGTCGGTGCGCTTCCTCTCTGACTCCGATGCCTGCCAGGCGGGAGAATCCCAGGTCAGCGCGCTGGTACTGACCGCGGACATCAGCAGTGCCATACAGATGGCAGTAGAGGTAATGCAGGCATGACATAGTGCTACTCGTATGGCGGTATAGCTGTATATACTGACCTCTCTGCTATCAAGGTAGCAAGTACCTATGTATGGCTTGACCTTACTGCCATACATATATATCCTGTCACCATGAGTGATGAGCACAAGTTCCTCGTGCGCCTGGCCCCTGAGCTGTACAGGAAGCTGCGGAGGGCCTCTGGCCTGGAAGGACGCAGTATGACGGAAATCACGCGCGAGGCCCTGGCGATCCGCCTCCAGCTGCCCGGTGACAAGGTTGACGCGCTGCTGGAGCGGATGGGCTACGAGCGGGAGACGGCTCGCCTCGGCTGGGACGACATCATGGCCGCCACCAGCGAGGATGCCGTCAGCGCGAACGGCTCGGAGGCTGCCGGCGCCCTGGTGGCAGCCTCCGCCGACCCTGACACGGAGAACTTATGCTTCGGCGTATAAAAGCTTGCTTTGCTGCGGCAGTGAAGTACAACTTCGATCCCGCATCAAGCTGCCCCGCCCGGCCGGTCAACGTCAGCGGCCTCGCCCTTAAGCAGACGCCGCGTGCGGGGGTGCTCACCCCCGTTCAGTTCTCGCCTCCGTCACACGCCTCCCGGCGGTATGGCTGGAGAGCTGAGTGCCTCGGCGCAAGGACCGCACAGCCGCGCTGCCGGCGGGCCCGGCCCGCGGCGGAAGGGTACCTGCCGGGCGGGCGGGGCTCCCGTGACTCATTTAACGGAAGACGGCAGGTTCCGTCTTCCGTCTTTCCTGCCATCCTGGGGACGGGGAGGTGCTCCTGATGCCCGCTGCGACGGTGACCCCGGCGGTCCGCTCGGCGGTGCTGCACGGCGTGGCCATGGTCCGGGCGTCCCTGGACGGCTACGGCGGCGACATCCCCTTC
>Ga0207804_100053_pt1 | contig 11641 bp, 7 predicted proteins | sample LuqExpMetageno46_FD_187804 | JGI IMG/M metagenome (GOLD analysis project Ga0207804, IMG submission 187804) | Tropical forest soil microbial communities from Luquillo Experimental Forest, Puerto Rico - Sample 46 (SPAdes) | ecosystem: Environmental > Terrestrial > Soil > Tropical forest ... | reverse complement strand
AGTGCGACCAATGATTGCAACAGAGAAGTTGCCGCTGCGGAGGGCTCGAACTCCCATTTGTGCTTAACCTCCAGACTGCCAACAACGGACGTAAATCAGCCACGGGCCGGCTCCGCCGGGCTGCCCTCGTACATGGCGGTGAGCAGATTCATCTCCTTGAGGACCAGGGACAACGGCAGAAGTGTTGTCTCCCGCTCAATGATCGCGCCGCCCATGACCGTGGCGCCGAAGTTGACCGCGCAGCCGTCCTGGATGTGGGTCCGCTTCACCTTCAGCATCATGTTTTCCAAGGTGTGAAACTGCAGGAAACCGTCGATAACAGAATCGTTGCCGAAGCTCACAGCATTCCAGTCGGAGCACTGCATAGGCTGGATCACGATCGTCCTGCGGCCGATCTGGCATCCCATCCACCGGAGGACAGAGTTCGCGAGGGCAGTTCCGGCGCAAAATCCCAGAGTCCCCCTGCACCAGATGAAGAAGCAGTCCTGCGCGAAAAAGTAGGCGAAGTGCCGCCAAGACCAGAAGGGCGTCGAATGATCAGCTCCCCATTCGCTGCCGACGAGGGACTTCTTGATCGCCACGCAGAGCAAGACAAGGTTGACTTCTGTGAGCAGTAGCGCCATGACCGAGGTCGCGATCGAGTGACTGCCCAACCGCAACAAACAGATGTACAGAATGGTGAAGATAAGCCCCTCGGCGAGGCGCAGTATGCCAATACCGAACAGGTCGTTCAGGAGCACCCGGGCGAGGAAGACGGGGAACGTCGGCGGTTTGTGTGTCTCATTCGTCGTCTCAAGTGCTGGCCTTGCAAATTTCACTGGCGGGTTTCCTGCCACAGTAATTGGCTCGCCGGGCCGTGACCACATCTGTCGTCGGAACTGTATATCGTTGGCCGGTGTGGAGACGCCCAGGAGAAAGTTGGAGGGGAATTGCCCGGACTCTGCCACGCAGTTGTTACCGGCGAAGAAATTGCGGGGCATATCGAGGCGCCGTAGCTTGAAGTGTTCGGCACCATAGTCAAGCATGCCGGTGAAACAACTATGGGACCAGAACACCTGCGAGTCGGCGCTGGCAAGCTCGGGGACCAGGTTGAACATGACGTCGCACTCCGAGGCACCCACACGCGGGAAACGCATCCCAGCGAGCGCCCGCAGATATTGCCCAGTGATGGTCCAGGTCCAACGTTCCTGGATGGCGTTCATCCTTTTCATTCGGTGCATGATAAGAGCACCCCGAAGCCCGCGCGAAGGGTAGAGCCCCGGCGAGGCGGCCGTACATCGGATGAAGAGGCAGCCAAGCACAGAGGTCACTACGACGATTACCCAGTTGGTAATGAACGCGTAGACGGTCAGGTGCCAGACGATCTTGAACAGCGGTGTCCCGCTGAAATATGCGCTGGAAAGCTCAGCTTCGCCAGTGGGTATGAAGCTGCGAGCGAGCCACAAGATCGCGGCAGTGGGGACCACGGTGAGGCAGAAAGAAAGGATAATCCCCATCAGGATGTTGAGCGTCTCCAGTAAGCACCTCGGACACCGGTACTGGCATATGTTCGCCGTGCGCTTTAGATCCGTGCAACGGCCAACGAGGCGTGCGGGAGATCCTTCCCACATCTCGTGCGAACCCACGTCGCTGAGGATGGGGGTAAACGGAGTGATCCAAGCGCCGGAGCCCACCTTCACATTGTTGGCGACGGCGGCCCGCATCCCAATCTTGCAACCGCTCTCGAGATGAACCGGACCAACGTGTACGTACTGCCCCGACCACCTCGTGGTTTGGATGTAAGCCCCGGTCGCGATGGCAACGTCGTCCTCGATGGAGATCAAGTCCAAGGGTCCCGATAGGTAAGCATCGTGCGCACACTGAAGGTTCTCGCCCACGGTCGCGCCAAGCTGCCGCAAGACGAATGCCATCACCGGTGCGCTGCGATACACCGCCCGCAGCGAGATGAGAACCACGTTCTCCATCCGTCCAATGCACCAGATTCGCAGATGCGTCTTGCTCCACTTGGAGTACATACCCGGGGCTACGTGGTTCTTGTGACTATCACCACCCATGAAGAGCTTGATCACCATGACCCAGAGCAGGCTGGCGAAGGGCAGGACGAGCGCGAGCAAATATACGAAGCAGCCGGCCATGATGTACGCGCCGATGCCCGCAGTTGTAAGGAATCTCCCGACGTCGGCAACGGCCAGGCCAATGACGAAGGCCGCCAAGCCCGGGGAATACAAGAGAGTCGCAAAGAGGACCTGCAGGATGGTGAAGTATCCGACGGGAAGCACCGCGTCCTCATCGTGTGTAGCGATGTGCTCGTCGGATTTCGCAGGAGGTGTAGCGGCCTGGGAATCCACGTGAAGCACACGCGGTCGGCTGGCCACCTTTCGCGCAGTGTTGCAGTCACTCAGCAACGCCCGGACGGGAATGACCCATCCTGCAGCGTGCAGTTGCAGCGCCAAGCGCGCGACGGCGATCGAAGTTCCACCCGCTTCAGAAAATCGATCGTCCAATCCCAGCTGCATCTCGAAGACAGATCTGCAGATCGCCAGCACTTCCTCACACGCAGGGTTCATGGCCGCCCCGGCACCATCTGGATCGACTGGCTCTTCCCCAGAGTCCGGCGCACCGTTCGTTGTGTGCCTGCGGATCCCTTCCGTCTCGGGCACGGCGTTTCTCTTCGCATTGAATAAATTGGGCAAGCACTTCCGGTCGATCTTCCCCGAAACCGGCTGCATCATGAACTTCTCTACCGAATAGATCCTCTCAGGGACCGATGGCGGTGGAACTTGTTGGGCGAGGGTCGCCGTCACGCGAGCGGCCCACTCCGCCGGGGCCGGAGCGACCACCGATCTATCTCCATTGCGGACCGAAGGCGCAACCACGAAGGCGACGAGCATCTCGTTCTGGCAGTCCAGAACAGCTGCCTCGATCTCAGTGAATTGCGTCTGAAGAATGTCCTCAACAGCCTGTGCCTCGACGCGGTGCCCGCGCACTTTGAGCTGCTTGTCGATTCGGCCTAGAAAGTGCACGCGCTGCGATTGGATGTCGATTTTGCATTTGTCCCCGGTGCGGTAGAGGCGGCCGAACTGAGCATGCGTGATGAACTTTTCGGCGGTTTGCTCCGGCAAGTTGCGGTATCCGCGCGCCACCTGCACCCCTCCGATGCAGAGCTCACCGACCTCCCCGTGTGGAAGCGGGCGGAGCTGGTCGGGCTCGAGGATGACATAAGTAACGTTCGCGAATGGTGAGCCGATGGTGACGAGTTCCCCAGGTCGCAAGCTCTGACGACTGGTGTCGGTGCTCGCCTCTGTGGGGCCGTATGTATTAATGATCTGCCGTCTGCCCCGGCTCCAGGGCTCCACGAGCGCGCTGGGAAAAGCTTCGCCTGCCGGCACGATATAGCGGCACAGTGGATATGCAAGGTCCACCTCAGGGGTTGGTGTGAGGGTGGTGAGAAGCACCGGCGGACAGAACAGCACGGTGACTTCACTTTCGCGGAGGACAGTGAGAAAGTCTGGGCCGGAGCAAATCTGCTCCTTGGTAAGCAGAACCACAGCGCATCCCGATACCCAAGCGCTGTACATCTCGGAAATGCTGCCGTCGTATCCCATCGATGACGTAAGCGACGTCGCGTCCATGCCTGGAAGCAGATCGAAGTAATCGGCGTAGCTCAGCGCCAGGTTCACGTAACCGGCGTGCGGACACTCCACTCCTTTCGGCATTCCTGTAGTTCCGCTCGTATAAAAGATGGTCGCGAGGCGCTGCGTGGGGTCATCCAGCCAGGGCGGCGGCTCTCGTCGGGGCAATATCTCCGGCAACCCTAAGACGTCTAGCGTCGGCAGCTCTCTGAACTTGTCTTGCCCTCGGGTTAGAACGAGCACTGGCTGTGCGTCGTTGAGCATGTGGGTGATCAGGGCGTCCGGCAAAGTAGCGTCGAGGACCATTACGGTGCCGCCAGCCCTAAGAATGCCGAGGTGGGAAGCCACAATCTGTGGGTTGTCCTGCGACATCGATACCGCTACGACTTGATCCGGGCCTGTGAGGAAAGGAGAAACGGCCGACGCAACAATTTCTGCCAGGGCATCGAGTTCAGCGAATGTCAGGGATTCTCCGGTGTGGGGAATCTGCAAAGCCGTGAGATGCGGGAACCTCTTGGCAGAACGGCTGAACACTTCGGTGAGCCACTTGACGCCATTCTGATGCGGTACGTTGACCAGGTGGCCGTCGTCAAAAACATCCGTCAAGCTGTATGGGCAAGTGTCCGCCTCGGACGGCACCTTCTCCGCCGCCCAAAGGTACCGCCTCCACGCCACAAACGTTAGCGCGAACAAAATGGCGAACGTGGCGGTTATGAAGATAGCTGCCACGGTTTTTCCCTCCCATGCTCGGGAAGTCCAGACCGCTAAGTGCCTTGCCTAAGATGAACTCCCTTGGCTTCAGGCAGTGCGTTTTAGTCGAGGTGTCGCTGAAGTGTTACAGTGCGGCGGATGTCCAAGATAACGCAATGCGGGCCGCTGGCCATCATTTCCGAGTGGCGAAGTTTGCAAAGGGATCACATCCAAACCATGCTTCTCTATCAGTCTGAATGCGTTCGTGTCAACATAGTGTACTCTCAATGCGTTTTGGACGGATAGTCGTTATCAACTTATTCGTCTGTATTCTCCTTCGGTGGATTCACAGGCGGCAGGACCGGGGGGCGTCGTATCTATGTCACGTGTCTGGAGCTGCAACGAGTGGGATCCGCTCGAGGAAGTCATAGTCGGCAATCCGCTGAAGGCGCGATATCCAACGCCGGACCTAAGCACCCAGCTGGCAGAATTCTCCGATCGTTCACTCGCTGAAATTCCGCGTGGCCCTTTTCCGCAACGGATCATTGAAGAGACGGACGAGGATCTAGACGAGTTTGCACAGATTCTGGAGAAGGCGGGCGTAACGGTAAAGCGTCCGGACACCTGGCGCCACGAAGCAACTTTCTCGACCATCAACTGGGAAGCCCAGGGGTACTATAACTATTGCCCGCGGGACATCATGCTGGTGATTGGTGACCAGATCATTGAAACACCCACTGTGATCCGCAGCCGCGCTCAGGAAACGTTCAGCTATCGCACGCTGCTGATCGACTACATGAAGTCGGGCGCACGGTGGTACAGCGCGCCGAAGCCGATGCTTTTAGACTCGCTTTTCGAAGGCGTCGATCTGAAGAAGCCTACGCCGCGCAACGGCGAGCCTGTCTTCGACGCGGCAAACGTCCTGCGTTTGGGCCAGGACTTGATCTATCTAGTCAGCGCCACGGGTAATGAAATGGGCGGCGAATGGTTGCAGGGCATACTAGGCAATCAATATCGAATCCATTTCCTCAAGGACGTATATTTCGGCAGCCACATCGACTCGACCCTCGTGGCCTTACGTCCTGGGTTGATCCTGTGCAATCCGGGTCGTCTCAACGACCATACGCTGCCGGCGGTATTGAAACAGTGGGAGGTCATCTACGCTCCTCCAATGGAAAATACGGACAGGCATAAACCCGAGTACATTTCCAAAAGCATCGGTAGCGATTGGATCGATATGAACGCGTTTAGCCTTAATCCGAATCTGGTTGTCGTCGACCGGAACCAGCCCTCGCTCATCAAACTTCTCGAGAAGCACGGCCTCGACGTCATCCCATTGAAATTGCGCCATTCCAAGCTGTTAGGCGGCGGACCCCATTGCGTCACCTTGGACATTCGCCGTCGTGGCACCCTGCAGCGGTACTTCGATTGAGCGCTACTGGCCGTGCTCGGTCGACGCGGGATTTGGCGCCTGGAGGACAGAAGCTGCGCTCCATCTTCTTCTTCGTCGCAAGCGGCCGGATGCTTCGAACCAATAGCTACGAGTCTGATGATGTCCTGTCGGCTTCTCGACTGGAAGATCCAGCAACCTTCGCAATTGTTCGCTGCAACTAGGAAACTCCTAATTGCCTTTCGCCGTTGCACATAAGAACGTTGGGTTCGTCGGCTTGCCACAAAGGTGGCTGAGTGCTGATACCGATTCGTGGTGGATGGTTGGCTGTGGCCTAATTAAGCTTGCCGGGCGCGTACGCTCCCAATTAGTTCGGTTTGGACCGGTCCGGCTGTGCTAATCTTAATGCGCGGAGACCGTCGCTCTCCCAAAACTTGGCGCTAGGAGGAATCATGCACGCAACTTCAATCCGTTTCTCGAAAATGCCGTTCTTGATTTTGACCACGCTCCTGGTCTTTTTCTGTGCGGCCGCAAGCAGCGCTCAAACCCTCAAACTCCCGACTCCAAAGATCTACGCGCAACAACTCGTGAATGACACACTGGCCGCGAACCCTGACATCATGGGTCTCGAGATCTCTGCCGCTTATGCCCAGAAGGACAAATGCACCACCATTGCCTCCGACGAGGAATTGGGTATCGGTGAGAAGTGCGATCAAGACGAGTACTCCGTCATGAAGAACAACATGCCCTTCGCCGATAAGACAACGGAACATGGCAAGGAATTCTTCGACGTCAACGTTCCTATTCACGACGCAAGCGGCAAGATCCTGGCCGTAGTCGGAGTTGATTTCCAACCCGATCCCAAACAAACGGCCACCCAAGCGTCCGAGCGGGCCCAACAGATCGCCAAGCAAATTGAAGCAAAGGTCCCATCCAGGGAAAAACTCTTCGAACCGGTGAAGTAATTACAGGCAAAAAGGAGCCTTATCGCTGCGGTTCGTAAGGGTGATGGAGCCAGCCATCCATCTCTGCAATCGCGATGGTCCATCGGCACCCGCGAGTTAGGTTAGTGCGGCTGCGTGCGTTTGCCTGCATCCTTGCGCTCGTCACTCACTCGGTGAAACACTCTTCCCCATGAAGCGCTGTTGTAGCCGGTCTCAACTGGCGTGCTCCCGCGTTGCTTGAAAAGCGATTAACTATGGTGAGCGCAGAAATGCACGGCGCTGCGCGTCCAATGAGCGTAGCTCAGCCAGTTGACAACACCGACTGGCTGAAGACCGCCGCAATCATCCTGGTCCTGGTTGACCATTTCGGTTATTTCTTCGCAGAAGACGACCAGTGGTGGGGCGTATTCGGACGCATGGGAGCGCCGCCGTTCTTTTTCCTGATGGGATACGCGCGAACTCGGGCTGTCCCGTTCCGCTGGATTTGGCTTGGTGTCGGCTTGACTGCACTCGACAGTTGGAACAACGAGTGGGCCTGGGTGGCTCCGAACATTCTTTTGAGCTTCGCACTCATCCGCCTGGCACTTCCTTATGTGCGGGCCTTTTTGCAACGCCACTGCTGGATAGCCTTCGTCCTCCTCGTTGCCGCACTTTTGGCGCTACTACCCATAGCGGGGAAGATTGTCGATTACGGCGCAGAAGGATGGCTCTGGGCGCTGTTCGGACTATGCCAGCGCATCTGTTGCGACGGCAGATCGGCTACGCAGGTGGACGGCGCATCCCAAGGCTCGGCGCCGCCTGTGCACGTTAGAGATGAGAACACGGGCTTAATGCGCCTGCTGGCCTGCTTTGTCGCCACGGTCGTCTACGTCTGGCAAGAACAAAAGGAATTCTCGTTTTCACAAATACAACTCGCCGCCTTCATCGTTGGCATTAGCTTTTTGTCCCTTACTTTGTGTCTATTTCGGCGTGGCCCGAGCCGCATCCAACCGCCACAAAACATCACCGGCATTTTGCACTTCATCGGCCGGCGTACTCTCGAGCTTTACGCCATACAGCTTGCCGGTTTCGAACTTCTCACAAAGTTGATGCCCGATCTCGCCCCCTGAGCCAAGTCCGGATCGAGATGTGGAAGTGTCGCCACTTACGAGTTAACTCCGCCTCGCGGAAAAGGGAGCAAACTGTCTCCCGCGGCTACGCTTCTGCGAGAGCCGTTTGCACGAACGTTTCAAGGCAGCAAGAACCCTGACTCCCGCGAAGTCCAAGAGCTGTATCGGAAGGTTAGGTGTGATGCGGCAGGGTGTACGAGGCGCTTTCGATACAGCGACTTAGCTGGCTCGCGTCGAAGCACTGGGATGGGGCGAGGTTGGGGTTGTGGTTTCAAGCCGCATATTTGTGTCGAAAGGGTAGAGCGGAGTTGGATCTGGACCGCAGTAAGCCTCTCGTTAACGCGCACCGGTCCACCACAGATGGGGCAGATCAGAGAGTACGAGTGCACCCGAGGCAGGCATGACGATTCGTCCGTTTGTCAATGCTCGACTTCTTCGTTGCGATCGTGATGTTCTCCATCGGGCTGCGCATCAGCGGCGGAGAGTTGCTCGATGTCTGGCACAACCCCGGTTATTTACTCGCATGCTGCTGGCAAACTGCATCCTAATCCCTCCGCTGAGTTTCCTGCTGGTTTATGTACTTTCGCTGCAGCCAGAAGCAAGGATTGGCTGTTAGCCGCTATTCCCGGAACACCGATCGCTTTACAGTTCACACGGCAAGCCAAAACGCGGCCTGCCTTCACAGCTGCCGTGACCTTCGCGCCATCCGCGGTTAGCTTGCCACGACTCCATTCGCATCCGAGTTATGCCAGCTAAGCTGCATCGGCGGTCTCGATTGGTGGCAGCATCGCGCGGAATCCCAAACGCACAAGGCACCTCGGCGCGCGTATTATAAGCATCAACCCTGCAGGAGGACTTCACCATGACTCTTGAAACACCCGCCTCCGACACAGCCTACATCAATCGTGCTCTCGAAGCCTGCATCCTCATCGGCCTCGCCGTTCTGTTGGTCGCCGCTTGCCTCGGGATTCTGCGTCCTTTCATACCGCTGATGGCTTGGGGAATCATCATCGCCGTGGCCGCCTACCCGGCGTTCCAAAAGCTGCAAAGCGCGGTCGGTGGGCGCGGAGGTCTTGCCGCCACCATATTCAGCGTCGTTCTTCTCGCTATCTTGATCATTCCAGTCTTTCTGTTGGCGGAGAGCCTGGTTGGGGGCGTTCAGACCTTGGTTGCACACACTAAAGATGGCACCCTAACCATCCCTCCGCCACCCGACAGCGTCGCTACATGGCCCATCATTGGCCCACGGCTCAACAAACTGTGGTACACGGCATCCACCAACTTGACCTCAGTGTTCCAGCGGTTCGCTCCCCAGATCACGTCCGCCATCCCCGCATTGCTCTCAGCGTCGGCTGGACTCGCCCTCACCGTTCTGCAGTTCGTCTTGTCCATCGTCGTGGCCGGCGCGTTGTTGGCGAACGCACGCGCCGCTTCCGAAGCCGCTCGCGCCCTGGCTAATCGCCTCTTTGGCGAAATGGGGCCTGAATTCCACGAACTCATCAGCTCCACCATCCGCAGCGTGACCACTGGAATTCTCGGCGTTGCCATTATCCAGACCTTCTTCGCGAGTGTCGGATTTTTTGTCTTTGGATTGCCTGGTGCCGGTGTGTGGGCTGTAGTTTTCCTCATTGCGGCCGTGCTTCAAGTGGGTGTGATCGTACTGGTTCCCGCAGTGCTTTATGCATTTGCGATTGCCAGTACCACCAAGGCCGTCATCTTCTTGATTTGGTGCCTCTTCGTCGGCCTGATGGACAACTTCCTGAAACCCATACTACTCGGTCGCGGCGTTGCCGTTCCGATCGCAGTGGTATTTCTCGGCGCAATTGGTGGATTCGCTGCCATCGGCATCATTGGCCTCTTCATCGGCGCAATCGTCTTGTCGGTCGGCTACAAACTGTTCCTCGCTTGGCTTGAGCCGCCAACCACGGCCACCGAGAGCAGCTAAAAACTTTTCCGGTGCCCCGTTCAAGCGAGCTAGCGCGAGCTTGAGCGCGGAATCGCGCTGGATCACCATGGCTGTGTGTGCCCATCCTTTCGCGTTCTTTGTGTTCAGTGCCATGACATCCTTTACAGGGATGTCATGGGACGACCTGTAAGGCATGTCGTGGGACTAACAGCAACGAGTAAGACCAGGAGCATGCTTAAAATCAAGGAGTGCATTTTCGAGATACGGATTGAAGTTGCGGCATGATTCCTCCCTGCGCCAAGTCTCTGGGAGATTTGAATGATCCGCCTGATATCAAGGTTATCACCTTGGCGCCAAGCCGACGAATCCAACATTCTTATCAGCAAGGCGAAAGGCAACTAGAAGTCTCCTAGGCTCAGTTCACTGGGGTTGTCGCCAGTGTGGACCGGCCGGTAGCCTCAGGTGGGATGCTACACTTGAACGTTCAGTGGGTGGAACTGTTATCAACCGTCGCTTCGACTTTTACGTCCTCGGCCACCAGTGATCTTTGCCGAGAACTGAATCGCACGGTTCAGGCCTAGGACGGCGTCCCTGTTTGAACATTCGTCCAGTGTCCCCGATCACTGACAAGTCAGGGCCCGCAGGTCCAAACTGGCTATCTCAATGAATTGCTGCTCGGCCAAGCACCAGTTGTCGAGGTGAAATGTGGCTAAAGAGGATACGAAAGCCGCGTTTAAAAAGAGTCGAGCGAGCTCGAGAACTAAGAAGAAATCTCCAGCGCGCGCGACTTTAACCAAGTTGTCTGCGAAAACCTACTCCGACAGCACTCCCTTCGACCGTATCCAGTATCTGCAAGCCAAGCTTATTCTGCAGCCCAACCGATTTACCTCGGTTCAGAGCTTCCGAGAATTCGGACAACATGTAGAGAAAACAGCCAAGAAAACCGGCGTTGGTTTCATCGCCGACCCCAAAGCTGGGCACCGGCCCGAGGTGCGCGAGGTTAACTTCATCGACACACCGGACTTTCGGCTCTACAACAATGCTTTCATCCTTCGGCGGCGCATTCGCTACGACGACGGCTTCCCAGTTGGTGACCCCGAGATTGTGTTCAAGTTTCGCCATCCCGACGAGCAGACCGCGGCAGCGGTGGATGTACGACCCAGGATTGCCGGTAAGTACCGCATCAAGTTCAAGACAGAGGCACTGCCATTGAAGGGCCAGGTTGGTGGATATCGCCTCCTCTACTCGCACAACTGTCAGTTCGGCGTGAGTCAAGTACACGAGGGTGATCGCCTTTCAATGGCCACGGTGACCAGAGTCTTCCCGGCGCTTGCCGCCCTAAAGGAGTCGGATGAAGAAAAGCTGCAGCTAGTAAACGAGGTGATCGTGGAGGAGGTGCTGTTACCGCTTGGTCTACTGGACTTCGGCAAAGGACAGGTCGCCAAATGCGATGTTGCGTTGTGGCGGACACGCGGCGATCATCGACCCCTGGTGGGAGAATTTGCCTTCCAGGTGAAGTTTCCGAGTAGAAAATCCGTTGCCGAAAAATCCAAGAGGCTGGTGGCGCAATTTTATGTCGCCCTGCAGCACGAGGTGGCGGATTGGATGGATCAGGGCATTACTAAAACCGCGATGGTATACCGGCTGAAAGGTAACGAGCCCCAAACCCACGAATGAAGGGGCGACAATGACGGTAAGACTTGGCATCTAACTGCAGATCGTTACGGTTCAATCATGATCATGGAGCCATGAGTGCTCACGGCCCCAAATCGGTTACTGGATCGCTGAATTGCAAGAAGTCAATCGGCCTCCTTTCCGAACGGATTGCTCCAGAAATAACTGGGAATATTCTCGCCTTGATGAAACCCACTAGTGGGCTGTCGCAAAGTAACCATTACTAGTTGTTAAGCTTCTAAGCTGGTATGGCGACCAGCAGCGAAGTCACCCTTACCAGCGGCGAACGTTCGGAA
>Ga0207804_100050_pt1 | contig 11862 bp, 10 predicted proteins | sample LuqExpMetageno46_FD_187804 | JGI IMG/M metagenome (GOLD analysis project Ga0207804, IMG submission 187804) | Tropical forest soil microbial communities from Luquillo Experimental Forest, Puerto Rico - Sample 46 (SPAdes) | ecosystem: Environmental > Terrestrial > Soil > Tropical forest ... | reverse complement strand
GGCAGCGGCGCAAGCCCGCTTGCGGCTAGTCGCTCGACGTAGCGGCGCACAACGCTTGCATCCATGCAGAACTGCGTCTGCACGAATTGTGCGCCGGCGGCGATCTTGGCCTTCAACCCCTGCGGCTGCCATCCGGGCAGCGGATCGACCGGATTGTCCGCCGCGCCGAGGAAGAAATCGCATTTACCCGCGACCTTGCGGCCGGTCGGCAGTTCGCCGGCATCGCGCAGGCGTCGCGCGCTGTCGAGCAGCTGGCGCGCATCGAGATCAAATACCGGTTTGGTCTCCGGCTGATCGCCGACGGAAGGATCATCGCCGCGCAGCATCAAGAGATTGCGCACGCCACTCGCCGCCGCCGCGATCAGATCGCTCTGCAGGGCAATACGATTACGATCGCGGCAGGTGAGTTGCAGGATCGGCTCGATCTCGGCCTCCACCAGCATCGCCGCGGCAACGCCCGCAGCCATATGCGGACGCGCGCCTGCGCCGTCGGTCACGTTCACCGCATCGGCGAGACCTTTCAGCGGCATCGCTTTCGCAAGAAGCGCGTCGCGGCTGGCGGCAACAGGCGGTGTGATCTCGGCCGTCAGCACAAACCGGCCGGCACGTAAGCGTTCGGAGAGGGTCATTACGGGCATGCACCTCGCAAAATCCGATGGACCTGGCAAGGGCGCGGGTGCTTAGTCTGCGCAATCGAGAGGTCGCCAATGGCCAACGTCATTACGTCGCTGGAAGACGCGCTTGCCTGCATCGGCGACGGCACAATACTCGTCGTGCCGCGCGAAGTGTCGGGCGTGCCGATGGCCGCCACGCGCGCGTTGATCCGGCGTGGCGTCAAGCGCCTGCACCTCGTCGCGCTGCCGACATCGAGTCTGCAGGCCGATGTACTGATCGGCGCCGGATGCATCGAGACGCTGGAGACGAGCGCGGTGAGCCTCGGCGAGTTCGGACCGGCGCCGCGCTTTTCCGCCGCGATCACCAGCGGCACGATCCGCATGAAGGACGCGACCTGTCCCGCGCTGCATGCGGCCTTGCAGGCGGCTGAGAAAGGCGTGCCGTTTATGCCGCTGCGCGGACTGATCGGCTCCGACATATTGAAATACCGCAACGACTGGAAAGTTATCGATAGCCCCTTCGGCAATGACGATCCGATCGTGCTGTTGCCCGCCATCCGGCCTGACGTCGCGCTGTTTCATGCGCAGATGGCGGACCGGTTCGGCAATGTCTGGATCGGACGGCAGCGCGAGCTTGCGACCATGGCACATGCCGCAGCAAAGACAGTCGTGACCATCGAGCGTCTGCACGACGGCAATCTGCTCGACGATCCCGTGCTCGCGGCAGGCGCCCTGTCCGGCTTCTATGTCGAGCACATTGCAATTGCCGAGCGCGGCGCGTGGCCGCTGCCGCTGCCGGACCACTATGCCGCGGATGCCGAGCATCTCGCGCTGTATGCAAAGCTGGCGGCCACGACGGAGGGATTCGCGGAGTACCTCGACCGGTATGTGTATGAGAAGTGCGCGGCGTGAACCTTGATATGGACTTCCGCCCCGAAGAACTGCTCGCCGACGTCATTGCCCGCCTGATCGGCGACGTGCGGCATGTCGCTGTCGGCAATGCGTCGCCCATCCCGGCGACGGCCGCGCTACTCGCACGCGAGCGCGGCAAAGGACGGCCGTATGTATCGCTATTGCAAAGCCGCAAGCACAATTTCTGGACCGACGGCGCGCGCGAACTGTTTGACTGTGCGGGACAGGGCCGCATCGACGTGTTTTTTCTATCGGGCGGACAGATCGATGGCCATGGCAACATCAATCTGGTCTCGATCGGCGACTACGCGCATCCAAAGGTGCGTTTTCCCGGCTCGTTCGGCTCGGCCTATCTCTATTACGTCGTGCCCAAGGTGATCCTGTTCCGCACCGAGCATTCGCGCCGCACCCTCGTGCCAAAGGTCGACTTCGTCAGCGCGCCGGGCGTGAACGAGCCGAACGTGTTCCGCACCGGCGGTCCGATCGCGCTGGTGACCAACCGCTGCCTGTTCGCTTTCGAGAACGGACGCTTCCGGCTCGCAAGCGTGCATCCCGGACACATGGTCGATGAAGTGATCGAGCACACCGGCTTCGATTTCGACCGGCCCGCGCAGGTTCCGGAGACGCAGCCACCCACGCCCGAAACGCTGCGGATCATGCGCGAGATCGTCGCGCCGCAATTGGCGGAGGTGTATCCACAATTCGCGCAGGAGGTGTTCGGCGTCACCGCTGAAAGCAATCAAGGCGCAGCTTTGTAAAAAGCCGCGGCGTCCTTGCTGAAGGCCTCACGTGAGCTGGAATAGAGATAGAGCATATGCCCGCCGCGGTAGAGCTTGAGCTGCGCGCGGCCGGGCGGCTCCGCATTCGGGAGATGATCGAGCAGATAACGCGTATCGCCGTACGGCGTGACGAGATCGGTCATACCGTGCGCGATCAGCAGACGGAAATGCATGTCGAATGACAGCAGCACGCGCAATTCGTCATCGACGCCCGCCTCCACGCGACCGCCACTCCAATCCCAGTGGCCGGTGACGTCGTTCGCGAGCAATTTGTAGGTGATCTCAGTGTTGAAACCAAGCTCGTTGCGCGCATAGTTCGCGAAGGCGCCGCCATAGGCCCGCGCCACGCCGTCGAGGATCGGATCGGGCGCGCGGTTTGTGCGGCGCTCGGGGAATGGATCGTCGATCGCAAAATTGGCGTCGTAGCGGCTGACGAGCTTTCCGTCCCGCAGGACTTTCAAAACTTCGCCGGTCACGAAGCCGCGCGCCTTCGCTATGCTGTCGGCCGGCAGCCCGGTCACCTCGGCCACGCGCTTGTAAAACACTTGCGCCGCGTCGCCGGACAGCGGCGGACCCGCCAAGGCGGTCAGATAGTCGGTGAGCGCGAATTTTTCCGCCTTGCCGAGCGCGTCGGGCGAGAGCTTGTTCTGTGTCGCAAGCTGCGCGGCAGCGAGCGACGGCAGCAGCAGCGCGGAGCGTAATGCCGACTGATCGTCGCCGAAGGTGAGCCAACCTTCAAGCAGCGGGGATAGCATCACGATCCCATTCACCACGACGCCGTAATCGCGCTGCAGCGTCCGCGCGACCTTGGCCGCGCGGAAGCCGCCGTAGCTTTCGCCCATGAGATAGATCGGCCCGAGCGTCCGGTCGTGCCCGGTGGCATAGTTCGAAATCGCCTTCGCCATCGAATCGGCGTCGCTCTGGACCTTCCAGAAGTCCTTGGCGTCGTCCGCCTTCGCCGTGCGGCTCCAGCCGGTACCGATCGGATCAATAAGGACGAGATCGGTGAAGCGAAGCCAGCTATCGGGATTGTCGACGAGCTTGGCATCGCTCGGATTCCGAGCGTCGGGCCCGAGATCGAGCCGGCGCGGACCGACAAGACCGAGATTGAGGAAGGCGGACGCCGCACCGGGGCCGCCGTTGAAGGCAAAAGTCAGCGGGCGTTTGTCGCCGGCGTTCTTCGCAACATAGGACGTATAAAAAATCGCCGCGATCTGTTCGCCCGACTGGCCGTAGAGCGGGATCGTGCCCGCCGTCGCGGTGTAATTGAGCTTGCCCTGCGGCGTGTCGAGCGCGTGCTCGGTGACCGAATCCGAAGGCAGAAGCCGCAGCACGCCGCTGCCGGCCGGCTGATGGTCCTGCCCCTGCTGTTGCTGCCGCTGCTCGGAGCCCCTGTTCGATTGCGCCAGCGCGGGCGCGGTGGCGGTCAGCAGGGCGAGCGAGAAAACAATAATGCGGTGCAATTGCATGAGGGACTTACAACTCCTTGAGGCCCCCCAAGCCCCTCAATCTCAGCGGCGGCGGAAATTCGGCCGGCGCTGCTGCGGCGCCGCCGTCGGTGCATCGCCGCGGTGACGGAAGCTGATGCGGCCGCGCTGAAGGTCATATGGCGACATTTCGACCACGACCCGGTCGCCGACACCAGTGCGGATGCGAAATTTGCGCATTTTGCCCGCGGTATAGGCGAGCACTTCGTGCCCGTTGTCGAGTTTCACGCGGAAATTCCCGTCCGGCAGCACCTCGGTCACCGTGCCGTCGAAGTCCAGCAGTTCTTCCTTCGCCATTCAGTCGTCTCCGATCGAGATTCAGCGCACCGGCAAACCGGTTTCTGCCCCGTCCGTCAAGACGGGGCAGAGGCTAGCGGTCAGCGGGGCGCCTGCCGGCCCGCTTTATGGCGCGGCTCGCCCGAACGCTGCATGAACGTAACAGTTCTGAAGTCCTTTGGCTCGCCCTTCGCTTGCTCGGCGCGACCATGCGGATGACGATCGCGCTGGGCGCCGTTCTTTGGCGGGCCGGAACGCTTGTGACGGCGGCCGTTCCGCTCGGCATTGCGGCCGTTGGCATGATGATGATGCGCCGCGGGTTCGTGCGCGACGGGTTTGCCCGTCCGCCGGTCGGTCGCCGGGATGCTCATCCGGATCAGACGCTCGATATCGCGCAGATAAGCGCGCTCCTCGTGATCGCAGAACGAGATCGCGGTGCCTTCGGCGCCCGCGCGCGCCGTGCGCCCGATGCGGTGCACGTAGCTTTCCGGCACGTTCGGCAGATCGTAGTTGACCACATGGCTGACGCCGTCGACGTCGATGCCCCGCGCGGCGATGTCAGTCGCGACCAACGTTCGCAATTCGCCGGAGCGGAAGGCGCCGAGCACGCGCTCGCGCTGGTTCTGCGACTTGTTGCCGTGGATCGCCTCGGCGGCGAGCCCCGCCTTTTGCAGCACGCGCACGACCTTGTCGGCACCGTGCTTTGTGCGGGTGAAGACCAGCACGCGATCGATCGACTCGGTCTTGAGCACTTCCGTCAGCAGCGCGGATTTTGCCGGCTTGTCGACGTGGATCACGCGCTGCGCGATGCGCTCGGCGGTCGAGGCCTGCGGTGTCACCGCCACGCGCTCCGGATTGTTTAGCATCGCGCCCGCGAGCTGCACGATCTGTTGCGGCATGGTCGCGGAGAAGAACAAGGTCTGCCGCTCGCGCGGGAGCATGGCGACGATCTTCTTGATGTCGTGGATGAAGCCCATGTCGAGCATGCGATCGGCTTCGTCTAGCACCAGCACTTCGATCCGGTTGATGTCGAGCGCACGGCTGTGCACCAGGTCGAGCAGACGGCCCGGAGTCGCGACCAGCACCTCGACCCCACGTTGCAGGGCGCGGATTTGGCGGTTGATCGGCACGCCGCCGATCGCGAGCGCCACGTCAAAGGGGCGGACGTATTTGCCATAGGTGCGGAACGAGTCCGCAATTTGGCCGGACAGTTCGCGCGTCGGCGAGAGCACGAGCACGCGCGCCGATTTGCGCTCTGGGCGGCGGCGGTTGCCGATCAGATGGTTGAGGATAGGCAGCGCAAACGCTGCGGTCTTGCCGGTGCCGGTCTGGGCGATGCCGATCACGTCGCGCCCGGAGAGCGCGATCGGGATGGTCTGTGCCTGGATGGGAGTGGGAGTGACGTAGTTTTCGTCGCGCAGCGCGCGGGTGATCGGCTCTTGGAGGCCGAAGTCGTTAAAGGACGTCAAAACGGGTCTTTCTCAAGTACGGCGAAACGGCCGGCTCGCCTGTCGAGGCGGCGGAATCGCGGGGTTTCACAACATCCCGCGTGGCCAGGGTTGTCGTCGTTCGGGGATTTCGGATGGCGGGGCGAAATTCGTGGAATTTCGAGCTTCGTGCACGCGGCCCGCTGGCCCAACAATGGCCGACTCATCCGCTGCCGTTCATATGACAGCGCGGCGTGTTCTTTTCAAGGCGCGGCGGGAACTTGGCTTAAGAAAGCGTGTGGCGGCAGGTATTTGATTCCGGATTGCAGCTTTGCAACGTGTTGTGCGGCTCCGTGTGGACAACCCGGCTGAGATCGGGGAATGTTCGCGCCCGCAAATTCCGTCTTGCGTAATCCGGAGTGTTTTCGATGCCGTTTCCCAGGGCTTCCCAGGCCCTTTCCCGATTTACCGTCCTCGATCTCACCCGCGTCCGTTCCGGCCCGACCTGCGTCCGCCAACTCGCCGACTGGGGCGCCAATGTCATCAAGATCGAGACGCCCCCGCATCTCGAAAAAGGCGAAGGCCCTGGCGGCCCGCGCGAGAATGCCGATTTCCAGAACCTACACCGCAACAAGCGCAGCATCACGCTGGACCTGAAGTCGCCTCAAGGGCTCGCCGCCTTCAGGGGCATGGTCGCGAAGGCCGACGTCGTGGTCGAGAACTTCCGCCCGGACGTGAAAGACCGGCTCGGGATCGCCTACGAGGACCTCAAGAAGATCAACAAGGGCATTGTGCTCGGCTCGATCTCCGGCTTCGGCCAGGACGGCCCCTACCGCGACCGCCCCGGCTTCGACCAGATCGCCCAAGGCATGGGCGGGCTGATGTCGATCACCGGCCTGCCGGGTCAGGGGCCCGTGCGCGTCGGCATACCGGTCGCCGACCTGACCGCCGGCCTCTTCTGCGCCATGGGGATCCTCACCGCGCTGTTGGAGCGCGAGGTGTCCGGCGAAGGCCAGTGGGTCTCCACCTCGCTCCTTCAGGCGCAGATCTTCATGCTGGACTTCCAGGCCGCGCGCTGGCTGCAGATGCACGAGGTCGCCAAGCAGGCCGGCAACGATCATCCGACCAGTATCCCGACCGGCGTGTTCCAGACCAAGGACGGCCACATCAACATTGCCGCCGCCGGCCAGGTGATGTGGGAGCGCACCTGCGAGGCGATCGAAGCGCCAGAGCTGATCAACCGCGATGACATGAAGACCGGCCTGCTGCGCTCGAAGAACCGCGTGGCGGTGAACGCTGAGATCGGCAAGCGCACGGTGAACAAGACCAGCGCCGAATGGATCGAGATATTCAACCGCACCGGTGTGCCGTGCGGACCGATCTATTCCATTGACCAGGTCTTCGCCGATGAGCAGGTGAAACACCTCGGCGCGGCGATTGCCGGCCACAAGCCGGACGGCAGCGAGCAATTGTTCGTAGCGCAGCCGTTCAAGTTGTCGCGCACGCCGACGAAGATCGCCGCCACGCCGCCCGCGCAGGGCCAGCATACCGACGAGGTGTTCAAGGAATTCGGCTTCTCGGATTCCGAGATTAAGGCGCTGCATGACGCCAAGGCGGTGTGATGCGCTCCGCCTTCGTCATGCCCGGCCTTGAGCCGTGCATCCCGATCATGGACGCACTGACTCTCTAAACGGGATGGCCGTGACAAGTCCGGCCATCCCAAACGGAAAAGACGGAGCGTCTGAATGAGCAAGACCGACAAAATGCTGTCCCGCAAAGAGGGCGGCGTCGGGTATCTCATCTTCAACAATCCCGATCGACATAACGCCGTGTCGCTGGAAATGTGGGAAACGGCGAGTTTCTATCTCGACGAGTTCGCGAAAGACAAATCGGTGCGTGTCGTCGTGCTCACTGGCGCGGGCGGCAAGGCTTTCGTGTCGGGCGCCGACATTTCAAAATTCGAGAGCGAGCGTGCGAGCAAAGAGGCGATCGACCGCTACAACGTGGCAGTCGATCGTGCGAACACGGCGATATACGAATTTCCCAAGCCGACCATCGCGATGATCCGCGGCTACTGCATCGGCGGCGGCGTGGGCTTGGCGCTCTGCTGCGACATTCGCATCTGCTCGGATAATTCCAAGTTCGGCGTCCCCGCGGCCAAGCTCGGTCTCGGCTACGGCTATAAAGGGGTCAAGAAGCTGGTCGACGTAGTCGGGCCCGCCTACGCCAAAGAAATCTTCTTCACCGCGCGGCATTTCACCGCAACCGAGGCGCACCAGATGGGGCTCGTCAACAGCGTGCTGCCCGAGGCAGACCTTGAAGCCTATGTGCGCAACATGGCGCAGACCATCAGCGAAAACGCGCCGCTCACGGTCAACTCAGTCAAATTCATCGTGGGCCAGGCACTGGCGCACGAGTCGCAGAAGGACCTGAAGGCCTGCGATGCGCTGGTGTCGCAGTGCTTTGCGAGTCAAGATTACACGGAGGGCCGCAGGGCCTTCATGGAAAAGCGCAAGCCGGATTTCACCGGCTCATGATAGGATGCTCCCGGCCGGGCAAATGATCGGCCGGGAAAAGGCCAAAAGCCGCGGCTCAAGCGGCGGGCGCAAGGGGGAGGACGAGAGTGGCATCGGTCGAATTGCGTGGACTGACCAAGCGCTACGGCGATCTTGCCGTGGTGGACAATATCTCGCTCACCATTGCGCATGGGCAGCTCGTATGCCTGCTCGGACCCTCTGGCTGCGGCAAGACGACGACGCTGCGGCTGATCGCAGGTTTCGTCGAGCCGAGCGAGGGCGAGATTCACGTCGGCTCGCGCCTGATCTCCTCTCCGGCCCAGACGGTGCCGCCTGAGCGGCGCAACATGTCGATGATCTTCCAGAGCTACGCGCTCTGGCCGCACATGACGGTCGCTGAAAACATCGTTTACGGGCTCAGGCTTCGGAAGGTGGACCGCGAGACGATCGGGAAGAAGCTCGACGCGATCCTCACCACAACCAAACTCGCGGCGCTGGCGCAGCGCTATCCGGGCGAACTCTCAGGCGGCCAGCAGCAGCGCGTCGCGCTCGCCCGCGCGCTGATTGTCGAGCCGGAGACACTGCTGCTCGACGAGCCCTTGTCCAACCTCGACGCAAATTTGCGCGAGGAGATGCGCTTCGAGGTGCGGCGGCTGCATGACGAGTACCGCTACACGACGGTCTACGTCACGCACGATCAGTCGGAAGCCATGACCACCGCGGACCTCATCGCGGTGATGAACCTTGGCAAGATCGAGCAGGCTGGCTCGCCGGAAGACATCTATGACCGGCCGCGCTCGGAATTCGTTGCGCGCTTTATCGGCTCGAGCAACGTCATCCGCGGCAAGGGCCTGGAGACGAACCGGATCGAATTTGCCGGCGTGCCGCTCGCCTGCATCGGCGAGCCGGTGACGCGCGGCGCCGACGTGCCAATGTCGATTCGGCCGCACGACATCGCGCTCTCGGTGCAGGCGCTGAACGGACAACAGAACGTCGTGCCAGGCCGCGTGAAGCGCCACGTCTTCCTCGGCGCAAGTCGCGACTACGTCGTCGAGACGCAGGATGGCACGCAATTGCGCGTGCTGACATCTGCGGGGGAGAGCGTCCCCGAAGGAAGCTCTGTCTATCTGCATCTGCCGCCCGAGCGCTGCCGCGCCCTCGCAGGGTAAAGCCAATAAGAAGAAAAGACGCACAACAAAATAGATAAGTGGAGGAAGCGAATGAGCGAATTTTCAATCTCACGCCGCGATCTGCTGATCGGCACGAGCGCACTCGCCGCCGGCAGCGCGTTCTCGACCGCGGTGCTGTCCGCCGCGCCGCCCGCGAGCGCGGTCACCCCGGAACTGATCGACGCGGCGAAAAAGGAAGGTAAGGTGATCTGGTACACCTCGATCGACCTTCCACTCGCCGAAAAGATCGCGAAGTCTTTCGAGGCGAAATACCCGGGTATCGCCGTGCGGGTCGAGCGCTCCGGCGCCGAGCGCGTGTTCCAGCGGATCGGGCAGGAATACGCCTCCAATATTCACGCTGTCGACGTCGCCAACTCCTCCGACGCCGCACACTTCATTATCTGGAAGGGCCAGAACCTGCTCGAAGCCTACGTCCCCGAGGACGTGGCGAACTTCTACCCAGCCGAGCACAAGGACGCCGACGGCCAGTTCGCAAGCTTCCGCGTCTGGGTCTGCATCATCGCCTACAACACGAACCTCGTGAAGAAAGAGGATGCGCCGAAGAGCTTCGCCGACCTGCTCGATCCGAAATGGAAGAGCAAGATCGTCAAGGCGCATCCGGGCTACAGCGGCACGATCATGACCGCGACCTACCAGATGCAGCGCGACCTCGGCTGGGACTATTTCGAGAAGCTCGCCAAGCAGAACGTCATGCAGGTGCAATCCTCGGCCGACCCGCCGAAGCGACTCGCACTCGGCGAGCGCGCCGTGATGGCGGACGGCAACGAGTACAACATCTTCGAGATTAGCGAGAAGGGCGGCCCCGTGGCGCCGGTCTACGCGACCGAAGGCTCGCCGCTGATCGTCGGCCCGACCGGCATGTTCAAGGCCGCGCCCAATCCGAACGCGGCAAAGCTGTTCTGCAATTTCAGCTTCTCGCCGGAATGCCAACAGCTCATCATCGACGTCGGCGGCCTGCGCTCGATGCATCCGCAGACCAAGGACAAGCCCGGCCGCACGCCGTTCAAGGACATCAAGACGATGAAGGAGGATCCCGCCGCCGTCGTGAAGATGGGCGACGAGATCAAGGCGCATTACTCCAAGCTGTTCCACGTCTAGGCCAGTAGCGGCGCGAGTAAGGAGAGCAGACATGGCATTCAGCCGGCGCGATGTCCTCAAAGGATCGACTGCATTCGCGGTCGGAACCATTTTTGCTTCTCCTCTTCGCGCCGCCGTGCCGCCTCCGGATCCGATCACGCCCGCGCTGATCGAAGCCGCCAAGAAGGAAGGCAAGGTCGTCTTCTACACCGCGATGGATCTGCAGTTCGCGGAGCATCTCGGCAAAGCCTTCGAGCAGAAATTTCCCGGCATTTCGGTGCGGGTGGAGCGCTCCGGCGCCGAGCGCGTGTTCCAGCGCGTCGGCCAGGAATACAAAAGCAACATCCGCGCCGTCGATGTCGTGAACACCGCGGACCAGTCACATGTGATCGTCTGGAAACGCGAAGGCTGGCTCGCGCCCTATCTGCCCGAGGAAGTGGCGAAATACTACGACAAGAAATACTACGATCCCGACGGCCTCGCGCTGACGACGCGCGTACTGGTGTCGGCGTTCGGGATCAACACCAATCTTCTGAAGATGGAAGACGCGCCGAAGAGCTTCGCCGAGCTGCTCGATCCGAAATGGAAGGGCAAGATGGTGAAGGCGCATCCCGCCTACAGCGGCACCATCATGAACGCGACCTTCGAGATCGCCCGCGAACTTGGCTGGGGCTATTTCGAAAAGCTCGCGAAGCAGAACGTGCTGCAGGTGCAGTCGGCTACGGATGTGCCAAAGCGGATTGCGCTCGGCGAGCGCGCCATCATGATCGACGGCGCGAGCTATCTCGTCATTCGCGGCAAGGAGTCCGGCCAGCCCGTCGACGTCATCTATCCGTCCGAAGGCACGCCCGTCGCCACTAGTCCGAGCGTCGTGATGATCGGCGCGCCCAGTCCGAGTGCGGCGAGGCTGTTCCAGAACTGGATGCATGCGCGCGAGGGCCAGCAGATGCTGGTCGATTACGCGCGTCAGTATTCACCGCATTCGCAGACCGTCGAAAAACCCGGCGTGCGCAAACTCGCCGACATCAAGCTGATGGATGAAGACCCCGAGGGCGTCGAAAAGGGCGCCGAGGAGGTCAAGCGTCGCTACTCGGAATACTTCAAGGTCTGACGCGCGCATGACGATCGCCCTGCCCGCCCGCCGCGAACGCCGCCTCCGTTTCGACATGACGAAGCCGGTGCTCTACGGCTTCGCCGCCGTCCTCTGCGTGCTTATCGTGCTGCCGCTGTCGTGGCTGTTCATCTACAGCCTCACCGACCAGAAAGGCGCACTGACGTTCGCCAATTTCTACCGGCTGTTCACCGAGTCCTCGTTCTACGATCCGCTCGCCACGACTTTCATCCTGGCAACGACCTCGGCGCTGATCTGCTGCGCGGTGGCCGCGCCCATGGGATGGCTTGTCGCGCGAACGGACCTGCCCTTCGCGGGCACGGTGCGCGCGCTGGTGACCGCCTCGTTCGTCACGCCGCCGTTCCTCGGCGCGATCGCCTGGGAACTGCTGGCCGCGCCGAACAGCGGGCTGCTCAACCAGATCTTCCGCGCAGTCACCGGCGCCGAACAGGACGAGCACCTGTTCAATATCT
>Ga0207804_100045_pt1 | contig 12260 bp, 6 predicted proteins | sample LuqExpMetageno46_FD_187804 | JGI IMG/M metagenome (GOLD analysis project Ga0207804, IMG submission 187804) | Tropical forest soil microbial communities from Luquillo Experimental Forest, Puerto Rico - Sample 46 (SPAdes) | ecosystem: Environmental > Terrestrial > Soil > Tropical forest ... | reverse complement strand
CGGTGAAACAACGTTTGTCGACCTGGTGGTCGCCGTCAGCCGCACCCTGCCGCTGGACCGCGTGAGCGCCATCAAGGACGCGGTCACCGCAGCGATCAGCAAACAGATGCCGGGTGCCCAGGCGACAGTCACCACCGACCCGGTGGCGCTCAACAACGAAACCGTGCTCGACCGCGTGATGGTGATCGCGCGCAGTCGCGCACTCGCGGTGCATCACGTGACGGTGCACGACCTCAAGGACCGTGTCGCCATCTCACTCGATCTGGAAGTCGATGGGAAGATGTCGCTGCAAGAGGCGCACGCTGCGGCCTCGGCACTGGAAGAAGCGATCGGCGGGGAGCTCGGCGCCGATGTCGAGATCGACACCCATATCGAGCCGCTGCAACCACACCGCGCTGCCGGCCGCGAAGCGCCGCCCGCGCGGGTGAAAGCGGTGCAGATCGCACTCACCGAGCTTGCCGCTGACGACCGCACGCTGCGCGACGTGCATGATGTGCGAGTGCGCGAAACCGATGACGGCGAAATCGTCAATTTCCACTGCCGCGTCGACTCAAATCTGAGCGTGCAGGCGGTGCATGAGAAAGTCGACGCGCTTGAGCGCGCCTTGAAGCTTCGCTCGCCTTCGATCAAGCGCGTGATCGGCCACGCCGAACCAATTCGCTAGGGAATCAAGATCGCCGCGCCCTGCAGCCGCCCCTCGCGCAGGTCCGACAGCGCTTCGTTGGCGCGCGCCAGCGGATAGCGCGTCACCTCGCATTTGACACCCGCTTTAGGCGCGATACTCAGAAATTCATGCGCGTCGGCGCGCGTAAGGTTAGCGACCGACATTACGTGCCGTTCCTGCCAAAGCAGTGCGTAAGGGAAGCTCGGTATGTCCGACATGTGAATGCCGCCGCAGACCACTCGGCCGCCCTTTTTCACCGCCTTCAGCGCCGCAGGAACCAGCGCACCGACTGGCGCGAAGATGATCGCGGCGTCAAGCGGCTCCGGCGGAAGTTCCTCCGAACCACCCGCCCAGACAACCCCCAGCGAGCGCGCGAAATCCTGCGCCGCCGCATCGCCCTTGCGGGTGAAGGCGAAGACGCGCCGGCCCTGCCACGCCGCTACCTGCGCGAGGATGTGGGCGGCGGCGCCGAAGCCGTAAATCCCGAGCGTCGCGCCCTCACCTGCCATGCGATAGCTGCGCCAGCCGATGAGCCCCGCGCATAGCCAGGGGGCGATCTCGGCTTCGTCGCCGTGCTCGCCGAGTGGAAAACAATAGCGCGCGTCGGCGACGGCATGCGTTGCGTAGCCGCCGTCGCGGGTGTAGCCGGTGAATATCGGTGCATCGCATAGGTTCTCGGCTCCGGCGCGGCAATACGCGCAAGTTCCGCAGGTCGCGCCCAGCCACGGCACGCCGACCCGTTCGCCGACAGAAAAACCACTTACACCCGCTCCGAGCGCAGCCACGCGACCAACGATCTCGTGGCCGGGAACGATCGGCAATTTCGGATCTGGCAACTCGCCGTCGACCACGTGCAGATCGGTGCGGCACACGCCGCAGACGGCAACGGCGACCAGGATTTCGCCCGCGCCGGGCACGGGAACCGACCGCGTCTGCATGACAAGCGGCGTGCGCGGCGCACGAAGCGTCATGGCATGCATGCTTGCCATCATTCTTCCTTCCAATTCCGCGCCGGACATTCTAGATCAAAGATCATGCGTACCGATACCGCCCAACCTATCCACCTGAAGGACTACCGCCCGCCCGACTGGCTGGTGGAGACAGTCTCGCTCGACTTTTCGTTGCATCCGACCAAGACCAAGGTGTGCGCGACGCTCAAGCTCAAGCCCAATCCTGATGCAGCGCCTGCGCCGTTGGTGCTCGACGGCGACGGCCTCACCCTCACCGGGCTGAAGCTCGACAGCAAGGCGGCGGCGACAAACACCTATGTTGCGACGCCGGACAAGTTGACGATCGTACAGCCGCCCAACCGCCCGTTCACGCTAGAGATCGAAACGCTGATCGACCCGACCGCCAATACGCAGCTTTCCGGCCTCTACCGTTCGCGCGGCACTTACTGCACGCAGTGCGAGGCCGAAGGTTTTCGCCGCATCACCTATTTCCCTGATCGCCCCGCCGTGATGGCGGTCTACACCACGCGTATTGAAGCCGACAAAACGGAAGCGCCGGTGCTGTTGGCGAATGGCAACCTCACCAAAAGCGGTAACTTGCCGGAAGGTCGGCACTTCGCAGTCTGGCACGACCCGCATCCCAAACCGTCATATCTGTTTGCGCTTGTCGGCGGCAATCTTGGTTTCGTCGAGGACGAATTCCGTACCATGTCGCGACGCAATGTCACGCTGCGCATCTATGTCGAGCCAGGCAAGGAAGGACGTTGCAGTTATGCAATGGACTCGCTCAAGCGCGCCATGCGCTGGGACGAGGAAGCGTTCGGCCGCGAATACGACCTCGACATTTTCATGATCGTCGCCGTTTCCGACTTTAACATGGGCGCCATGGAGAACAAAGGTCTCAACGTCTTCAACGACAAATACGTGCTGGCGAGCGCCGACACCGCGACCGACGCAGACTTCAGCCACATCGAAGCGGTGATCGCGCACGAGTATTTCCACAACTGGACCGGCAACCGCATCACCTGCCGTGACTGGTTCCAGCTCTGCCTGAAGGAAGGGCTAACCGTTTTCCGTGACCAGGAATTTTCCTCCGACATGCGCTCGCGCCCAGTGAAGCGGATTTCCGACGTGCGTAACTTGCGCGCGGCGCAGTTCATTGAGGACGCTGGACCTTTGGCGCATCCAGTCCGCCCGGAAACTTATAAGGAAATCAATAACTTCTACACCAGCACCGTGTACGAGAAGGGCGCCGAGGTTGTGCGTATGGTGCAGACCTTGCTCGGTCCCAAGAAATTCCGCGCCGGCATGGATCTCTATTTCGAGCGCCACGACGGCGAGGCGGCAACCGTCGAGCAATTCATCCAGTGCTTCGCTGACGCGTCAGGCCGCGACATGACGCAATTCATGCGCTGGTACGATCAGGCCGGTACGCCGGAAGTCGCCGTCGCCACCCGTTTCGATCGCACGCGCAAGACCTACACGCTCGAGATCAAACAGAGCGTGCCGCCCACACCAGGCCAGCCGGTCAAGCTGCCGATGGTCATTCCGTTGGCCCTTGGCCTCGTGGGTAAGGAGGGCAACGATCAAAAGCTGACAACAAAAGTAGAAAAGATCGAACACGGCATTCTGGTACTGACCGAGCCAACGCGGACCATTGAGTTCACCGGCGTGAGCGAGCAGCCGGTGCTATCGATCAACCGTGGCTTCTCGGCACCGGTTAAAATCGAGAGCGATCTCGATGCCGGCGACCTTGCTTTCCTGGCAGCCCACGACAGCGATCCGTTCAACCGCTGGCAGGCACTGCAGACGATCTCGATGCGGCTCTTGATCGAAAACGTACGCGCACTGCGCGTCGGCAGGTCGCCACGTGTCGATGAGAAGCTGATCGAGGCGCTCGCCGCCATTCTCGATGACAAGAAGCTCGAGCCGGCCTTCGTAGCGTTGACGCTGGTGCCCCCTGGCGAGGGTGACATCGCCCGCGAAATCGGCCGCGACATCGATCCTGATGCCATCTTCAACGCGCGGCGCGCCTTGCGCGCTGGGATCGGCGATAAGCTCAGCTCCGCGCTGAAGAACGTCTACGAGCTGATGGCGGTTTCCGGCCCGTACTCGCCGGATGCCGCCAGCGCGGGACGCCGTTCCTTACGCAATGTTGCGCTCGACGTGTTGGCCACGACCGGCGCACCGGATGCCCTTATGCGTGCCGCCGGCCAATACGATGCCGCCGACAACATGACTGATCGCATGGCAGCGCTCGGCACGTTGTCGCTGCACGCTGGACCGGAGCGTGAACGCGCGCTGGCCGATTTCTACACGCGCTATGCAGCCGATGCCCTAGTGGTCGACAAATGGTTCTCGCTGCAGGCGATGATCCCGCAGCCCGAAACTCTGGACAAAGTCCGCGCCCTCACCGCCCATTCTGCCTTCTCGTTTGCCAATCCCAACCGTGTGCGCGCGCTGGTCGGCGTGTTCGCGCACGCCAATGCCACCCAATTCAACCGTGCCGACGGCGCCGGCTATAATTTCGTCGCCGATACCGTGCTCGCGCTCGATCGGAAAAATCCGCAATTGGCGGCCCGTCTCGCCACCGCCTTCCGCACCTGGCGGACGCTGGAGGAAGGCCGCCGCAGCCTAGCTGAAGCCGCGCTGACGCAGATCAAGGGTGCGCCCAACGTTTCGCGCGACCTTGCCGACATCGTCGAACGGGCACTGGCACCAGCTTAGAGATTCGAATTCCGCGTCCGCGGCTCAGGCCCGCTCTAGCCTTTGCCGAGTCTATGTTATTTGTGGATAATAGTTTTTAGATAATTGACTTTGGACTCTCGACAAATCGCCGCGCGTGGATTCAAATCGTAGGCGATTCGGAAAGCGATGCGGGACATCCTTTCCGGCTGGTAGGGGCAATTTCCAAACGGAGGCCATCGATGGCGCGCGCCGGTGTGGCGAGTGCGTCAGTGTGTTCCGATTCGATTCAGGGGCTCGCCCAATCGATCGCCAAGCCAGCGTATCGGCGTCTGTTAACCGCCGAGCCGTTGCTGCGCCGGGCCGTCCCGGTGCTGATCATCGCCTTTCTCGCCACCATGTGCGTTGGCGCCGTCGTGCAGGTGCTCGACCACCGCCGGCAATCGCTCACCGACATGATCGTCGCGCTCGACGCGGTCGCCGATCTTGCCGCCGAGCGGCTGGCCAAGCAGCCAGCCGAAGCGCTGGCGCGCCCGCGGGAAGTGCTGGCGCGCATCTTGCCAGGCTGGGCAACCACATCGGGCCGTCTCTTTTTGTTGACAAACGCGGAAGGCGTGGTGGCGGCGGCAACGCCGGCCGCCGACGCCAGCATCGGCCGCCGCCTGATCGACTTGCTCGGCCCGACGCAACCGCTTACCACGTTCGGCGCCAACGCCGGCGTCATGGAAATCATATTGCCCGACGACAGCCGTGCGCTGGCGACCGCGCGCACGCTTAACGCGCCGTTCGGACAGATCGCAGTGCTGCAATCGCACGACGCGGCCCTGATGACCTGGCGCTCGCTCACCACGCTCACTATCACGCTGTCGGCCACCACCGGTTTCGTGGTGCTGATCCTCGGCTTTGCCTTCCACTGGCAGGCGACGCGGGCGCGTGAAGCCGACCTAATCTATGAAACGGTGCGCAGCCGTATCGATACTGCGCTCAACCGAGGTCGCTGCGGCCTGTGGGATTGGGACCTGGCGCGCGGTCGCATCTTCTGGTCACAATCGATGTTCGAGATCTTGGGGCTGCAGGCCAAGCGCGATCTCTTGTCGTTCGGCGACGTCAGCGCGCTCACCCACCCCGACGATCTGCGCCTTTATGATCTCGCCGTCGAACTGGTCAACGCGACCACGACCACTATCGACCACGCTTTCCGAATGCGCCACGCCGACGGCCATTGGATCTGGCTGCGCGCGCGCTGTGAGCTGGTGCGCCAGACCGGGGAGCCGGGCCTGCATCTGATTGGCATCGCCGTCGACATTACCGAGCAGAAGAACCTGGTCGAGAAGACGATGGCCGCCGACATACGCCTGCGCGACGCTATCGAGACCATTCCGGAAGCTTTCGTGTTGTGGGATGCCGACAATCGCCTGGTACTATGCAATTCGAAATTCCAGGAACTACATAATCTGCCGGACGGGGCGATCACGGTCGGCGCCTCCTACGAAGCCGTGGTCGCCGCCGGTTGCAAGCCGGTGGTGCGCAGCCGCGCGATCGCCGGTGGTCCAAATATCCCGGGCGCGCGCACCTTCGAGGCGCAACTCGACGACGGCCGCTGGCTGCACATCAGCGAGCGGCGTACCAAGGACGGCGGCTATGTCTCGGTTGGCACCGATATCACAGCTCTCAAGATTCACGAGGAAAAGCTGATCGACAGCGAAAAGCGGCTGATGACGACGGTCTCCGACGTACGCGCCTCGCAGCAGCGGCTCGCCGAACTCGCTGAGAAATACGCCGCCGAAAAGACCCGCGCCGAGGAAGCCAACCAGGCCAAGTCGAAATTCCTCGCTAATATGAGTCACGAGCTGCGCACACCGCTCAATGCGATCATCGGCTTTTCCGAGATCATGGAATCCGGAATGTTCGGACCGCTGGGCACTGACAAGTATCGCGAATATTGCAGCGATATCCTCTCCAGCGGGCAATACCTACTCGACGTCATCAACGACATCCTCGACATGGCTAAGATCGAAGCCGGCCGCATCCGCCTCGACTTCGAGGAGCTTGATCTCGACACGCTGCTGTCGGAGGCTACACGCGTCGTTTCGGCGCGCGCTCAAGACAAGCAGCTCGAGGTCGTTACAAAGATCTCCCCGAACCTCAGCTTGCGCGCTGACCGCCGCGCTCTTAAGCAGATCGTGCTTAACCTGCTGTCCAACGCGGTGAAGTTCACCCCGGTCGGTGGCCGCGTTACCGTCCGCGGGCGCGACGTCGACGGCTGCATCATCCTGGCGATCGCCGACACCGGCATCGGCATTGCCAGCGACGCGCTGGCGCGTCTGGGCCGGCCCTTCGAGCAGGTGGAAAGCCAGCTCACCAAGCGCCATCAAGGCTCGGGCCTGGGGCTCGCGATTTCCAAGTCGCTGGTCGAACTACATGGCGGCCGCATGCGCATCCGCTCGACCCTCGGAAAGGGCACCTTGGTCATGGTGCGCCTGTCGAAATGTCCGCAGTGCCAGCTGCCAAAAGAGGAAGCAGCCTAGTTGGGCGCCTTGCCCAGAATGCGCACGAAGCTGGCGCGTACTTTGGCCTGCGTTTCGATCAATGTCGCGTCAAGCGTAGCGAAATCCGGCACGCCGGCGTCGCGCGCCAGGAGCCGCAGCAGGCCGGCCCCTGCGGTCTTCGGATCAAACGGGCGGGAGAGGCACAGGCGCAGGATCTGCGTGAGGTCGTGATAAAACTCCACGGCCGGGCGCAAGACTTCCGCATCCTCGACCGGCAGCAGGCGCAATGCCCAGGCCTTGTCGAGCACGCGCGCAGTCGAGGTGTCCAGGATGTCAGGCTGCGCGTGCGCGTGCACCAGCTGCAGATATTGCGCGATGAATTCGATATCGATCAGGCCGCCGGCGCCGTATTTGAGATCCCAGCGGTCGCCCTCACCTTTCTCCTTGGCAATGGCGGCACGCATTTCCACGACGTCGCCAGCGGTCAGCGCCGGGTCGCGCGGCCGCTGCAGGATGTCGCGGATCACCTGCTCGACACGCGTCCCGAAGCCAGGTGAGGCCGACACCACCCGTGCGCGCGTCAGCGCCATGTGCTCCCAGGTCCAGGCTTCCCTCTCCTGATAGCTAGCGAAGCCGCCGAGCTGCGTCGCCAGCGGCCCGGCGCGACCGGAGGGGCGTAACCGCATGTCAACCTGGTAAAGCGCGCCGTAATTGGTCTGTGCGGTCAGCGCATTGATCAGCCGCTGGGTCAGGCGGGCGAAATATTGCATGCCGTGGAGCGGACGCGCGCCGTCCGATTCCGGCCGCTCGCCGTCGAAATCGTAGATCAGGATCAGATCGAGATCCGAGCTTGCGGTCATCTCGCGGCCGCCGAGCTTGCCCATGGCCAGCACCGCGGACTGCTCGCAACGCATGTGGCCGTGAGCGGTCGCGAAATTGTCGGCCACCGCGCGATGTACGGCGCGGATCACCGCGTCAGCGAGCCGCGCGAAGGCTTCGCCGGCCTGCCGCGCCGTCACCGTCCCGGACAGGATGCGCACGCCGATCAGGAACATGTATTCGACCCCGAACATGCGGATTTGCTCGAGCAGATCCTGCTCGAGGCTCGATTGTGCCAGCGCCGCGCCGAGTCGACGACCGAGTTCCTCGTCGTCTGGCAGCGCGCCGAAGAGGCTCGGATCGACCAGCGCATCCATGGCCTGCGGATTGCGCGCCAGCGTGTCGGCGAGCCTCGGGGCAGTGCCTAATACCAAAGCGGTCAGCGCGATTAGATCGGGATTTTGCCGCAACAGCGACAAGAGCCGCGTCGCGTTGTGCAAATTGGCCAGAAAATGATCGAACAGAACAAGCGTAGCGTTGGCATTGTCGGTGCGTACCACCTGCTCGAGCAAAGTCGGCAGCAGCGCTCCGAGATGAGTGCGCGCCGTCTCGCCACGCAGCGAGCGATGCCCGCCCTTAAACCAGTGGCGGATGATGGTCGAGGCCTCAAGCGGCGCGCGGAAGCCGAGCCTACCGAGTTGGTCGAGTGTCTTACGGTCGTCGACATCGGGTGGAAAGGCTAGCGCCTCCTTTTCGCCAACCGGCGCCTTTTCAAACAGCCGTGAATAGTAACGTTGCACTTTCTCGAGATGATCGAGCAGTACGGCGGCGAAAGCATCGCGATCGCGGAAGCCGAGGAAGTGCGCGAAACGCTCAAGGTCGGGCCGCTCGGCTGGCAGCGTCTGCGTCTGCTCGTCGTTGACCATCTGCAATCGATGCTCGACCGTCCGCAGGAAGACGTAGGCTGCTTTCAGGTCGTCGCGCGCCGCCGCCTCGATCCAGCGGTCCTGCGCCAAGCGGTCGAGTGCCGTCAGGGTGTCCCGGTCGCGTAAGTTTGGATTGCGCCCGCCCGCGATCAATTGCTGTGTCTGCGCGAAGAACTCCACCTCACGGATGGCGCCGCGGCCGAGCTTGACGTTGTGGCCTTCCACCGCGATCTCGCCGTGCCCGCGATAGGCATCGATCTGGCGCTTCATGGCGTAGACGTCGGCGACCGCGGCAAAATCGAGATACTTGCGCCACACGAAGGGTGACAGGTCGCTTAGGATTTTCTCGCCGGCGGCCATGTCGCCGGCGCAGACGCGGGCCTTGATTAGCGCGGCGCGCTCCCAATTCTGGCCGACGCTCTCGTAATAGGACAGCGCCGCCGCTGTAGAGATCGCAATCGCCGTCGAAGCCGGATCCGGCCGAAGCCTTAGGTCGGTACGAAACACGTAGCCGTCGCCTGTGCGCTCCTGCAGCAGCTTCACCAGTCGCTGGGTTAACCGCACGTAAAGGGCGGCCGGCTCGGCATCCTTCGGCAACGCCGGGGCCGCCGCGTCGTAGAAGACGATGAGATCGATGTCGCTCGAATAATTGAGCTCATAGGCGCCCATCTTGCCCATTGCGAGCACCATGTAGCCGCTGCCATCTTGCGGCCGCGTTTTGTCTTTCGCCGTCAGACGGCCGGCTCGTACCGCTTCCGCCAGCACAAAGCGCACCGCCGCATTGACGGCGGTATCGGCCAAATCAGTCAGCGCCTGCGTTGTCCGCATCACCGGCCAGGTGCCGCCGATATCGGCGAGCGCAATCAGCAGCGCCGCCTCGGCCTTCATGCGGCGCAAGAGCCGCATCGCTTCGGCTTCGTCCTCGGTGGCGTCTACGGCGCTTCTCGTATCGGCCAGCAAGGCCGACAAATACTTATCGGGATCGGCATCCAGCAGCCGAAGTAGACGTTTCGGCTCGTGGCTCGACAGCCCCCATAGGAACGGTGAGCTCTCGCTTAAGGACTCAAGCAGCGTGTTGAGATTCGGATGGGCGGCAAGCCGTGCCTTCAGTGGCTTGGCTTCTGCCGCCGGGAGGTCATCGAGCCAATCGGCGACGCGCGCCCGGGCTGCCTTGGCGTCATTCACAAATGGCGCGGCGACGATGCGTTCGGCGAGCGTCGCGCCGGCCTCACCGACCGGCTTGCGCGCATTCTTTTTGCGTATCGTTTTCCTGGAGGCGAGACGCTTCATCCCGCACTCTGTACCGGCCCTCCCCGCGGCAAGGCAATGACGCTCTTGAGACCCGGATTGTTGTCCTGCAGCGACAATTCGCCACCGTGGAGGCGCGCGACTGCTGAGGCGAGACTCAAGCCCAGCCCGGAACCGGGCTGGCAACGGCTCTGCTCGAGTCGCACAAAACGCTCGACCGCGCGCGAACGGTCGGCAGCCGGAATACCCGGCCCGCTGTCGGCGACGGTGAGCATAATGCGGTCGTCCTCGTTGAATGCGCGCACCACGATCTCGGGTATGGCGCCATTCGCGCCGGTGCCGGCGGGTTGCGCGTATTTGATGGCGTTGTCGACCAGATTGGCGAGCGCCTGGCTGACCAGCTCACGGTTGCCGCGGACTTTGGTCGGCGTCTGCGCCTCCACTTTGAGCGCGATGCCCTTCTCTTCCGCCAATGGCTCATACAATTCGCCGACATCGTTGGCGATCTCGGAGGCGTCGAACTCACTCATGCCGTCGCGCGCCTGACCAGACTCCGCGCGCGCAATCATCAAGAGCGCGTTGAAGGTGCGGATCAGCCCTTCGGATTCTTCGATGGTTGATTCGAGCGCAGCGCGGTATTCCGCCTCGCTCTTGGCGGTGCGCAGCGCCTCCTCAGATCGATTGCGCAAACGCGTGAGCGGCGTCTTCAGGTCGTGCGCGATATTGTCGGAAACTTCCTTCAAGCCGTGCATTAGCGCCTCGATGCGCTCGAGCATGGCGTTGAGATTCCCGGCGAGCCGGTCGAGCTCGTCGCCAGTGCCAGCGACCGGCAATCGCCCGCTCAGATCGCCGGTCATGATGGTGCGCGTCGTCTCAGTCATGGCATCAACGCGGCGCAGCACCCGACGCGTCACCAGGAAACCGCCGAGCAGGCCCAGTACCACGACGATGGCGACCGACCAGCGTCCGGCTGACAACACGATGCGGTAGAGCCGCTCACGCTCATCGAGATCGCGCCCGACCAATAAGCGGAAGCCTCCGGGTAACTGAAAGACTCGCACCAATGCCTCATGAGCCGCATGTTCACTGGTCTCGCCTTCGTCGATTCGGTGATAGACTGTCTCGGTCCAGCCCGGGTTATCGAGGATGCCCGGCGCGAGCGCGGTGACGTTGCCAGCTAGGGCCTGGCCGTTGAATGTGGTGACGAGATAGAGACTCGATCCCGGCCGCCGCGCGCGGTTATCTACTACCACCACCAGCCGGCGGATACCGCCGAGTCGATATTGTTCGGACAGGCCGGTGATCTCGGCATTGACCGTATCGGTGATCTGTTCGGTGATCAGGCGGCGGGTATTGAGGGCGAAATAACCGAGCAGAAACGCCGCGAACAGCGCGAACACGGTCAAATAGACCAGCGTCAACTTGAACGTGGTGGTGCGAAAAAGTTTACCGAGCGCCGTCACGGATCATGTATCCCGCACCGCGGACCGTATGCAAAAGCGGCTGGGAGAATCCCTTATCGATTTTCGAGCGCAAGCGCGAGATATGCACGTCGATAACGTTGGTTTGCGGGTCGAAATGGTAATCCCAAACATTCTCCAAGAGCATGGTGCGGGTCACCACCTGCCCAGCATGCTGCATTAGATATTCCAGCAGCCGGAATTCTCGCGGCTGCAGCGAAATCTCTTCGGCGCCGCGGCGAACTTGATGCGACAGCCGGTCAAGCTCGAGATCGCCGACGCGCAGCACGGTTTCCTCGGTACGGCCGCGGCGCCGGCGGGCCAGCACTTCGGTGCGCGCCAGAAGTTCGGTGAAAGAATAGGGCTTGGGCAGGTAGTCGTCACCACCAGCGCGCAAACCTTTGACCCTGTCGTCGACCTGGCCGAGCGCGGACAGGATCAGTGCCGGAGTCTCGATGCCCTTGTCGCGCAGCGTGCCGATGACGGAGAGCCCGTCACGCTTGGGCAGCATGCGGTCGACAATCAACACGTCGTACTTGCCGTCCAGCGCCATGGCGAGTCCGTCCTCGCCGTCATTGGCGGCGTCGGCGACATGACCAACCTCACGAAAGGCCTTGACCAGATAGTCGGCAGCGTCGCGGTCGTCCTCTATGACTAGAAGGCGCATTGTGACCCGATCCGGTTGCGCCTCGGCCATCCGGCCATGGACGCGAGCCTCCCGAATATCCGCATAGGTGGGCATTGATCACACCAAATCCAGTCAACAGGTATCCTGGCCCTCTTCCGGCCTGGGCGGCTTAGCGGTTTGCCGGCCAAAACCCGGGCCGACGGTTAGTTTCGCGCCCATTTCGTACGCGAGGAGGGGGCGGCGGCTGACCGCCACCCCCTCAACGACCCCACCCCAGCGGGGGCGACGGATGCCAGGGTTGGAGTTCACTTGCGAAAGCAGCAACCAGCCATCGAGCGGCGCCGCTTCCCGATAAATTCCGGGACAGGCACGAGGCCCGTCCCGTCGAGGC
>Ga0207804_100044_pt1 | contig 12437 bp, 10 predicted proteins | sample LuqExpMetageno46_FD_187804 | JGI IMG/M metagenome (GOLD analysis project Ga0207804, IMG submission 187804) | Tropical forest soil microbial communities from Luquillo Experimental Forest, Puerto Rico - Sample 46 (SPAdes) | ecosystem: Environmental > Terrestrial > Soil > Tropical forest ... | reverse complement strand
AAATTTTAAAGCTATTCGCTTCAATTTCTCTAGCTGCCCTTAGGTGAGGTCCGCAGGGGTCCCACCTCCGTTGCCGGCCATCGAACTACGGGCCGAGTCAGAAATTAAACGTAGCCCAGTGCCATCCACCACAGCGGCCCAATGAAGAGCCAGATCGCCAGGTAGATGAGGCTCATGACGAAGCCGACTTTCCACCACTCGGCCTGTGTCACATAACCTGCGCCGAACATCACCGGACCGGAACCGATCGCATATTGCGTCAGGCAGCCGCACACATTGCTGAGCGCCCCCAAAGCGATCGCTCCCGCAAAGGGCGGGATGCCAGCGGCGATCATCAGCGCAAGGCACAAGGGAAATAGTGCGCTGATGTGCGGGCTTGGAGTCGTGTTTGTCGAACGCTACGAGCTTTCCGGACAGTTGGCTGATGTGGAAGCCTTGATCGGGGGCGCCCGATCCGGCCGCAACATCGTATTTTTTCCGGAAGGTACATTTACACGGCGGCCCGGCCTTTCGGCGTTCTATCTTGGCGCCTTTAAAATTGCGGCGGAGGCGCGAATGGCGATCCTGCCATGCATCATTCGGGGTACGCGCACAATGTTGCGGAGCGATCAGTGGTTCCCGCGTTGGTCTGCAATTTCGGTCGAGATCGAAGACGCTGTAGCGCCCGAGGGAACCGATTTCCCGTCCGTTGTGCGCTTGCGCGACACCGTGCGCGAAGTACTTTTGAAACATTGCGGCGAGCCCGATCTGGCTGAATTGGTGAAACCCGATGCCGCCTAAGCCGTCCGCGGTAGCATCATATACCGGGTCATTGAATGTCCTTCATCTAATCGGCTTAGCGCTCAAGCATGCAGCAATGGGGCGCATCGTTAGCATCACTGGTCTCGCTTAATATCGTTCCGGTAATTGGATTCTGACGGAACGTTGTGCAGCCAGTCGTTTGTCATAAGCGAGATCATAGATACGGCTGAACTCGTCGAATGGTAAATGTTGGGGGACATTGATCGTCTTCGAGATCGAATTATCGACATGCGGCTGCAAGGCGGCGCCGTGAATTCTGCATCATCATTCTCCATGCCGTGATGCCACCCCCAAAAATAACGATCGATTGGGCTGAACGTTTCCGGGCCCGCGCGGGTGACCAGCGGAACACCACGTCGGCGCGGCCTTCCTGAAGAAGCAGGCTGCCGATCACCGATGCTTTGACACAACGCCGGCCCCCCCGGTGCAGAACGATTGACGCTTCGAGCGGCCCTAAAATCGGCCCCAAAGTGTTCTGAACAACGCTCCAGCGCGGCGGAAACCTCGTCGCTGACCGTACCGCCGAACTCTGCAAGCCGGGGGCGCCGCGTCTATGTTCGTGATGCCCAGCGCCCATTATCGCCTTAGCAATACTCCCGATATCTACAGCTGCTTGCGGGCTGCCTGCTCCGGCCCCATCGTCAACACACGGTGACAATGTTGGGCCCCGAGCCTATTCGCAATCGCACCCGCGGCGCGGTCAGGCGCAGAGTTGAGCGGAAGCCATTTAGCCATCGAGAACCGATGAGCCTCCGACTTCTTTAACTTCCGTATTGCCACCCGGCGGACTTGACGGGTGCATTAGGGCCCCGAAAGACGACCGACCTTTGACGATCTGACCAGCGTCCATCTCAATCACGCGATCAGCAACGTGAAAATACGCCTCGTCATGAGAGATGACGATTAGCGTCTTTCCAGCCCGCTTCATACTGGGCAAGAGTTCCTCATAGAAGACACGTCGGAGAGCCGGATCCTGATCTGCGGCCCATTCGTCGAGCACGATAATCGGCCGATCCTCAAGAAAGACGTGGATCAAAGCTAGGCGCTTGCGTTGGCCTGTTGAGAGATCAATCGTCGAAAACACTCCGTTTTGGATCCTCACTCTTTGAGTAATTTCTAATCGGTTTAAATAGTCTTCTACACAAGGGAGGCTTGCTGAATTGGCGGCGATGAGATTATCGAAAAGATAGTAATCAAAAAAGATCACAGAGAAGAGCTGACGATAAACATCCAGTTCCCGCGGTTGCACTAGTCTTCCATCGCAGAATATTTGGCCTTGCTGCGGCGTGTAGAGGCCAACCAGGAGTTTGATCAACGTCGTTTTTCCGCATCCGTTCTTACCTATGATAAATAATGTTTCGCCAGCATTAATGGCCAGATTTATCGGTCCCAGCACGAAGGGCTCGACCCCGTGTTGCGGGGGGAATTGGTAGCGCACGTCACGCAGTTCGATTGTTGCGCCAGCAAATTCTCCGGCAGCAAATGTTTCAGACAGCGAGAGATCTTCTGTTCCCGAAATGGCAGCCGATAATTCGGCGACTTTTCGGAAGGAAGCCTGCGCTTGGCCAAATAAGGGTAGGGCGGCGACGATTTGTTCGATTGGGCTCCTCACATAAAGCAGAACCAAAATAAAGCCACTTAAGGGCTGTGTCATGGACATGTGCATTGGTAGCGAGCAACAGTACCAAAAGAATAGTCACGTAGAAGAACAGCAAATTAAATGCCCGCGCTGCAAAAAATACGCGCATTGCATGGATGAATCGTTCGGCAATTTGATCAATGTTGCCCGTGAGTCGATCGATAATTTGCGTTCGCCTTTGTCTATTGATTCGCACTTCCTTCGCACCTTCGATGATAGTGCGATAATTCTTCTGTAACTCTTCATGTGCGTTACGGACCCCATAATAGGAGTCGACCTCCATTCGGCTTGCAATTACTTGGCTCGCAAACATCAGGATAATTGCCAGCAGCACGATCGTGAACATCGGGGGTGACAGGATTGCAAGATAAACGAAGCAACCCAGCGTGACCGAAAAAGCAATGGCGACCATCGAAAAGTTGAACGTGAAGCCACCGATCGTATCGACATCGTGGGTGAGGACTGTCAGCAGCCTGTGTGGCTGGAAACGTTCAATTTCAGATAGGGGCGCGGTGAGAATCTTCAGCGACAACTCTTTGCGCAATTGGGCAATTATTCGCTGTCCGACCAGATTATTTCCGACGTTGCCGAGGAAGTCACCGGCAAGCGCCAGCACGCATAGCCCTACGAAGCCGGTTAGAATGCCAAGCAAGTTCGTGCTTGGACCATGCACGGCTTGGTTCACGATGGCGAGCAAAGATGCGCTAGCAAGGCCGCTCACGCCGCCGGCGATTCCTGCAAATAAAGCGATCGGCCAGAATGTTTTGAGAATTCGAAGGGATTCAGCCAGAGTGGCGCGTGACCCGACGTTCATGGCTTCCGTTCTTCTCTTGGGCTAAGGCTCTGTGCATACCATCGGGTTTGCGAGGACTTCCAATATGAACTTGCCGATCGACGATAGCTGGAACAGCAATTCACGATGACGCCTGCATTCGCGCCACTACCCGCGACCTGGGTCACCGTACGGACGGTCCGGCTTTTATACCCGGGCTGAACGACCAATTCGACGTGCTGTGCGAGTCGAAGGGTGGGACGCGCGACATACCAATTAGCGAGTTTACACCACATCAACGTTCTTTATCGTAGCGCCGCTGAAGCGTTTTGGCACCGTATTTCTGGAGTTCTGTGCAGCGAAGCTGAGCCCCGACGTCGCAAGCAATAAGCCGGCGACAATTGCTATGGCTATCCTGATCGCCTGGCAGCGGCCGCCGATTGGTGCGAGGATCTGGCTCCTCTTTTTTCGAACCCAAAACCCTCATTCGCGACCGGACCTATGATGCAGCTGTTGATTGAAATCAATGCCGCCAATCCTGCGTATATTTTGATAGCAACCTGCAAATAAAGGCTCAAAATGGCAGACAACAAAGATTACGTACGCTGGTTTTCTGATATTCGCTTGAACGATGTCCCGCTGGTGGGCGGCAAGAACGCCTCGTTGGGCGAGATGTACTCGGTGCTTGTCAATGTGGGTGTACGTGTTCCCAATGGCTTTGCGGTCACTGCCGATGCGTACCGGAATGCGCTGGCCGCAGCAAAGGCATGGGAGCGACTGCATCAGCTTCTGGACGGGCTGAACAAACGGCACGTCGACATTCTGGCCGAGCACGCCGCCGCAGCGCGCGAAATCGTTTACGAGGCGACGGCGAACGGCCCGCTACGCGAGCAGATTCACCGTGCCTATCGCCGGCTTGAAGCGGAATACGGCGCGAACCTCGCTGTCGCTGTTCGAAGTTCGGCCACCGCGGAAGACCTTCCGTCGGCGAGTTTTGCTGGCCAGCACGAGAGTTATCTGAACGTTCGTGGTGCGGAAGCATTGTTTGAAGCCTGCCGCCGCTGCTTTGCATCTATCTTCACCGACCGCGCGATCTCTTATCGAATTGACAAGGGATTCGACCATTTTAAGGTCGCGCTTTCGGTCGGCGTAATGAAGATGGTGCGAGCGGACAGCGCCGCCAGCGGCGTGATGTTCACGTTGGACACTGAATCCGGCTTCCGCGACGTCGTATTTATTACCGCAATCTACGGGCTGGGCGAGAACATCGTGCAAGGAACGGTCGACCCCGACGAGTTCTACGTGCATAAGCTGACATTCCGCGCTGGTCATCGGGCCGTCCTGAGGCGGTCGCTGGGAAGCAAGCATTTGCGCATGGTCTATGCCGACGGCAGCGGCGGCACTAAGGGCACTAAGAATGTCCCGGTCCCCCAGATCGAGCGCGGACGCTTCTGCATCGCCGACGCGGTAGTGCTCAAGCTCGCCGGCGACGCAATCGCGATCGAGGATCACTATTCGAAGATGGCAGGCCATCCCGTGCCCATGGATATCGAATGGGCCAAGGATGCCAATGATGGGCAGATTTACATCATCCAGGCGCGGCCAGAGACGGTGGCGTCGCAACGGGCGCCGACTGGGTTCGAGACCTATGCGCTTGGCGCGAGGGGCACAGTGCTCGCGACTGGGCGCGCGGTCGGTGAGAAAATCACAGCCGGTCCCGTGCGTATCATCGCCGACGCGCAGCAACTCAAGGATTTCAATCCCGGCGAGGTCCTGGTAGCGGAGACGACCACTCCCGATTGGGAGCCGGTGATGAAGCTTTCCGCCGGCATCGTCACGGAGCGCGGCGGGCGCACTTGCCACGCGGCCATCGTTGCGCGCGAACTCGGCATTCCGGCCGTGGTCGGCGCTGCTGATGCAAAGAAGGCTCTGAAGACTGGCGTCCCTGTGACGGTGTCCTGCGCCGAGGGAGATATTGGCCGCGTCTACGATGGAGTCCTTCCGATCAAGACCACGCATATAGAGCTGAGCGAGATCAAAAGGCCGCGTACGGAGATCATGCTCAACCTCGGCAATCCCGGACTCGCATTCCGGACCGCAATGCTTCCCAATGATGGCATCGGCTTAGCGCGCATGGAGTTTATCATATCCGAGCACATTAAGGTGCATCCGATGGCGCTGGTTAGTCCGGAAAAGGTCACTTCCACACGGGCGCGTCAGGAGATTGAGAAGCTCGTGCGCAACTATCCACGGCCGGCGGATTACTTCGTCGAGAAGTTATCTGAAGGCATTGGCACCATCGGGGCAGCATTCTATCCCAAGCCGGTGATCGTGCGGCTGTCCGACTTCAAGACTAATGAATATGCGCGGCTCTTGGGCGGCGAGAGCTTCGAGCCAAAAGAAGAGAATCCCATGATCGGCTTCCGCGGCGCCGCCCGCTATGCGCACCCCGCCTATGCCGCTGGCTTCGCGCTTGAATGTGCGGCGCTCAAGCGCGTGCGCGACGATATGGGCCTTACCAACATCCGCATTATGGTGCCGTTCTGTCGCCGTTTGGACGAAGCACGACGTGTCATCGATGCCATGGCGGATCATGGTCTCAGACGCGGCGAAGACTGTCTCGAGATCTACGTCATGTGCGAGATCCCGAACAATGTCATCCAAATCGACGCTTTTGCCAAACTATTCGACGGTTTCTCGATCGGCTCCAACGATCTGACGCAACTTACGCTGGGGGTCGATCGCGACTCCGAAATCGTCGCCTTCGATTTTGACGAACGAGACCCTGGCATGCTGGAGATGCTGAGGCTCGCGGTCACCGGCGCCAAGCGCAACGCGCGTCATATAGGCATCTGCGGAGAGGCCCCGGCCAATTATCCCGAGATCGCGCGCTATTTGGCGCAGCTCGGCATCGACTCCATCAGTGTCAATCCCTCGAGCATCCTGCGCACCATGCAGGTTGTCAGCGACGCGGAAAGCGCCGCTGTGACGCTTGACGGTTAGGCGGAAGGACGCCTTAGTGGGCGTCGCGATGGCGAAAGCGTCGAAAAATAAAGGCAGAATACAACGGATCATAGTGGCTACCGACGGGTCGGACAGCGCCGGCCGTGCGGTCGACGCCGCTGCGCGCGTGGCGAAGATCTGCGGCGCCGAGCTCATCATTGTGACAATCGGCGGCAGCGTCACGGGTGCCGAGTTGCGTCAACTCGCGAGCAAGAGTGGCGATCTCAGTAAGTCACTTCAAGCCGCGGCCGACAAAGTTCTGCGTCGCGCGAGTAGACGGGCCACGAGAGGCGGCGCGGCCAAGATCAAGCTGCAAACCGGCTGGGGCGATCCGGCGCAAGCGATCATCGACCTCACAAGAAGCCTGAAGGTCGATCTGTTGGTGGTCGGACGGCGCGGGCAAAGCCGGCTCTCCGGCCTGCTACTTGGTAGCGTTTCGCAGAAGCTCGCAAACCGCTCGCCCTGTCTCGTAATAGTCGTTCCTTAGAGGCTGCCCAGCTACGCGGCGATTGCGCAGAGCAAGCTCGCGATGTGCCCTTCGTCCTACATCGGCAAGAGTAAACGCTTAACGCCGTCCCTGTGATACGTCGGCGCGCGCGCTTTGATAGTCGCGTTCGCTTGCGCCGCGAAATAGGCCAGCGGCCTTTTGAGTTCAATTTCGTTGGAGAACTTTCCGGCAAGATCGGCGTCGTAAGCTTCGTGGATTTTCTGGCCGACAATGTTGAAGCGGAAGCGCTGCGGCTGCTCGAATATTTCGACCACCATTAGTCGGTCTTCCAGATCAGGCAGCTTCGGCAGTTCAAAATCGCGGGCGAACGGCATCTTGTTGTCCGCGTGCTTAAGTCCGCTCCAGTACGCGTTGACACGTGCAAGGTCGGCGGCGGGCGTGGTAGGCAGCGCGAATGGGGCATATCCGGCTCCAGACTGTCGCGGGTAACCAACGCACCGTGGCAGGCTTGTACGGATCAATCGTCCGAATACTATGCGGTCCTGTTGCAACTAACTCGTGAGACAATGCACCCTTTTCGCCATGCCGCGGAGATTTTCGAAAACAGGAAGCTCCTTGCGCGCTTCTGGCACTCGGCCTCGAAATTCTGGCGGATCGGCGCGTCGCGCGGGCCTGCCCTCGCAGGGCTTCTGATCGTGATCGTCCTGCTGCAGCTCCTCATTCAGGTGCTGCTCAATATATGGAACCGCAATTTTTTCGACGCGGTCGAGCGGCGCGATGGCGCCGCGTTGCTGTTTCAGGCAGAGATCTTTGTGCCGCTGGCGCTGACCAGCATCCTGTTGCAGGCGGCCTCGGTGTGGGGCCGCATGACGACGCAGCGCAGCTGGCGCGAATTCATGACGCGCAACGTCATCGAGAAATGGCTCACCAATGACCGCTTTCGCCAGCTCGGCCATCTGACAAAAGGGACGGAGAATCCCGAATACCGCATCGCTGTCGACGTGCGCATAGCAACCGACGCGCCCGTCGATCTCACGCTCGCTCTATTTTCGTCCGTGCTCACCTCCTTCACGTTCTTCGGCGTGCTGTGGAGTATCGGCGGCAGCGTCGACGTTCCCGCGTTCGGTACAGTGATCACCATTCCCGGCTATCTCGTGTTCGGCGTCATCATCTATTCGACCGCCGTAACGGCCCTGATGATTTTCTTCGGCCATCACCTAACTGGCGTCATCGAGCGTTCGAACCAGGCGGAGGCCGAGTTGCGCGCTGCGGTCGATGCTTTCCGTGAGGCGAATGGACAGTCCAAGCGTCCGCCGACAACCACACTGCGGCAAACGTTGCAACTCAAGTTGCAGGCGGTGCTGCTGTGGTGGCGCGAACTATGCTGGCAGCTCGTGCGCACGACGTTAGTTTCGCAAGGGAACGTACTGTTTGCGCCGGTCGTGGCGTCGTTTCTGTGCGTGCCAAAATATCTGAGCGGCGCAATGACGTTGGGCGAGCTGACACAGTCGGCCGCTGCGTTTGTTGTCGTGCAAACGGCGTTCAATTGGCTGGTGGACAATTACGGCCGCCTTGCCGACTGGCAGTCCTCGGCACACCGCGTCGCGACGCTGCTCCTGACGCTCGATGAACTGGAAGAAAAAGAAAGCATCGCCAGCGGCACACGCAATCACTCAGACCACGGCAATCGTTAGAACCCATGGCAACCAGTCAAGCAGCCGCAATCACGACTTGCGGCGCTAGCCGCGCCACTTCAGCCGGACGGCTGAGTTCGGTACCCTCGTGAATGAGCGCAGCAGAACCCGCGGCAACCGCCAGCCGGAACGCATCTACAATCGGCTCGTTTTTCGCCAGGCTGTAGACTAGCGCACCGAGAAAACTGTCTCCGGCACCGACCGAGTTGACGGTTTTGACCGGCAATGCCTGTGCACGGAGCGCCTGGTCACCGGTGACGAGCAGGGCGCCGAGGTGCCCTAGCGAGAGCGCGACAATCTTCGCGTTGCTCGCCCCGATCAATCGGCGTGCGGCAGCAATGCGCGCGGCATCACTATCGAGCTGGCCGCCGGTCAGCTCACACATTTCGCGCAGGTTCGGCTTTATCAGGTCGACGCCAGCCTCGACCGCTGCTTTCAGCGGCTGGCCGGACGTGTCGAGGAAAAATTTGGCGCCGGCCTTGTGCGCTGCGGTTGCTGCCTGCGCGTAGAAGTCCTCCGGGACGCCCGGCGGAAGGCTGCCGCTCGCGACGACGATCGCCGGCGCCGTGGCAGCGAGCGCGTCAAGACACCGCTTCCATTCGCTTTCGCGCAGCGGCTCGCCAGGCAGGACGAAACGGAATTGCTTGGCCGTTGTTCGCTCATTGACCGAGAAATTCTCGCGCGTTTCTGCAGCAACCTCGATATAGCGCGCGGCAATGCCTTCCTTCTCGATGAGGCTGCGCAGCAGGTGGCCGGTGAATCCGCCGATGGTGACAATCGCTTCGACATCACCGCCGAAACGCCTCACCACCCGCGCAACGTTTACGCCACCGCCGCCGGCATCGCGTCGATATAGGGCGCAGCGCAGCTTCGCGGACGGAAGCACGCGCTCGACCGACGTGGAGAGATCGAGCGCGGGATTGACGGTGAGCGTGACGATCTTTGCCAGGGTGCCTCGCTATGCGCTCCAGCCGCGCCGTGCAGCGAGCGCGTGCAGCCCGAGAAAGGCCGGATCGTCGTGCAATATGAGATAGACCGGAATCTGGGCAACGTATGGGCTCATCCGGCCCTTGGCGTCAAAGCGCGCGCGAAACTGCGATTGCGGCAGGTATTTGCGCAGGTGCTTGGGGATGCCGCCGGCAAGATAGACGCCGCCCGCGGCGCCGAAGCTCAACGCCAGATTGCCTGCTGCTTCACCGAGCATGGCGCAGAACATGTCGACCGCAGCGCGGCTTACCGCGCAAGTGTCGGCGGCAGCGGCCTGCATGATCTCGGGAGCCTTTCGCTCCGCCACGCGCTTGCCGTCGACCGCGGAAATGGCGCCATAGAGATTTTCGAGACCTTGGCCGGAGAGAACACGCTCGACCGACACGTGTCCGAACTCCTTGCGCAGGAGCGCGATGATCGCATCCTCGCGCGCGGAACCACCCGGCATGGTCGCATGACCGCCTTCACCATGCAGCACGAAGCCGCCCGCGCGCGGCACGTAAGTGGCAACGCCGAAACCGGTTCCCGGCCCAATCGCCAGCATCGGTGCATCTGGCTGCGCCGCGCCACCTCCGTGCTGCATGAGGTCTTTCGCTTTCAGCGCCAGCAGCGACCAGGCTACCGCTTCGAAATCGTTGATGAGGTGTACGTCGGTAAAGCCGAAGCGCGCCCGCAACTCCTTCCCGTCGACCACCCAATCATTGTTGGTAAGTCGGCAATACTCGCCATCCACCACGCCGGCGACGTCGAACAAAATGCGGTGCGCAGCCTTCGTCTCAGGCTGTCGCGCCAGAAAAGCTGCGAGTGCATCAGCGAACTGTGTGTGATCGGCAACCGCCATGTGCTCAACTTGCGTGACCTCGCCACGGCTTAGCATCGCAAAACGCACATTGGTCCCGCCGATGTCGGCCAGCACCAGGTCGCCTGAGCTGCGTGGCTGTTGCATCATCGCGCCCGTGCCGCCTTGATAAGGTTGCGGTACCATTCAAACGAGGCCTTTGGAATGCGCCGCTGCGTCGGATAGTCGACGTAAACAAGGCCGAACCGCACACTGTAGCCGGCGTCCCATTCGAAATTGTCGAGCAGAGACCAGACGAAATAGCCGCGCACATCGGCGCCGCGCGAAACCGCGTCGTTCATTGCATTGATATAGGCGCGCAGGAATTCGATGCGTTTCTCGTCGTTCACGGCGCCGCGCGCGTCGGGCTCATCGTATCCGCCCATACCGTTTTCGGTGATATAGATCGGCAACTTGTAACGCTGGGTCAGTTCGACGAGCGTGTCGCCGAACGCCTGCGGCATGATCGGCCAGTTGATTGGCGTAAGCTTGGTCCCTTCCGGCCGGTCGCCGAAACCGAAGCCAACAATTTCCTTGTCGTCTGCTTTGACGAACACCGGGCTATAGTGATTGAAGCCGAACCAGTCCATCGGGCGGTGGATGCGCTCGAGATCGCCTGCCTGCATGTGCGGCGTGATTTTTTCCAGCAGGTACGGCGGATACGTGCCGAGACATTGCGGGTCGGTATAGGCCTTGTTCCAGTAGAGGTCGGCTCGTGCGGCTGCCCGCGCGTCTGCCGGCGAGGACGGCAGGCATGGCTGATAATTGTGGATGGCCGCGAGGGACGCATTCGGCACATTCGCACGCAACGCATCGATCGCCGCTCCGTGGGCTAGATTTACGTGATGAATGCTGCGATGCAATGCATCGGCATTGGCCGTCGCGCGTTGATTGCCGAAGCCGAGCCCAAATAGAATGAAGATCGACGGCTCGTTGAAGGTCGCGAAGCGCTTCACACGGTCGCCATATCGCCTGCCGATCAGCGCTGCGTAGTCGTGAAACCAACCGACAATATTGCGCGTGGTCCAGCCGCCGAGATCGTCGAGTGCCTGCGGCAGATCCCAATGATAGAGACAGATCCAAGGCTCGATGCCAGCCAAAAGCAATTCGTCGATGAGCCGGTCATAGAATGCGAGGCCCAATTCATTCGGCGCGCCGCGTCCTTGCGGCAGCGCGCGCGGCCAGGCGACCGAAAAGCGATAAGCGTTCACGCCGAGCTTCTGCATCAGCGCGATATCTTCGCCATAGCGGTGATAGTGGTCGCAGGCGATGTCTCCGGTGTCGTTGTTCTTGATCTTGCCTCGGTGGCTGTACGTGTCCCACACGCTCAAGCCGCGGCCATCCTCGTACGCCGCGCCCTCGATCTGATAGCTCGAAGTGGATACGCCCCAGATGAAGTCGCGGGCTAGCCTCTCAATCGGGAACGCGCCGGCGGCCAAGGGCTTCTTTCCTCTCTGTCTCATTGGCGCGGTTAGGCTAGGCTACGCGTGGATTGTTCTTATTGAGACAAATCAAGATGTTAGCGTGTCGTTGCGGCAACGTGTCGGCAGGTTCGCCCAGGAAATGACAAAAGCGCAAATGGTACGAACTCGGTGGGGCGGTATTGCCGACGGCGCGCAAAAGCCAAGCGGGTTTTTCCGCGTGGCCGAGCGCGGCGGCATTTTTTGGCTGGTCGATCCCGACGGCGGGCAGTTTCTCTCGAAGGGGATCAACACAGTGCGCTTCGATCAGGACAAGATCCAGAACAGCGGGCGCATTCCCTATGCTGAAAACTGCGCGCGGAAGTATGGCAGCGAGGATGCGTGGCGGCGCGCCGCCGCTGCGCGCATTGTTGCCTGGGGCTTTAATACGCTCGGCTCCTGGTCGGACGAGGCCGTGGCGAAGGCTGCGCCCGTGCTGCTCGCGCTCACGCCCAATCTCGATCTTGGAATGTCGTTTGCTTGGCAGACGAATGACACGTCGAAAGACAAACTGCGTCAGGATTTCCCCGACGTGTTCGACCCGGATTTCGAACGGCACGTGCGTAAGCGCGCTGCCGCAATGTGTGCGCCGCGACGCAACGATGCAAATATCATCGGCTGGTTCGTCGACAACGAACTGCGCTGGGGACCGGACTGGCGCGGTGAAGACGAATTGCTCACTCTGTTTCTGTCGCTTACCCCGGGAACGCCAGGCCGCAACGGGGCGCTTGCCTTCCTACGCGCGCGTTACGGCGATTTCGCAAAATTCGATGCGGCATGGCACAGTGCGGCGGG
>Ga0207804_100043_pt1 | contig 12467 bp, 9 predicted proteins | sample LuqExpMetageno46_FD_187804 | JGI IMG/M metagenome (GOLD analysis project Ga0207804, IMG submission 187804) | Tropical forest soil microbial communities from Luquillo Experimental Forest, Puerto Rico - Sample 46 (SPAdes) | ecosystem: Environmental > Terrestrial > Soil > Tropical forest ... | reverse complement strand
GGCTCGCGCCGCCAGTCCTTGCTGGTTTCCGGCCGCCACAACAGCGCGGCCGCGAACACGTCGTGGCCTTCGCGAAAAATATCTGCCCAGACCTCAACACTTTCGCCAGCAATTCGTTTTACCGGATAGCGGCCGCCATCCACGCACGGGTAAATGTCTTCGATGAGAAAACAAGGCGCGGTCGGATCCGGTAATGAATGTTCCCACGCGTCAACAACAGAACCTCGCGCGCGCACCGCGGTATGCTCCGCTCCGGGCTTCTTCATTGTTATGGTCTCGATCTACTCCAACGAAAACCACGGGAATTTCCGAAAGTTCCCTAGCAAAAAAATGGATGATTTGGCAGCAAAAGCGGGCCTTTGGGGGGTCGAACCCGGTTACCACGACGTCTTTGGCCGCTGGCACGAGACGAGCCTGGAGGTGCAGCGCGGGCTTGTTGCCGCCTTGTCGCATGGCCGCGCCCGCCCGCCGGACGTTGCGCCGGTGGGCAAACCCGTCCGCGCATTTCAAGGCGACGGCCGCCGGTACTGGATACTGGGGGGTCAGCTTTACGCGTTGCGGTCGCGCCGCAACTGGGGCCACGGCGATTTCACGGATCTGGCGCGGCTGATCGAAGTGGCGGCCGCAGCTGGCGCGGCCGGCATCGCCCTCAATCCACTGCACGCGCTGTTTCCCGATCGCGCGCATGAGGCGAGCCCCTATGCGCCTAACAGCCGCATGTTTCTCAATCCGCTCTTTATCGATCTTGACACCATTCCTGAATTTCCCGGCGCGGACGCGGCCGGCATCGCGCTCGCTGCGCTGCGCGGCGGCGAGCTGATCGACTACGCGGCGGTGGCGCGCGCTAAGCGCCACGGCTTGCGTCTAGCCTACGAGCATTTCGCGACGTCGGCGGGCGAGGATCGCCGCGCCGATTTCGAGGCTTACCGGCAGGAGCAGGGCGAGAGGCTTCTGGCTTTCGCCTGCTTCGAGACCTTGCGCGCGCGTTTTGAAGGCAAACCTTGGCCGGAGTGGCCCGAGCCCTGGCCGCATCCGAGGACGGCAAACCTGCGGGAATTGCGGGAGACTGATCGCGCAGCCTGCGAATTCCATGAATTCGTGCAATGGGTCGCCGACCGCCAGCTGCAGACGTGCAAGGAGACGGCGCGGCGCTGCGGCATGCCGATCGGACTTTATGTGGATCTTGCCGTCGGCATTCATCCGCATGGCGCCGACGCCTGGAGCGAGCAGGATTGCGTACTCCCCAATGTCTCGGTCGGCGCGCCGCCGGACGAATTCAACCCGGCCGGGCAGAACTGGGGGCTCGCGCCCTTCAATCCCGGCGCGCTGCCGGAAAATGATTTTGCGCTGCTGCGGGCGCTGATGCGATCGACCATGCGTCATGCCGGCGCGATCAGGCTCGACCATGTGCTTGGCCTCAAGCGCCTGTTCATGATTCCGAGCGGGCACAGCGGCGCCGACGGCGCCTATGTGCGCTTTCCGTTCGAGCTATCGCTGCAGACCATCGCACAGGAGAGCCAGGCGGCGCGCTGCATCGTCATCGGCGAGGATCTCGGCACCGTGCCGGAGGGCTTTCGCGAAACGCTCGGACGCTGGGGCATCTGGAGCTATCGCGTGATGCTTTTCGAGCGTGATGAGGAAGGCCGCTTCCGCGCGCCGGAGAGTTATCCGGTCGAAGCGCTCGCCACCTTCAACACGCACGATCTGCCGACCCTGCGCGGCTGGCTTGAGGGGGCGGATCTGCGCACCAAGCGCAGGCTCGGGCTAGATCCGGGCGAAAGCGATGAAGCACGCGCCCGGGCCCAGCAACACCTTCGGGAGATTTTGCAGGCGCGAGCTGCAGATCACCTTGCTTCGCTCGTTGCCCGGCAAGCGGGAATCCGAAGTGAGGCTGCTGGGTCCCCGCTTTCAGGGGGACGAGCGGAGCGTAGAACGATCAACGAACTTGCTGCGGTCGCCGCGTTTCTCGCGCAGATGCCGTGCCGCCTGGTGGCGATCGCGATCGACGATATCCTGGGCGAGTGCGAGCAAATCAATATTCCCGGCACGGTCGACGAGCATCCGAACTGGCGGCGCAAGTTGCCGGTCGCACTCGAGGACATGGAGGGGCACGACGGTTTGAGCCGCGTGGCCGAGGTGTTTGCACGGTCGGGAAGAGGGTGGCGGTAATCTGCGGCCGCTGAAAATACAGCGGGGAAACAGCGAAGAGGCCCATTCGACTACATTCCCGCGCAAGCGAAATTTCGGACCTGGCATCAGTTGCTCTGGATCTCCTCTCATGGGGACGAACGGTGAAAGCCGCCCAGCGTAAGCAATTTACTCCGCTCATTCCCGCGCAAGCGGAAACCCACACTCCACTCCCCAGATCTCTTTTGCGTATTCCTGCACAGCGCGGTCGGAGGAAAACCAGCCCATGCGCGCCGTATTCCGAATCGCGATGTGCCACCAGTCTCGTGGCGAGCGCCATAGTGCATCGACCTGGCGCTGCGCCTGCCAATATGCGTCAAAGTCTGCTGCTACCATGAAGTGATCGTACTCGCAAAGCGACTTCACGATCGGCACGAAGCGGCCAGCATCGTCGGGCGCGAACGTGCCATTGGCGAGGCTCTCGACCACCGCGGCAAGCCGCGGCGAGGCCTCCACCGCGGCAGAGCCCGTAAAGCGCGTGCGCCGCTTTTCCGCCACCTCTTCGGCGTTCATGCCGAAGATAATCACATTCTCGGCCCCGACATGCTGGCGGATCTCGATATTGGCGCCATCCAGCGTGCCGATGGTCAAGGCCCCGTTCAGAGCGAGCTTCATGTTGCCGGTGCCCGAGGCCTCCATACCGGCGGTCGAGATCTGCTCGGAGAGATCCGCCGCCGGAATGATGGTTTCGGCGAGCGTTACGCTGTAGTTCGGCACGAATACCACCTTCAGCCGGCCGGCTACGTCCGGGTCGCTGTTCACGACCCTCGCGACGTCATTGGCGAGCTTGATGATCAGTTTGGCGCGGTCATAGCCCATGGCCGCCTTGCCGGCGAAGATCTTCACTCGCGGCACGTAATCCTCGTGCGCCCGCGCCCGCATCTCCTGATAGAGCGCGATCGTCTCCAGCAGGTTGAGCAGTTGCCGCTTGTATTCATGGATGCGCTTGATGTGCACGTCGAACAGCGCTTGCGGGTCGATCTCGACGCCCGCACTCGCGCGCAGCACGTCTGCGAGCCGTTCCTTGTTCTCGAGCCGCGCGCATCGGTAGCGGCCCACGAAGACATCGTCCTCGGCCGCCTGCTCAAGCTCCTGCAGGCAGACCGGCTCCTCGAGCACTCGTTCTCCTAAAGTCTCGATTAGAAGTTTGGTCAAAGGTTGATTGGCCTGGTAGAGCCAGCGCCGAAAGGTGATGCCGTTGGTCTTGTTGACGATACGCGTCGAAGTCGTGCGCGCGAGATCATGGAAGAAGGTTCTGCGTAGAAGCTCGGTGTGCAGATGCGACACGCCGTTGACACAATGGCTGCCGAGGAAGGCGAGATGCGCCATGCGCACGCGCCTGTCGCCGTTCTCGTGGATCAGCGACACCGCCGACAGGAAGTCGCGCTCGTGCAGACCGCGCCGCTCGGTCTCCTGTAAGTGATGCCAGTTGATCAGATAGATGATCTGGAGATGCCGCGGCAGCAGCCGGCCGAACAGGTCGACCGGCCAGCTTTCCAGCGCCTCAGGCAGCAGCGTGTGATTGGTGTAGCTCAGCGTGGCACGGGTGATGGTCCACGCCTGCTCCCAGGGAAAGTCGTGGTCGTCCACCAGGATGCGCATCAGCTCGGCGACCGCAATCGCTGGATGCGTGTCGTTGAGCTGCACCGCCGCCTGCTCGGCGAGATTCCCGAGGGTCGGGAATTCTTCGAGATGGCGGCGCACCAGGTCCTGCAGCGAAGCGGAAGTAAAGAAATATTCCTGGCGGAGCCGCAGCTCCTGTCCTTCCGGCGTCGAGTCGTTCGGATAAAGGAAGCGCGAGATCGCCTCGCTTTGCAAGCGCGCAGCGCTCGCGCCAACATAATCGCCCTTGTTGAAGGCCGCGAGCTGGATCGGGGTCACCGCGCGCGCCGACCACAGCCTCAGCATGTTCGTGTGACGGCCGCGCCAGCCGGCGATCGGCGTGTCATGGGGTACTGCCAGCACGCGCTCTGCCGGATACCAGTAGACACGTGCGGTGATGTTGTCATCGCCGAGATATTCAACCCTGCCGCCGAAGCCAACCGAAGAGGCCACCTCGCGATGGTTGAGCTCCCAGGGGTTACCGCGCACAAGCCATTCCTCCGGCAGTTCCTGCTGCCAGCCGTCGCGGATAGACTGTTCGAACAGGCCGTTTTCATAGCGGATGCCATAGCCATAAGCCGGGATGCCGAGCGCCGACAGGCTGTCGAGATAGCAGGCCGCGAGTCGCCCGAGCCCGCCGCTGCCGAGCGCGGCATCGGGCTCGATCTCGCGCAGGCGGTCGAAATCGGCGCCGAGGCTCGCGAGCGCCGCGCGTGCCGGCTCGACCAGCTGAAGGTTGGTAAGCGTGTCGAACAATAGTCGGCCGATCAGGAATTCGATCGACAGATAATAGACGCGCTTTCTCTTCGCTCGCTTAGCCTCGGCGTGCGCATTTAGGAAGGTGTCGATGACGCGGTCGCGCACCGCCAGCACCGTGGCATGATACCAATCGACATCGGTCGCGGCCTCGCGGGTCTTGCCGAGCGCGTAGGCGAGCTTGGTCTGGATAGCTTCGCGCAGCTCGGCTTCTTCGCTGTCCCGGCGGGAAGCTCTCAGGTGCTGGCGTTTTAATCGTGGTGTCGCGGCCATTTGCGGTTACCAAAGTTGATATTCAGCCCCACCACTGATTCTATAAGAGACCAAAAAAGTTCCATCTGAGTCCGCCCATCAGCGATGATGAGCGTGCTCTCTGCGATACACAAATGTGAGCGGTCGATAATCCCCGTTTACTCGGTCAACTTGAGATAAGGCTGGGGGCGTGGGTTGGTTCCGGGGGCGCGATTGGATTCTACGTGGTAATAGGCATCGCTCCATCTACAAAAGGGGACTCCTAAAGATAACGAGGGTGTGTGGGCAGTTATAAAGCCTCGTGTGCTATGGATATATAATTGGATATTTATATCATAGAGCCTTTGTACTATGGATACTTGAGTTAGACCTTGCAACCCATCCGTCTTAAATCTCTCTGCTGGGGTTGCGATTTCAAGGTCTTGTGTGATCGTTTGAGCTGGCAGTGATCAGCGGACATTTCGCAGTGTAATTGGCATTGACCAATGCAGACGAACTGCATTCGGGCTAAGTAATTTGGCACCTGATTAATGGATACTCGTTGGTCAAATCATATGCCCGCTCAGCGAACGCTACTACTGATCACGGCATCGTCCCCCGCCATTCGAAGGGTGCGCCGTTCGCGCGTGCTTAACTTTCAGCAGATCACCATGCCGTACTTGGCCGCATTCGTGCCGCCCAAGTGGAAGGTGATTCATATTGATGAAGAGGTGTCACCAATTGACATAACGATAGCCGTAGATCTGGTCGGAATCACTTTTCACACGCCAAGCGCATTCCACGTATACGATCTCGCTGCCCAATTTCGGAAGCGAGGGATTCCGGTGGCATTAGGTGGACCGCATGTCACATTGATGCCGGAAGAAGCTCAAGCCCATGCAGACGTGATTTTCGTGGGAGAAGCTGAATTGCAATGGCCGCAATTCTTGAGAGATTTCGAAATCGGAAGACATATGCATCGCTATTGTTCGACTGCCGTACCTGCATTGAACGCCGTGCCGATGGCACGCAAGGAATTATACCATCGACGCGATTTCACCGGAGGAAGGCTCTTCGCAACGCGTGGGTGCCCGCATGCTTGCGATTTTTGCGCGGTGGCGGTGATGTATCAACGTAAAGTTCGCGCGCGGCCAGTTGCAGCAGTAGCCGCAGAATATGCCTCGTTTCCGGGTAAGGTAGTCATTTTCTGGGATGATAATCTGGCCAGTGATCGGGAATATGCGAAGGCATTGTTTCAGTCGATTGCGCCTTACCGGAAATGGTGGAGTAGCCAGGTAACTATTCAGGCAGGTAAAGATGCAGAGTTTTTGGAATGGGCCGCAAAGAGCGGATGCAAGCAGTTGTTCATTGGGCTGGAATCAATCTCCCAACAAAGCATGAACGGGGTCCGCAAGGGCTTCAACCGCGTGGAAGAATATGTGCGTGTGATCGAGCACATCCACGAGCATGGAATCGCGGTTCAGGCGGGCATTGTGTTCGGCTTCGACCAGGACACCGAGTCGATCTTTATTGAAACACTGGATTTTCTTGAATCAGCAGGCGTACAAAATGCAACATTCAATATCCTGACGCCTTATCCCGGCACGCCGTTGTATCAGCGTTTAGAAAGGGGAAGGAGAATCCTCACGCGGGACTGGAGTAAGTACAATGGACGCGAAGATGTGGTGTTTCAACCCCGGCACATGAGCCCGGAGACGTTGTTGGAAGGCTACCGCTACGCCAATCAGCGATTTTATTCCGGTACGAGTTTGTATCGACGCCTTATCCGCTCGCCGGTCGGGCTATGGTGGACTTTACCGTTGAATCTGGCTTACGCGTTGGCGCTTCGATCTGCTCGACAGGATGCGGCCGCTGATCGAGGCGAACTGCTGGTGCGCTGCGCCAGCAGGCGCTCAAGCTTGGAATCGGTCTCGGCCATCAACGCTAGCAAAACGCGTTCCACGAGAGGCTGAATGAGTGAGGCCGCCCCTAGTTGGCGGCCTCACGCATTGTATTGCCACCGGCATCCATACCGTAGGCTTCAATCCATTCGATCAGCCCACAATGGTTGCACTGGAAAATATCGAAGCCCGGAGACCCCATGCTTCTCGCAAGAGCGAGTACGTGTCTAATTGTGCCGGTTGGGCAACGGGGGCACGGCGCTTCGAGCGCGCGCCTCGGTAATTGATCGGGCCGTGTCGGTTGAACTAACACGCAACGCATCCCCCAAATTCGGAGATCAATGGATAAACGTGTCTTTTCGATAGTCGAATTCGGGCGCTATCGTGGCTGGCCTGCTGGGCGCGGAAGCGCCCTGTGTATTCGTGCGGCTTCTAGGGAATTGGCCTGCCGCTGTGGGTCTAGTCAGCCAGCCGACTGCGGCGAGACGGCCAGATGAAAACATCACTTTTAATGTCCGGGCCTTTCCCAAGCTGCGAAACAATTGAAGAACAGGGACGCCTTATCGAGCTTGCCCTGAAGGTCGCAATTTCGACTGTTCTTCAATTTCTTCAATTTGTTTCATGAGCTCCTCGCGCTGCAAGACTTCAGTCTCTCCGACCAATTTCAGCCGAAGTAGGCGCAGCTTTTCGGCGAGGATGAAATGCTCGCCGGTTGGGTCAATCGCCGACATGGTGCTTGCCTAATTAAAGGCTACCTCTCTGCTGTCACAGATGAAATAACATTACTCTCTGGCTGTACTAGCGCGTCGTAATTCAACTTGACGGCCTGATAGCATTCACACGCTGTTTCCTGCAGCGCCGGAATGTCCAAAAGCCTTATATGTCCCCGCACATATTTGAGCATTCCCGCCTGCTGCAAAGTGTGGGCTGTCACCGAAACGCTGCTGCGGCTAACCCCCAGCATTTCGGACAAATATTCTTGGGTGAGTGGAAGTTCATGGCCACCGCGCAGGTCGGCTGCCCTCAATAACGAGCGTGCCAGGCGGCTTTCGATGTTGTGCACAGCATTGCACGCCGCCGACTGCTGAGCTTGTGCGAATAATACTTGCTCATGAGCAGCGACAAGTCGCAGAAGGTGAGAATGCTTGGCCAACGCGCTTTTAAAGGGCGCGATGTCACAGGCCAGAGATTGACCACCAATCTGAACTACTGCGCGACTTAAAGAGAGTCGTCCATCGAGCGCGGCCGCCGCGCCGATGACACCATCACGGCCGACCATCGCACTCTCCACAACCTCGCCGGTTGAGAGCGGGACAACAAGAGAAACAACCGTGTCATTAACAAAATATATTTTGGTCACGACCTCCTGAACATTACAGAGGACTTGATGCTGCTTAAGCTCTATTCTCCAAAGATGAGGCGCTAATTCTTGGCATTCGACGTCTGTCAGGGCGTCCAATAAAAGATTGGTCTTAAAAGGCATAGGGTGATCCCAGAAAGCAAACTGATCTGCGAAGCGTTCTTGCAATGTAGCGCTCTTTGGCGGCGGGTGGGGTGCAAAATGGAGCTAAAGAGAGTCGCGTTATGTCGGGTACACGACAGATGGCGCCAAGGTTAGGCATGGGCAGGTATCATGGCTTAGACTTTACCGCCCTCGTGAGTGCGCGATACGCAAGCGCGCAGCTCACCTCTAAACCCGAAGCAAGGAACTGCCGCTCAAAGCAGACATTCCCCGTCCTGCGGCAATCTACCGAACATCGGCGGCACGAGAGCGTTACGCTCAAGCCCGCGGGGCAGCGGCGAGGTTACCCAATGGCAGCCGACGACATTGTTAAAAGCGATATCCCGGCGCGGCTGGATCGGCTGCCCTGGGGCCGCTTCCATACCTTGGTAGTAGCCGCGCTCGGCATCACCTGGATCCTGGACGGGCTGGAGGTAACGCTGGCGGGCTCCCTCGCCGGCGCGCTCAAGGAAAGCCCCGTACTGCGCTTTACCAACACCGACGTCGGGCTTGCGAGCAGCGCCTATCTCGCCGGCGCAGTACTGGGCGCCATCTTCTTTGGCTGGCTCACCGACCGGCTCGGCCGTAAAAAGCTGTTCTTTATTACCCTCACCGTCTACCTCCTCGCTACCGCGGCCACCGCCGCCTCTTGGAACATAGCAAGCTTCGCTCTGTTTCGTTTCGTAACCGGCGCCGGCATCGGTGGCGAATACGCCGCGATCAATTCGACCATCCAGGAACTGATCCCAGCGCGCGTCCGCGGCTGGAGTGATCTTGTCATCAATGGCAGCTTCTGGGTGGGCGCAGCGGCGGGCGCGCTCGGCTCGTTGATGCTGCTCAATCCCACCATGATCAACCCAGAAATCGGGTGGCGGATCGCCTTTCTAATAGGCGCCACGCTCGCGCTGGTGATTTTCTTCATGCGGCTTTGGCTGCCGGAGAGCCCGCGCTGGCTGATTACCCATGGTCGTGTGCAAGAAGCACAGCGCGTGATCGAAGGGATCGAGCACCGCTTCGAGAAGCTACCAACGGCGCACAACCTGCCACGTGTGCACCTGCGCCCACGCAAAAATACGCCACTGTTGGAAGTGACACAGGTGCTATTCAAGCTCTACCGCCAACGCACTTTTGTCGGTCTCGCACTGATGGCAGCACAGGCGTTCTTCTACAACGCCATCTTCTTCACCTATGCGCTTATTCTCACAGACTTTTACGGCGTCCGTCCCGACCATGTTGGTTATTACTTGGTGCCGTTTGCGGTGAGCAACTTCTTAGGACCGGTGCTAATCGGACGCTTGTTCGACACTCTGGGCCGACGGCCAATGATCGTCTTCACCTATATTGCCTCAGGCCTTTTGCTCGCGGGCACCGGTTTCTTATTCGCGCGCGACCTGATCACGGCACAAACACAGACGCTGTGCTGGATGACGATCTTCTTCTTCGCTTCTGCCGCCGCCAGCTCTGCCTATCTGACGGTGAGTGAGACCTTCCCGCTCGAAATCCGCGCGCTGGCGATTGCCCTCTTCTACGCGGTCGGCACCGGCATCGGCGGCATTGTCGGGCCCTGGCTGTTCGGAGTACTGATCGACACCGGCTCGCGTATCAGTGTGTTTGGCGGCTATCTGCTCGGTTCGCTGCTAATGGTGCTGGGCGGTGCGGTCGCCTGGCGCTGGGGAGTTGCCGCCGAGCGGAAGCCGCTTGAGACGGTGGCGAGGCCACTGACGTTTATTGATATTGGTTGAAGGCGCGCGCGGGGGCCAAAAACAAACTTGCGATGTCTGTTGGTGGCCGCTAGCGAACGCGCCAAAGCGCCTATCAATGTCGGCTTTCGAGCGTAATCGGAAGCAAGGTGCTAGGCACCGACTTCCGCCGTGTAACCAAAAAAAGAGGCTCCAGCTGTAAGCTGGGGCCTCTTTCTCCTACTGCAACGCACGACCGTTAGTCGCACACTCTATGCGTTTGCCAGATTATGTTTCCCCTTGGGTCACGATGCGCGTGCGCTCTAGCAGCGCGGTTAACTTGAGAGAGCTTTCAGCGCCATAAATTCAAAAAAGGCGCGTCGGCGCCGCGACCGTGCCCTGCGCTCGTAGCGAGCAGCCCTCATGATATCTGGGAGGGCTGCGATGAATGCTTCGTGAGCATCACGCTCTCGCCACAGTCAAAAAATTCGCACAACAATCGATTAAAGGTCTTCGCCCTGTCATCTTCGTTAGCAGCGTCCGGTCCAGGGTGCACAGCCATGATCTTGTCGTGCATAGCATATTGTCGATCTTGGAAGTCCATTCTTTTATTCCATTCGGCTAGCCACTTTCTGGTTGGCAGAGCATTCGGGTCGATCAAGCGCGCAATGAGGGCCTGCTTGTAGTTGCAAATCTGTGCAATCGACACATCGCATTAGGCAAACAAAACGAGGATTTGATCAAAGCTCCAAGCGAAGGCTCAGGATGAGGCAAAAAACGCCTCCAAAACCAAGGTCACTGCGTCTTTTTAATGCCCAATTTGTTGAGTGATTCTAGCAGCACTCACGAAGTACTGCCGTCTACCCTTGTTCGCTGGTCAAGAGGACCAGGGCGGCGTGAGAGGCCAAACTTAGCATGACGAAGTTCATCAAACCGTTCGTCAGCGGCGTCATTCTTTGCTGCGCGGCATTGTCGCCGCTGTTTTTTTCCGGATCAGGTCTCGCCCGCGATCCGGAAGGAAAATATGAGAAATCTCCGCTCAAGCAATGGTTCAACAGTCTTGCAAGCCGAAGGGGACTTTGCTGCTCAGTGGCTGATGGTGTGAGTGTCGCCGACGTGGATTGGGACACGAAGGACGGAAAATATCGCGTGCGCCTTGACGGCCAGTGGATCGAGGTACCGCCCGAAGCGCTGGTAACTGTGCCCAACAAATTCGGGCTGGCAGTGGTTTGGCCCTACAAGGACTATGAAAGCAAGACGCAGATAAGATGTTTTATCCCTGGAGCCGGTGGATAGAGGACCTGAAAGCAGAAACGAGAGCTCTCATCATTTTGTTTGTGACCCGGAACAAGCGTCAAATCTAAGTAGCTTTTATTCTGCACGCCGCTAGTTCGTCTTCTAGGCGGGCAATGTTTTGGAACAGGCGAGCGCTTGTTAATCTCAGGAAATAGAAACCGAACTCCGGATTCTGGTAGTAGATCTGTTTCACCTGGCTGTAACTCGTCACCATAACCTCCCCCGCCTCCACGCATTCGAGAGTCTGTGTTCGTTTCTGGTCCTCGGCTACCAGGGCAAGCTCGCCTGCGACCTGACCGGGCAGAATTTCGATCCCGGTCTCAACAAGTCGGAACCGGCCACTGATCATGTAGTAGAGCGCATCGGCTTCGTCGCCTTTTCTGAACAAGATTTCACCGGCTTGAAATGTCCGACGCGACATAAACGGCTTAAGCCAGTCGAATGAGCGGTCACCCTCGACCGCCGCCCCGACCTTGCGGGTCAGTTGAATCATTTCCCAGAGGCGCCAGGCATTGAGCGGAAGCAGTATGAAATTAAGGAACAGCGTCGGGTAAACATGGCCGGCGAAGGCGTAGACTATGAAGAAACTGTTGCAGGCCATACTCACGACCCGCAGCGGGATCATTGTCTTCATGTAGGAGGTGATGACACTGGAGGCCACGCCTGCGTACGCGAAATACAGGAACCAGTCCAACTTCTGGAAAAATTCCATGCTTTACCCCCGAGGTCCGGCCGTGATTCTCTCGCAGTTGGAGCTGTGACAGCTCCAGACCGCGGTAGACGATGCAATCTACCTCATTTTGACCTGCTTGCTACGATGTACGCGGAGGGCAAGGAAGGAGGCGGTCGCAGAGCTCCACCTGATGGCGCAGGAGGAACGCGCGGACGGCGTCGCAACTGGCTGACCGGATGGCCTTCATCAGGCAGCGGAGCGATAGGCAAAGCTGTGCATCGTTGCCTCACATTCGACGGCAATCGTCACAGCTTCACGGCAACCACGACACTCAAAGCTCTGTGATCCGGACTTTCACGTTCCGTAAATCTACCGATAGCATGGCAAATAAATACTGTTGCCGCGTCTAGAAGTGTTGAGAGGTCGAAGTTTCTCCACGACCCAGAACAAAAGTTCCAGTTGGACAGGCCTGATGTTCAGAAGACCGCCACACCAACAGCAAATATGTGGCAACGCTTCAGAACGAACTTTCAACTAGCGGCCATACAAAATTCACAGGATTTTGCGACAAAAAAAGAGCACACCTCTCGTTTGTAGGAGACGTGTGTGTTTTGCCGTCAGCTAATTGAAAATCGAAAGAT
>Ga0207804_100041_pt1 | contig 12582 bp, 9 predicted proteins | sample LuqExpMetageno46_FD_187804 | JGI IMG/M metagenome (GOLD analysis project Ga0207804, IMG submission 187804) | Tropical forest soil microbial communities from Luquillo Experimental Forest, Puerto Rico - Sample 46 (SPAdes) | ecosystem: Environmental > Terrestrial > Soil > Tropical forest ... | reverse complement strand
GCCGATCATGACGTACGTGGAGTTCTTCCGTGAACGCCAACAAGCTCGCTATGCCACAACCAAGGGTCGATTTAGAGGCTGCTGTTAGAGGTCGCCCGGGCGCCGGAAGACCACTACATCGCGAATTGAAGGCCGCGCGCGCCTCGCTATAAAGCGCGCGGTTGGTCCGCTGAGGATGCGTTCAACTCGCCTACTTGCGGTTCTTCCATTTCGGCAAGGCGGAAATGGTGTGCCGTAATTGCTCCCACCTTTCAACGTGTCAGTCGCGTCCTTAGCCGCAGTGTCAGCGAAGTCCTTCATCTGCTCGGTTAAAGTCTTCCCCCCGCGCTGATTCCGAACCCACGTTTCACTTCGCTGGCAGAGGCCCGAATGCGGGAGGCGGAATGCGCCGTTTCGACGCTGCCTCGTAGGCTGAGGCGATTTTTAAGAGCACATCTTCCTTGCCGGGTTCGGCGCGAAACACGAGCGAGAACGGTAGTCCAGGTTCCGGAATAGTGGTCGGCTTGTCTGAGGCCGCCGACACGTAGCGCATACCGTCGGCGCTCAGCTTGAAGACTGGGTCGTACACGATAGTGACGTAGCCGGCCGGGATCAGCACCTCGGTCAATCCCGCATTCGGGCCTGCGAAGGTTTCGGGCCGCAAGTTAGAGACGATGTCGTACTGGTACGCGCCTCCGATCAGGCCCGGCGGCCACGGCGTGTGCAATCGCACGAGGGCATCGAGACGGTTCTCCAGAATCACGATCATGTCGACCCGGCGTAACAGTTCACGTAACATGATGCGCTCATTCACACCCTGGCGCTGCCCTAGCGGATTGCGCATGTCAGAAATGTCTTCCCAATTGCGGAATGCTGCACGCTGGTCGTCGCCCCAGAATTTCGACCGCGCGTTGAGTGCAGTCCAGTCGGTAAGTGTTTCGGTGAAACCCCTCGCTTTCCAGTCCTCCGCGCGACGCGACAGATATTGCGAAATATGGAAGCGGAACGCGTTCGCTAGCGCCTGATGCTGCACGGTTGCGATGTCGAGGTTTGAAGGCAACGCTATTCGTCCGTCCGCCAACGCGACCATGTAGTCGATCGGTTGCATTGTCCCGCTGCCGAAAACCTTGCCCGGCATGAACTCGGTCGGAACGATCGCCGCGGCAAAATCCTTGAACACCGGCTGGCCGTCCGTGCCGAGCCGATACAGGATGTCGGGCATGATCAGTGGAATAAGCCGGGCCAGAGCGCGACGGAAATCGATCGTCATCTGCTCAATATCGGGATCGGGCGTCCAGCGCGGATCGGATGATTCGACGAGGATGGCGCCGAGGTGACCGCCGAGCATGGACTTGATCTCCTTGGCAGCCGCGGTGACGATCGGCTCTTCGGTCTTGGAGCCTTCGGGATAGACCATCGACTCGCGGATGATGCCAATCCGCATGCCGGCGAGCGCCCCCTTAGTGCCCGGCATGGCGGCGTGGCTGGCGTAGGGCCTGTCTAGCACCGAAGATCGTGGCACGGCGGTCCAAGCATCACGCGGGTCGTAGTACCCTGCCTGCGCGTCCTTGAGGGCGTCGAGCACCTTGGCGCAGTCGGCAATCGTCCTACACAGAATTCCAGTGCGGTCGACGTGAATGTCGGCTCCGATGGCGCCGCCGTGGAAGCTCAGCATAGACTTGTGCGGCAAGATCAACGCCACCGCGTTGTGATTGGCGGGGCCGCGGCAGGACGCTCGAGTTTCCTCGCCGAGGCTTGCCATCACCAAATTGGCGCTGACGGACGAGCCCGAACCGGAACTGGAGCCGAGCGAGGCGGAGCGCGTGGCATCGTAGACATTGGAGGGATTGCCGCCCCACGTGCTGCGCTGATAGCCGAGTGTGGACGGCAGCACCTTGTCGGGCTGGTGGCGGCCACCCGGATCGCCGGCGCGGCCGTTGTATTCAGTGCAAAGAGCCTTGGCGAAAACAATCGCGCCTTTGTTGCGCAATTGCTCGACCAGCGTGTGGTCCTGAGCTGGGAAGTCTATGTCGTAGGCGGCGTCGCCGCCACCGGTCGACCGCATATCCTTAGTATCAAACGAATCCTTGAATGAAAATACGACGCCGTACATCGGCATTTTTTCAAGATCCGGATTGCGTCCGTATTTGGCGTCGAGTTCCGCCGCGGTTTCGAGCGCGTCGGGCAGGCGGCGAAACATTTCGCACACTGCCGGCGCACCAGGCGGCAGCGGGCCCTCCGAAGGATGTCTATCGTAGTCTCCGCGACAGGTAACGGAGCGCTCGCCGCGGATATTGAGAGTAGCGAGCGCGTTGAGCTGACCCGTATTGGGTATTCCAGCAATCATACCAAATTGCTGCTGCACACCCGGATCCGAGATGGTCGGCTCCATCCGACCGTACTCGATTGGTTTACCCTTGTACTTGTCGAGATCGGGCAGGATCGTCGAAGCCTTCACGGTCTCGGTCGGAAAACTGACCGGCGCCCCGGCCCGTACCGTGCCACGCGCCGGCGGGACTGGCTTGCGGTCTTCCGTCACGAGCGCGCTCGAAACGCCGTTATAGGCGCGGGCACGGGCGATGTAGTGCTTGACGATTTCGACGACTGTAATCTCGCCGGCCTGTATCGCCCGGTGCATCTCGTCGATCGTCGCCTCTTCGAGACAAAACGGTTTTCTCGCTGCGATCTTCACGTCTATCACCTCCATGCCATTGGGCCTCTGGCTGAAATTGCTTGGCTGAGGTGGTCAAGCACGAGATGGTGCTACGCTGGTATTGGTAAGAACTCGAGTTGCAGACGGTCCTCGGCGGACTGCATCATCATTACATCCGCAATTAGGTTTCGGTACACGCAAAGGGAGAGGAATATTGAAACGTCCTAGGGTTCTTTCGTAATCGCGGTTATGTCCACTTCGACCAGCATGCCGGGCCATGCGAGCTGATTAATGTTCAAGAATGTGTGCACAGGCTGGGGCGCGCCGCCCAGCGCTTCTGCACGACACTTCCCGGCCTCAGCCTGGTTTCGAATATCGGTAACGTAGGTCACAATCTTCACTACGTCATTCATTGTAGCGCCATGGAGCGCCAGCAATCGTTTAACCTTTTCGTACGCGTACCTGCACTGGCCTGCAAAATCTGCGAGATGCCTAATGGCACCGCGCGTGCCATTCTCGTCCTCGGCTCCGACCCCCGCAAGGAAAATCATTTTGCCTGGATGAGTGACCGTGACGACTTCAGAAAAGAGCCCCTTCGTCCACTCACTGTGGTTGTAATTCTTCTTTTCGAAACCAGTCGAACTGCTCGGCGTCTGTGCGTGGGCGGCGACCATCATTAAGACCAGCGCTGCCGTGCAACCGATTTCAGAAATTCGCATGCTCCACTCCAATTTGACTGAATATTTATTGTGCGATGTCGATCTTCATTACGCTGGAGATATTTTCCAAACGTTTCATTCCCGACGAAAGCCAGATCTTGGTCTCGGCAAGCGACTCGCTCGGCACACTTGAAACTTTGGCCCTTAAGCTCCAATCGTCTCGGGTAATTGCATGGCACCGCCTCAAATGAAACTTGGCGCAAAGGGGCTTGCCACGCAACAGTGCCTGCTGCGCAGGTGCATAAGAAGGCGGATCCGTTACCTCCCGATGAAATTAGCTTATCGGAAGCAATCGGATGGCTTGTAGCGCCCTCATTTTGCGATTCAGGCGTTGACCGGGCAAAAACGGATGCTATCGCCGGTGTGGGAACCAAAACCAATGGTGACATAGCGATCGGGCATTGGTAGGATTAGCAATAGATCCATCGGGGAAGGGTGGGGCCATTTATTCTTCGAACCTCAGCGGAGATCGAGCTTGCTTTGTTGCCCTCGGTCGAGGCGCGACTGCGCATGTCAAGGGCCCGCGGCGTCGGGGCGCGCTGGTGTGGATGCTCGCTTCGACGATTGTCGTTCTCGGCACCGCGATCGCATCTTCGACGCCTGGGCACAAGCATATTTCGTCGCACCGGAACAAGACCGCCAAGGCAGAGCATCACCCTAAAACAAAGCCCACGGAGAGTGCGGTCGGATTAAGAATCCTACTGCCGAGCAACCAGTCGGCTGCCGGCGATTCGGCGCCGGCACCGCCGTTGTCGCCGGACCTTGCTGCAACAAAACAGGCAATCGAGCTACTCCGACAGCGAAGGTTTGGTGACGCGACAACGCTCGCAGCATCGATCAGCGACCCAGTCGCGCAGAAACTCATCGAATGGGCGCTCCTGCGTAATTCGGACAACACGGCCGAATTTGAGCGTTATAACTCGTTTATCCAAGCTAATCCTGACTGGCCGAGCATCCCGCTGCTGCGCCGGCGCGCGGAGATTAGGCTGTGGCAGACACCACGCGACTCGGCCATCTTGCGGCGCTTTGTTGGCGCGCAACCTGTTAGCGCGCTTGGAAGGCTCGCACTCGCGCGTGTGCAACTGACGGAGGGGGACCGCGCTGAAGCGGAACGCGAAGTTCGCGCGGTGTGGCAGTCGGCGGAAATGTCGGCCGGGCTGGAATCAACAGTGGCCGACGTCTTCCATAACGAGCTAACTCAATCCGACTACGCTCTGCGTATGGATCGACGCATCGGCGCCAAGGACTTCGGCGCAGCCACGCGCGCTGCCAAGCGACTTGGCTCCGTTCAAGTCGCGATCGTGAGAGCTTGCGAAGCGGCTGAGGCAAACTCCAGCAAGAGCGGAGCGCTGCTCGAGGCAGTTCCCAATGCCGCACGTGGAGATTTGGGCTATGCGCTGTGCCGTCTTCACTGGTTGCTGGCGCACAATGATCTGGCGTCGGCGGTCAAGCTGATGGCTGAGTCTGCTCACGGTGATTTGCAGCAACAGGACACCGACGAATGGTGGCGCGAGTGTCGCATGCTGATCCGAAAACTCATCGATCACGGTGACGCAAAGTTGGCCTACCATGTCGTCGGTGAGGCCGCGGTTCCGGCTAATCCCTACTACCGTGCCGAATACCACTTCCTGGCCGGCTGGATCGCGTTACGCTTTCTCGATAATCCCGGCACTGCGTTTAAGCATTTCAGCCGTGTGGACGAAGGTTCAATTGATCCAATCGTATTGGCGCGTGCCGCCTATTGGCGCGGTCGGGCGGCGGAGGCCGTTGGCGAGTTCGAGAAGATGCGCGCGCAGTATGAGACAGCCGCCCACTATCCGACCGCCTATTACGGCCAATTAGCAAGAGCCCGGCTGGGCCTTGGCGAACCCTCGTTCGATCCCCTGACGCAGTCTGTGGACGGTGCTCAGAGCGAACTGGTGCGTGCTGCAGACATCCTTTATGCGATTGGCGAGTTCGATCTTGTTCTTTCTTTCGTGGGTGACCTCGCTGAAACAAGCACAAACGTTACAGCGCTTAACGGGCTTGGGCGGTTGGCCGGGCGCTACAACGATGCGCAGGCAATGCTGATTATCGGCAAGACTGCACTCGCCAGAGGTTTGCCGACCGAACAATCCGCTTTTCCCAAGATCGGCATACCGTCCTACAAACCGATTGCACCCCCGCTCGATCAACGCATGGTCTATTCAATCGTGCGCACCGAGAGCGCTTTTGACCAGCGCGACACATCACCGGCCAAAGCGGTCGGGTTGATGCAGGTTACACCCGAGGCTGGCCGCGATACGGCAAAACGGTTCGGGGTCGTCTACGATTGGAACCGTCTCGTATCCGACCCGGCTTACAATATGCAAATGGGTACTGCCGAGGTGAGCGCTCTCTTCAAGGAGTACACCGGTTCGTACGTCCTGACCTTTGCAGGCTACAATGCAGGTCGCGGCCGTGTCCAGGAATGGGTGACGGAGCACGGCGATCCACGCGATCCCAAAGTTGATGCGGTTGACTGGGTGGAACGCATCCCATTGGCTGAGACGCGTAACTACGTGCAGCGTGTCATGGAGAACCTACAGGTGTACCGCGCGCTGTTTGGCACCAGTACGACGATGGTCGAGCCAAATTTGTACCGAGCGGCAAAGATCGAGCGGCGCGCTCAGCCGGCCTCATTCGTGCAATCAACTCCCTAATCATTGGTGGATTTCTAACAAAGTATTTTGTCGGGACCGATGTTTCGGCGAGCCGCCTAATGGTTAGTGCGTTAGCACGATGAAATCGGTATCGGGGTCGGTCTCGTCACTCAGCGCGTTGTCTGAGATGATTAGGGACGAGCCAACCATCAGCAACGATGAAATCTGTTCGATCGCCTCTGACGGCCAGGTGATCCGATCAAGAGCTGCCGAGGCGGTTGATGGCGTCGCCACAACCTGTTTAGGATCCATAGCCTGGCCGTTTACATAATGCTTGCCCGAACGGTCCGCCTGATGGCGATATTGGCTTGGTACCGAAACCACAGTCCAACGCATGCTCTTGCCACCGTCCTTTAGCCCCATAGCAGTAAAAATATGAGTGCCGATCGGCAGGTCCGTTTCCTCGATCCTTATTGGCACGTCGAATAGTTCCTCAAAGCCCCGCCGTACGAAGACTTTTCTCTGCTTCCGGCTTACGAATACCGTTACAGGCTTTGGCGGGCCAATGGTCGGCGTCGGATTGACTGGCATAGTGGTGCTTCCGCCGCTGGTGTCGACGGCTATAGGAGTCGCGCCCTTGATCATATTGGTGGTGACCGCTGCCGTTTGTTCTGCTGGGCTTTTCGGAACGAAAAGTTTTGGATGCGTGATTTCGGCAGGCGCCGTCGCATCTCGCGTGACGATTACCCGCGTTCCGATCTTGGTCATTTGATATAGACGAACGGCAAAATCCTGCGGTAGGCGAATGCAGCCATGTGAAGCTGGGTACCCTGGTCGAGGCCCAGCGTGCAGCGCGATTCCTGACCACGTAATGCGCTGCATGTAAGGCATCGGCGCGCGGCTGTAGATGTTCGATTCATGCCACTTAGCCTTTGAAATTACCGTGAAGACACCGGTCGGGGTCGGATGCGCTGGCATCCCGGTGGAAATCGGCGCCCGCTCGATCAAGCCATCTTGGCCAAAGACGGAAACTTGTTGGTTGGCGGTAACAACTATGATTTCGAACGGGCCCCGAGGTGGGTGTTGCTCGCGTTGAGCTTCATGTTTGCGACTGCTGATTTCACTATGCGGCTCTCGATGTGATTCGACGGATTGCGGATGCGGCTTTCGATGTGATTCGACGGATTGCGACGAGTAGTGCGGCTGGTCCGGAAAGCCAAACCAATCGGCGCCCGCAGGAAGGGCCAAAGCTAGCCAAAGCGCGAGGCTGAGGGGCGCCACGATTCTAAATTGCGAGTGTTCGCTGGAACTCATCGAGTGGATCGTCCGACAGGGCGAGGTGACATTTTATCCTCAAATACGTTCAGACACATGGGGACGTTTTATTCCTAAGACTCCAAATGACAATTGGAGGTGTGATTGGTTCCAATAATGGGGGTTATTCGAGGCAACGTCATCTGCGTTTAATAGGCCGATTCTCGACGTGGGCCATAGAGGCTAAGCCGCCAGCAAAGATACAATATTGTTCCAATCCGACAGAGTCTTGTGTGTGCTTAATTGTCAATTGGTTAATCTGCAGAGCGCAGGAATGCGGTTGAAGAAGTGGTTGGGCTAAGGTGTCCAGTACTGGCGGTAATTTGTGATTCGCGGCCGCGCGAAAGGTCGCTGGCAAGCGGAGCGGTCGCAGAATGCACAAGGGTAAGCACATGCGCTAGGCGGCCTAAGCCGCGCGTGCCGTCATTGCCCTTTTTCAGCTTCTGCGACGGTCACTGGCTTATCGCGCCAGAGGTCAGGAAACAGCTTCTTCAGGTTTTCCACCTTCGGCGCATCATTATAAACGATGTAGGGCTGGTAGGGATGCTTAATGGCGTAATCCTGGTGATAGCCCTCGGCCGGGAAAAAAGCGGCTTTCATCGTGTCGGTCTTGGTTACGATGGGCCGCTTGAACACCTGCGCCTTATCGAGTTGCGCGATATAGTCGCGCGCGATCTGCTGCTGTTCTGCAGTCTGCGGGAAAATCTCGGAGCGGTACTGCGTGCCAGAATCAGGGCCCTGACGGTTAAGCTCGGTGGGGTTGTGCGCCACCGAGAAATAGATCTGCAGGATCTTGCCGTAGGAGATCTGCCGTGGATTGAAGGTTACCTGCACGCTCTCGGCGTGGCCGGTCGTGCCTGAGCTGACGATCTCATATTCGGCGTCCTTCTTGGCTCCGCCGGCGTAACCGGAAACGGCGTTGCTGACGCCTTTAACGTGCTGGTAGACAGCCTGTATGCCCCAGAAACAGCCGCCGGCGAGCACGGTGGTTTCTAGACCCGACGTCGGTGCCGACGCTTGCACCGCAGGCGGCGGGATAAGCGCGGCGGGTTCGGCTTGGACGGCAAACGGCGCCAAAGCGCAAGCCCCGCCAACGAACAAGGCAGCAATGCGGTGCATCATCGTCTCTCCAAAGAACGCTTGAGCTTCTATAGCGGCGAACCGGTCGACGGGCATTACACATTATTGCACGACTGCGTGAAACCCATGTTACGGGCCCGTCACGGCGGCGTTTCGCGTGCCAATATTTTCCTCTAGCATCCCAAAAAATCGAACTCGGGGGGCGCCATGAAATTACCCAGCCGCATGCTCGACATTTCGGTCGCGCTCGACAACGAAACGGTTCTCGATCCGCACTTTATGCGACCGAAGATCGACTACCTCACCGGCAAGGAAAACGCCTGGATGCTGCTTGAGGGCTTTCCTGGCCTGAAGGCCGAGGATCTGCCTGACGGCGAGGGCTGGGCCTTCGAGAAAGTGCAGCTTGCCACCCATAACGGCACGCATATGGACGCGCCCTATCACTACCAGTCGCGCGACATTTATGGCAACCGCATGATCACTATCGACGAGGTGCCGCTCGACTGGTTCCTGCGCCCCGGGGTCAAGCTCGATTTCCGCGCGCTGCCGGACGGCCACGTGGTGAACGCGCACGAGGTGGAAGAGGAGTTGCGTCGTATCGGCCACAAGCTTAAGCCTCTCGACATCGTGTTGGTCAACACGCGCGCCGGTAGTCGCATCGGCCACGATGACTACATGAGTGCTGGCATCGGCATGGGTCGCGAGGCAACCCTTTATCTCACCTCCCGCGGCGTGCGCGTCACCGGCATTGACGCCTGGGGCTGGGACGCACCCTTCGTGCATACGCGCAAGAAATGGGAGGAGACGCGCGACCCGTCGATCATCTGGGAAGGCCATAAGGCCGGGCGCGAGATTCCCTATTGCCACATGGAGAAGCTGTGTAATCTCGAGCAGCTGCCGTCGTACGGTTTCGTTGTCGCCTGCTTCCCGGCCAAGATCAAAGGCGCCTCTGGCGGCTGGACGCGCGCGGTGGCGCTGTTCGATTAAACACAACGCACAGGATCTTCGCACGCAATCGCCGTCTTCACCACTGCCAACTGGGTGCACGTCCCGTTTGAGGAAAATCAACATGCGTCTTCGATTCTAGGCGACGTTCCGCTCCGCGGGCGAATGCAACGTTGGACATGTCACAGACACCGCGAAAGCCACGCGCTGAGCCAGAGAGACTTTAAGTCTCAACAGGAAATCGCCTTTCTCAACGCGACGTCTCGTGGATCAAACGGAAGTGTCGTGCCCATGCGATTGGTGACATATGCATATCCAATTCTGGCTTTCGGATCGGCAAAACCGAAGGAGCCACGGCAATATCAGGGGTGAGCGATTAAAAAAGGTCTTGACGGTTTCAGACCGAGTTCGAGAGCATTGAGATTATCAAACCATAAGGATTGCCGCGCACGCACATCGATTGTTGGCACTGCAAGCACTAGTCCGTCTTATACTGTTACAAAATTTTTTAATTGGCCAGCTGAAAATATAAAGCGTTGGCTAACACCCTTTACAAATAGTCAGATTTTTATCGAGCCTCTGTTCAGAGGGAGCTAGCTTCTGCTCACGCTGCAAGACGTCCGCGGGTAAATCCTTTGTCGATGGTTGGCGGTGCCCGATCGGAGCTTGTCGAGCTTGCGCCGCATCTCCTACACTCGTCTTGTCATTAGGAGGTTGGCCGGTACCGCCTTGAGCAAGGATGTTGCTCGACCAGGCCAAAAGGAATGCCACGGCGCACAAGATCAAACGCATGGCGAAACTCCAGTTTCGGTAGAATAGCGTAAAATCGCCATGTAGCAAAGTATGTTCGGTTTGATCACGTTACACGGTTACACACTCAAAACGCTGTTTGGTTCCAGCCAACGTAAAAGTACAAGGTGGCACTAGGAGCAGGTACCAGACGCCGAAAGGTCGAAAGGATGCCAATCGATGGCCAGGGTCGTCTTTACTTCCAATATCCAGCGCCATGTTATCTGTCCCGATGCCGATGCTCCCGGACAGACGGTACGTGAGGTCTTAGAGAACGTGTTCGCAAAGAATTCACAAGCGCGGAATTATGTGCTCGATGACCAATCTGCACTGCGCAAGCACATGACGATCTTCGTAGATGGTCAGATGGTCCGCGATCGTAAGCGGCTTGAGGACTCCGTAAGCGAGACCAGCTTAATCCACGTGCTGCAAGCGCTGTCAGGAGGTTGATGATGAACGACAGGCTGCTGGTATCGACTCGCAAAGGCCTTTTCACGGTGTCGCGTCAGGCGCGGCGATGGGAGATCACGGCGGTCGACTTCTTGGGCGACAATGTTTCAATGACCCTCGCCGATGGTCGCGACGGACGACTTTATGCGGCTCTCGACCATGGTCATTTTGGCGTGAAGCTTCACCGCTCGACAAAAACGGGCTGGGAAGAGATTGCCGCCCCGGCGTATCCGCCGAAGCCGGAGGGATATGAGGAGAACGATATGTGGGGGCGGCCGCTGAATTGGAGTACGGCTCGCATTTGGGCGCTGGAGGCGGGCGGCATCAACGAGCCGGGCGTCATTTGGTGTGGAACGCTCCCGGGCGGCCTTTTCCGCTCGGCTGATCACGGACAGAGCTGGGAAATGGTGCGGGCCCTTTGGGATCATCCCAAGCGCAAACAGTGGTCGGGCGGTGGAGCGGATCTTCCCGGCCTCCATTCGATCTGCATTGACCCACGCAATTCGCAGCGCGTGTGGGTCGCAGTGTCAACGGGGGGCATTTGGTTTACCGAAGATGGCGGCGCGAGCTGGACTCAACGTGGCGAAGGCATGCGCGCCGAATACGCACCGCCAGAGCAGATCAACGACCCCATCGTCCAAGATGTCCACCGGCTCGTGCAATGTCCGGCGGCGCCAAAGCGAATGTGGGTGCAACACCATAATGGTATTTTTGTCTCCTCCGACGAAGGTAGGACATTCACGGAGATCACCGGCGTTGAACCGTCGACTTTCGGCTTTGCAGTTGCTGTCCATCCGCGGGATCCCGATACGGCGTGGTTCATTCCCGAGATCAAGGATGAAAGGCGCATCCCACGCGAGGGCAAATTGGTGGTCACCCGTACGCGCGACCGCGGCAAAAGCTTTGACGTTCTGACCAAAGGCTTACCGCAATCGCACGCTTACGACGTCGTCTACCGCCATGCGCTCACGCTGGACACGGATGGCATCAGACTCGCCTTCGGTTCGACCACAGGCGGCCTTTGGATCAGCGAGGATCAGGGCGAAACCTGGGTAGGAGTTACACACACTCTGCCGCCAGTTTATGCCGTGCAGTTCGCGTGAAGTGTCCAATATCGACCCTGCAGAAGCTCATATCTGGGCAGAGCAACGGAAAAGAGGCCCGGGACAATCCCGGGCCTCGATCCTTACTTCGATGGATTTTATGGATCAGTAGTCCATCCCGCCCATGCCTCCACCTGGCATCGCCGGAGCTGGGGGTTCCTTCTTCGGTAGCTCCGCAACCATAGCCTCCGTGGTGATCAGGAGGCCGGCAATCGAGGCCGCGTCCTGCAAGGCTGTGCGCACGACCTTGGTCGGGTCGATGATGCCCTTGGTCGTGAGATTACCGTACTCGCTGGTCTGAGCGTCAAAACCGAACGCGTACTGATCCTTCTCGAGGATCTTGCCGACCACGACCGAGCCGTCCTCGCCGGAGTTGATCGCGATCTGGCGGGCCGGCCAGGAGATCGCCTTGCGCACGATTTCCACGCCGTGCCTCTGGTCTTCGTTCTCGGTCTTGATGCGCTTGAGCGCCTCAGCCGAACGCAGCAGGGCGACGCCGCCGCCCGGCAGGATACCTTCCTCGACCGCGGCGCGGGTCGCGTGCATCGCGTCGTCGACGCGATCCTTACGCTCCTTAACCTCGACCTCGGTGGCACCGCCGACGCGGATCACCGCCACGCCGCCGGCCAGCTTGGCTAGCCGCTCTTGCAGCTTCTCTCGGTCATAGTCCGAGGTGGTCTCCTCGATCTGCGCCTTGATCTGTGCCACCCGCGCTTCGATGTCGGACTTCTTGCCGGCGCCATTGACGATGGTGGTGTTCTCCTTGTCGATGATCACCTTCTTGGCGCGGCCGAGCATGGAGACAGTGACGTTCTCGAGCTTAATGCCGAGATCTTCACTGATTGCCTGACCACCGGTGAGGACTGCGATGTCCTGCAGCATGGCCTTGCGGCGATCGCCGAAGCCCGGAGCCTTTACCGCCGCCACCT
>Ga0207804_100035_pt1 | contig 13273 bp, 10 predicted proteins | sample LuqExpMetageno46_FD_187804 | JGI IMG/M metagenome (GOLD analysis project Ga0207804, IMG submission 187804) | Tropical forest soil microbial communities from Luquillo Experimental Forest, Puerto Rico - Sample 46 (SPAdes) | ecosystem: Environmental > Terrestrial > Soil > Tropical forest ... | reverse complement strand
CATCGACCAGACGCTGCTGCCGCACCGCTTCGCCACCGCGCGGCTGACCACGCTTGAAGACGCTGTGCGCGCCATCAAGACCATGCAGGTACGCGGCGCGCCGCTGATTGGCGCGGCGGCGGCCCTTGGCGTCTGGCTCGCTTTGCGCGCGGACGCCTCCGACGACAATCTGGAGCGCGCCTACGCCCATCTGCTGGAGACGCGGCCGACCGCGATCAATCTGCAATGGGCGCTCGACCAGATGATGGCGGCGGTGCGCAATCGTCCCCGCGGCGAGCGCGTCGAGGCTGCGCTACGCCGCGCCGGCGAGATCGCCGACGACGACGTCGCCATCAACCAGCAAATCGGCCGACATGGCCTCAAGCTTATCGAAGACGTCGCGATGCGCAAACAAGACGCGGCGGTCAACGTGCTCACGCATTGCAACGCCGGATGGCTGGCGACGGTCGATTGGGGCACGGCGACGGCGCCGGTCTACATGGCGCATGACAAGGGCGTCCGCGTGCACGTCTTCGCCGACGAGACGAGGCCGCGCAACCAGGGCGCCGCACTCACCGCCTGGGAGCTTGGCCAGCACGGCGTGCCGCACACCGTGATCCCGGACAATACCGGCGGCCACCTGATGCAGCACGGGCTCATCGATCTGGTGATCGTCGGCGCCGACCGAGTCACCGCGCAGGGCGACGTCTGCAACAAGATCGGTACCTATCTCAAGGCGCTCGCCGCGCGCGACAATAATGTACCGTTCTATGTGGCGCTGCCGTCGCCGACCATCGACTTCTCGGTCACCGATGGTATCGCCGAGATCCCGATCGAGGAGCGCAGCGCCGAGGAAGTGATCACAATGATCGGCAAGACCAAGGACGGTTGCATCGAGACGGTGCAGATCATCCCGGACGGCTCGCCGGTTGCCAATTACGGCTTCGACGTAACGCCGGCGCGTCTCGTCACCGGCCTCATCACCGAGCGCGGAGTGCTTAAAGCAAACCGCGCCGCGCTCGCCGCTGCTTTCCCCGAGCGTGCCGAGGTTCGACCAGAATCGCCAGCCAGCATCCCCTCCGCCTCATGAAGCTTGTCGCCCAACAACCCTTAAAAATGCCGGTCGACGGCCGCCAATCGGAAACCGCGTTGGCGGTTGCGCGCGGCACCGCGCGGCTCTTGCATGCACATAGCTTTTCGGTGGTGAGCGAATTGCCATTGCCGTCCGGCCGCCGCGCCGATCTGGTGGCACTCGATACGAGCGGCGAAATCTGGATCGTGGAGATCAAATCCTCGGTCGCTGATTTTCGTGCCGACGAGAAGTGGCAGGACTACCGCTTGCACTGCGACCGCCTGTTCTTCTCCACCTCAATGGGAGTGCCCTGCGAAATCTTCCCCAAAGATACGGGGCTGATCGTTGCGGATGCATTCGGCGCGCAGATGGTGCGCGACGCGCCCGAGCACAAATTGCCCACGGCGACGCGCAAGTCGATGATGCTCGTTTTTGCGCGTGCCGCCGCGCTGCGGTTGCAGTTGCTGATTGACCCAGCTGGGCCCTACGGGGATTCCAACTGAATCAGCGCGGCGCGCGTTTCGCCAATATCCGCTGCAGGGTGCGGCGATGCATGGAGAGCCGCCGCGCGGTTTCCGAGACGTTGCGGTCGCACAATTCGTAGATGCGCTGGATGTGCTCCCAGCGCACGCGGTCGGCCGACATCGGTTTTTCCGGCGGATCGATTTTGTTTTCCTGCGCCAGCAACGCGGCCACCACGTCGTCGGCGTCTGCGGGCTTCGCCAAATAATCGATGGCACCTAGCTTCACTGCATTCACCGCCGTGGTGATGTTGCCGTAGCCGGTAAGGATAATCGCACGCGCATCCGGCCGCCGCTTCTTCAGCGCCGAAATCACGTCGAGTCCGTTGCCGTCGCCAAGCCGCATGTCGACCACGGCGAATGCGGGCGCCGCCTGTTCCACTTGTCGCATTCCACCGGCCACCGTTTCAGCTATGCTCACCGCAAATCCGCGCTGTTCCAGCGCCTTCGCCAGTCGCTCCAGGAAGGGTCGATCGTCTTCGACGATCAATAGGGTTCGTTCGCCGGGGAATTTTTCTTGTACCTCAGCGGCGGTGGTATCGGTTTTGGCAATTTCCACGTTTGCACCCGTGTCGAATTAGCGTCGTCCGATGCACACAAACATAGCCACACAGGAATAATTGAATTTGACGTACCTCAAAGCGTGGCGAAACTTGGCCGTTGTTCGAAATCGGCGCGCGGCCAGCGCACACTAATGACAGCGCCGTGTGCGGGAAATGCCCGGTTTTCGAAGCTAATCGTGGCGCCCGAGCGCTCGAGCAGGTTCTTTGCGATGAAGAACCCAAGCCCCAAGCCGGAGCTCTCTTCGGAGGTATTTGCAATGTGGCGACGGCTGGTTACGTAGGGCTCGCCAAGCCTGTCCATGACTTGCGGGGAGAAGCCCGGACCGTCATCGCTGATGATCAACTCGATCGTCTCGGCCGTCCACAGCGCCTCGATCACCACGCGCTCGTTCGCAAAATCGACGGCGTTTTCCACCAGGTTGCCGAGGCCGTAGAGGATCGCGGGATTGCGCGCGCCCTGCGGCTCGACACCATGCTCGGGCCGTATGTTTACCTCGATTGCTAGGCCGAAATCGCGATGTGGCGCCACTACCTCTTCGATCAGCGAGGTGAGCGGCGTACTATCGAACGGTCCGCCGCTCGACGACAACTCGGTGAGCTTACCCAGGATGTCGCGGCATCGCGATGCTTGCTCGCGCAACAGCCGCACGTCGTCGCCATGCGTCGCCTCGGCGGGAATCGCGTTCTCCAGCTCCTTGGCGATCACCGCGATGGTGGAGAGCGGCGTGCCAAGCTCATGCGCGGCGGCTGCGGCGAGGCCGTCGAGCTGTGAGAAGTGCTGCTCGCGCGCCAGAACTAGTTCGGTCGCGGCGAGCGCGTCGGAGAGCTGGCGCGACTCCTCGGTGATCTGCCAAGCGTAGACGCCGATGAAGCCGATCGCGAGCAGGATCGAGAACCAGATGCCCATCATGTAGATGGGCGGTAGCTCCAGCGGATCCTCGGCTTTCCACGGCAACGGATAGTGTGTGACCACCAGCACGGTGGCGCAGGAGATCGCGAAAGCGCCGAGCAGGAGCGTGAAGCGCGCTGGCAGCGCGGTCGCCGAGAGCAGCACCGGTCCGAGAAAAAGGAAGGCGAAGGGATTCTCCAGCCCGCCGGTGAGGAACAACAATACCGCGAGTTCGGCGATGTCGAAGGCGAGCAACCAGGCCGCGCGGTCGGGCGCGAGCCGCTGCATGCTGGGAAAGCTCAGGCGCAGGACGGCGTTGAGCAGTGCCGCCGCCGCGATCACAGCGAGGCAAGGCACGAGCGGCAGCTTGAACTCAAGCCCGTAATAGACCACCAGCACCGCAGTGGTCTGGCCGATGACGGCGAGCCAGCGCAGGCGCACCAGTGTCTCGAGCCGGACGTGACGACGCGAATGGTTCTGCGCATCGATAGGCAAGGGCATGACGAAATATCCTTAGGTTGTGCGCCGGACAGGGTTGTGACCTAGGTCAAATGCGAGGTGGGGCTTGCGCTTGGCGCGCCCCGACGTCACATCTGACCCGCCAATCGGACCTGCGTGAATGGACGCCAGCACCCCTCCCGCCATCGCCCTTGAGCGAGTGGTCAAGTTTTACAAGAGCGTGGCGGCGGTTGACGGCATCACCTTTCGGCTCTCGCGCGGATCGATCACCGGTCTGCTCGGCGGCAATGGCGCCGGCAAGACCACGACCATTGCCATGATCATGGGGCTGGTGACGCCGACTCTCGGGACGGTCAGTGTGCTCGGCGCGCAGATGCCGAAGGAGCGCTACCGGGTGCTGCACCGGATGAATTTCGAAAGCCCCTATGTAGGGCTGCCGATGCGGCTCACGGTGCGGCAAAATCTCTCGGTGTTCGCGCAGCTTTACGGCGTAGTCGAAACCCGCGAACGCGTCGCGAAGCTTGCCGCCGATCTCGACCTCACCGAATTTCTCGACCGCCCGACCGGCAAGCTCTCGGCCGGGCAGAAGACCCGAGTCTCGCTCGCCAAGGCGCTGCTCAACGATCCGGAAGTGTTGCTGCTCGACGAGCCGACCGCCTCGCTCGACCCCGACACGGCCGACTGGGTGCGCGAACGGCTCGAACACTATCGCCACCGGCATGGCGCGACCGTGCTGCTCGCCTCGCACAACATGACCGAGGTTGAACGGCTGTGTGAGCGCGTCATTATCATGAACAAGGGCCGCATCGAAGATGACGACACACCACAGCGCCTGCTCGAGCGCTACGGACGCGAGACGCTGGAAGAGGTGTTTCTCGACGTGGCGCGCGGGCGGGGGACCCATCGTGAGGTCGCGCAATGAACAGCAGCGACGTCGGTGTGAACTTCTCGCTCAACCGCGTCAGCGCGATGGTACGGCGCTATTGGTACCTGCTGCGCTCGTCCTGGCCGCGCATTCTCGACCTAATCTATTGGCCGACCGTGCAGATGCTAATGTGGGGCTTCCTGCAGCTTTACGTGATGCAGAACGGCGGTCTGTTCGCGCGCGCCAGCGGCGTGTTCATCGGCGCGGTGCTGTTGTGGGATATCCTCTTCCGCGGCCAGCTCGGCTTTTCCATTTGCTTTCTGGAAGAGATGTACGCGCACAATCTCGGCAACTTGATGATGTCGCCATTGCGACCGGTCGAATTCATTGCCGCGCTGATGATCATGAGCATTGTGCGCCTGTCGATCGGCATGATCCCGGTGACGTTGCTCGCGATTCTGTTCTTTGGCTTCAATCTGTGGTCGCTTGGCTTGGCGCTCGCCGCTTTCTTCCTCAATCTGATGTTGACCAGTTGGTCGGTTGGAATCTTCGTCGCCGGCCTCTTGTTGCGCAACGGCATGGGCGCCGAGAGCCTCGCCTGGACCATCATGTTTCTGTTCTTGCCGCTTACCTGCGTGTACTACCCGGTAACCGTGCTGCCCGACTTCCTGCAGTACGTCGCCTGGTCGCTGCCGCCGACCTACGTGTTCGAAGGCATGCGCACGCTGCTCATCGATCATGTCTTCCGCGCCAACCTGATGCTCGAGGCTTTCGTATTCAATATTGTGCTTTTCGCAGCTGCGTCATTGGCTTTCCTGAAGCTCTTGCAGAGCGCCAGGGTGCATGGGTCGCTGCTCCAGGAAGGCGAATAAGAGAAAAAAGTCTTCTTATATAAGCGGTTATAGGCAGTTATAAGGCTGTAAACCGGATGCGAAGAACTCGTCTATATATGTTGACCGCATGAGCGAGAAGCGCCACCCTGCCGCACTGCCGCAAGGCGAGGGGGAGTCCATGCCGATTGGCGAATTCGACGGGGCAGCATCGCTGCCCGGCAACAACGGCATTTTGCTGTCGACGCCAATCTATTGGCTCTACGAGATGGTTCACGCCGCGCTCAATCCGTCGCGCGCCTTCGCCGATGCGACGCGACTGTTCTTCAAGAATCCGGCGAATCCACTCGCGCACACCACCTATGGCAAATCGGTCGCCGCGGCGGCCGAATTGTTCGAGCGCTCGACGCGCCGTTACCGCCGCCCCGATTGGGGCATCAATTACACTACCGTCAGCGGCGAGCGCGTGCCGGTGCATATCTCTTCGGTGTGGGAGCGTCCGTTCTGCCGGCTGCTGCACTTCGAACGCGCGTTCACGCGCATGCCGCGCCGGCCGCAGCCGCGGCTGCTGATCGTGGCGCCGATGTCGGGGCACTATCCGACGCTGCTGCGCGGCACGGTCGAGACCTTCCTCCCCAATCACGACGTCTACATTACCGAGTGGGCTGACGCGCGCATGGTGCCGCTGAGCGAAGGTCATTTCGATCTCGACGACTACATCGATTACCTGATCTCGATGCTGCACACGCTGGGCGGCGACGCGCATTTGATCGCGGTCTGCCAGCCTTCAGTGCCGGCGCTCGCCGCGATCTCGCTGATGGAAGCCGACCAAGACGACTACGTGCCGCACTCCATGGTTCTGATGGGCGGCCCGATCGACACTCGCATCAACTCTAACGCGGTCAACAAGCTCGCGGAAACGCGCGGCATCGATTGGTTCCGCCGTCACGTCATCACCAAGGTGCCGTTCCCCCATCCCGGCTTCATGCGCGACGTCTATCCAGGCTTCCTGCAGTTGCACGGCTTCATGACCATGAATCTCGATCGCCACATCGAGGCACACCACAATCTGTTCCTGCATCTGGTCAAGGGCGATGGCGACTCGGCACAGAAGCATCGTGAGTTCTACGACGAATATCTGGCGGTCATGGATCTCGCCGCCGAGTTCTACCTCCAGACCGTCGACACCGTGTTCATTCGCCACGCGCTGCCGAAGGGCGAGATGCGGCATCGCCGCCGCCATATCGATCCGGCGAAGATCAGGCGCCTCGCGCTAATGACGGTTGAGGGTGAGCACGATGATATCTCGGCGGTCGGCCAGACCAGGGCCGCGCACGACCTGTGCGTGAACATCCCGGCCTAGAACAAGGTACATTGGGAACAGCCGGACGTCGGCCATTACGGCGTGTTCAACGGCTCGCGCTTCCGCGCCGAGATCGCGCCGCGCATCGGTGATTTTGTGCTTTCGCATAACGGACACCGCCGCGCCCATCTGTCCGCCGCGAAGCCCGCCGCTAGCGAAATCAGATAGGCCCGCCCGCGCGAAAGTGCGTGGCGGGCGACGCCGAATCGGGCACTATTGCAGCATGCTGCTGCCCCTGCGCGCCTTGCTCTACCGTCGGCCGAGCGAGCCATCAGCGATCAGCATCGTATTCGATCGTGAGGTCTACCTGGTGCGGGTGCGTCGCCACCGGCAGGCACGGCGCTACACGCTGCGCATCAATTCGGTCACGCGTGACGTCGTGCTCACCATGCCGCCGCGCGGCAGCCTTAAGCAAGCGCGGGAATTCGCCGAGAAACACGGCGCTTGGATCGCGGCGCGGCTCGACCATTTGCCAGAGCCCGCGCCATTCGCGGAGGGCACCGTGATCCCGGTGCGCGGCGTCGATCACCGCATCGCGCATCGCCGTGGCCGTGGCACGGTGTGGATCGAAGAGGGCGAGGGCGAACGCCTGCTCTGCGTCGCCGGCGAGGCGCCGCATGTCGCGCGCCGGGTCTCCGATTTTCTCAAACGCGAGGCGAAAGGCGATCTAGAAGTCGCCAGCCGTCGCGCGGCAGTTGCGCTCGGCGTCACCGTCAAGCGCGTGTCGGTCCGCGATCCGTCGAGCCGCTGGGGTTCGTGCTCGTCGACCGGCGTGCTGTCCTATTCCTGGCGTCTGATCTTCGCGCCGCATTTCGTGCTCGAATATCTTGCCGTGCACGAGGTTGCTCATCTCGTCGAAATGAACCATTCGCGCCGCTTCTGGCGGCTCGTGGAAAGAGTCTGCCCGGATTATCCGCGCGCCAAGACTTGGCTCGACACGCACGGCGGCGGCCTACACCGTTACGGCGCGGCAAAAGACTGACGGCCATGCGGCCGCACGCTGGCTCGGCCGCAAAACTTGTTGTACTGCCACGCCATGCTCCGTCCCGGCACCTTTGCGCTAACGGCACTGCTGGCGGCGTTGAGTGCGATCGGCCCGCTTACCACTGACATGTACCTGCCCTCCTTGCCGGACATCGCCGCGCAGCTCCACGCCTCGACATCGCAGGCGCAGCTGACAGTGTCTGCCTATCTGTTTGGCTTCGCCGTTGGGCAGATCTTGTACGGACCGGTCGCTGACCGGCATGGCCGCAAGCCGGTTCTGCTTGGGGCGATGGCGCTGTATTGCCTTGCGAGCCTCCTCTGCGCGCTCTCCACGTCAATTGAGATGCTAATCGCGGCGCGTGCGTTGCAGGCTCTCGGCGGCTCCGGCGGCATCGTGCTTGCTCGCGCAATCGTGCGCGACCTCTATTCCGGCGCGCGCGCCGGGCGCGAATTGTCCGTGATCGGCTCGGTGATGGCGCTGGCGCCTGTACTGGCGCCGCTTGTTGGCGGCGTGCTGCAAACTGGCTTCGGCTGGCGCTCGGTTTTTTTCACGCTGGTCGCTTGCGGTCTCACAGGCGCCGCGATAGTAGGGCCGCTGCTGCCGGAAACGCTTTTGTCGCGAGCGAACGAATCGGTGTCCCCGGCCGCCATGCTGCGCTCCTATAGGGTCGTCGCCCGCAATCCTGCTTATCTCGGCTATCTCGCGCTGGCGACGACCAGCTTCGCCGGTCTCTTCGCCTGGATCTCCGGATCGTCCTTCGTCCTGCAATATCTTTATGGGTTGTCGCCGTTCCAGTTTGGCGTCGCGTTTGCGGTCGGCTCGGTCGGCTACATGATCGGCACCACATGGGCCGCGCGGCGGGTCATGCGGTACGGCATCGACCGTATGCTCGGCATTGGCGCTACGGCGATGGCGGCCGGCGGTCTCGGGATGGTAGTGGTGGTGGCGCTCGGCCTGACGGAAGCCGCGTCGCTGGTGCTGCCGATGGCGCTTTACATGGCCGGGCTCGGCATGGTGCTGCCGCAGGCGATCGCTGGCGCTATGACGCCGTTTCCGGAACGGGCGGGCGCTGCTTCCGCGTTGCTCGGATTCATTCAGCAGACAGGTTCGGCGCTCTGCGGCGCCGTGGTCGGCGTGCTGCTCGGGCGAAGCGCGTGGCCGCTCGCGGCCGCGGTGGCGCTGACCGGCTGCACAACGTTGGGCGTTTGGATCGTCACGCGCGCGTTACGCTCGGGCGTCAGCGGCGGCTGAACAGGTTGTGGAGTAGCCAGCCGTCGAGACCGCCGCCTCCGCTCGTGGTGTTGCCAGCGGACGGGATTGGCGCGGGCGGCACCGACCCGCTGCTGTCCGTTTCCACCGGCGCCGGCGCGCCGTTGCCGAACAGTCCAAACATCAGGCCGCCCCTCGGTGCGCTGGGCAGTACGGCAACCGGCACGCCCTGATGCGCCGCGCGCATGAAGCGGCTCCAGATCTCTACTGGCAGTCCGCCACCCGTGACCTTCTTGGTCGGTGTGCCGTCATCATTACCGAGCCAGACACCGGTGACCAAATGCGCAGTGTAGCCGATGAACCACGCGTCGCGGAAATCCTGCGAGGTGCCCGTTTTGCCAGCCGCCGGCCAGCCTGGCAGTGCCACCTTCTGCGCGGTGCCAATGGTCAAAGTCTGCGCCATCATCTCGTTCATCATCGCCACGTAGCGCGCGTCGATGATGCGGCCGAGCATCCGCTGGTCACGCTGGTAGAGCACCTTTCTGTTCGTCGCGGTGATGCGCTCGACCACATGCGGGATCACCGCCAAGCCGCCGTTGGCGAAAGGCGCATAAGCGCCGACCAGTTCGAGCATCGAGACTTCCGAGGTGCCGAGGGCGATCGAGGCGTTCGGCTCAAGCTTTGAGGCGATACCGAGCCGGTAGGCGGTGCGAATCACCGCGGCGGGCGTGAACTCCATGGTCAGGCGCACCGACACGGTGTTGAGCGACATCGCCAGCGCCTGGGTGAGCGTCACCGGTCCGTAATATTGATGGCCGTAGTTTTCCGGCTGCCAGCCTTTGATCTTGATCGGCGCGTCCTGGCGCAGACTGTCGGGCGTGAGGCCATGTTCGAGCGCGGTAAGATAGACGAAGGCCTTGAAAGCCGAGCCGGGCTGCCGCTTGGCGGCGACCGCGCGGTTGAACTGGCTCTCCGCGTAGTTGCGACCGCCGACCATGGCGCGCACCGCGCCGTCCGGAGTCATCGCTACCAGCGCGCCCTGACCGACGCCGTTCTTGTCGCCCTTCTGCGCCAATTCCTCGCTGATCGCCTTCTCGGCGCTGGCCTGTAGGGTACCGTCGATCGTGGTCTGCACCACGATGTCTTCTTCGACATGGCCGAGCACGTCGTTGATCGCATCCATCACCCAGTCGGCGACATAGTTGGCCGAGCTCGAGCCCGCCTGTGCCACCACGCGTGGCGGATGTGACATCACTGCGCGCGCGGTCTCGGCGTTGATGAAGCCGAGATCGAGCATAGTCGCGAGCACGGTTTGTGCGCGCTTTTCCGCGCCGTCGAAGTTGCGCATCGGCGCCAGACGCGAGGGCGACTTCACCAATCCGGCAAGCAGCGCCGCTTCCGGCAGGCTCAACTCTTTGGCTGGCTTGCCGAAATAACGCTCCGCCGCGTGCTCAATGCCGTAGGCGCCGGAGCCGAAATAGACGCGGTTGAGATACAGCTCGAGAATCTGGGTCTTGGTGAATTTGCGCTCCAGCCACAACGCCAGCAGCATCTCCTGCAGCTTACGATGCACCGTGCGCTCTTGCGTCAAGAAGAGGTTTTTCGCCAATTGCTGGGTAATGGTGGAGGCGCCTTGCGCCACTCCGCCATGGAGGATGTTGGCAACAATGGCACGCGCGATGCCCCAGAGATCGACGCCGTAATGTTCATAGAACCGCCGATCCTCGATTGCGATGAAGGCCTGAGGAACGTATTTCGGCATTTCCTTCAGGGGCAGCACGGCGCCGCCCATGTCGCCGCGTGTGGCGAGTGGGCGGCCGTCGACGTCGACGATCTGGATCGAAGGCGGGCGTTTCGGAATTTCCAGCGACTGGATTGGCGGCAGGTGCGCGCCCGTCCAGGCGACGGTGGCGACACCGCCTATGATGAGCCACAGCGCCAGCACCAGGCCCCAGTAGATCGTGCGGCCAATAAGCGAGCGCTTCGGCTTGTGGGCGCGCGCCTTGCGCTTGCGGCGTCGTTTTAGCTTTGACGGAAATTTGTTTGCTGGTGTGGCACGGTCGCCAGCCTCGACGCGCACTTCCGGACTTGAGTCGAACACCGGCTCCCGGCGCGCGCCCGCTTGATCCTTGCCCAACCCCATACGCGACCCGAACTCGACAAAGCCGGCGTTGCACCGGTCCCCAGTGAGGCACGCTACGGGGACCGGTTTAAGAGGCCGTTAAGCACTAACACTAAATTGCCGGCAAATTCAGGGCTCGGGCGTTCGGCTTCAACGTGTCGGTCGCGGTCGCCGTTGGCTTCATGGCACTGGCTGGCGTCGCCGCCGAAATCGGCGTGGTGATGCTCATCGATCTCGACAACGCCGAAGGAGCTGCAGGCGCGAATGCAATCTCGTCGTGAAAGGCTTGGCCGTATGCGCGCCGAGACGACGCCGGAGTAGCTAGTCGTCCTTGTCCGATTTCGCCGCAGCCTCGACGGAAGTGAACAGCGCGATAAGCGCGCGCTTGATCGCAGCCTGCCGGGTCGGCGAGGTGATCTGCGCACCGAGCAGGTCGGTGACGTAGAACACGTCCACCGCGCGCTCGCCGAAAGTGGCGACGTGGGCGGAGGCGATGTTGAGGTTGAGTTTCGACAGCGTGGTGGTCAGTTCGTAGAGCAGGCCGGTGCGGTCGAGGCCGGTGACCTCCAGCATCGTGTAGCGGTGGGACCACTGGTTGTTGATCGTAACCGTCGGCTCCACCGCGAAGGCGCGGATGCGGCCCTTGGCCGAAGCGCGCCTGGTTACCACATCAGGCAGGCGCAATTCGCCGCGCAGCGCCTTCTCGATCGAATCGGCGACGCGGTTGGCGCGCCGCTCCTCATCCTCGTCGCGCTCGAATTCGCGCGACAGTGAGATGGTATCGAGCGCGCGGCCGTCGGTGGTGGTGTAGATCTGCGCGTCCACGATGTTGGCGCCGGCCATGGCGCAGGCGCCGGCGACGATCGACAACAGCCAGGGATGGTCAGGCGCGAGAACCGTGAGTTCGGTCACCGAGCGTTCGGGGTCGAAACCGACGGTGGTCGACAGTGTCTTGCCGGCCTCCTCAGCTGCACGCACGAACTTGGCATGGTCGACCTTGTGCTTGAGGTCGACCTTGAGCCAGTAGGCCGGATAATGCTTAGCGATATAGCTTTCTAGCTGCTCGGGCGGCCAATCCTGCATCGCCTCGCGGAATTCGTCCTGCGCGATGGCGACACGCTTTGAGCGGTTCACCTCAGAGAAACCGCCGGTCAGGACCGGCTCGGTCTCGTAATAAAGCGTACGAATGAGCTGCGCCTTCCAGCCGTTCCACACGCCGGGGCCGACGGCGCGGATGTCGGCGGCGGTGAGAATCGCCAAGAGCTTCAGCCGTTCGGCCGACTGCACCACCGCGGCGAAGTTCTCAATCGTCTTGCGGTCGGACAGGTCGCGCGACTGCGCCACTCTCGACATCACCAGGTGCTGCTCCACCAGCCAGGCAGTCAATTCGGTGTCGGCTCCGGAGAATCCCATGCGCGGGCAGAGCCGCCGCGCCACCCGCGCTCCAGCTATCGAGTGATCCTCGAGCCGGCCCTTGGCAATGTCATGCAAGAACAGCGCCATGTAGAGGACGGCGCGGTTGCCTAGCTGCAACTTGTGAACGAGATCGTTGGCGAGCTGCGTCTCCGGATTAGTGCCGCGTTCTATCTCCGCCAGCGCGCCGATGCAGCGCAGCAGATGCTCGTCGACCGTGTAGTGGTGGTACATGTTGAACTGCATCATCGAGACGATCTTGCCGAAGGCCGGCACGAAATGGCCGAGCACACCGGCCTCGTTCATCCGCCGCAACACCGTCTCCGGATCGTTCTTGGAGGTGAGGATCTCCAGGAAGAGTTGCCCGGCTTCCTCGTTGTCACGCAGCTTGGCGTCGATCAGCTTGAGCGAGCGCGTGATCGACCGCATCGCGTCGGGGTGGAAGGCAAGATTGTGCTTCTGCGCCAGATGGAAGATGCGGATCAGGTTGAGCGGATCGCGCTTGAATACATTGGCAGTGGCGATGGTAATGCGGTTCTTGTCGACGATGAAGTCGTCGCTCTCGGCGAGCTTGCGCTGCCTGACCGGTCGCAGCCTCGCCATCAGTCGGCTCAAAACCGGCACGCTCTTGGCGTGGCTATCTTCCAGATCCGCGCACAGGATCGCGGTGAGGTCGCCGACATCTTTAGCGATCAGGAAATAGTGCTTCATGAAGCGCTCGACGTCCTGCTGGCCCGGATGCTCGGTGTAGCCGAGCCGCACCGCGATCTCGCGCTGGATGTCGAACGACAGACGTTCTTCGGCGCGGCCGGTGAGGAAATGCATGTGGCAGCGCACCGACCAGAGGAAATCCTCGCAGCGGCGGAACAGCAAGTATTCCTGCTTGTCGAATACGCCCTGCTTGATCAGCTCGTCCGGTTCGCGCACGCGGTAGACGTATTTGGCGATCCAGAACAAGGTATGGAGATCGCGCAGGCCGCCTTTGCCGTCCTTGACGTTCGGC
>Ga0207804_100002_pt1 | contig 45195 bp, 39 predicted proteins | sample LuqExpMetageno46_FD_187804 | JGI IMG/M metagenome (GOLD analysis project Ga0207804, IMG submission 187804) | Tropical forest soil microbial communities from Luquillo Experimental Forest, Puerto Rico - Sample 46 (SPAdes) | ecosystem: Environmental > Terrestrial > Soil > Tropical forest ... | reverse complement strand
CTCGGCCGCCGCTACCGGAGAGGCTGGCAGTGAAGTGCCGACCGCTGACCAAATCGCTTTCACTCAGATGCTCCGGGGGCTGCACTATTGACGTAGTCCGGTTGTTCGAGCTCGGCCTGCAGGTGTTGCAGCACAGCCGGCGAAAACAACATGGTGAAATGGCCGAGAGTTGCAAACACAATCTCGCGCGCGCCGACCAATCGGCTGCTGTCCTGCGGCGCGACAATTTCATCAATCCCGCCCCAGAAGCTCGTCACCGGGATGGCGAATGTCTCTTGATCTCCCAGTTGCCGGATCCACCGACTCTTGGGCCGCATCTGGCAGCCATCTCGCCCCAGCGCTAGGTACGCCAGCACAGTGCCGTGGTGCGGTGATCCGAGCGTGATCAGCCTGCTCACCCGCTTGCAACCGTGGCGCCGCAGATAGGCGCGCGCGACCAATCCGCCCATGCTGTGCGCGATCAGCTCCACCCGGTCGGTGCCGGTCTCGGCACACAGCGCCTCTATGCGGGCGTGCAGCCGCTCGGCAAAATTGTCGATGTCGCCGCGCACTGGTTCGAGATTGATCGTCGCCATCGCGAAACCGTTGGCGCGCAGACGGCGGCGCAGCCACCACCATTGCCCCCGATTGGAGGCGTAACCATGGACCAGCAGCACAGGCGATCGACGGTCGCGAGCGCATCCCACATCATCGCCCCCCATCCACCAACGCTCGAATGGCTGAATGACCGCGAAAACGGCGAGAAAGGCGAGCCACTCGCCGGCCATCCCGCACCATAGCTGCAGAGTTCCGATACGCGGAACGGCGGCCGCCCGCATGCGACAATAAAGCGCAACGGGATAGATGACGACGAGCGGAATGGAATTAACGGCAAGGAAAGCCGCAGTCGCGAGCGCAGTGACCGCGTCCGCGCTCCAACCCCGCGTACGCGCCAAGTACGTGCACGCGATGAATAAAATCGCCGCCTCCAAGGCAAGCGCAAGACGCAGCGACCGCGCTACCATTGCATGTTTTCATTGCGCCGCATTGGCGCACGCAGTGATTTGACTCAGGCGTACCGGACAACTGCTGATTTAAATCAAGCGCCACCCCAGTATTTTGTTTATAATAAAAAACTGGAGTGGGGACGACAATGGAGCTGGTTTGGCTCAGAAGTTACCCCCCGGGTGTGCCCGCCACAGTCGATGTGAGCGCGTATCGCTCGATCGGTGAATTGTTCGAAGCCAGCGTTGCGGCCCATGGCGCACGTAACGCCTACGTCAACATGGGCACGGCAATAACTTATCGCAAGCTTGATCGGCTGACGCGGTCTTTTGCCTCTTACCTGCAAGACACCTTGAAGCTTCCGCAGGGCACCCGCATAGCTCTGATGATGCCGAATATCTTGCAATACCCGGTAGCCCTCTTTGGCGCGCTGCGCGGGGGCTACACGGTCGTAAATTGCAATCCGCTCTATACTCCGCGCGAGTTGGAGTATCAGTTGAAAGATGCCGGCGCGGAAGCAATCGTTATCTTGGAGAATTTCGCTTCGACCCTTGCTCAGATCGTTGCCAGTACTTCGGTCAAACACGTCATCGTAACTAAGCTCGGCGAGCTGTTCGCCTTCCCGAAACGAACGGTAGTTAACTTCATCGTGCGCTTCGTTAAGCGGATGGTGCCGCGCTGGCATATTGAAGGCACCATCTCGTTCCGCTCCACGCTGCGTAACTCGAATCTCACCGATTGGAAGCCGGCCGACGTTCACCCCGACGACATCGCCTTCCTGCAATATACCGGTGGCACCACCGGCGTACCGAAAGGAGCCATTCTCAGCCACGGCAACATGGTGGCCAACCTTCAGCAGGCGCACGCGTGGCTTAAACCGTTTTTGGAGGAAGGGCGCGAGACCATCATCACGCCGCTGCCACTCTATCATATCTTTGCGTTGACCGCGAATTGCCTGGTGTTCATGAAAATCGGTGCAACCAACGTGCTGATCACTAATCCGCGCGACATTCCGACTTTGGTGAAGGAGCTGAAGCACCATCCTTTTACGGTCATCACCGGCGTCAACACTTTGTACAACGCACTGCTCAACTACCCCGCTTTCGCCAAGTTGGATTTCTCGCGGCTCAAAGTCTGCCTTGGGGGCGGCATGAGCGTTCACCCGTCGGTGGCGGAACGCTGGCAGAAAGTCACCGGCAAGACACTCGTGGAGGCTTATGGCCTAACAGAAACGTCGCCGGCAGTGACGGTGAACCCGCTAAATCTGGCCGAGTACAACGGCTCTATCGGCCTCCCCCTGCCCTCGACCGAAATTGCGATCCGCGACGATGATGGAAACGACCTTCCTCTCGGCGAAGCCGGTGAGCTTTGCGTGCGCGGTCCGCAGGTGATGCAGGGCTATTGGCGGCGTCCCGACGAAACCGCCAAGGTCATGATGGCGGATGGTTTCCTGCGCACGGGTGATATCGCTATCGTTGACCAGGCCGGCTACCTGCGGATCGTCGATCGCAAAAAAGATCTGATCTCCGTTTCCGGTTTCAAGGTCTTCCCCAATGAACTGGAGGCGGTGGTCGACCTGTATCCGGGCGTGCTCGAGTCCGGCGCCGTCGGCGTGCCCGACCCGCGTTCAGGTGAAGCCATCAAGCTGGTGGTGGTGAAAAAGGACCCCGCTCTGACCGCCGAGGAAGTGCTAGCGTACTGTCGCAGGAACCTCACTGCCTATAAGGTGCCGCGATACATCGAATTCCGGGACGCTCTGCCGAAGACTCCGATCGGCAAGATTCTGCGGCGGGCTTTGCGCGATCCGCCCTCCGGGGTGTCGGCTCCATCGCCCAAACAAGAGCATCTCGCCGCAGCGGAATGAGCGCCACAAACCAATAACTGAGATATTGCGCGAATCGATTAGGCTAGATCGTCGTGGCTACAGCTGCTTCTTTGCCGGCTGCAAGCGGCCAAGTCTCGGACCATCGCGGATCTGGCTTCTTAAAAATGGCTATTCTTGTTGCGCGCTGGCGCGTTGTGCGCTGGTTCGAAAGGTCGCAAACGATGATAAGCATCCTCATGCCTCGCTTACTGGCCAATAGCTGACCTCGACAACCCGCTCGATTGGATTGATATGTTCTTGCACTTGTTCTTCAAGTGCGGTCATCTTTTGCCGGCGGCGAGGTACATTATGGCCAAAATCGCAGGGAAATCCTCCGACAAACGACGGCTGCGATCGCAGCAATGGTTCGATAATCCTGAAAATCCCGGCATGACAGCACTCTATTTGGAGCGCTATTTGAACTTTGGCTTGACGCAACAGGAACTGCGCTCGGACAAACCAATTATCGGCATCGCCCAGACCGGTTCCGATCTTTCACCCTGCAACCGCCATCATCTGGAATTGGCTAAACGCGTGCGCGAAGGCATTCGCACAGCTGGTGGTGTCGCTTTCGAATTTCCCGTGCATCCGATCCAGGAAACCGGCAAGCGGCCAACTGCCGCACTCGACCGCAATCTCGCCTATCTCGGTCTGGTCGAAATTCTGTACGGCTACCCGCTAGACGGCGTGGTGTTGCTCACCGGTTGCGACAAGACCACGCCGGCCTGCCTGATGGCGGCGGCAACCGTCAACTTGCCAGCCATCGTGCTGTGCGGCGGGCCGATGCTCAACGGCTGGTGGAAGGGCGAACGGTGCGGTTCGGGCATGGCAATCTGGAAGGCGCGCGAGGAGCTCGCCGCCGGCCGCATTAACGATCGGGAATTCTTGGACATCGCTGCGGCAAGCGCTCCTTCGGCCGGCCACTGCAATACAATGGGCACCGCCTCGACCATGAACGCGCTCGCCGAAGCGCTTGGCATGACCCTGCCCGGCTGCGCGGCCATTCCGGCGCCTTACCGCGAGCGCGCGCAGATGGCCTATGAAACCGGCGTGCGTGCCGTGGAGATCGTCAACGAGGACCTCAAGCCCTCCGAAATTCTGACGCGCAAGGCATTTGAAAACGCCATCATGGCCTGTTCGGCCATCGGTGGATCGACCAATGCGCCGATCCATATCAACGCCATTGCCAAGCACATCGGCGTCAAGCTCGCAATCGAGGATTGGGAGACGGTCGGCTATCACATCCCGCTTCTGGTCAACGTACAGCCTGCTGGAAAATATCTCGGCGAGGAATATTACCGCGCCGGCGGCCTGCCGGCAGTGATGCATGAATTGCTGCACGCGGACGAATTGCACGGCGACGCCTTGACGATCAACGGCAAGAGCATGGCCGACAACGTCAGGCACACGACCACGCAGGACCCCGAGATCATTCGACCGTTCAGGCAGCCGCTGAAAAGGCAGGCCGGCTTCAAAGTTCTTTCCGGCAACCTGTTCGATTCGGCGATCATGAAAACAAGTGTGATCTCGGAGGACTTCCGGCGCCGGTATTTGTCCGATCCCAAGAATCCGAACGCCTTCGAAGGCCGCGCGGTGGTATTTGAAGGGCCGGAAGATTACCACCGTCGTATCGACGACCCCGCCTTGAAGATCGATGAAGGTACCATTCTATTCATCCGCGGCGTTGGCGCCATTGGCTATCCAGGCAGCGCCGAGGTGGTAAACATGCAGCCGCCGGCCGCCCTGATCAAACGCGGCATTACCTCCCTGCCCTGCATCGGCGACGGGCGGCAATCGGGTACGTCTGGCTCACCGTCGATTCTCAATGCCTCGCCGGAAGCGGCTGTCGGCGGCGGACTAGCGATGCTTAAGTCTGGCGATCGCGTACGCATCGATCTCAACAAGGGCACCGCTGACATCCTTATTTCCAAGGCCGAGCTCGCGCAGCGCCGCGCCAAGCTCGAGAAACAAGGCGGCTTTAAATATGCAGAAAGCCAGACGCCCTGGCAGGAAATCCAGCGCGGCCTCGTCGACCAGCTTGCCGACGGCATGGTGCTGCGGCCGGCGCTGAAATATCAGCGCGTCGCTCAGAATCGTGGCCTGCCGCGCGACAACCACTGAGGGCTCACGCGATGGCCGGCCGCCTCAAAGGCAAAGTCGCTCTGGTGACGGCCGCCGCCCAGGGCTTTGGGCGCGCGATCGCCGAGGCCTTTATCAACCAGAGCGCGACACTAATCGCGACCGACGTCGACGCAAAGAAGCTCAAAGGGCTCGCGGCCGCGCAAACCGCGCAGTTCGACGTTCGTCCGTCAGCCCCCGGGCCACGGCTCGGAACCACGCAGGAAGTGGCGGCGCTGGCGCTGTTACTGGCCTCCGAGCAGCCTAGGTCACCGGCCAAGCGCATCTCGTTGACGGCGGCATGGCGCTTTGACGCGGCCACGGGCCCGAGAAGCGGCTTGATTTCAAGCTTCGATTAGTCGGATGATTTCCGGCGACAAGGGGCGACAAGCTTCGAGGGCCAAGAACAATAATGGCCGCAGCCGCTACGTCGGCAGGGAGAGAAACGAATGGCTTCGGTCGCGATACGCGGCGTCAGCAAAGCCTTTGGCTTGACGGCCGTTATCCACGGCGTTGATGTCGAGATCTTTGACGGCGAATTCGTCGTACTGGTCGGCCCGTCCGGTTGCGGCAAGTCGACGCTGCTGCGCATGATCGCGGGCCTGGAGAACATCACTTCCGGCGAGATCCGCATCGGCGAGCGCGTGGTTAACCACCTGCCACCGAAAGAGCGCGACGTGGCGATGGTATTCCAGAATTACGCGCTTTATCCCCACATGACGGTTGCCGCCAACATGGCGTTCTCGCTGACGTTGCGCGGCGCACCCAAAGTGGAGATTGACGAACGGGTGAAGCGCGCGGCCGCCATTCTCGGGCTTGAAGCTTACCTCGAACGGTTTCCGCGTCAGCTCTCCGGCGGCCAGCGTCAACGTGTGGCTATGGGGCGCGCGATTGTCCGCGATCCGCAGGTCTTCCTGTTCGACGAGCCGCTGTCCAACCTCGACGCCAAGTTGCGTGTGCAGATGCGCACCGAGATCAAGGAACTGCACCAGCGGCTGAAGACGACGACCGTCTATGTAACGCATGACCAGATCGAGGCCATGACGATGGCCGACAAGATCGTGGTGATGCATGACGGAATCGTCGAGCAAATCGGCGCGCCGCTTGAGCTCTACGACAAGCCGCAAAATCTGTTCGTCGCCGGCTTCATCGGCTCGCCGTCGATGAATTTTTTGCCGGGTGTCGTTCGTGCCAATGGCCAGATCGAATTTGAAGGAAAGGGCGGCGTGCGCATGCCGCTGGTGTCAGCGCCATCCGGCAGTGACGGGCGCGAGGCGGTCTATGGTGTTCGGCCCGAGCATTTCGCCCTCGCCCACGACGGCGCGGAAGCGGTGGTCCAGGTGGTCGAGCCGACCGGCTCCGAGGTGCAGGTCGTTGCGCAGCTCGGCGGTACCGAAGTCATCGCCGCGTTCCGCGAGCGTCATCCCTTTAAGCCAGGAGACAAAATTCGGCTTAAACCCAATCCGCAGCTTGTGCATCTTTTCGATGCCGCTTCGGGGCAACGGCTCAACAATTGAACAACGGAGGAATGTCCATGACCATCATAACACGACGCACGCTCCTGGGAAGCGCCACAGCGGCGGTTGCGGCCGGCGCGTTGACGGGGCCGGCGCTGCTTGATTGGGCGAAGGCCTGGGCGCAAACCGCGCCCTGGAAACCCGAGAAGGGTGCGACGCTGTCGCTATTGCGCTGGAAATATTTCGTGCAATCGGAAGATGACCAGTTCGTCAAGCTGATCGACGCCTTTACGCAGGCCACCGGCGTGAAGGTCACCATCTCACGCGAATCCTACGAGGACGTGCAGCCGAAGGCCTCGGTAGCGGCCAACACAGGCGCGGGACAGGACATGTTCTGGGGGCTGTATTCGCTGCCGCACCTATTCCCGCAAAAGTGCCTCGACGTCACCGACGTCGCTGACTACCTCGGAAAGAAATACGGCGGCTGGGTCGAATCGGCGCAGAAGTACGGCAAAAGCGGCAGCAAATGGATCGCCATCCCGGTCTGCTACAGCGGCAACATGCTCAATTACCGGATCGATGCGTCGAACAAGGCCGGCTTCTCGAAATTCCCGACCAAGACCGACGAATTCCTCGAATACGCCAAGGCGATGAAGAAGAATAACACGCCCGGCGGCTTCGCACTCGGCCACGCCTCTGGCGACGGCAACGCCTGGGTCCATTGGTGCCTGTGGTCGAACGGCGGCAATGTCGTCGACAAGAACGACAAGGTGATCATCAACTCGCCGGAAACGGAGAAGGCGCTCACCTACTCCAAACAGCTCTTTGAGAACATGATCCCGGGCACCGCTTCGTGGAACGATGCGTCGAACAACAAGGCGTTCCTCGCCGGCGAGATCTATTGGACTGGCAACGGTATTTCGATCTACGCGGCGGCGAAGAAGGACCCCACCAAGAACGACATCGCCAAGGACATGGACCACGCGGTGTGGCCGATCGGGCCCGCCGGCAAGCCGACCGAGCTGCATCTGATGTATCCGATCCTTGCGATGACCTACACCAAATATCCGCAGGCCTGTAAGGCACTGATGGCGTTCATGCTGGAGGCGGATCAGTTCAACAAATGGTTGGAGGCGTCCCAGGGATACCTGACGCACTGCCTCAATGCTTATGACAAGAACCCGATCTGGACCTCTGATCCGAAGAACACGGTCTTCGGCGAAGCTGCCAAGCGCACGCTTACCGCCGGCGGACTCGGCTCGGTCGGAGAAAAGGCGGCAGCGGCGATTTCGGACTTCGTCGTCTTAGACATGTTCGCGAGCTTCTGCACCGGACGCGAAGACGCAAAGGGCGCAATCAAGATCGCCGAACGGCAACTGCAACGGATCTATCGCTGACGTAACCTTCGCATGTCAGATCTCGCCATCAACACCAGCAAGCCGGTCCCGCTGGGAACAACCACCTGGGATCGGCTAAAAGTGAACCGGAATTGGGTCAGCTTCTGGTTCATGCTGCCGGCGGCGGCGTTCTTGATCCTGTTCCTTGCCTACCCGCTCGGCCTCGGCGTCTGGCTGTCGTTCACCGACGCCCGGATCGGGCGGAGCGGGATTTTCATCGGGCTCGAGAACTACGAGTGGCTGTGGGACGACAGCACGTTCTGGCTCTCGGTATTCAACACGCTGCTTTACACGATCGTCGCCAGCGCCGTTAAGTTCGCGGTCGGGCTTTATCTCGCGCTGCTGCTCAACGAGAATTTGCCATTTAAAGCGCTGCTGCGAGCGGTAGTATTGATTCCCTTCATTGTGCCGACCGTACTTTCGGCGATCGCCTTCTGGTGGATTTACGACGCGCAGTTCTCCATCATATCATGGTCGCTGCGGCACCTCGGATTGATTTCGGGCAACATCGATTTCCTCGGCGATATGTGGAACGCGCGCTGGTCCGTGATCTTTGCCAATATCTGGCGCGGCGTGCCGTTCGTGGCTATCACGCTGCTCGCCGGCTTACAGACGGTGTCGCCTTCGCTCTATGAGGCGGCGACTATCGACGGTGCCAGCCGCTTGCAGATTTTTCGCCACATCACCTATCCGATGCTGACGCCGATCATCGCAGTGGTGATGACCTTCTCGGTGCTGTTCACCTTCACGGACTTCCAACTGATCTGGGTGCTCACCCGTGGCGGGCCAGTAAATGCCACGCAACTGATGGCGACGCTGTCCTATCAGCGCGCGATCCTAAGCGGCCAACTGGGCGAGGGCGCGGCGATTTCAACCGCCATGATCCCATTCCTGCTGGCCGCAATCCTGATTTCGTGGTTCGGCCTGCAGCGCCGCAAATGGCAACAGGGCGAGAGCAATGACTGAAGCCCTCGTTCCCAAGCTTGCGAGCTCCAAGGCAGTCCTGACGGGCACCGCGCCCGATCATTCCGAGGGCATGAGCTATCTACAGACACTGCCGCAGCGCTTGCTGACCATCTATCTGCCGCTCGCGATTATTCTGATGGTGCTACTTTTCCCATTCTATTGGATGGCGCTGACCGCGATTAAGCCGGACGAGCAATTGCTCGACCTCGATCGCTTCAGCCCGTTCTGGACCTGGAATCCCACCTTCAAGCACATCCACAAGCTGCTCTTCGAAACCGCCTATCCGCGGTGGCTGTGGAACACGATGTACGTCGCGATTTCCGCGACCGTGCTGTCGATCGCTGCCAGCGTGCTTGCAGCCTACGCGATCGTGCGCTTGCGCTATCGAGGCGCACAATGGATCGGCGGCGCGATCTTCCTCGCCTACCTGGTGCCGCCGTCGATCCTGTTCATTCCGCTGTCGTCGGTTGTCTTCACATACGGCCTGTTCGACTCACCGATGGCGCTAATCCTCACCTATCCGACCATTCTGATTCCTTTCTCGACCTGGCTACTGATGGGGTACTTCAAGACGATCCCCTTCGAGCTCGAGGAGTGCGCGCTGATCGACGGCGCCAGCCGCTGGCAGATCCTGACCAAGATCGTGCTGCCGTTGGCGGTACCCGGGCTTATTTCCGCGTTCATCTTCTGCTTCACGCTGTGCTGGAACGAATTCATCTACGCCCTCACCTTCCTCTCCTCCACACAGAACAAGACGGTGCCGGTCGCCATCGTCAACGAATTCGTCGACGGCGACATTTATCGCTGGGGTTCGCTGATGGCCGGCGCGCTGGTCGGCTCACTGCCGCTGGTAATCCTGTACGCCTTCTTCGTCGAGCACTACGTGTCGGCGATGACCGGAGCCGTTAAAGAATGATCGTAAAAAAACGTTATTCCGGAGGTAATCATGACCCAACTTCAAGATGTTGATCCTATTGAAACCCAGGAGTGGCTCGACTCCCTGCATGCGGTTCTGCAACACGAAGGTGCGTCACGTGCGTCGTACCTGCTCGACCAATTGACCGACGAGGCTCAGCGCGCCGGATTAAATGCTTCATTTAATTTGGCGACACCCTACGTGAATACGATTCCTCCGGAGCAGGGAGAGCACGCAAAATGGAATCGTGAAATCGAGCACCGGATACGGTCAATCATCCGCTGGAATGCTGTCGCAATCGTTCTGCGTGCCAATAAGGCGTCCTCCGAACTGGGCGGTCATATTGCAAGCTTTCAATCGGCGGCAACACTCTATGACATCGGCTTTGGCCATTTCTGGCATGCGCCGACTGACAAACATGGTGGCGATCTGATCTACATGCAGGGTCATTCCGCGCCCGGCATTTATGCACGCGCCTTCGTGGAAGGCCGGCTCAGCCAAGAGCAGTTACTGAATTTTCGTCAGGAGACCGGCGGCAAGGGTCTGGCATCCTATCCTCATCCCTGGCTGATGCCGGAGTTTTGGCAATTCCCGACTGTATCGATGGGTCTCGGACCTCTGATGGCAATCTATCAGGCGCGGTTTCTCAAATACTTGCAAGGCCGCGGCATCGCCGACACTAAAGCGCGTAAAGTGTGGGCATTTCTCGGCGATGGCGAGACCGATGAACCCGAATCGCTCGGTGCGATCTCGCTTGCTGGTCGCGAGCAACTCGATAATCTGATTTTCGTCATCAACTGTAATCTGCAGAGGTTGGACGGGCCCGTTCGTGGCAATGGAAAAATCGTGCAGGAACTGGAAGGACTTTTCCGCGGCGCCGGATGGAACGTCATTAAAGTGTTGTGGGGGTCCGGATGGGATCCGCTCCTGGCCAACGATCTTAGCGGTCGATTGCGGAAACGCATGCAGGAATGTGTTGACGGCGAATATCAGGACTTGAAGTCAAAGAACGGCGCCTATGTGCGCCAGCAATTTTTCAATAAATATCCAGAGACTGCAGCGCTCGTGAAAAACATGAGCGACGATGAAATCTGGGCGCTGCGGCGCGGCGGTCACGATCCGGACAAGGTGTATGCCGCCTATTCGGCAGCAGTAAAACATACTGGTCAGCCGACCGTCATTCTTGCAAAAACTGTTAAAGGCTACGGCATGGGCGAGGCCGGCGAAGGCCAGAACATCACCCATCAGCAGAAGAAAATGGGTCTCGAGGCGCTGCGCAAATTCCGCGATCGTTTTTCGATTCCTGTGTCCGACAACAAGATCGAGGAGATTCCCTTCCTGACGTTGTCCGATGAAGAAAAAAAATATCTCGAAGAGCGTCGCCGTTCGCTCGGCGGCTGGTTGCCGCAACGACGAACAAAATCGATTTCGCTAGAAGTGCCGGCGCTTTCGGCATTCAGCGCTCAGCTCGTCAGCACAGAAGAGCGCGAGATTTCAACCACGATGGCGTTCGTGCGTATTCTCAACACACTGCTGCGTGACAAGGTGATCGGCAAATTCGTGGTACCGATCGTTCCCGACGAGTCACGCACCTTCGGAATGGAAGGGATGTTCCGTCAATTTGGAATCTTTTCGCAGGTCGGCCAACTTTACAAACCGCAGGATGCCGATCAGCTCATGTATTACCGCGAGGACAAGTCCGGCCAAATGCTCCAGGAGGGCATCAACGAAGCGGGCGCCATGTCCTCGTGGATCGCTGCAGCGACCTCCTACAGCGCTAGTAATGTGCCGATGATCCCCTTCTACATTTATTACTCGATGTTCGGGTTACAGAGAGTCGGTGATCTTGCTTGGGCGGCGGGCGACATACGGGCTCGCGGTTTTCTGCTCGGCGGCACTGCAGGCCGCACAACTCTCAACGGTGAAGGCCTGCAGCATGAGGATGGCCACAGTCACCTGCTCGCGGCAACAATTCCAAACTGCGTGTCTTATGACCCAACCTTCGCCTACGAAGTCGCGGTGATCATTCAGGACGGCCTCCGGCGGATGATGAAGGATCAGGAAGACATCTATTACTACATAACATTGATGAATGAGAATTACACACATCCGACGATGCCTGCCGGCGCCGAGGAGGGCATACGCCGCGGTATGTATTTGTTCCGCGAGGGAGCGACGAAGAAGACTGGCCCGAAGGTACAACTTCTCGGCTCGGGCACAATTTTGCGCGAAGTGATCGCCGCGGCGGATCTCCTCGAGCAGGATTTCGGGGTCGCCGCTGATATCTGGAGTTGCCCGAGCTTCAACGAGCTGCGTCGCGACGGCATGGCGACGGAGCGCTGGAATCTGCTGCACCCGTTGCAAAGCCCACGTAAAAGTTACGTCGAGCAATGTCTGGCCGGACGCAAAGGTCCTGTTATTGCGTCGACTGACTATATGCGAGCCTTCGCTGAGCAGATCCGACCCTATGTACCGCGACGATTTTCTTGCCTCGGTACCGACGGTTTCGGTCGGAGCGATTATCGCAAAGCACTGCGAAAATTCTTCGAGGTTGATCGGCACTACGTCGCCGTTGCGGCCCTCAAAGCGCTCTCCGACGATGGTGAGCTGCAACCACAAAAAGTGGCAGAAGCAATTGTCAAATACGGAATTGATACCGAGCGCGCGCCGTCCTGGAAAACGTAACGTCAAGAACGCTCCTGGTTCCACCTGTCGCAAGACTGACCGCGGTGGATGAGTTGTATGTAGTCGGAGATGCCGAGATGGGTCAGATAAGGGAAGTTACGGTTCCAGATATCGGGGAATTCAAGGACGTTCCGATTATCGAAATCGCGGTAAAAGTCGGTGATCACGTAACGGCCGAAGCACCACTCATTACACTGGAGTCGGACAAGGCTTCGATGGAAGTGCCATCGCCGGCTACGGGCTTTGTCAAGTCGCTGGCGGTGAAGATCGGTGACAAAGTCAGCCAGGGCGCGCCGATACTGTCACTGGAACTCGACGGCGCTTCTGCTGTCGAATCGATGAAGCCGGCTGTAACGTCCCCTCCGGCTCCAACTAGCGCGCCAAGCGGCGTTGCCGAGGTGCGCGTGCCCGATATCGGGGATTTCAAGGACGTGCCAGTTATCGAGGTGTCGGTCAAACCGGGCGATATAGTCAAGCCGGAACAGCCGCTGATCACGTTGGAATCCGACAAAGCTTCGATGGAAGTGCCATCGCCGCTTAGCGGCGTCGTCGGCGAGCTGAAAGTTAAAGTCGGTGACCGGGTGAGTGAGGGCACGGTCATTCTCACTCTATCGAGCGAGGCCGCGGCAGTGCCTCGGGCTGCGCCAGTCACCGCCGCCGAGCCTTCGCCTGCTCGGCCGGCACCGACGCCTGCAGCGCTGACCCCCCCGGCGGCTGCGGCCGTGGCCGAACGCCTGCCGGAGGCCGCCTTCGACATTCCCTATGCAGGCCCCTCAGTACGGAAACTTGCGCGTGAGCGCGGCATCGACCTGCGTCAGGTGAAGGGCAGCGGTCGGCGCGGCCGAATACTGCCTGAAGACGTCATCAATTTCAGCGCAGCACCCGCGGCAGCGGCTGCAACAGGTCCTGCAGCGCCGGGTGCGGCGCTTGGCTTACTGCCGTGGCCCAAAGTCGACTTTGCCAAATTCGGACCGATCGAGTCGAAACCGCTGTCGCGCATCAAAAAAATATCGGGACCGGCGCTACACCGTAACTGGGTGATGATCCCGCACGTCACCAATCATGACGAATGCGATATCACTGAGCTTGAGGAATTCCGCAAGCAGCTTAACAAGGAAAATGAGAAATCCGGCACGCGCGTCAGCATGCTTGCCTTTATGATTAAGGCCGCGGTGGCATCGCTCAAGAAATTTCCGGAATTCAATTCGTCGCTCGAAGGCGACAACCTTATCCTCAAGAAATATTACAATATCGGCTTCGCAGCGGACACGCCGCAGGGCCTCGTCGTCCCTGTCATCCGCGATGCCGACAAGAAAGGCGTTCTCGATATCGCCAAGGAAATGGCGGAACTCGCCAAGCTCGCTCGCGACGGAAAGCTCAAGCCCGATCAAATGCAGGGTGGAACATTTACGATATCCAGTCTCGGCGGCATTGGCGGAACGTATTTCACGCCAATCATCAACGCGCCGGAGGTTGCCATCATGGGTGCCTGTCGTTCGTTCGAGAAGCCGGTATGGGACGGCAAACAGTTCGTACCGCGACTTTATCAGCCGCTATCGCTGTCGTGGGATCACCGCGTTATCGACGGTGCTGCCGCTGCACGCTTCAACGCCTATTTTGGCAGTCTCCTTACCGACATGCGCCGCGCCCTCGTATAGGGAAATCACCGATGGCAAATCTGATCGACGTCAAAGTCCCGGATATCGGCGATTTCAAGGACGTGCCGGTGATCGATGTCTTGGTGCGTCCGGGCGACCGGATCACGACCGAGCAACCCTTGCTCACGCTCGAATCCGACAAAGCATCGATGGATGTCCCGTCGCCGCTCGACGGTGTGGTGAAAGAATTGATGATCAAAGTGGGCGACAAGGTCTCGCAAGGCTCGCTCATTCTCGTCGCCGAAGCGGAAGCGGCGCCCGCCGGCGTCGCCCCGAAGGAGAAGGTCACAGGCGGAGGCGCTTCGTCGGGCGAGGGCGCACCGATTGCCGACTACGGGGCCGCAGCCGGCGTCTACGAGGTGATCGAAGTCCGCGTCCCGGACATCGGCGATTTCAAGGATGTGCCGGTCATCGAAGTGGCGGTGACGAGCGGTGACAAAGTCAAACCGGAGGAGCCGCTTATCACGCTCGAGTCGGACAAGGCCTCGATGGAAGTCCCCTCGCCAGCAACCGGAACCGTGAAGGAGATGAAGGTCAAGATCGGCGACCGAGTGAGCGCGGGAACTTTGATCCTGACATTGGAAACGGGGGTCGCCGGGGCAGCCCCAACCCCGCCAGCGGCGGTGCATGCCGGTGCTCCAGCGCTGGCCGCGCCGGTGCCGATCGCGGCCAAGCATCCAGGCAGCGCCGATGTCGAATGCGAAATGCTCGTGCTTGGCGCCGGCCCCGGTGGCTATTCAGCTGCGTTTCGCGCCGCTGACTTAGGCATGACGACCGTCCTCATTGAGCGCTATCCAACTCTTGGAGGCGTTTGCCTCAATGTCGGGTGTATTCCCTCTAAGGCGTTGTTGCACACCGCTGCGGTCATGGATGAGGTAAAAGCGATGGCCGCTCACGGCATCGCCTTTGCTGCACCGCAGATTGATATTACTAAACTGCGCGGTCACAAAGAAAAGGTCGTCGGCAAGTTGACTAACGGGCTCGCCGGCATGGCGAAGGCGCGTAAGGTGAATGTGATCCACGGCTTTGGTCAATTCCTCGATCCATATCATCTTAAGGTCATGCCGCGTAACGGCGGCGAACCTAAGGTCATCAAATTCGACAAAGCAATCATCGCCGCCGGATCGCAGTCGATAAAGCTGCCGTTCATGCCGGACGATCCGCGGATTGTCGACTCAACCGGCGCGCTTGAGCTGCCGGACATTCCTAAATCGATGCTGGTTATTGGCGGCGGCATCATCGGGCTCGAAATGGCCACAGTATATTCGACGCTGGGGACCCATATCGACGTCGTCGAAATGCTTGATGGGTTGATGACCGGCGCCGACCGCGACTTGGTGAAGGTTTGGGAGAAGAAAAACGCCGGCCGCTTCCGCAACGTCATGCTGAAGACCAAGACGGTGTCGGCAGAGGCTACACCGGACGGAATCCGCGTCAGTTTCGAAGGCGAGAATGCGCCGGGACAACCCCAGCTCTACGACATGGTGCTCGTCGCCGTTGGCCGCGGCCCAAATGGTAAGGCGATCGAAGCCGAAAAAGCAGGCGTCGCCGTTAGCGAGCGTGGTTTCATTCCTATAGACAAGCAAATGCGCACAAATATGCCGCACATCTTTGCGATCGGCGATATTGTCGGGCAGCCTATGCTGGCGCACAAGGCGGTGCATGAGGCGCATGTCGCAGCCGAAACTGCGGCCGGCAAGAACAGTACGTTCATTGCGCGGCAAATCCCATCGGTTGCGTACACTGATCCCGAAGTCGCCTGGGCAGGACTGACCGAAGACCAGTGCAGGGCGCAAGGCTTGAAATACGGCAAGGCGGTCTTTCCGTGGGCGGCGTCGGGCCGCGCCATCGCCAATGGACGAGACGAGGGCTTCACCAAGCTCCTGTTCGATGAAGCCAACCATCGTCTTCTCGGTGGCGGTATCGTCGGTACCCATGCTGGCGATCTGATCGGCGAAGTGTGCCTCGCCGTCGAAATGGGATGCGACCCGACGGACATTGGCAAGACAATCCACCCGCATCCGACATTATGTGAATCAATCGGCATGGCGGCGGAGGTATTCGAGGGGACATGCACCGACCTGCCGCCGGCCAAAAAACACTAGACGGGTGACATTGAGTTAAAGCGAGCGCCATTGAGCAATTTGCGACTGAATACGTTACGGTCTCGTGGAATCTAGCCAAGCGCAGCAGCTCACGACTGCACTACTAACGTTCGACACCAGCCGATACATAATTCGGTTTGCCGATAGCCGGCGCGAAGCCGGAGCAATCGCACTGGCCACAACCTTCTGAACGACCCCCCTGCTCAATAAGGGCACGAGATTCACCGATTCAGAACGTTCCACATTATGTTGCGCCATTGTGCGCGAGGTGGAAATACCCTGGCCATCAGGTAACCGGGGCCGGATTAAAGACCGCGAGTGCATTGTGGATGCCCCAACGGTCCGACCAGGGCTTCTTTCGCCCGCTCGCGACTTCGAGGATTAGGCGGAACAGCTCCCATCCGATATCCTCGATGGTCTTCTCGCCGGTGGCGATGCGGCCGGCGTCGATGTCGATCAAATCGTGCCATCGCGTCGAGAGATCCTTGCGGGTGGCCATCTTTATCACCGGCACAGCGGCAAGACCGTAGGGCGTGCCCCGGCCAGTCGTAAACACCTGCAGCGTGATGCCCGAGGCAAGCTGCATTGTGCCGCAGATGAAGTCGGAAGCCGGCGTTGCAGCAAACACCAGACCTTTGCGGGTTGCCTTCTCGCCCGGCGCCAAGACGTCGGAGATGGTGCTGGTGCCGGACTTGGCGATCGAGCCGAGCGCTTTCTCGACTATGTTGGCGAGCCCGCCTTTCTTGTTACCCGGTGTCGGATTGGCACTGCGATCGGTCTCGCCGGCGGCAAGATACCGATCATACCAATCCATTTCGCGGATCAACTTGCGGCCGATTTCCGACGTCGCACACCGCGGGGTCAGTAGATGTACCGCATCGCGCACCTCGGTCACTTCCGAGAACATTGCCGTTGCACCCGCGCGAACGAGCAGGTCGGAACAGAAGCCAACCGCCGGGTTCGCGGTGACACCCGAAAAGGCGTCCGAGCCGCCACACTGCATACCGATAACGAGGTCCGAGGCCGGGCATGTCTCACGGCGGCGCTGGTTCAGGGCAGCGAGCCGCCGGTCGGCCATCGCCATAATGGCGTCGATCATGGCCTGGAAGCCTTCAAACCGCTCGTCCTGCAGACGCATGATTAGGGGATCATCGGCATTCGCATCGGCCACGCCAACGGGAAGCAGCCGTTCGGGCTGCAGTTTCTCGCAGCCGAGCGATACCACCATGATCTCGCCGCCGAAGTTCGGATTTTGAGCAAGGTTCTGCAGCGCCCGGATTGGCACTACGGAAGCCGGTGCATTGATGGCGACGCCGCAGCCGTAAAGATGGTTGAGGCCAACCACGCCGTCGACATTCGGGTACTGCGGCAGAAGCCGCTCCTTGACGAGTCGCACCACGTGATCGACCACGCCAGCGACACACTGTACGCTGGTCGAGATTCCGAGGATGTTGCGGGTGCCGACTGAGCCATCCGGATTACGGTAGCCATCAAACGTGTAGCCATCGATTGGAGGCAGTGGCTTTGGCACGCGGGTGGCGAGCGGCAGCGAATCGAGAGCCGGTGGGTCCGGTAACCGGACCGAGAACTCGTCGATCCAGGAGCCGCGCAATAGCGGCCGGTCGGCAAAGCCGATTATCTCGCCATAACGGCGCACTATGCCACCCTCGGGAATGTCCTCGAGCGCAACCTTGTGGCCTTGAGGCACAGGGTCGACAAGCGTTAAGCCATCCTCGAACACGGTCCCGCGCGGCAGGCCGCCCGAGTTCGCGATAATTGCGACGTTGTCATCGGGATGCACCTTGATGCGAAGCGCCTTAGTGGTAGTCGCGACTACGGTGCCCATGGGATCGGCTCCTTTGTCATATTATTACTCGGCTTGACGCCGTTCATATCTTAATCGGCTTGTCCAAAACCTGCGATTTCCCATTCGCGTCAATACTCACGTGAAGTCGCCGGCACACTCAAGTCGGCATCTGCGTCGGCACTTCGATTACCACCGCTCGAAAGTCATTTACGTTCGTAAGCGTCGGGCCGGTCACTACAGCGTCACCCAGAGCGCCAAAAAAGCCATGGCCGTCGTTGTTGGCGAGTGCATCCTTCGGCCGATAACCGAGTTGCCACGCGCGTGCTAATGAATCCGGAGTAAGCACGGCTCCGGCTATTTCTTCGACTCCGTCAACGCCGTCGGTGTCGCCAGCGAGTGCCCAGACCCCTTCAAGACTATCCAGCGCGATCCCGAGCGAAAGCAAGAACTCGACGTTGCGGCCACCACGCCCCTTGCCACGCACCGTAACTGTGGTTTCTCCACCCGTTAGAAGTACGCAAGGCGGGGGAAACGGCTGGCCGCGACGCACGATCTGTGTGATGATTCCGGCGAATACCGTTCCCACCTCGCGTGCCTCGCCCTGGATGGCATCGCCCAGAATATGTACGCTCCAACCGTTTTCGCGCGCCACCTTAGCCGCCGCTTCAAGTGCCATCTGAGGCGTGGCGACGAGGCATGTCTGTACCCGAGCCACCCGCGGATCGTCGGGCTTGATGGATTCGCCTTGTCCGCTTTCGAGTATCGCATGAACTCGATAAGGCAATTGGATTCCATATCTACGCACGATTGCGAGTGCGTCGGCACATGTGGTGCGATCGCTAACCGTCGGGCCAGAACCAATATCCGCAGGATCATCCCCCGGAACGTCGGATATAAGCAGATTCACGACTTTGGCCGGATAGGCAGCAGCGGCGAGACGTCCTCCTTTTATTGCCGATAAATGACGGCGCACACAATTCATCTCGGAGATTGTAGCTCCGGATGTCAAAAGAGCTTTATTGATTTCCTGCTTGTCTTGGAGGGTGATGCCATCCAAAGGCAGAGCAAGCAGAGCCGAGGCGCCGCCCGAGATAAGACAAAGCACCGTGTCATCGGCCCCCGCAGTCTTTACCAAATCAAAAATGCGCTGGGCAGCCCGCATCCCAGCGGCATCAGGGACCGGATGAGCGGCCTCTATCATCTCGATGCGCTCGCAGCGCACCGCATAGCCGTAACGGGTTACAACGATACCACCAAGTTTGCCCGGCCAATGATCTTCAACAGCGCGCGCCATAGCGGCGGATGCCTTGCCGGCGCCAATGACGATAAGACGCTCTTTGGGAACGGGAGGCAGGTAGGGAGGAACGCACACGCTGGGTTGTGCGGCAGCGATCGCTGCATCAAACATGCTTCGCAACAAGGAACGTCTGTCAGACATAGTACAACTTCCCTGAAGGTGCGAGACGATTTGTCCTCCTTGCTTCACACCACCTACAGAAGCGCCCGTGCAAAGCCCGGGCAAAATGTGAAGAAGCGCTCAAGACCCGGATCGACGTCCAACAACGGAACGTGGTCAGGAAGAGAATGCCTCGCGTGGGGAGACCCGTTGCGGGCTTTTGCTCACCGACGAACTCTCCCCTAGATTTTGCACTACTTGACAAACACCATGCGTTTGATTTCACCGACAATCACCAGATAGCTCACCGCCGCAACCAGGGCATTCGCGGCTACAAATACGAGTGCTCCGTTAAACGAACCGGTGATCTGGATTATGTATCCTATGACGATCGGTGTGGTGATCGATGACAGATTACCGCACATGTTGAAGACACCACCGGCAAAGCCGGTAATTTGCTTGGGCGCAGTATCGGACATCACTGCCCAACCGAGCGCACCAATACCCTTACCGAAGAAGGAAAGCGCCATCAGCGCTACCACGAGCCACTGAATGTCGGTGTAGTTGCAGGCGACCATAATCATTGACATCAGCATGCCGAGCACGATGGGTGTCTTGCGCGCGACTGATAGGCTGAATTTCATGCGCAGCATGAAATCAGAGAACACGCCGCCGAGCACGCCGCCAACAAATCCGCAAATAGCTGGAATGGACGCTATGAAACCAGCCTGGAGAATTGTCATGCCACGTGCCTGTACCAGGTACACCGGGAACCACGTAATAAAGAAGTAGGTCAGCGCATTAATGCAGTATTGGCCAAGGAATATGCCGACAAACATTCGGCTACTGAACAATTGCTTGATATTGTCCCAGGTATCGGCACCACCGGATACAGCGGATTTTTGCGTTCCTACGTCCAGTGATACAAGACCGCCGCCCGCGGCAATATAGTCGACTTCGGCCTTGTTGGCGTACGGATGCTCGGCGGGTGCGTAGATGAATTTCACCCACGTCGCGGCAAGGATGAGGCCTAGACCTCCCATCACGCCGAACACCCAGGGCCAGCCGAACGCGTAGATGATCCAGCCCATCAGTGGAGCAAAGATCACCGTCGCGAAATATTGCGCGGAATTGAAGATCGCCGTCGCCGTCGCGCGTTCCTGGCTCGGGAACCAAGCTGCCACGACGCGGCTGTTGCCCGGGAACGATGGTGATTCCGCCACGCCCAAGAGAAAGCGCAGCGAGAACAGCACGAAGACAGCGATGCCGCCCGTGAAGAAGCCGACCAGGCCCTGTGCCGCAGTGAACACCGACCAGGTGAAGATGCTCAGTGCATAGACGATCTTCGAACCGAAACGATCGAGCAGCCACCCTCCGGGGAGTTGAGCTAGAACGTAGGCCCATCCAAATGCCGAGAATATAAACCCCATTTGCGCAGCGTTGAGGCCCAACTGCTTGGATATCACCGGGCCCGCGAGGGAAACTGTCGCACGATCCGCATAGTTGACTGACGTCACGAGAAACAACAAAGCGACTATTAGCCAACGAACGTATGTTTTTCGGTCAGTGCTTTGTGACGATTCACGTCCCGTTAGCAAAGCTGTACTCATTGCATCCCCCTCGTACGGTGCACCCGGCATCTTTTTCCGCGCATCAAACCTCCGTTAGGTCTTAGATGGCTGCCCGATTTCAAAACCGGCCATGATTTCAAGCGCCTTCACCATACCGGAGTGGTCCCACTTGGAACCTCCGTGCGCGACGCAGCTGTTGAATAGCTCTTGCGCGGTTTCAGTGTTTGGAACGATCTTGCGCGCAGTCGAAAGTGCGAGGTTCAAGTCCTTCTGGTGCAGCTCGACGCGGAAACCCGGGTCGAAAGTGCGCTTGACCATGCGCTCTCCATGCAATTCGAGGATGCGCGAGGAAGCGAAGCCACCCATTAGCGCTTGCCGCACCTTGACTGGATCGGCACCGGCTTTGGCGGCGAACAGGAGCGCTTCACCTACCGAACCGACTTGCATGAGAGAAAACCTCAATTGAGTGACGATGAATTACGAAGTTGAGAGCAGCGTGTCCGGACCTATTTGCTCTCCTTGAAGCGCTGCGCGATCTGCTCTGATCCTCGCGCGAGCAAGCCTGTATCGGAACCGACCGCTGTGAACACGCATCCAGCTTTGATGTATTCACGGGCAAGATTCTCGTCGGGCGTTAAAATACCCGGGAGGTTGCCGGCAGCAGTAATCCGCTTGATCGCGTCCTTGATGACGCGCTGGACATCGGGGTGACCTTGATCGCCCAGATAGCCGATCCCGGCTGAGAGATCTCCCGGACCGATGAAGACGCCGTCGACGCCTTCCACGCGAGCAATTTTTTCAAGATTGTCGAGTCCTTTTTGGGTCTCAATCTGCACAAGAACGCAGATCTCCTCGATCGCGCGCTTGTGGTAGTCCTTAATGCGTCCGAACCGTGAGGCGCGGGTCGCAACAGCAAATCCGCGTACGCCGTTTGGAGGATAACGCGTGTAGGCGACCGCTTGTCGCGCTTCATCGGCGCTCTGGATCGTCGGGATTAGGAAGCTCTGCACGCCCGCATCGAGAAGACGCTTGATGACGACCATATCGTTCCATGGTGGCCGCACGATCGGATGCGTCGCATTCTCCATGGTTGCCTGGAGTTGGCTGTAAACCATTGGCAATTCGTTAGGCGAATGCTCGCAATCGAGCAAAAGCCAGTCGAAGCCTGATCCGGCGAGGATCTCGATCGAGATATTGCTGGCGAGATTGCACCAGAACCCGATCTGTTGCTGGCCTGATTTGATAGCCCGTTTGAAACGATTGACTGGCAGATCCAATGTTCTCTCCTAGAATGTAGTGTCAGCGCACAAGACAGGGTCGCTTGTTGTCGAATTTCCAGCCAGGGACCAGGAATTGCATCGCAGTCGCATCGTCGCGCGCGCCGAGCCCGTGTTTCTTGTAGAGTTCGTGCGCCGCCTCGATCCGCTCCATGTCGACTTCGACACCGAGGCCCGGCGCATCTGGAACCTTGATGTACCCCTTGACGATGGAGAGAGGTTCCTTCGTGAGTCTCTGTCCGTCCTGCCAAATCCAGTGCGTGTCGATCGCGGTGATGTGGCCCGGTGCGGCGGCGGCCACATGCGTGAACATCGCCAGTGAAATATCGAAATGGTTGTTCGAATGTGAACCCCAGGTGAGACCGAATTCCTTGCACATCTGGGCGACCCGCACCGAGCCTTGCAAAGTCCAGAAGTGCGGATCCGCCAGCGGGATATCGACCGAGTGCAGACGAACCGCGTGGCTCATCTGCCGCCAGTCGGTCGCGATCATATTGGTTGCGGTCGGCAGGCCGGTCGCCAAGCGGAACTCGGCCATGATCTCACGGCCTGAATATCCCTGCTCGGCACCGCAAGGGTCCTCGGCATAGGCGAGGACGTTTCTTAGGTTTTTGCAGAGACCGATCGCTTCGGCTAGCGACCACGCGCCGTTCGGATCGATCGTGACGCGGGCCTTGGGAAAACGTTTAGCTAGCGCGACGATGGTTTCGATTTCGGCCTCACCGGGAAGAACGCCACCCTTGAGCTTGAAATCCTGGAACCCATAGCGCGCCGTAGCTGCTTCTGCGAGTCGCACGACCGCCTCAGTCGTGATCGCTTCTTCACGGCGTAGTCTGAACCAGTCGTTATTCGCGTTCGGCTCTTCCAGGTAAGGCAGGTTGGTCTTGCGCCGGTCGCCGACATAGAAAAGGTAACCTAGTATCAGGACAGCGTCGCGCTGCTGCCCTTCGCCCAACAGCGCCGCCACCGGCAGACTGAGGAACTTGCCTAACAGATCGAGCAAGGCCGCCTCGATCGCTGTAACGACATGGATTGTGGTGCGGAGATCGAATGTCTGGAGCCCGCGACCTCCCGCGTCGCGATCCGCGAACTTTGCGCGCACACTGTTCAGGATCGAGTTATAGGCCCCGATCGACTTACCAACGACCAGTGGGCGAGAGTCTTCGAGCGTTTGGTGGATCTTTTCCCCACCGGGTACCTCGCCGACGCCGACATTCCCAGCATTATCCTTGAGAATAACGATGTTACGGGTAAAAAACGGACCGTGTGCGCCACTTAGGTTCAACAGCATGCTGTCGTGCCCAGCGACCGGAACAACCATCATTTCGGTGACGATCGGCACACCTTTGCCAAGCGTGCCACATTGCTGGACCATGGGCATCCTCCTGCTGGTCATCGGTCCCGGTGGTTCTCCGAGACTCACGCAAAATTCGACGTTTTGCTTGGGAGCCTTGCTTAGGCCTGTGATCGAGCAAGGTCCAAACCAAAGGATGAATTGATCGATACAGTTTCGGTATCGATCACCCCTTCCTTGTCCGTGCGACCAGACTACGCGCGACCGTGAGGAACCTGGGCAGGAGTGGAGCGTCATCATGGCGACGCCACGCCATGTGCAGTTCGACCGGGTGGGGCGGTGTCAATCGAATTGCGCGAAGCACGACGTGCTCGACGTGCAGCGAGCCAGCAGATTCCGGAATCAACGCCAGCCCGAGGCCTGCCCGGACCAGCGCGAGGATCGAGTGGATTTGGCTGAGATGTTGGACGTAACGAGGCAAAATTCTCGCTTTCGCGAACTGGCTCACGAGAAGATCATAGAAATATCGAGCCTCGAAGGGCGCGTACATGACGAACGGCTCGCCATCCAGATCCTTGATCAGTATTTCCCTCCGCCGAGCCAACCGGTGCCCTTTCGGCACAGCGACCAGTAGCGACTCGGACAATACCTGCAAAGAATCGAACTCTGGATGCACGATCGGTGGCCGCAAAAGACCAATATCAATTTGTCCCGACTCCAACGCATCAATCTGATCGCCACTGACCATTTCCTTCAACAATAGATTAACACCGGGCAATAGCTTACGACATTCGGTAACAAGGGTGGGCAAGAAGCTTTGCGCAGATCCTGCAGTAAATCCAATCTTCACAGTTCCGGCCTTGCCAGACGAGATTGACTTCGCAACCAGAGCAGCGCTCTCGGCAAGTTTAAGTAAACGTAGTGCTTCTGGAAGAAAACTACGCCCGGCGGGAGTAATGCGAACTGAGCGGCTTGTGCGCACAAAGAGTTGAGCCTCTAGAACATGCTCAAGTATCTTTATTTGTCGACTTAGTGGTGGCTGGGTCATGTGCAGACGGGCGGCGGCGCGACCAAAGTGAAGCTCTTCCGCGACCGCAACAAAGCATTGCAACTGGCTGAGATCGAACATGAGTGGTCAGCGTCTCATCGGAGTCGCAAGTCAACCACATAGTACGTCGTGCGCTAGCCTCGCAACAAGGAGTCAGAGGGTGTTACATCGCCTGGTTAGAGCGCGGCACAACAAACCCAAGTAGACTCATATGAACGCCGTTCGGTTGATAAAGATTGATCGCCGCTCTCGCCCGGAACGGCGATACTGAGCTTTCGGCAAGCGGATAACCGATGATTAACTGGTACGAACAAATTAGACACGCCTTCGTGTTGCTCTCGCCGACGCACTCGATAGCCGAATACAATCGGGGACACAGGTCCTTCGATGTTGCCCACGCACTTGAAGATCGCCCTCGCTCTGCCGATTTTTGTTCCCGCGCTACCAGTTTTGTGCCAATTAATTATTTAGGCACGATAATTTTAGAAGTCATTCCAATGTTAATGAACAAGCGCGCCCTCTCCGTCGAATTTGGTCACTGCGATCCATCCGGGATTGTCTATAACCCAAACTATTTCATCTGGTTTGATATGTCCGTTCACGCCTTGCTGGCGCGAGGTGGCCTTAGCTTAAAAGAAATGATGGCTGAGTTCGGGATCGACGGCATTCCTGTGGTCGAGTACAAGTGCAAGTTTCTGGCACCGGCGCGATGGGCTGATGAATTGCTCTTAGAAACTAGCGTGGTCACGCTTCACCGTTGCGCCTTCGACATCCAACACCACGTCTTCAACGCCGGTGTTCTGGCTGCCGAATGTCTGGAAAGAAGGGTGTGCACGGCGGTTGATCCGCTTGAGGGGCGGGTCAAGGCGCGGACGTTGCCCGAAAAGTTAGTAGACATATTTACCGGCCGCGGCGCAGACACCGAGCAAAATAAAATCAGAGATAGAAAGGGGCCGGAGCCGACATGATCGATCATCCCGCCTTGCCTTTTCTCAAGCGTAACGAGAAGGGAAAGGTCGTCTCCGCTGCGGACGCGGTGAAGCTCATCCGCGATGGCGACACACTGGCGACGGGCGGCTTCGTCGGTATCGGATTCGCCGAGGAAATCGCGATTGCGATCGAGAAGCGTTTCCTCGGTTCGCGCGACGTGGAAGCCTCCACCCCCGGTCATCCGCGCGATCTCACGCTCGTCTATGCGGCTGGTCAGGGCGATGGCCACGAGCGGGGACTCAATCATCTCGCGCACCATGGACTGGTGAAGAAAATTATCGGTGGACATTGGGGCCTCGTGCCAAAGCTGCAACACCTCGCCGTGACGAACCAGATTGAGGCCTACAACCTACCGCAGGGCGTGATAACGCATCTCTACCGCGATATCGCCGCGCACCGACCGGTTCATATCACTCGTGTGGGCCTAGGCACCTTCGTCGATCCACGTAATGGCGGCGGCAAACTCAATGAAAAGACGAAGGAGGACGTTGTCCGCCTCATCGACATTGATGGCGAGGAATGCCTGCTCTACAGGACATTCCCGATCAATGTCGGGATCATAAGGGCAACGACCGGCGATCCGGACGGCAATCTGACGATGGAAAAGGAGGCGCTGACGCTCGAGGCACTCGCGATTGCCATGGCCGCGCGTAACTCCGGCGGCATTGTGATCGCCCAGGTCGAACGCGTCGCCGAAAGCGGCTCGCTAAATCCGCGGCTGGTGAAAGTGCCGGGCGTAATGGTCGACTGCGTCGTTGTCGCAAAGCCGGAGAACCATTGGCAGACATTCGCGACCCAATACGACCCGGCCTATTCCGCAGAAATCCGCGCGCGCGAAGGATCGCTGCCGCCCATGCTGCTGGGCCCCCGCAAGATCATCGCGCGGCGTGCGGCGCTCGAGCTGACGCCCAACAGCGTCGTCAATCTCGGCATCGGTATGCCCGAGGGCGTGGCGTCCGTGGCCAATGAGGAGAAGATCGCCGATCTCATCACTCTCACCGCCGAGCCTGGCGTGATCGGCGGGATCCCTGCGAGCGGCATGGATTTCGGTGCGGCCACCAACACGCAGGCGGTCATCGATCAGCCCTATCAGTTCGATTTCTACGACGGCGGCGGACTGGACGTGGCTTTTCTCGGGCTGGCGCAGGCCGATCAATTCGGCTCGCTCAACGTCTCGAAATTCGGTCCGCGACTGGCAGGCGCCGGTGGGTTCATTAACATCAGCCAGAATGCCAAGAAAGTTGTCTTCACCGGCACCTTCGTAACCGGGGCCCTCGACATCGAGTGCCGGGACGGATCGCTGCGCATCGTGCGCGACGGAGACATAAAAAAATTCGTCACCAAGGTCGAGCACGTCACTTTCTCTGGCGATGTCGCGCGCAGAAGCGGCAAGGTTGTGCTCTACGTCACCGAGCGCTGTGTCTTCCGGCTCACGATGGACGGGCTTGAGCTTATCGAGATAGCGCCGGGCATCGATCTCGGCCGCGACATTCTGGCAAAAATGGATTTTAAACCGCTCATCCCGAAGAAACCTGCGCTTATGGACAAGCGAATTTTCGCGGCCGAACCCATGGGTCTCAGAGAGGATATGCTGTCGATCCCGCTTGAGCAGCGTTTCACCTACGACGAAGCGACAAACCATTTCTATGTCAACCTCGAGCGGTTCGCCATGCGCGATGAGCGCGACATCGAACGCATCCGGCAAATCGTCATCGATCGCATCGCGCCGCTCGGCAAACGTGTTTACGCCATTGTCAACTATGACAATTTCACGATAGCGCCCGAACTGCTCGACCCTTATTCGGCTATGGTGAGGGGCCTGATGGACAAATATTATGCGGAGGTGACGCGCTACACGACGAGTGGGTTTTTGCGCATGAAGCTCGGCGACGCGTTGGAAAAACGCGGCGTCGCGCCGCACATATACGAGAGCGCGACGGAAGCAGAAAAGTCTTTGCAGGAGATCGAGGGTTCGAGGCGCTAAGTCTCATATCCAGCACGGACAACGCGTATCCGGAGTCCAAACATGGAAGCCCGTCTCGGCGCTGGCTTATGTATGCTACCGCCCCTCTCTGCCATTCACACCTCGCAATGCAATGTCAGCAGTTAGCAGGTCACGGATGCAAAAGATCGAACGGGTGGCCGACATTCTTCACCGAGGTCCGACCCCGCTGAAATGATGGAACTTCGCCTCTTCAATAGGCACTATCATTTTTCCGATAGGCCAAAGCGCCAGACCTGCAAGCTTTAAATGCGCCCAAGCGAAGGGGATGCCAACTATTGTAATGGCAAGAAGAATGGCGGTGATCACGTGCCCGAGTGCTAGCCACCAGCCCGCCAGTACAAGCCAGATCAGATTCCCGATAAATCCGAAAAGTCCAGTTCCCACATCATCAACGCCGGAAAATTCGGACCGAGATACAGCCGTCTGCCCAAAAGGAAGAAGCGTGTACAGCGCGATGTTGAAGGCTGCGCGCGTCCACGGCAATCCAATGATCGTTATCGCCATAATGACAGCGGCGACCATCCAGGCCACCGCCATCCAGAGCCCGCCGCAAACAATCCAAAGCGCGTTCAGCAAAAACGAGAATATCGACATCGGCCACTTCCCACTGTGAAAGCAAGGCTAGGATGTAGTCATGAAATGCCAAGTTTCCAGAAGCCACTTAGCAAATGTTCTGAACAGGGATCTCCCACTGATTCCCGCAACTGCGGCGCTTGTTGGACCCTGTCGGCAGCTTTATGCTTGGGCCGATGACAAAACAGAGTGCCGCAATGTCATTCATCTGCTGCGTCGGTGCCGTGGCGACGGCGCTGTCGTTCGCTTCTCTTTGGGCTCACGCTCAGTCCGCTGATCTTGTGCTTTGCGACCGCGTCGCTGCCGATCCCACAGACCTTGACAAGCCGGCGGACGTCAAAGGCGTCGCGGTTATCTCGACGTCCGACATCGCGATAGCGATTAAGTTCTGCAAGATCGCATCGGCGAACTCGCGGCGTGCGCTCTATCAACTCGGTCGCGCCTATGCTGCCAACCGGCAAGTCCCGGAAGCGATCAGCACCTATCGCAAGGCAGCTGACAAAGGTAGCACGGCGGCTATGGTCGAACTCGGCGTGATGTACGGCACTGGAACGGGCGTCCCAAAAGACCCAGCACGTGCGCGGCACTTATTCGAGCGGGCCGCCCAGGAGGGCAACCCGCGTGGCGCCTCCAATCTTGCGGCACTCAGCGGTGGCGGGCCAGCGGATCCGGTTGAAACTAGAGCCTTGTTCGAGAAAGCGGCACAAGAGAATTCAGCCGAGGCGCAATACCAACTCGGATTGATGATGGCAGAAGGCATCGGCGGGCCAAAGGATGACGTCGCCGCACGCGCGTGGTTTGAAAAGGCCGCTGTGCAAGACCATCCGGGCGCGCTAGAGCGCATGGGCGCCTTCGCACAAAGCGGACGCGGCGGCCCAAAAGATGCCAGCGCCGCCAAGGCCTATTATGAGAAAGCCGCGGCGCTCGGCAATGAAGCAGCTAAGATTGCGCTCAAGCGCGAGGAATGCCCCTACATCATAAAAGACAAGCGGGGCCAGTTCGTTACCAGTTTGTGCTTCTAGTCGTCACACATTCTGCGGGCTGAGCACGTTCGTGCCCGGTGCTGTGTGCAATAATCGGCGCAGCGACACTCGCGGTCGCTGTTGCGATTTGGAGAATGATGCCGAGAGCGAACTAATGCTTCTTCCGCATCTTCAGGACGCGGTCGACCATCTCGCCGGCAACGCCCAGATAGTTGGTCGGGTCTACCATCTTCTCCAACTGCTCGCGACTGGCGTGCTTGCTGATCTCTTTATCCTCCGCCAGCAGATCGACCAGCGGTCGACCTGTTTTCACCACCTCGCGGCAGATATCGTAGACCACGTCATGCGCTCGGTTGCGCCCTATAGCGGCGCCGAGCCCCATCATCACCGCTTCCGACATCAGCAGCCCTTTAGTGATGCCGATGTTGTCGCGCATCCTCTTCTCGTTGACCTGCAGGCCTTCGACGACGAAGCGGGTCTGCGCCAACGCGCCAGCCGAAAGCATGAAGATTTCGGGCAGCGCGATCCATTCGATTTCCCACGGGCCAGTGGCGCGCTCATGGTCTTCGACCATGGCTTCAAGCAAGGCCGCGGCGAGTTGCTTCACCATTGCTGTCTGCGCGGTGATATAGACCGACGAGATCGGGTTGCGCTTCTGCGGCATTGTGGATGACGAGCCACGTCCCTGGTGGAAGGGTTCATACACTTCTTCCACCTCGGTCTGCATCAACAGCTTCATGTCGAAGGCGATCTTGCCACAGGTGCCGGTTACTAGGCCGAGGAAGCAGCCGACTTCGGCGATACGGTCGCGCACTGTGTGCCAGGAGATGTCTGGCTGGCCGAGCTTCAGCTCCTTCATCAATTCGGTCTGAACCTTTAGGCCGTCCTTGCCGAGCGAGGACAGCGTGCCGGCGGCGCCGCCGAACTCGCCGACCAGGACGCGCGGACGTAGCTCATCGAGGCGCTGCTTGTGGCGCTCGTAGGCGCCGAGCAAGGTCGCCATCTTGTAGCCGAATGTGATGGGGACCGCCTGCTGCAGGTTGCTGCGACCGGCCATTGGCGTGTCGCGATATTTCTTGGCGAGCGTGGCCAATGCGTCGCGGATGCCGTCAATCTCGTTCTCGATTAGGTCGAGCGCTTCACGGATCTGCATGATGGTAGCGGTGTCGGTGATGTCCTGAGTGGTAGCGCCCCAATGACTCCATTCGCCGAGACCGTCCTTGCATAGCGCGACCAGCTGCTGCACGACCGGCAGTACCGGGTAGCCAATCTTCTCGGTTGCTTCCTTCAGCTTGGCCATGTCGATTTGTTTCGCTTCACAATGACGCACGATCTCCGCGGCGGCGTTCTTCGGAATTATGCCGAGCCTCGCCTGAGCGCGCGCCAGCGCCGCCTCGAAGTCGAGATATTTCTGTACGCGGTTCTCATCGGACCATACGTGCCGCATCGCGGGGGTGGTGAAAATGTCGCGAAACACCGCTGAGTCGAGGATCGTCGAGGGCATAGCCTTCTCCTGTGGGCGCGCAAGTTAGCGGTTATTGCGGCGCGATCAACCGAGGGAGTTGCGCACGAGCGCGTTTCGGTCCCAAGATTGCGCCAATATCTTGAGGAGACTCCCATGGACGTGAGAACCGAGCCCCCGCGCGGCTTCAAGCTCGAGCCGGTGCATCCCAAGCCGGAGGAGGCCCACACCATGCCTTACGCGCCGGCGGTGCATATCGTCGGCGCCTGCGACCTGATGTTCTTATCGGGCGCGACGCCGTCGCCGCTCTACCACAAGCATCCGCATGTTGATTCCGAGCACATCCACCCACATTCGATCGAGGAGCAAACCAGGCGGGCGATGGAAGCGATCAAGTCAATCCTAGATCATGTCGGGGCGAACTGGCGCGACGTTGTAAAGGTGACGAAATACCTGACCGACTTCCGCGACGCCGACGCGATGCACGCGACCATGGCCAAATATTTCGGCGACTGGCGGCCGGCTAGCACGACCGTGTGCATCAACCAGCTGTCATCCCCGGGAGCGCGCATCGAGCTAGACATGATCGTAGCGCTGCCGAAGAAGACCGCGTGACACTTCCGCCGCATCTTGCTCGCATTGTCGAAGCCGAAATTCCGCGCTTCTCTGACACCGAGATAGCGCGCCGGCGCGCGGCGATTGAGGTCTTACTGGCGGAAGCCGAATGCGATCAATTGATCTTCTGCGGGGCGGCGCGTTTCGGCTCGGCCGTGCAATGGATCACGCAATGGCCCGTGACGGCCGAAGCAGTCGGCGTGTTCACCCCGGGTGAGCGCGACGCGTTATTCGTGCAATATGTCAACCACGTGTCGCAGGCGCGCATCGTTGCCGACAAGGCGGATGTAGAATGGGGCGGTGAGTCTTCGATCGCTGCTGCGGTGAAGGTGCTGGAGAAGCGCGGCTCGCGCGGCGGACGTATCGGCTACATTGGCCCGCTGACCGCCGATCAGTACGGGCAGCTAGCGGCGCGGTTTGCGAAGATAACTAATCTGACGCGCGGCTACGTCCAGCTGCGCCAGGTCAAATCAGCCGAGGAAATCAATTGGCTGCGCATCGGGGCGCATTTCAGCGATTGCGGCATGATGGCGCTGCGCGACGGTTTGGAGCCAGGCTTGAACGAACGGGAACTTGGCGACCTGATCGAGCGGGCCTACGTTTCGAAGGGCGCGACCAACGTTATCCATTACATAGGCACTACGCCTATGAACGCGTCCGATCTCGGCGTGCCACGGCAATTTCCGACGACCCGACGTTTGCAGAAAGGCGATGCGGTAGTGGCAGAGATCAGCGCCGCGTTTTGGGATCATCCCGGTCAGGTTTTGCGCAGCTTCGCGCTGGGCGAACCGAGCAAGCTTTATCGCGATCTGCACGCGGCAGCGGACGCCGCATTCGATGCGGTCGCCCAGGTTCTCAAAGCGGGAGCCACTCCCAGGCAAGTGATAGAGGCTTCGGACGTGATCGAAGATGCTGGGTTCACAATTATCGACGACCTCCTGCACGGCTACGGCGGCGGCTATTTGCCGCCGATCCTCGGCTGCAAGAGCCGGCCATCAGGACCAATCCCACAAGAAGCGTTTCGCGCCGGGCAAACTGTCGTCATTCAGCCTAACGTGACGACACGCGACGGCATGGCCGGCGTCCAGACCGGGGAGATGATCCTAATAACGGAAACGGGGATCGAGCGGCTGCACACGGTGCCGCGCGGCTTCCACCTTATTTGAGCTGTTCCGCCATCCAATCGGCGCTCTGCGATCGCCAGCGATAGGCGCGGTTGTTAGCAATATGATTGCCGTCCTCGATCATCATTAACTTGACCTGGCCTTTGACCTCGCTCGCGAGGCGCTCGGCGTCTTCGGCTGGGATGATGCGGTCGAGCCGGCCATTCACAATAAAAATAGGGCAAGTGATGTTTTGCGCTACGCCAACCAATGACAGCGTGGCAGCGTTCTTCTTTGCTTCTTCCTGCGTCTTACAATGGCTGCGCACGCGGAAGGCTTCGCGTGTGAGTTCCGGTAGATTGTCCCAGGCCGCGCCGAAATTGAACGGTCCGCCCAGCGCGACGCAGGCCTTTATGCGCTTGTCGAATGCTGCGGCGCGCGGCGCGTAATAGCCGCCGAGGCTCACGCCCCACATGCCGATAAGCGCGGCATCAAGATCGCCCCGCGTGCCGATATAGTCGAGCACGGCCTTCGCCGGCACTTCGTAGTCGCCACGGATCGGGAACTTATATTGCGTCTCGCCCTGGCCCGGTCCTTCGAACACCAGCGTCGCCATGCCGCGCGCCAGGAACGGCGTTTCGTAGGCGTCAGTCTCTTCTTTTGTCGAGTCGAGACCAACCGCCATTGCGATCACCGGCGCTCGCTCGACGCCTGCCGGCTTGCGCAAGATCCCGGCCAGTGTCTCGCCCTGATATGGGATTTCGACGCGTTCGCCCGGCGGGCGCAAATACGACAAAGCAGCTTGCCGGCATTCGATCTGTTTCTTGTGCGCCGCCTTCATCTGATTGAGGTCTTGAACGAACAGGAATGACGCGAAATGGTAGTAGACGGCGGCGCGTTGCAGGCATTCGCCGGCAGTGAGGAAATGGCTCGCCGCCAGCGCCTCGCGGCCAAGCTGCTCGTGGTGCGCAGCGCGTGCGGACCAGGCGCGACACCAGTCATTGTAGGAGGACAGCGACGCGGTGATTTCCTCGAAGTCGGTGAGCACGACGCCATTTGCGACAAAGCGTGGACCCCAATGCGCGATAGCCGCTTTGAGCAAAGGGTCGGGTGACATTCCTGTTTACCTCCGACTTAGTTGGCTTTTTCGTCGCGGCGATACCATGACATGAAATAGCGTGTACACCGGTTCACGAGCAGTTCGAAACCGACGCCGAAGGTCGCCGCAGAGCGTCGACAAAGGCTGCGTTATGGTGATGGACGCGCGAATTGTAGAGGCCGCGCGGCAGACCGTCGTCCTTCGCCGCCCAAAAGTCGACGTCGAGGAACGCCTTAAGCGCGGAGGATGCGGGCCGAGCCAGTGTCGGTTACGGCGGATGCGTGTATAGCGGAAGCCGCCGATCTTCGATTGCTCATTCGGTGGCCTGGGTCGTTGGTTTGCGGTTGCCCTTGACCCAATAGTCGGACGCGGCTTTGGAGCGCTGCAGTGCCTCGAACGTTTCGAATCCTGGCGCCATCGATCCGTCCTGGCCTCCGAGAATCTGGTGATGCTCAATATTCAGAGTCCGCAGCCAGCGCTGCTGTCCCATTGTTATGGCGACGAAATAACCGATCTCGACCAGTTCCGGTTCGCTGAAATGCTTGTGCAGGCGCGCCCAGAAGACGTCGTCGGTCGGTAAGTCCCAGGTGATCGCTTCCGCGTAGGCGAGCGCGGCCTTTTGGCGATCGTCATAACGCGGCGAGCTCTCGAAATTGATCAGTTCGGAATAGTCGTCTTCCTTTAGGCCAGCCCTGGCTGCTTTGATCGAGCGTTGATTGCCGCAGAACTCGCACAGCACTGAGCGCGAGACATAGATGCGGCATAGCTCCTTGATCTTGTGGTCGGCAACGCCATTCTTGAAAACGTCACGCCAGGTGTTGGCGAATGACCAGAAGACCGTTGGCACGTGCGCGCGGATCGCCTGGCTTTCAGGCCGCGGCGTTCCCTCGCGCGCGCAGCGTTCGAACTCGGCAATCATGGCAGGATCGGTAACCGTTTTCGGGTCGACGTAACTAATGCGTGGCTTCGACATAGTTTGTTTGCTCCCAGGGAACTTTTGTTGTTCACGCCCATGCGGCGCTCGGCGCTTTTTGCAACGCCATTACCATGTTGCCGCAACCGCCCGATACGGGCAACGCTGGTTAGGCCACATCATTTTGCGTGGGCGCGTACCCTATTTCCACGGTGTTTTCGACGGCGGGCCGCGCGGCGGCTTCAAGCGCGCGAGTGCCGAGGCAGCTTCTGGAAGAAAGCGCCCGCACGGACAAACCACCGAGTAGAGCTCGAGCGTTCAGCGCCTACCGCAGGATCATTTATCGACAATGGCGGTTCTTGCTAATAGCGCGAGTCTTGGCGGCGTAGCGCATGGGCGGTAGCGCCCGCGCCCCATCCCGACTACCATGTGACCAAAGGCAAGAAGGCCGGCTGTTCAAGGTCCGGCCGCAGGGGGAAACAAATGGCAACTGCAGTGAACGCCGGCGCGCGTCTCGACCGGCTGCCGATTTCATCGTTCCACTACCGCATCTTCTGGCTGGTTGGGGCCGGTATGTTCTTCGACGGCTACGATCTCTATGTCGCCGCCGGCGTGCTTGCATCCACGATCCAGACCAAGTTCTCCACGCTGCCGCAGAACCTACAGTTCATCTCCTGGACATTCATCGGCATGACGCTGGGCTCGCTGATCACCGGTTTCGTCGGCGACAAGATGGGTCGCCGCTTCACCTACCAGATCAACCTGCTGATCTTCGGACTCGCCTCGATCGCTGCCGCATTCACGGAGAACATGACCCAGCTCATCTTCTGCCGCTTCGTGCAAGGGTTGGGACTCGGCGCCGAGATCGTGGTCGGCTATTCGACGCTGACCGAGTTCGTGCCCCCACGCACACGCGGACGCTGGCTGTCATTCATGGCTTTCCTGGTGGTGGCGGGTTTTCCGGTCACGGCGATCCTTAGCTATCTGATCATTCCGAACTTCGGCTGGCGGCCGATGTTCATCATCGCCGGCATCGGCTCGCTGGTTGTCTGGTACCTGCGCAAGAACCTACCGGAGTCGCCGCGCTGGCTGGAAGCGCAAGGCCGCACCGCCGAGGCGGAAGCCTTGGTACAGACGATCGAGAAGGAAGCATCAACCGCCGGCGTGCTGCCGGTGCCTGCCGTGACGGCGCCGGTGGTGCAACTGGGCGTCGCCGACATCTTCAGACCGCCGATCCTGCAGCGCCTGCTGGTCGGATGCTGGGTGCTGATCACCATCAACACGCTGATCTTCGGCTTCGTGATCTTCCTGCCGCAGTTCTTCCTGCGGCAGGGGCTCACCATCACCAACTCGCTTGGCTACACGGTCGTGCTGGCGTGCGCCTCGCTCATCGGCTGCACTATCGGTGCTTGGCTGTCCGACATGATCGGGAGGCGCTGGAGCATCATCGGTGCTTCGGTCATCACCATTGTTGCCGGCTGGGTCTATGCGCGGTTCAGCGCGGCATCGGATCCGGCCATTGTGTTGAGCCTCGGTTTCTTCCTGATCGTGGCGATCTATGTGCAGACCGCCATTCTCTTCGGTGTCTACACACCGGAACTGTTCCCGACGGAAATCCGCCTGCGTGCCAACGGCATCTGCAACACACTCGGTCGCGGCGCCACGGTGATCTCACCGTTCGTGGTTGGCTACCTGATGGTAAACTTTGGCCTGCCGGGCGTTGTCTGGCTCATGATCGGTTTAGTCATCGTCCAGATCGCCGCGGTGTACTTCTGGGGCGTGGAGCCGGCGCGGCGGTCGCTGGAGGGGCTCGATCCCAAGCTCGCCTGAGTGCAGGCGTGTTGAGCTATGATCGCTCGCCAGTCCTGGGCGGCCGATCGCATTGTTATAACCGGAGCACGCATGGCACCCCAAATAAACCGTCAGGTTCGTCTCAAGTCACGGCCGAACGGCATCCCGCAACCGGGAAACTTCGAGATTGTCGAAACGGCGCTGCCGTCGCTCGCCGAGCATCAGTTTCTCGTGTGCAATCACTACCTTTCGGTCGAGCCTGCTATGCGCGGCTGGGTGAGCGCGGTCGCAAACTATTCCGCGCCCGTCGGCATCGGCGAAGTGATGCGCTCGTTTTGCGCGGGTAGGGTTGTCGCTTCGCGGCATCCCGATTTCGCCGAAGGCGATGCCGTCATGGGCATACTCGGGTGGCAGGAATTTGCGATCTCCGATGGCTCGGCGATCACCCGCAAGGTCATGGAAAGCGATTTACCGTTGTCGCTCTCCTTGGGGATTCTCGGCCTCAATGGTGTCACTGCCTATTTTGGTCTGCTTGATGTCGGACAGCCGCGTCCGGGCGACACCGTCGTCGTTTCGACCGCGGCTGGCGCGGTCGGCTCTGCGGTCGGTCAGATCGCCAAGCTGATGGGCTGCCGGACGGTCGGCCTAACCGGCGGGCCGGTGAAGGCCGCGCTATGCCGCGAGGCGTTCGGCTACGACGCGGTGATAGACTACAAGACAAACAATATCTTCCAGGCTTTGTCGGCGGCGTGCCCGCGCGGCGTCGATCTCTATTTCGATAATACGTCCGGCCACATCAGCGACGCGGTGCTCCCGCAACTCGCGCTTGGCGCGCGCGTCGTGATTTGCGGTACAGCGTCGGTCGCCAGTTGGGATCCGCCGCCGGTGGGACCGCGCGTGGAGCGACACCTGATGGTGAAACGGGCGCGCATGGCCGGCTTCATCATCCTCGACTATCAGCACCGTTATGAAGAGGCGATCGCGCGGCTTGCGACCTGGGTGCGAGACGGCCGCTTGCGTTATCGGGAGGACATTGTCGATGGACTCGAGCATTGCCCGGGCGCGATCGCCGAGCTTTATCGCGGCGAGAACCTCGGTAAGCGGCTGATCCGACTCGTGCGGTGATAGGAGCTATTGATGAGCGAATTGCGGCCCGTCACTGTCATCACCGGCGCGTCGTCCGGCATTGGCGCCGCGCTGACACGTGAATTCGCGCGTAACGGCCATACGTTGGTCCTGGTAGCGCGCCGCCAGGATCGCATGCAGGCGCTGGCCGACGAGATCGTTGCGTTCGGCCGCCCGAAGCCCCTGGTGATTGTCGCGGATCTGCAACGCAGCGACGGCGCTCGTCTTATTGGCGAAGTCTTGCGCGCGCAAGGCGTAGAGCCGCAATTCATTGTCAACAATGCCGGTTTCGGTCTGGTTGGCAGCGCGGCTTCACTCGATCGCGAAGAGCAGCTGCAGATGATCGATCTGAATATACGCGCGCTCACCGAGTTGTCGCTCGCCTTCGTCGACAGCCTCGCGCGTCATCGCGGCGGCATTCTCAATGTCGGGTCTGTGGCCGGTTTCCTGCCCGGGCCAGGCATGACGGTCTATTACGCGAGCAAGGCCTTTGTGCTGTCATTTAGTGAAGCTTTACACAGCGAGCTCAAGGGGCGCGGCGTGCGGGTTACGGTGCTGTGCCCCGGACCGGTAGCGACCGAATTCGCTGCGCGCGCCGGCCTCAAGGGAGACTCCATGGCGCCTGCGTTTCTGACCCAGTCGCCGGAGCGCATTGCGAAAGACGGCTATCGCGCCTTGATGCGGGGCCGGCGTGTCGTCGTCCCCGGCCTCATCAATAAGTTGTTTCTCCTGCTGATACGGTTCTTTCCACGCCGTCTGTTGCTGGCGGCCATGGACCGCCAGCATCGCCGATCCGCGCAGCGAACATAGTCGTCTTTCGCCCCTCATGTTGCAAATACCGGCAGAGCGGTTATTTCTCGATAACGCGCGCTGAAATTGCGCGCTAAAACCATCATGCTGAAGCCGGTCCTTCTCATCCTGCATCAGGAGCATTCCTCGCCCGGCCGGGTTGGTCAGATGCTGAGCAAGCTCGGCTATCCTCTTGACATCCGCCGACCACGCTTCGGCGACCCGCTACCGGAGAGGATGGACGAGCACGCTGGCGCAGCAATTTTCGGCGGGCCGCAAAGCGCCAACGATGAGGAAGATTTTGTCAAGCGCGAGATCGAATGGATCGGCGTGCCGCTGCGCGACAAGAAGCCTTATCTCGGCATCTGCCTCGGCGCGCAAATGATGGCGCGCCATCTTGGCGGCCGCGTCTATCCGCATCCGGAAGGTCATGCTGAGGTCGGCTATTATCCGATCCGGCCGACCGAAGCCGGTCGTAAAATCTGCTCCGAGTGGCCGGATCACGTCTATCAATGGCATCGCGAAGGCTTCGACTTGCCCTCGGGCAGTGAGCTGCTGGCCGAAGGTGAGGCCTTCTCGGTGCAGGCGTTTCGTTACAAGAGCGGCTACGCGCTGCAATTCCACCCCGAAGTCACGCACGCAATGATGTATCGCTGGCTGATCCGCGGCGCCCATCGTATGGAGTTGCCGGGGACCAAGCAGCGCCATGAGCACATCGCCGACCGCGCGGTGCACGATTACGCCTCACGCAACTGGCTTGCCGCGTTCATCGATCACTGGATCGGCCGAGACAAAGTGGCCGATTGAAGCCTTGGATTATCGCACCGCTTTGTTCGTGTCTCGCAAGACCATATAGAGATCGTTTGCCGCACCGATCATCGCGGGCCAGCGCGATCAAAAAGATGGGCTTGAAGCGCCCAGCGCCAGCCCCAAGTAGTGGCTCGCGCAAGGTTTGATCAGCGAGCAGGATCGAATTTCGCACGATGTTGCCGGAGAGCGCGATGAAGCCGATCATTAGGTCGCGGCTACGACGGGCAACAGTCGAGGATTCCAAGCCGGGGTGCCAACCGAAACGGTGTTAGCCAGCCAAGGTTGGTGGAGCCGAGGGGATTTGAACCCCTGACCTCCTCATTGCGAACGAGGCGCTCTCCCAACTGAGCTACGGCCCCGCCTTTTGCGGCGCAACTCCGCGCAGTTTTCAGCGAGTGGGCGCCATTTAGGACCAGGGGTTTGGCCTGTCAAGGACACGCGCTCCGCCAGTTTGCCGTGCATATCGCTCGGCTTGTTCAAGCCCATATGACCCGCTAATTTCCGGCCACCTCGAACAGGTGGATATTTATGCGCTCGGTTCTCGATATTGTTCTGCTGGTACTGCAAATCTACATCTGGTTGCTGATCGCCGCCGCTGTGCTGTCCTGGCTGATTGCCTTCAACGTAGTCAACACCCGTAACCAGGTGGTGCATATGGTGGGCGACTTTCTCTACAGGCTTACTGAGCCACTGCTGCGGCCCATCCGCTCCATGCTGCCCCACTTGGGCGGTATCGATATCTCGCCGGTGATCCTGATCCTGCTGATCCTGTTCTTGGAAAACGTGATCGTCCGCTACATTTATCCGAACGTGTTCTGACTTGTTCGGCGCTCGGCCATGGTCGGCGCTTGCCAACGGCGTCACGCTCGCGGTGCGGCTGACGCCCAAGGGTGGCCGCGATTCCATTGACGGCATCGAGTCGCTGGCGGACGGCCGGGTAGTGCTCAAGGTGCGGGTGCGGGCGTCGCCCCATGAAGGCGAGGCCAATGCTGCTTTGGTGCGGTTTATCGCCAAGACAGTCGGCGTTCCACCGCGCGACGTTGCGTTGTCTGCAGGTGTCATGGGCCGCATCAAGCGGCTGACCATTTCAGGCCACGGCCCAACGCTGACCGTGGCGCTAGAGAAAATCGCCGTCCTGCGCTAAGGCTTTCAGGGACCCGGAAAAACCATGACCGCGCGCATCATCGACGGCAAGGCGATCGCAGCGGATTTGCGTGGCAAGGTGACGGACGCGGTGCATCGGCTGCGACGCGACCGTGGCATCGTTCCTGGCATCGCGGTGGTGCTGGTCGGCCAGAACCCCGCAAGTAGGATTTACGTTCGCAACAAATCCAATGCAGTGACCGCTGCCGGCATCCGACCGCTCGACCAGCATTTGCCCGCGGCGGCGAGCGAGGCGGAATTGCTTGACCTGATCGGACGGCTCAACGCCGATCCGACGGTTAACGGCATCCTGGTGCAATTGCCGCTGCCGCCGCAAGTCAATGCGCAAAAGGTCATCTCCGCCATCGATCCCGAGAAGGACGTGGACGGATTTCATCCCCTCAATGTGGGCCGGCTTGCCACCGGCTTGCCAGGCAGCATGGTGCCCTGCACGCCGCTCGGCTGTGTCATGCTGGCCAAGACTGTGCTGACGTCGCTTGCCGGTCTCGAAGCAGTAGTGATCGGCCGTTCCAATATCGTCGGCAAGCCGGTGGCGCAATTGCTGCTGTCCGAGAATGCCACGGTGACTATCGCGCATTCCAAGACGGCTGCTTTGCCGGCGGTGTGCGGCCGCGCCGATCTGCTGGTCGCTGCGATCGGACAACCAGAGTTCGTGCGCGGCCACTGGATCAAGCCCGGGGCGACCGTGATCGACGTCGGCATCAACCGGCTTCCGGGTGAGGGCGGCAAGTCGCGCATCGTCGGCGACGTCGCCTTCGCGGAGGCTGTGAAAGTCGCCAGCGCGCTGACGCCGGTGCCAGGCGGCGTCGGGCCGATGACTATCGCCTGTTTGCTGCTCAATACGTTGCGCGCCGCCTGCCTGCAGAATGGTATGCCGGAGCCAAGACTTTAAGCGCAAACGAAATCGCCGGGCTAAGCCCGGCGACGGTAACCGATAGACTTTTGGTAAGAACTACTGCCAGGCGTAGGCAACCTTATCGAGCGTTTTGTTGCCGAAGCGCTCCGACGAGCGGGCGACTGCGCGGCCGCCGAGCGCGCGGTAGAACTCCACCGCCGGCTCGTTGTCGGACAGCGCCCAGACCACCAGGCTCTTCAGGCCGCTCTGCAGCAGATCCTTGCGTGCGGCAGAGAACAGGCGACGGCCGAAGCCGAGGCCCTGGTACTCGGGACGCAGATAAAGCTCGTATACCTCACCGTCGTAGAACAGGCTTCGCGCCCGGTTGCGCCCGTAATTGGCGTAACCGGCAATCTGTTCGCCGAACTGGAGGATAGTGATACGGCTGCCTTTGCGGATGGCGGAGTTCCACCAGTCCGGACCACGCCGATTGATCAGCTTGCTAAGCTCGTTACCCGGGATGATGCCCTGATAGGTCGTCCGCCATGCCTCGTCGTGGGTCGCGGCGACATCTACCGCGTCCGAAGATTTCGCACGGCGAATCTCTATGAGGGTCGTGCTCATTGGAGAATAGAAGCAATGAACTTTGCGCCCTTCAAGCCCTATGATTAACGATGCGTTAATGGTGTGGATTACTGGTCACAGTATGACGGGAAACGTGCTCCGGCCCTGCAAAATCGCGTGGATTAGACGACGCGATGCATAAAACATCACCAATCATAATCGCCGGCCGGTTACGGAGCGCGCGGCGCACAAAAGTGATTCGCGATTCGATTCTGTCCCAAGATAGGACAAGCGCAGCCAAAACCGTCATACTGCCTCGGCCGCCTGCGTGCGCTCTTTCTTCTTGCGGTCGGTTTCGTCGAGCAGCTTTTTGCGCAGGCGGATCGACTTGGGCGTCACCTCGACCAACTCGTCGTCCTCGATATAGGCGAGCGCCTTTTCCAGCGTCATGCGGATCGGCGGCGTGAGGCGTACGGCTTCGTCTTTCGACGTCGTTCGGATGTTTGTGAGCTTCTTACCCTTGAGGACGTTGACGACGAGGTCGTTGCCGCGGGTATGCTCGCCGACAATCATGCCTTTGTAGACCTTCCAGCCCGGCTCGATCATCATCGGGCCGCGGTCCTCCAGGTTCCACAGCGCGTAGGCTACCGCTTCGCCCTGATCGTTGGAGATCAGCACGCCATTACGGCGGCCCTGAATCGACCCCTTGTAGGGCGCGTAAGAGTGAAACAGCCGGTTCATGATCGCAGTGCCGCGCGTGTCGGTGAGCAGTTCGCCTTGGTAGCCGATCAGCCCGCGTGTTGGCGCGTGGAAGACGAGACGCAGGCGACGGCCGCCGGAGGGCTTCATTTCCAACATCTCGGCCCTACGCTCGGCCATCTTTTGCACGACCACTCCGGCGTGCTCCTCTTCGAGGTCGATGACGACTTCCTCGATTGGCTCCAGCGTTTCACCGGTATTGGCGTCCTCGCGCAGCAGCACCTTGGGGCGCGATACCGAGAGCTCGAAGCCTTCGCGCCGCATGGTCTCGATCAGGATGCCGAGCTGCAGTTCGCCGCGGCCCGCCACTTCCATAGAATCGCGCACGTCGCTCTCGCGCACGCGCAGCGCCACGTTACCTTCCGCTTCGCGGAGCAGCCGGTCGCGGATCATCCGACCGGTGACCTTGTCGCCTTCGGTGCCGGCGAGCGGCGAATCGTTGACGCGGAAGATCATCGCCAGCGTCGGCGGGTCGATCGGCTGCGCCGGCAGTGGCGTTTCCACGTCCGGATCGCAGATCGTCATCGCGACGGTTGCATTCGGTAGTCCGGCCAATGCGACAATATCGCCAGCCTCTGCTTCATCCACTGGCACACGCTCCAGGCCACGGAAGGCCAGCACCTTGGTGATGCGGCCACTCTCGATCAACTTGCCCTCGTGGCTGAGCACCTTCACGTTTTGATTGGGCTTTACTGTCCCCGACGTGATGCGGCCAGTGACGACACGTCCGAGATAGGAGTTGGCCTCTAGGATGGTGCCGAGGAGGCGGAACGGTCGTTCTTCCACCACCGGTAGCTTCACGTGATTGAGGATGAGGTCGAACAGCGGCTGCATGCCGGCGTCGCGCGATCCGTCAACCTCCTTTGCGATCCAGCCCTGTTTGGCCGAGCCGTATAGGATCGGGAAATCGAGCTGCTCGTCGGTGGCGTCGAGTGCAGCAAATAGGTCGAACACCTCGTTTACCACCTGCATAGCTCGGGCATCGGCGCGGTCGACCTTGTTGATGACGACGATGGGCTTGAGGCCCATCTTCAGCGCCTTGGACACCACGAACTTGGTCTGCGGCAGCGGACCTTCGGCGGCGTCCACCAGCACGAGTGCGCCGTCCACCATGTTGAGGATACGCTCGACCTCGCCGCCGAAATCGGCGTGGCCCGGGGTATCGACGATGTTGATGCGGACGTCTTTCCACACTACCGAGGTCACCTTGGCCAGGATGGTGATGCCGCGCTCGCGCTCTAGAACGTTGGAATCCAGGGCACGCTCGGTCACGCGCTGGTTCTCGCGATAGGCGCCGGATTGCTGCAGCAGCCGATCGACCAGCGTGGTCTTGCCGTGGTCGACGTGGGCTATGATGGCGACGTTGCGAAGATTCATTGAGGTCCAAAAAGCCAAGCGCGGGCCCGGGGCCCGCGATACTGTCGCGGCGCAATATAGTCAGCGAGCAGCCCGAAGCAACCGCCGTCCAGGCACTTCGGTTAAGCGCCTGCCGGACGGCCCCAGGGGCTTGCGGTCTTGGGCATCGCGTCCTGCAACATCAGCATTTCGGCGATGGTTTCACTCGTGACGAGCCCGATCAGCTTACCGGCGGCATCGGTGACGCCGACCACCGGCGCCGACCTCTGCGTCAAAAGCTTGAAAGCGTCCTCGAGCCGTTGGCGGTAGCCGATTGTAGGCATTTCCTTCGTCATGGCGTCAGCAATGTGAGCGTCGGGACCCAGCGTCTTGATCGCTCGGATGAGATCAGCACGACCAAGCGCGCCTATCGGTTTGCCGGCTCCATCGACCACCGGGAATTCACCTTGGCCGGTCTGCAGCAAAGTCTGGATCGCCTCATCGAGATGTGCTTGCGGAGAGAGCGTGGAAAAGCGCGTCACCATGGCGTGGCTCACCGGCACGCCGCGCGAGGCGGCGCGCAATGCCACCATGTGCGCTTCGGAAGAAGCCGCGAGATAGACGAAGATGGCGATGAAGATTAGGATGGGATTGGCCATCAAGCCGATAAAACCTAGCGCGAAGGCGACGAACTGCCCGATAACGGCGGCGACTTCGGTTGCGCGCACGTAGCCGAGCCGGGTGGCCAGCAGAGCGCGTAACACGCGGCCGCCGTCCATCGGAAATGCCGGGATCATGTTGAACACAGCGAGAAACAGGTTCACCGCTGCCAGCCGATCGACCAGCGGGATATGCATGTTGTCGACCGAAGCGGCCGCAGCGGCATGCAAATTGGCGCCGGCAAAGAGCACCAATAGGATTGTGATCGCGACATTCACCAGTGGGCCGGCGATCGCGATAAGGAATTCCTGTCCCGGCTCTTCCGGGATGCGCTCAAGTTGGGCGACGCCGCCAATCGGCAGCAGCGTCACGTAAGGCGTTGGCACGCCAAACCCGCGCGCGGTGAATATGTGGCCGAACTCGTGCAGCAGCACGCAGAGAAACAGCAGTATCATGAAGACGAGGCTGTCCCAAGCGGTCGCGGCACCGCCTTGCGCGTAGCTCGCGGCGAAGATCCAGGCGAGAAACAATAGGAAGGTCAGGTGGATGCGCACCACCGTGCCGGCCACGCGTCCGATGTTCAATGACCACGACATGGGAATGCCTCGTATGGTCGATGGCGTCCGCTTAAAGTTAGTATCGATGGGAACCCTTTGCGAGGGTCGCAGCGTTAGCGCGGGAGGGATGTTATGGCCCAGAAATTATCTGCCGATGCACGCAAGTCCGCCTTAGCCAAGCTCGCCGGCTGGTCGGAGGTGGCAGGGCGCGATGCCATCACCAAGAAATTTGTGTTCAAAGACTTTACCCAAGCCTTCGGCTTCATGACGCGCGCCGCACTCGTAGCCGAAAAAATGGACCACCACCCGGAATGGTTCAATGTTTACAAGACGGTAGAGGTGACGCTCTCCACGCACGATGCCGGCGGAGTGACGGAACTCGACCTCAAACTCGCCGAGGCGATGGATAAGATTTCGAATTCTTAGCCCGTAGATCGTTTGCTTCAACATCGCCCTGACGGGTGCAAGCCCCGCCGGGGCGACGCGGTTTCCGCGCAACAATCCTGAAGGCCTGGCGGGG